>Ga0055584_100001190_pt1 | contig 25560 bp, 24 predicted proteins | sample OSDHelmetaG_FD_58716 | JGI IMG/M metagenome (GOLD analysis project Ga0055584, IMG submission 58716) | Pelagic marine sediment microbial communities from the LTER site Helgoland, North Sea, for post-phytoplankton bloom and carbon turnover... | ecosystem: Environmental > Aquatic > Marine >...
GCCGCCGCCGCCGCCTTCTTGTTCCGGCGGGGACGCCGGCCTGGGGTCGCCTTGGCTCCCTCAACGGGAGCCTCCTCAACGGGAGCTTCCTCGACCGGCTTCTTGCGTCGAGTGCGGCGCTGCTTGGGAGGGGCTTTCTCCTCAGGCGCAGCCTCGGGGGCCTCGGGGGCCTCGGCCTCCTTCTTTGGGGCCTTCGCCGCCTTCTTGGCGCCTCCGCCCAGGTCTGCTGCCAACGCCTGAAGGGCGGCGTCATCCATCTCTGCGACCCCGGAGTACAGCTGTTCCCCGTTGTCATTGGTCATGGCACTGATGGCATCTACCAAGGCCTGTGCCTTCATTGGAAAGGATTTGCCCTGGCTCACAGCCCCAGAAAGAACTGCCACCATGCGAAGGTGCTTGCGTGATCCGATGATATCCATATCTATGATTTGTCCTGGTTTTTGTTTGGTTTTTATTACTACTTCTGGTCCGAACAGATCTACTGCCCGGACCCTGCCATTGAGCACAGAGTCTTCTACATTTTCGAAGACCCCACACCCTTCAAGGAGCATCACCATCTCCGGGGTCGCTTTTCTGCAGTGAGGCAGCGAAGCGCAGGAGATGCAGGGGCCTCTCATAGGATGTCTTCTTTGAGTCCCATCCAGCATCGAACGACGATCATGTTTGGGCACCCGTAGGACACACACTTTCCATTACACCCCGGAAGTTGTGTCCGAAGTCTCCGGAAATTCCTACGGATATGGTCCTGCATCTCCTGTCTATGGGCAGAGAGAGGACATTCCTCTCCTTCTTCCCCGTCTAGGGTGGCCTCGAGCTCCGACCGAGGCCCGTCTCTGTGGACATTCTTACCGTCCACTTCCCTGCAGAGCTCCTGGAGCTCCGTTCTATTCAGCTCGTCGTACATCCGGGATCCCATAGTTTTCTGGGTCTCCGGGCCTCAGAATCATTCTAAGGCCTGTCGGCTCTCCCATGCTTTTGGTTAGGGTCAGACGGAAAAACAGGCAGTCGTCGATCTCTCCGAGAGTCTCTACGAGACAGTCCTCGACCAACTTACGCCTATTCCCTACGTCAAACTTCTTATGCAGTGTTTTGGCCTTCTTTTTCGCCCAGCCTTTATTGATCACTGTCTCGAAGAAGAAGTGAATATCAAGCTCGTAGATGCTCCGCTCGTCGTGAAGTCCTACGAATTGGCTCATTTCAATCAAGTAGTTTTGTCGAATATGCTCCGAGAAAAGCTTCTTGAAGTCGCGAGCCTCCTTTGAGTAAACCTGTCCTCCCTGCCACCTGTGAACCCGAATTCGGTTTTCAGAGGGAGGAAGGAAGGGGATGAACAGACTTAGCTCCCTATTTGAAGTCATTGCCGCCCCCGCTCCACTTCTTCCGTCCAATGTTCCCGTCCCTGCGGTTCATGCTGATCTCCATCTCCTTGGTGGTGATGAGGCGCGACACCACGCGCAGGTCCCTGCTGGCGGCCTCCGCGCGGATCTCTACAAGTCTCGAGTACGTGTCCTCCTCAACGTAGTTGGCATTGGCCTCCACCCACCGAGAATCCGTTACCGTCTTGTCCTCTTTGTCCTGGACAGTGCCGGTCTGTCTCTTCCTGATCTGAGCCTTGGCCTGCTTCAGCTTCTGCTCTGCATTAGATGCGGCGGCCTTCGCCACTGTCAGCAGCCCGTGAACCCAATCAGTAAAGCGGCACTGCAGAGAGTAGATCTCCCCCAGCTCTTTGTTGGTGTAGCTGTTGATATCCGCAGGGAGATGCCCGTCATAGTAGGACCCGTCATCCAGCATGGGACGTGGAGCCATCTGGAGGCCCACATCCTCAAGGCGCTGAATGGCTCTCATCGTCGCGTTGTCGTACTTCTCATCGGCCTCGTCCAGGCGAATGGAGTAATCCATGCCGCTTTTCACGACAGCCTCTGGTCACAGAAGTAGTTGTAGGGGCACTGCTGACACATGTTCTTGTCTGCATCTGCGATAGGCGCGATGCCCGACTCAATCGCGTCATCTACTTTCTTGCCCTTATTTCTCCACCACTTCTTGTAGGTGCGCGGGTTGTACGGGACTACGAACTCCTTGACGGAGTGCGGCCACAGCTTCGACACGTACAGGAAGCTGATGAACGGGATGTCCAACGCCGTCGCATAGATGCCCTCTGCCTGAACCAGATGCTCCTTCTTGGGCTCGGTGAGCTTATCGAACTCCTTGCCGATGCTCTTGATCTCGAGAAGGACTCTTGCCTTCGGCAGCTCAACCACGCCATCTGTGCGGCTGTTCAGAACAAAAGCCTCGGGCAGATCCACCCGGACCTCATCCCTGAACTTTCCCGGTAGGGCGACGTGTAGCGCCCGCTGAACCACATCGTGGATTGCATGGCCCATGGAGAAGGTCACCAGAAGCTCTGGGCGGAACTCCGACTTTGGGGCTCTGTCCGCGATCACATCGTAGTACAGGCGACGCCGACACGTATGTGCGGATGACGCGTGAATGGTCCCTACCGACCGCATCCCCTTCTTCCAAAGACCCGTGCCGTCGCAGGTCCGACAGGTTTCTGTTGGCGGAGCCTCCTTCCACTCCTCATACTCGTCGAGGGTGGATCCGGTCTCTCGGCCCATTTGTCGGGCACCCTTGTAGTAGTACTCACGGAGCTTGATCCCGCTCCGAACTTCCTCTACCTCTTCTGCGCTTGAGTTGAGCAAATCTTCAATTGTCCAAATCATTAAATGCCTCCAGCATCTGGATGAACCAGTCCTCAGGTACGATGTAATAGGCCTGGCCCTGCTTTCGGAACTCCACATAGAACAGGGGAATCTGGTCCCCCTCGGACTGGTTGGCGATCTTCTGCAGTTCCTCGGCCTTCAAGCTGTATGACTTCTTATCCGTGTACTTGCATTCGACGCGGACAGTGTCTGACCGGACATCCCCTTTATCGATGGGGGTCTGCCCGGAAGCGATGGTCTGACGAGCGCCTAGATTCTTGGCCACTCTTTTCTCTTGTTTATCTGCCTGCCTGCGGGTGCTTTTAGACTTAGGTTTCTTGGGTGTGTATTCCCGAGAAACGGCCTGGAACTTAGAGAAGGTTCTGCGGCATGTGCCACAAATGGTCTTCCCCAAGGCCCAGGCCTTGATGTTGAAGCCACCACAATGCGGGCATGAATCCCGCTTGCCCATCAGTGGCTACACCGGATTCCGGCCTTAGAGAGCGTAAGCCTCTCGATCTCGTCAAGCAGATCATTCTCGATGACGTACTGAGCCGCCTTTGCAGCTCCCTGTCCGATCTGCTCTCCGTTGTACGAGTACCAGGCTCCCGCCCGCTCCACTACTCCATGTTGTGCGGCGACAGACACACTGTGCTCTGCTCGGGCAATCCCACACAGGGAGTAGTAGAAGTCGTACTTGCCCTGAGCCCCCTCGTGACCGCCAGCCTTCTGCTTTGTGATCTCCCAGCGGATCGTCTTTCCGATCTTGCCCTTCTTCGGATCCTTGATCGTAGCGACCGGGCTCATCTGCAGAGTGACCCACCGAGCGTGCTTCAGAGCCCAGCCCCCGGCTTCAATCGTCTTCGGGCTGTACTTGTTGGCGCGGTCAGTGTTGTCCCGGACCTGATTGATCGCCAGGACGCAGGTGAGGTTGGGGTTCCCCTTCTCGTCAGGCGCCATGGCGAAGTTCAGCTTTCTGGCGAAGCGGGTGTTCAGCATCGCTGCGCCACCCACTCGCTGAGACCCCGACAGATCGTTCTCGTCGTCATGCTCCGTCAGCAACGAGCCGAACGAATCAATCAGTACGATGTCGAACTCCCGGCTGCCGATCAGCTCAAGGGCAATAGAGAGGCTGTCCTCTGCGGTGGACGGAGGTACGGTGACGAAGTCCCCTACCTGATCCGTCAGCTCCTCAACCTCTTCGTCGGAGAGACCCTCTTCGCCCTCCCGCTCCATCTGGCGGTTGAGCTCGTTGACCTCTAGCTCTGAGAGTGCGACTCGCACCCCGCAGCTCTTCGCAAAGAGCTTGTCGTACACCATCTCCGTGCTGACTACGGCGATGGAGGTGTTCTCCCCATGTCGGATTTGGTGCTCCCTAATCACCTGATTGGCGATCCAGTTCTTCCCGACACCCTGCTTCCCGGTCAGGAAGCTCATCCCTCCGGCGGGGAATCCGCCTGAGAGAGCGATGTCCAGGTCCAGGAGGGACGTAGACAAGCGCTTCAGCATCCAGGGCATTGTGTACTCCCCGGCGTTAAACACCTTTCCGGGGTACCGGGACTTTAGCTGGTTGAGTACTCCAGCAACGCCGCTACTTGCGGCGGTTTCCTTCTTCTTTCTTGGCATTTTTCTCCCAGGGACGAGTCCCACAGTTCGGGCAATGAGGCGTCATGCCTCGGTAATTTACGGATCGAGACCCGCAGGAAGAGCAGGGGGCCGCCCCCTGCATAGCGGTCTTGTTCATTTCTTCGTCGGTTACGACTGCGTACTTGTCCATCTGTTCAACTCCTGTCGAAAGGCTCTCATTGGCTTTACTGAGAGTAGGAGCATCCTAACCTTCGACGTCGTCCCGTGGACAGGGTCTCGTAGCGTTTTCGGACGCATAGCTGAGCGCAGACGGAAGAGGGACTTGAAAGCTACTTCCTCCTGTCTGGTCAACGCTTCTCTTATGACGTTGTTCTGCGTGTCCATGAACAAGCGCACCGCGTTGCGCGGCATGCCCGTCCTCTTAGCGATCTCTCGCTCCATCTCCTTATCCGTCATTGTTGACCACGGTGAAGGAGGCCGTACTGCCAAAAACGAGAGCGCCTTTCTCACTCCGAAACAGCAGGCCAAGCTCCGAAGCCTCCTCAAAGGTGACTGCTATCGCTGGCTCAATTTTAATCCCATCGAGGGAGTAGAGAAGGACTTCTACTCCCTCTAAGGATCGAAGTTTGGGGCGATATTCTACGGTGACTCCCATCACTTTGCTTCTCCCCAGCTGTGGGCCTGGTCCATGGAAATGATGATAGGAACGTCCATTGGGATGGGGTTCTCCATCAGCTCCTTGATCAAGCTCATCGCCTCTTCGATTACTTCCGGGATGTCAGGCACCTCGAAGACCAATTCGTCATGGATCTGCATCAGCATCCGTACTCCCAACGATCGGAGGTCCTTGCTGTACTCACAGTTCAGCATGGCCTCAACAGCGATGTCCGCTGCTGAGCCCTGAATGATCGAGTTGACCGACTGCCTGCGGGCCATTGACGCCATTGCCCGGTCATCACTAATGATATCCGGGAGCCTCCTGTATCTCCCCTGAATGGTCTGTACGTACAGATCTTCTTCGCACCGGTCGTGGGTGTCGTAGATGAATCGACGAACATTGGGGTAGATCTCGAAGTACGTCTCGATCAGCTCTTGTGCCTTGGGGCAGGAGTCGTACGTCCTCCCGTTCTTCATGGTCTTTGTGTGCAGCGGAAGTCCCAGCTGAGCGCCCAACTTTCCCGCCCCAATTCCATACAGCAGGCCAAAACCAACAGCCTTCATTCCAGCACGAAGCTCGATGAGGGCTTTCTGGTCGTCTGTGGGACTGCTGGCTTTCTTTGCCGCAACAATCTCATCGTAGTCAGCGCCCACAGCAAGTGCGCCGGTCATGGAGTGAAGGTCTTTGCCCTCTCTGATTGTTTCAATCATCGTAGGATCCTGGCTCATGTGAGCCATGATCCGCATCTCCAGCTGCTCGTAGTCGGCCACGATCAGTGTCATGGGCTGGCGACAGTCGTAGTCAGGCAGAGAAATGTGGCGAAGCGGCCGAACCGTATGGTCCCCACAATCTCCGTACTTTCCGGCCACAAATAGCTCGCGCAGCCTTGTGCCCCACTCTCCACGGGAAGGGATGTTCTGGAGGTTTGGGTTTCCAGAAGAGAGACGCCCCGTGACGGTCCCGTGGATCTTCAGATCGGTGTGGATTCTGCCGATCTTGTCTGTAGTGGCGGGCAAGCCCGTCAGGTACGTCCCGTGCAGCTTCTTTAGGACACGGTGTTCCTGGAGACATTCTGCCAGAGGCTCTCCCTTTTCTGCCCACTCCTTGATCACCTCTTTGTTGGTGGAGGGGTTCTTGATCCCCGTAGACCCGCCTTTTGTCCAAACTCGAGGCTTGTTCCCAAAGGGGTCCTTCCAGTTTCCAGAAGCATCCTGAGAGAAGAACAGCTTCAGGAGCTGTTTGGGGCTGTTTGGGTTTACGTCCCACCCGGCCATACGCACCAGGGTTCTCTCCAACCTGTCGATGTCCTTGCCCATGGGGATGCGGAGAGCGTGCGTAGCTGGAAGGTCAATGAAGAACCCCCTCCGCTCCATGTTCCACAAAGTCCGAAGGAACTTAGTCGTAGTCTTGTAGTAGTACTCCTTCAGAGTCATTGAGTCGGTCATTTGGACCGCCTCCATCTCATCACAGAGGGTGTCCACCAGGGTGTAAGAGGCCCAAGCGTCCAAGGAGGCGTAGTCGCCTACCAGAAGCTTGAGCATCTCAAGGGGCTCCTCGTCTGCGCGCACCATGCCCTTCAGGCTCTCTAGGACGATCTCATGCGCGTCCTCCAATAAGAGAGGCTCTTGGAGCGCGTCTTTGTACTTGCTGCGCTCGTCTCTCTCCACCGCCGGGAGACCCAGTAGCTCCATAAAGTCGGACACGTACCCCAGACGGGTGCGGGTCTTTGGACATACCCCGAACTTTCGGGCAATGCTCAGGAGGCTCGACGCCGTCATCAGATTGGTTGCCTGACCGGAAGCTCGGAACTCTCCGAGGGCCTTGCTGACCTTCTTGAGGGCCTGGATCACAGCGTCGTCCCCATAGACCTTCCCCACCAGGGCCAGAAGTTCGAGCGCGTAGCCCTCGTCCTTGGCCTCCAGGGCGTCGTGCATGTGAACCAGGGTCTCTACTTCCTTATCTATGGAGCCCACTCCCCCAAATACGTCCTTGAAGGGAGCCATACGAAGGCCCAGGTAGTCAGACGCGCACTGCTTCAGGCCGTGCCTGCCCCTGCGATTCTCATCCAACAGCCAGTCCATGGCTACTGTGTCTTCCAGGACGCCCCGCAAGTCGATGCCGTGACTGGCGACCATGTGCATGTCGAACTTTGCATTCGTCATACGCTTCGAAATCTTGGGATCCTCCAAGATTCCCTTGAAGAAATCGAGCAGCCGCACCGGGGCGCAGATCCGAGTATCCCCATCTGAGAAGGAAAAGAACTTAACTCTAGCCGCTGTCTTGGATAGGCCTGTCGTCTCCGTGTCGAAACCAATCTTGTGGCAGCTTTCGTAGCGGGCTGCCCACTCCTCCGCTTCCTCTTCGGTATCAACGTATACCGGGTCTGGGGTCCTGATGAACCTATACATAGCTTTCCTAGGTGTTAAAGAACGACGCGCGGTAGCGCGAGGTGTAGGAAGACTTAGAGCCTTCCTACACCCCGCTTATGACAGCTTTTCCTACTTCCTGAATCGGCCGTAGCCCTTGGAGCCGGACTCGTACCCGATGTCATCTTCTCGTAGCTCAAGGAGCTCAGAGAAGTGGGCGTTGCCCTTGGCCTCCGTGTAGAGACCCAGGTCGAACTGAGCCTTTACCAGCTTGTCCAGATCCTCTGGGAAGATCAGCTTGCCCTCGGCGTCAAGCTCCGGGTTGCCGTCCTCGTCTACCGCGACGGGGGAGGTTCCGTCCGCAAGACGGAAGTCTGCGAGAGGAATCACCTTATCGACTCGGATCGTAGGCCACTGGCCTTCCCGCACCTTGGTGATCTGCGCCGCCACTTCCCAGAAGTGAAGAGGCGTGGGGTCTTCACAGCTATCGCAGAGGCTCTGCGACTGTGGGTAGCCCACATGGCCGCACGCCCCACACCGAATACTGTTGTCTCCAAAACGCTTGACCTCTCCCTCGGTGAGATCGGTGTCTTCTACGTCCAGAAGGATGTCCTCACACGTCTCGCAGGTGTAGACAGCGGGGAACAGAGACCCCCCGCAGCCGCACATCTGCCCCGCCTGGCGACCAATCTCCTTGATCTTCTCAAAGTGGGTGGCGGGCAGCTCGAGGAACTTCTTTCGGAAGAAGCAGCAGTCATCAAACTGTTGCTGCTTGATAGTGTCCTTCTTCTCACGAAGGGACTTGATGGCGTCCCACCGATGAACGATCTCGCCCTTGAGCTTGCCGTGGCGGTATCGCAGGGGAGCACCACTCTTGTCGTTCACCTGCTCTCGGCGGAACAGATCGAAGTGGATGACATTCATGAAGAACCGGTTGGGCTCCCCGTAGCGAGGCGAGGAGACTCTAGTGTCTCCACAATCTGCGCGCTCGCTGAGAGTGCAGGTGCCCGACTCTTCTCCTCGGAAGTAGCCCCAGCTCTGGTTGCCCCACTTGTTCGTGTACTGAACCTTGTACATGGGAAGCCCCAGAAACTGGGAACGGTCCCCTTCTTCTGCGGGGTAGTCTCCGGGGGTTAGGGAGATCCAGGCGGTGTCCCCGTCCTTGAGGCGGAGCTCATCGCTCCACTTCGCTGTCCAGCCGTTCCGCTTTCCGCGGTTGTTATTGCGTTGGTTGTCTCGCCGCGATGAGGCGGTCAAAGGGATATTTGCCATTGTCGTTTTGCCTTACTGATAGTGATTGGCTTCTCGCAAAGAGTCCGCAGCTCTCCTTCCGTGAGGTCATCCGGTTGATGGATTCCCTCTGGAAGTGGAATTACGAATCTTCTTGATGTCGCCAACTGATTGCTGATTTTGATCGTTGCTCTTTGCCCGGCAACGTCATTATCCAGACAGAGAAGGATTCTCCGTCCGCTCTCCACCAGCTTTTTTTGCTGGAGTTCTGACATGTGGCTGCCCATTAGGGCGACCACGTTCTCTATTCCTGACTGCACGAACCAAAGAGCTGCTTTGAACCCCTCGACTACGTAGAGATCAGGAAGTTCTTCGCTCAGTGCTCGGTCTTCCCGCCACAGGTAGTTCGTCTTCGAAAAGGACGTCACCGTGAGGCCATATTCTAGCAGTTCCCGGGTGTAGACCTTGTACTTACCGTATTCAGATTTCTCAGTCCTTCTGCCCACTATTCCCACCAGCTCTTCGAGCTGATTTCTGACGGGGAAGGTCACCCGACGAAGTTTGCGATCGTATCCAATGTCATGGTCGAGCAGCAAATCTTCGTCGAACCCTTCTCTTAGTAGTGCCGTAGGGCAGAAGTCAAAGACCCCCAGAAGCTTCTCTGGGAGGACCTTTGTCTCGTCTTTCTCCTGGCTTTTAACTCGTCTCCGAGAGCCAGGGGCAGACTTCGGGAGGTTCTCTATCTTCCGGTCAATAGTTGACCGCTTCTCTCCCAGCTCCTTCAGGAATGTCCGGGCGTTCCCGCCCCCACATCCCGCAAAGCAGTACCACAGGCCTGACTCCGAGTTCACGGAGAGACTGGGCTTTGATTTGCCTGGAGTCTCTCCGTGAATTGGACAAAAGCCCATGTAGTTGCTGTTGGCCCCAGGACGTAAGCCCTGCACGTACTCCTGATACAGCTCTAGGTAGTCAGCTTCTAAAGGGGCTGGGCCTCTTGGGGGCTTTCTTTGGGGCTTGTCCACCGCCACCTCCTGAGCTCTGCTGAGCCTCTTTGTGCTCCATCTGCTTCTTGGTTTCTAGGAATTGCTTGATGTTCACTGACTTTTCGAGGACCGAGAAGTCAGCCCCAGGGCACGCGTTGATCACAAAAGGCCTCACAACTGCCTCACGAACCTTACTAAACACGAGCATGATGGATGCACCGCGACCGGTAGGGTTCGGTCCTCGAAAGGCTCTGATCGCCATATCCGCGTCCATTCCGAGAGCGTCAGAGAACGACAAGTCGTCCAAATCCCCACTCGGCTCCTTGGCGTTCGCCCTGTTGGCCTGGGTTGTCCCGATTACGGGGCACTCCAGGTACTGGGCCATCCCCTTCAGGTCCTGGGAGATGTGAGCGATCTGCTTCCAGTCTGCGGATTTAACCCCAGACCGGGCATCTCGCATCAAGTAGAGCCCATCCACGACGACCAAGTCGGGCTGAAACCGCTCAGCGGCGGCAATCAAGTCGTCTACTGTCGAAGACTTCCTCTTTCCCTTATCGCTGACACAGAGGAGGGATCTCCGCTGTGCTCCCACGCTCCCGTCTTCTTCAATGTCCTCCAGGGCCTCCAGAAGGTCGAAGTAGTGCTCCTCGTCCTCTACCGACAGGTTGCCGGTAGTCAGCTTTGCGTAGTCAACTCCGCCCAGAACCGAAGTAATTCTCCGCAGGATGTCCTTAGAGGAGATCTCCTTGGAGAAGAACATGACCCTCCGGTTAGCCTGCCAAGCATGGGCAGCCATCACACAAGCAAGCCAGGTCTTCATGTTCCCCGGCCTGCCGTAGATGACAATGAACTGCTCATCCTGCATCCCTCCAGTGGGGCGGTTCAGGATGGCCCAGGGAAAGGGGATTCCTATTACACCGCCGGCCTTCTTCTTTGTCGTGTACTCCAGCCGGATGATCTCTGAGGCGTCCAAGAGCGTGATTCCTCCATCCTCGGAGGCCTCGACATTCAGCTCCCGCAGCCTGGGCAGAAAGCTGTCCAGGATCAGAGATGGGTCGGAGTCGGACAGCAGCTCATCGCTGACGCTCTCCACAAGCTGATGAAGCTTTACTTGGGTATTTTGCCTCTTAATATCCCCAACCAACGCCCCTACGTGGTTTCGGGTAGGGCTGAAGTCGAAGTCGGGAAACTTCCTCTTCAGTCTTTCTGCGGTGGGAACCTCTCCTCGCTGCTGTGGGTTGTGAAACTCGTCCCACAGCCAGGAGAAGACCTCAGACGCAGAGTCGAGGGAGAACATCTCTCGAGTCACTCCCTTCTTCTTAATGGTCGAGAAATCTCCGGTGTTAATGATGTTGGAGATCAGCTCTAGTTCTGGATGAGCCATTACAGGGGATCCTCGTCTAAGCGGTTTAGGGACTCCTCCCGGTTTCGGTCGGATGGGGGGCGGAGACCGAGGTCTTGTAGGACGGATGCCTTAGCGGCAGTAACGAAGTCTTCCGCCAGGGACAGGACCTTCGGGTCGGTAACGACTGATTGCCCTCCGGCCACGGGGCCGGAGAACTCAGATGTCTCGAGGCATAGGATATAGGAAATCCTGACCTGGCCTTCCGAGGAGATAGTGACCTCCTGGATGTCCAGATCAAGCTCAATTTCCATTTCCTGTCTCCTTCTTGTACTTCTCGTACAGCCCCTTAGCTTCCAAGATGGCCTCCTGCACCATCTCCTGCGCCACCCCACTGGCGGCCTCGTAGGCAAAGCCAATAATGTCCTCGTCCTGGTCGCAGGACAGGGAGACCGATACATGAGCGTCAAACCCATTCCCGAAGTCTTTGTCCGACATACCATACGACACTGAGACCTTGGCCTTGGCGTCCCCGACCAAATCTGAAATTTCTTTTGCGCTCATGGCTAAATGCTCCGTGGTTAGTGCGTGATCGAACTTGAAGGACCTATGGCCGAGCCGGAGAGACCCCCGGATCTGGCCGACAGAGGCTACTTGCACAGGTTCTTCGGGAGGGAGACCCTAGCGGTCCCAGTCTTCTTAGTCCCCAGACCTGCGTAGACGGCCCGAAGGTCACCCGGCAGTCTCTCCAGCTGTTTCCCGTCCACCGTGTACTTCAGGAAGCCCGCGGACAGGAGATCCTCCAGGTGGTCTCCGTCTTCTGCCTCCATGACGATATCGTCAACATCGAAGACAATTTTGCTCGGGCCGGGAGTCACTCGGAAGACGAGGCCGTCCCCGAAGGTATGCGAGCCCGCGCCCAAGGAGCGCAGTTCCCGCTTAGCAGCCTCTGCTGCCTTGGCCACATCTCCCAGCATCTCCCTGAGAGCTCCGGTAAGCTCAGGGGCTTGGTCTGCGAGGGCCGTCCAGGCTTCCCCAATGTTTTCGTGTAGTTCTGTGAGTTCTTCGATAGCGCTCATGTGTCACTTCCTCGGATAGTGTCGTAGTTTTTAAGCAGGGAGAGGCCGTATCGGAGGTCTCCCATTGTCTTGTATGTGTCCCCGGACTTCTTAGAGACCAGGGACTGGTCGCCTCGCCTCAGCAAGAAGCTGGGCGACAGGATCGCAAGCATGGGGTACCGGACGGTCCTGCCCGTTACGGGGGAGGGGATGCGGATGTCAAAGATGTCCCCCCTCTTGTCCATGATCGAAACCTTCTTCCCCAGCACTGCCGATGCTGCGATCTTTCCCGCAGCGATGATCAGTTTGGGGTCCACCGCGTAGATGGTCCGTTGCAGGCGCTCTCTGCAGTTCTTAATCTCCTCGACTGAGGGGCTTCTTTCGTGGGGCCGACAGAGTACGACGTTCGTGAAGAAGACCTTCTCCTCGACCACATCCCGTATCTGCCGGAAATACTCCTCATTGTCCTCTAGAGAGCGCGCGGCCAGTGTCTCTTCTGTGTCCCCCCATACCATGTCCAGCATCTGTAGCAGGAGCTGCCCGGAGCGTCCCGCAAAGGGCACTCCGCTGGAGTCTTCGTCTGCGCCGGGAACTTCCCCGACGATCATGATATCCGCGCTGACACTACCCGAACCAAACACTACTTGAGTGCGGCTCTCACAGAGCAGTGGGCACTTCTCGCAGCCCTGATACTCATCGTAGAGCAGTCTTACTGCACGCCGTCCGTATGCCATACGGGGCCTCCTATATTTGTTGTTTGGGTCTCCAGTCTCTTTTGACTCGATATCCGTTCCTTTTTGCTTCGTTGACGAGGGAGTAGATCATCCCTCTACAGAGGTCTACGTTGCTGTCCAGGAACAGGAAAACTGCAGGCGGCTTCTTACTGGGGTGCTCCCGAAGAATCCTCCCCACGCTCTGCTGAAACGTAATGGCAGAGTGCGCCCTTGCCGCAAAGGGGGTGACCAGCAGGAGCGTGTCGAGATCCTTACGGTTGTACGCCTCTTTGCCCACCCCTATAGTCGCGAACACCAGGTCCGAGCCATTCAGCTGATCCAGCCTATCGCCGGACTTTGTACCTCCGTGAATCAACGTGCTTCTGGGGTACCTCGCATGAAGCTCCTTCACATGTTCTACGCCGTGAGACAGGACGTAAGTAGTCCGGCCCTGATCCTTACAGTCCTTGAGGACCAGGTCTATTAGGGAGTTTCTGGCCCCGTTCTTGCCTAAAACGCCCCTCATCAGGCCCACGTTGATCTGGCCTGCTTTGTCGATCATCCCCCTATTCTCTTTGTCTGTGTACATGACCCCGGTGTCTACGAGGTAGACGGTGGGGACAAGATCCTGAGTGGTGTCGCTGAAGAACACGTTGCCCAGATGAGAGAAGAAGATCCCCTCGCATCTGTCCGTCCGGTTTGGGGTCGCACTCAGTCCAATGCGCTTCCCTATGCAGATATCGGCCGCGTTAGAGAAAAACTCTGCCGCCATGCAGTGACATTCGTCGTAGATGACTAGCCCAAATCGGCTCAGAAACTCAGCAGACGTTCTACCGTCCTGAACTCTTCGGGCCAAGGTCTGTACCGTGGAGAGGCATATGTCTGCCTCGTACTCGAACTTTTTACCTTGAATCCATCCGATGCTCCCGGAGTGGTCGAAGAACTGATTGAGCTCGTTGAGCCAGTTTTCCAGGTGGGCCTTCTGCGGAGATACAATCAGGGTCGGAACCTTTTCATGGCTGGCCTTCAGCCACCCTAGGACGGTCTTGCCTTTACCGCAGGCCAGGTTCAGAATGCCTCCGTCCGACTTCTTTAGTGCTTCCCATGCCTCCGCCTGGTTGGGCCGCAGAGAAAATGAGGTCTTTGGGCTGAGGGAGATTGAAGGGAAAGAAGTAGGGCGAGCATCGATTACGGGGCATCCCATAGAGGAGAGCTGGCTGCTACTCAGTGCGCTTCGAGGAACCTCATAGTGCGCGGGGTGTTCCTTGACCAGGACTCGGGGAGTCCCAGCAGAGTCCTCCCCAAACCGTAGAGTCCCTCGAAGCACCTTCCCTTGAATGTGACTCTTCGGTAGGAACAGGGACCTCGCAATATAGGCGGAGCCCTCCTTCATCGGCAGTAGTTTCATTCCTTCTTTCCTCTCCCGAAGATGTTGCCCGTGTACCTCTTGCGGGGGATATGAGATACTGCATCTGAGATCGTATCCACGAAGCCCTGCAGGGCATTAAGGCTACTGTTGTGTAGCGCAACTTCCCCGAAGGTATCGCCCGGTTCCGGGTCTACCTCTGATAGGGAGTGGCTTCCGATTTTGGTCCTCTTGGTGGGTGTTTTTCCTCCTGTGGGTGAATTTCGTCTAGCTATCGGGGCGGAATTTTCCTCCCGCTTCTGCTTTCTGCGGATTACTAGCCCGCAGGTGGTGACCGAGGGACATGCTCGGCATGTTCGGTCATCCCGGTCGTAGTAATCTTCGTCTCCGTAGCACTCCGGCTTACTTGAGGTATTGGCCGTCGTGCTATATCTTTTGCTGAACTCGTCAGACATGGGCTATGCCTCCTATTAAGTGCCAAATTTGTTATGACGCGGTATGGTAAGATCTACATGCTCGTCCGGAGTTTCCACATGTCTGTAATCGACCACCATGACGACCTATGCGAGTCCTTCCTGGCCTCTGTAGACCCCAATCAGGTGTCTGAGATCATGAAGACCTCTTCCTGGAGGGAGTCCTCGGACCTCCTGGACCGGGACTTTGCGCTCATCCTGGTGGACGAGGTCGGCAAGGAGCACAGGAAGTTTGCCTGTTTCGACTCCGGCAATGCGCTGATGTCGGAGTGGTACCTTTTGCACGCTGAGCACGGCCTAGACAGCGACTCCGTCAAGACCGCCGCCGCCAACATCGTAGACTCCCTGGAGCACTACGGACTGACCCCTGCACCCGCTTCCGTTTACCTGGCAGACCGTACTTCCGGGGCAGATTCTCGGAGGGTTAAGGTAGCTGGGGCTCCAATGTCTGACTCCCACAGCTCTATTCGCGCCGCAAAGGGTGGGGCGATTGGGGGAGCAGCTCTGGGAGCGATTTCTGGAGCTAAGGGAGGGGGGACTCCTCTTCAGATCGCCGGTCGGATGCTAGGCAGAGGCGCCGCAGTGGGCACCGCTGGCGCGCTGGGAGTGGGCGGTATGGACTACACAGCCAAGAACGCCTCGGCGTTTGACTACGTAGCAGACGCTGCCGCTTCGTGGGACGACCTCGATCCGTACGACAGACACGAAGTTGCTGTAAATCTGGTGAAGGTCGCCTCCGCAGGCGGAGCAACCGTTCCTGGCCACATTCGCGCCTACAGCGGCACTTCCTTGAGCCCGAACTTCAAGAAGATCGCAGAGGCCCGCAGGGACTTCACCTCCCAGCAAGACACCCAGGACGGGTACACGCGGTTGTCGAAGATGGCCGCGGCCATGGACCCTGATGATGTCGTCGAGGCCATGTACCTCCTAGACGAGCAGGCCCAGATCAACCACCGCTACGGAAGTCGCATCCCCGACCCAGTTCTGTCCGTCTATGGCACCACCAAGGAGGCAGAGTTCTCCTGGACCCACGGCGGCGACTATGTGAACGAGAGGATGCTAAAGAGGTACGCGGGCAGCGATTCCTCCCAGAAGATGGAAGATGTCTTCACCGATGATCTCAAGGATCTCTTTCGGAGAGACCCCATCTCTGTGTTCAAGCGGATGCCCGACGAGCAGAAGATCCTCCTCGCTAGAATGGCCTCCCAGTCCCGAGATAACAATAACGGCGGATACTGATGTCCTTGTTCAAGGACGAGCAGGCTCATCCATTGATCCTCCTCAGGAAGTACCTGGGGATGTTCGGCATTGACGCCCTGGAGTGGGAGCCGCCCGTGATCAAGAGCTCGGTAGAGGATGAGACGGGGACTTCAATCGCCCGGATCAACCTGCTGAAGCTCATGGCCGCCATCGCCGTGGCCAATCACGATTCGTTCTGGAAGGACTGGCAGACGTTCCACTTCCTTACCGCTGCCTTGAACAACAACATCCCATCCGCCGCAGTCCTGTCGGATCAGACCGTGGGACAGATGATGACCGCGGTAGACATCGCGAACACCATACGTAAAGACTTGGGGAAGGCCACGTCAGTGCCTTCCTTTGGGGAGAAAGTCGCTCGGTACATCGCAGCGCAGGCCCTCGAGTCTGGAATTTGGTACCTGCCGTCCCCTCTAGGCTTCGCAAACAAGTACTGTGCCGGGCTCATGCAGCGGTGCGGGAGATGCAGTAATGAGGAGGAGCGTCAGGATGACGGGCTCTGTAGTTATTGTACGGAGAGGTACAGCATGGACTCCCTGCAGAAGATGGAGCCAGATCCCGACCTGGCAGGGCAATGGGACGCATCTAAGGTGAAGCCTTTTACCCTGCACCCATACGAGGGAGTAAGTCAGCGCCTGACCGAAGCTCTCACCCATAAGGACGTGGTCCTGGGGGAGACTCAGGATGACATCTGCGCCGCTAAACTGCTGACCGGACTGGAGTACATGAGCTATAGAAGGGCTCAACTCAGGTCTCAAGGGGCGACTCAGTGATTTCCAGCGGCTCCCTCTTTTTCTTCAGCGACGAAATACAAAAGTGTGCAGGCATGCCTGCGCCTCAGCAAGCGCAGCAACCTGAGAAGAAACAGAGCTTTCTCTCCAGGAACAAGATGACTTTGGGAGCCGGCGCTCTTGCCGCAGGGATGATCCTAAAGAACCCCCAGGCAGCCTCCAAGTACCTGGGCCAAGTGAAGCAGATGGTCACTAACCCTAAGGCAGCCCTTCAGCGTGGCTGGAGATCTGGCTCATCCAACATCACCGGCAAGGTCCCCGGGGCCTCCGAGTCGGCGTCCAAGAGAGTCAGACTGTACAAGGACGTCTTAAGCTCGGCCGAGCAAGGCAAGCTTCAGTCCGTCAAATCCCTCGACACTATTGGCGCGGGGGGAACTTCTGCGAGAGCTTCGGGCTGGGGAAGCGCGGGTAGGTCGTTCAGTAGAGCAGGACAAGAGCTAAAGATGTCCCCCGATCTCACTAAGAGAGTGGGAGACATGCAAGCCAAGCTCAAGGCCGGAGAAGAAGTCTCAGAGCAAGCCTTGAAGGGCCTTTATGCTGAGATTCAGGGTGCTGGAAAGGGCCTTAAGATGAGGAAGGGCCTGTCGTACTATGCCCCTGGAGAGCGTACGATGATGACAGGTCTGGGCACAGGTCTGGGGGCAACGGCGGGCCTTGAGACCCACGATGCGGAAACAGGACGCAAGAGGGGCGTGGCGGAGCGAGTTGCTCGCGGGACTGTCGGTGCTGCGACTGGCACCGCGATGTCCTCCCTATTCATGGGACGAGGCGCAAGGCTCAGCAGCAAGAACTTATTCACAGGAAATAGAGGCTCTCTGCTCAGCCAAAAGGGACTTCTGCCAGTCGCGGCAACGACTCCCCTACTGGTGGGTACTGAGGCCGCTGGGGAGGTCGCGGGGAAGGGCGGAGAGCTGGCCGACAGAGCCTTTGGACAGAAATCATGAACGTAGTTTCTAGCGAATCAAACCGATTCAACCCGCGCCCTGTCGACTATGAGGGTGGCCGGGGCTTCGGCATTCGCTACCCGTCCCCCTTCTTCGATGTCGCGCAGCAGTTTCTTCCGTCCGACGTACACCAGCTCCATCACTGGTGTCGGTACTACTTTCTGACCAACCCGGTTATCAACGCTGCCTGCTCCAAGATGGCGGAGTACCCCGTCACTCCTCTCGTCTTTGAGACGGAAGACCCCAAGCTGGTAGAGCTGGGCAAGTCCCTAGAAGATCAGCTAAAGCTGCGATCTTTTCAGGTTGAAGTCGGACTAGACTACTTTGTCTACGGAAATGCGTTCATCTCGCTGTTCTTCCCGTTTGAGAAGTACCTCCTCTGCCCGAAGTGCAAGGAGCGTTACCGCGCCAGCAAGAACCGCTTCAGATACAAGTGGCGGAGCGGTCGCTTCTATCTGAAGGAGTGCAAGTGCGGGTACCAGGGGTACGCGAAGCAGCAGGATGTCTACATCCGCAGCGCGCGCGACATTCGCCTGGTTCGGTGGAATCCAGAGAACGTCAACATCAAGTACAACGAGATCACAGGTAAGGCGAAGTACTACTTCAAGCTGCCTCGAGCGATCGCCAACGATATCAAGTTGGGCGACGCGGACACGATCGAGACGCTACCCCTTGAGTTCCTAGAGGCTGCCCGTAAGAAGAAGTCCCTCCTGTTTACTCAGGACAACCTCTATCACTTGAAGCGTCCGACGATTGCCCAGAAGGATCAGGGCTGGGGCACTCCCCTGATCTACCCCTTGCTGAAGGACGCGTTCTACCTGCAGGTCATGAAGAAGGCGAACGAGGCGGTCCTCATGGAACACATCGTTCCTATGAGGATACTCTTCCCTGGGCAGAGCACGGGCGGGAATGAGGGTCCATACGGATCCTATAACCTGAGCAACTGGAAAAAGAAGGTAGACGCTGAGATCAACATGTGGCGTCGGGACCACAACTACATCCCAGTTCTGCCCGTGAACGTCGGGTTCCAGCAGATCGGCGGACAGGGCCGAGCCCTTCTGATGTACCAGGAGATGCGTCTTCTTTCGGAGCAGATGCTCGCGGGCGCAGGAATCCCTGTCGAGTTCATCTTCGGCGGGCTTCAGTGGAGCGGGTCCAGCACCTCCCTCCGGGCTCTGGAGAACATGTTCCTGGGGTACAACAAGCAGCGCCATGAGCTCGTAAACAAGTTCATCGTGGAGAAGGTTTGCTCCTTCATGCGTTGGCCCAAGATCTCGGTGCGCTTTGACAAGTTCAAGATGGCCGACGATCTGCAGAGAAGCATGTTCTACCTGCAGCTCAACCAGGCGCAGAAGGTCAGTGACCGCAGGCTGCTTGAGGAGATCGGAGAGAACTTCGATCTCGAGAACGATCGCATGATGTCCGAGCTAAAGAAGAACCTTCAGACGCAGCGCACCATGCAGGTCGCCGGTGCTGACGTTCAGGGAGAGATCCAGCTTCGCACTTCCCGGTACCAGGCTAAGTCTCAGTCCCTAATGGCGAAGGCACAGGCCGAAGTCCAGATGGAGATGCAGAAGAAGCAGCTGGAGATGCAGCAGCAGATGCAGCAGCAGGTGCAGCAGGGTGCAAACCCTCAACAGGTTCAGGCGGCGCAGCAGGCGGCGCAGCAACAACAAGGCGCAGCAGCACAGGCCGCCCCGCAAGGTCAGGCTCAGCAGGGCGGAGGTCAGGCTCAGCAGACTCCCGGTATGCCGGACGGGGCCACCGCGTACGATGAGAACGCGAAGTCTCCTAACGACACGGGGATGCCCGCAGCTATGGCGGGTATGACTTCTCAGATCCAGCAGGGAGCTGGAGGAGTAGACCTTCGATACATCGCCCAGAGAGCCGCGGCGTTCTTGAAAACGGTCAAGAAGGAGCAGGGCCCTGAGGCCATGTACAAGTCTTTGGCCGAGATGCAAACCGGCAATCCGAATCTCTATCAGCTGGTTGTCCAGCTATTGAACGATACAGGATCTAAGGAAAATCCCCAGAACGCCCAGGCGGCCCCCAAGCCTAACGGGAATCCGCAAGCGGATATTTCCCGTCAGGTGGGGTAGCGCAGCATGGGGAGATCTATGCCCGCAGGGAACTTCAGCGGATCCCCGGCCCCTGAGGGGTACAGGTACGCAAGGATTTCCCTGGAGTTGTCTATTAGGCATCTTTCGTGGAAGATCGGCTCTTGGTCTCCTGAGTCGAAGTAGGTCTCCGATACGGTGTACCTCTTTGGCCTCCTCCCCACCTCATACCTGGACAGGCTGACCATCTTCTCATTCTCTACGATCTGGGCCGTGCACCAGTCGCACTTGAATCTATCCATCGACGATGGCCAGCATCAGTACTCCGCTCTCATACCCGCAGATTTCGCATTTACCGTTGCCGTAGTAAGGCTGTAGGATGAGACCCTCGGTGCAGGTCGAGCAGACCCACAAGTAGTCCCCAAACGCATTATCGATAAGAGAGCATGTCTCACACGCCACATCACTACAGAGGCTTTCGGCCAAGGGACAGTACGCCGTATGTATCGGCTCGTCCCTCTGCTTCTTCTCTGTCGGGACCGCCGGGGCATCTAAAGAGAAGCCGGAGGGCCGGGCAAAAAGCCCGGCCCTCCTCTTCTTACTCACCGTCGAGCTCGTCTAGCTCAGCGAGCGCGTCCTTCAGGACGCGCTCGCTCTGCTGCATCAGCCCCACCACGAAGGCGAGGCCGAATAGCCCCACGACCACTACGCCTCCCGAAAGAGGCGGTCAACCTCTTCTTGTGGGGTCTCGGGGGTCGGGGTCTCAGTCTCGTCAGCTGTATAGATCATTCTTCACTCCTTTTTGGTCGGGCTATGTCCCGACCAAAAGAGTTATGACTCGTAAACAATAAGGATTCACATGGCAAACCTGGCTCCAGGGGACGCATACCGCCTCCTCGAAGAAAGAACCAAAGAAGCCATCAAGAGTCACTTCCCGGTCGAAGGCCGAGAAAACAGACTCGAGTTGGTAGATATTTCCACGGATGAGGATGCCTCCTCTGCGTCTGGAAAGCACCACAGCTACAACCACACGTCTCAGACGGACGCAAAGCTCCATGACAGAACATGGGGTCCCAACATCGTAGGGACGTTCCGGCTCGTAAACATGGAGACGGGTAAGGTCGTAGACCAGGGGAAGCGCACCCTGGGCCAGCTGCCTAAGATCACCAGTCGGTACAGCTACATCGTTGAGGGGAACGAACGTCAAGTCGACAGCGTCTTCCGCCTTAACCCCGGCGCCTATCACGTAGAGGCCGACAACGGAGATCTTCTTGCGAAGTGGAACGTCGCCGCAGGATCCAAGGTTGGTTCGTTCAAGATCTCCATTGAGCGTAAGCATCCCAAGAAACTGGGGGCCATGTACCTGATTGTGAAGAGTGGCACGCAGTCTACTCGCAAGATCCCGGCGTACGGAATCCTCTCCGCCCTGGGAGTATCCGACCCTGCTATGCGCAAGGCGTGGGGAGAATCCGTATTCGAGGTAAACCGCAGGATCTCCAAGCCCAACGACCTTCTAAACTTTCACGAAGCGGTGGAGAAGCGCCGAGCGGGCAAGGATAAGTACGAGACGCCTACCCTCTCCGAGGCCCGCAAGTTTGCGAAGGAAGTCTTCGAGGGCGCAGAAGTAAACCCCGATACGATGCTTGCTACGCTGGGCAAGAAGTTCACCAACATCTCTGGGGACGCTCTCCTGGCCTCCTCGGCCAAGGTGGTGGGAATTAGCAAGGGGACCGCGGAGCCTGACGACAGACAGTCTCTCTCCAACAAGCGCCTCTTCGGGATGGAAGATTTCATCCACGAGGAGATCTCTAAGGGATCGTCTCGGTTCGAGATGCAGAAGAAGATCCGGAACAACCTCGATCGTAAGGGCAAGATCTCAGACATTCTTCCGGCTGCGTCCGTGGGGTATGGGAGGCTGATCACGCGCAAGTTCAAGGCTGCCCAACTTCCGACCCAGACAAATCCCCTTCAGTTCGTGTCTAACCACACGAAGACGACCATTCTCGGTCAGGCGTTTGGCGGAATTAAGGGAGACAATGTCAACCTTGATCGAGACAAGCTGATCAATCCCTCTCACTTGGGGCTGCTTGATCCTCTGCAGACACCAGAGAACACCTCTACCGGCGTCTCGCTGCACATCCCAATCGGGGCCAATAAGAAAGGTCAGCAGCTTTACACAAAAGTCCTGAACGTAAAGACCGGGAAGTTCGAGAATAAAAACGCAGCGGAGATGGAGAAGGCCGTCGTTGCATACCCCGACCAGGTGAAAATCACCCGCACGAAGACCGGAGCCACAGTCCGGCCCCTGCACCCCGACGTTGTCGTCTATGACTCAGACCGCAGCACGGCCAAGAGGCCCTGGAAGGACGTCCAGTACGTTCTTCCCAACGCAAAGACACTATTCTCGGTTAGCGCAAACATGATCCCGTTCGTTCAGAACGACAACGGGAACCGAGCCATGATGGCCGCTAAGCACCAGGAGCAAGCAGTCTCTCTGAAAGACCGAGAAGCCCCGCTGGTTCAGGCTGAATTTGCGGGAGGGGTCTCATTCGACCAGATGATCGGCAAGTTGAACTCTACTACCGCTAGTGTGGCCGGAACTGTGTCGAGAATCACCAAGGATTCTGTTTACATAAAGGGCGCGGCAGGAAAAGCGGTGTCCCACCCGATCTACAACCACCATCCCCTCAACGGCACGAAGCACATGATGCATTCGACTCCGGTTGTGAAGGTGGGAGACAAGGTAAAGGTTGGACAGCTCATCGCCGACTCTAACTTCACCAAGGACGGCACCCTATCCTTGGGTACGAATCTTCGCGTCGGGTATCTGCCGTACAAGGGCTACAACTTTGAGGACGGGACCGTCATCTCGGAGACTGCCGCCAAGAAGTTGGTGTCCACCCATCTCCACATCGAAGAAGCGGAGATGTTCGCCAACGTAGTCGTAAACAGGAAGCTGTGGAGAAACTTCGCTGGGGCCAACAAGGCCACGGCAGAAGTGATGAGCAAGCTGGACGAGGATGGCGTCATCAAGGAGGGAGCCAAGGTAGTTCCCGACGATGTGTTGATCACTCGGCTGGTCAAGGCGGAGATGACTCGAGAGAACCAGGACGTCAAGAGGTCCCTGAAGAAGGCTATCCGGGACTACAAAGACGCCGCAGTGGTCTGGAAGCATGAGTACGGCGGCACTGTCGTTCGAGTCGTCAAGACTGCGAAGAAGATCCAGGTTCATATCCGCACTGAGCAGACAATGGAGCCCGGAGATAAGCTGTCGGGGCGTCACGGTAACAAGGGAATCATCACCAAGATCCTGCCTGACGATATGATGCCCAAGGATAAGAGCGGGAAGCCCGTCCATGTCCTGATGAGCCCCGCAGGCGTCCCATCCCGTATGAATGTCGGGCAGGTCCTGGAGACGGCTGCAAGTAAGATTGCCCGCAAGACGGGAAAGTCGTACAAGATCGAGAACTTCGATGCCTCCGTTGATTACTCCCAGAAGATTAAGGATGAGCTCAAGAAGCACAATCTTTCCGATACGGAGGAGCTTTTCGATCCCGAAACCGGAGAGTCTCTCGGGCAGATCTTTACGGGTGAGCAGTACATGCTCAAGCTGGACCACCAGGCCGAAAAGAAGGTGTCTGCCCGATCTGGAGGATCTGGGTATGCCTATCGGCCCACCGGCGAGGCAATCTCCGGTTCGGGCATCGGGAAGGGCGGGCAACGAATTGGTGGCCTAGACACCTACGCTCTGCTGGCACACGGAGCCAAGAGAAATCTGATGGAGATGCAGACCTACAAGTCTGACTCCGAGCAGGCCCGGGATGTCTGGATTCGGGTGATGCAGGGACAGCGTCCGCCTCCCCCCAAGGTCCCTACCTCGATGGAGCACTTCAAGAAGTACCTACGGGCTACGGGGGTCTATGCCGAGGAGACTGGCGGTGTGTACTCCCTGTCTCCCATGACGGATGCTCAGACCCTAGGGCAGAGTAAAGGCGCGCTCGTAGCGGCGGATAAGACGCTGGTGGCAAAGGGGATGCTCACCAAGGAAGAAAAGGGCGGCCTGTTTGATAGGGGCAAGACCGGAGGCATGGAGGGCAAATTCTGGTCCCACATCGACATGAAGACCCGGATGCCCAACCCAATGTTTGAGACCGCAATCCAGTCTCTGCTCGGCCTAAAAAAGGCGGAGTTTGAAAAGCTGGTCTCCGAAAACGGAGCCGTGGGGAAGAAGTCCGGGTTCCAGATCATTGAGGAGCGTCTGCGCGCCATCAAGGTTCCCTCCGAGCTAAAGAAGGCGGAAGAGGAGCTGAAGACCGCTAAGAAGGCGGACCTCAACAAGAAGTACAAGAAGGTCCGGTATCTTCGCGCGCTGAAGGAGCTCAAGACCTCTCCGGTAGACGCCTATACGAACCAGCATCTCCCAGTGCTGCCTCCCATCTTGAGGCCGGTAAAGATTGGATACGACGGCACACAGATGATTGATGCCGCGAATCAGTACTACGCCATGATCGGCCAGATGACCAAGCAGGTAGAGCAGGGGAAGAAGGAGGGGCTGCCGAAGGCCGACATCTTCAAGAGAGAAGCGCAGCTATACGACCTGGTCCGTGCGTTGCGCCTGAATGGCATGACTCAGGAAGGCAGGGAGCTTCCCAGTCTGATGGACAAGATGACGGGCTCGAAGCCCAAACACTCATTCTTTCAGCAGGGTGTTCTGTCGAAGCGGCAGGACTTGTCGGGCCGGACGGTCGTTACCCCAGAGCCCGCATTGAAGATGGACCAGGTGGGCATCCCTGTCGATATGGCGATGGAGACGTACAAGCCGTTCGTCATCAGAGAGCTGTGGCGTCGTATGGGAATCGCCAAGAGCCCTGGCGAAGCAAGACGCATGATCAAGAAGAACCACCCCTCCGCCAAGAAAGCGTTGGAGAGGGTGATTACTCAGCGTCCAGTAATCATGAAGAGAGACCCTGCGCTTCATATGTTTTCTACTATGGCCTTCAAGCCAGTTCTTGTGCCGGGGAAGTCGATCAAGATCCACCCACTTGTGTGCGGCGGCTTCAACGCGGACTTCGATGGCGACACCATGGCCATGTATGTGCCCGTGACTGAGGAAGCTGCGGAGGAGGCCCTGGAGAAGATGCTCCCGTCTAAGAACCTGTTTTCCCCCACACACGGGGGCCTCATGTTGACCCCCAGCCAGGATGCCGTTCTCGGCATCTACCAGGCTACAAAGTGGGGCAAGAAGGTTCCTGGAATCCTTACGGAGGAGCAGGCGCTTCAGCAGCTGAAGAACGGAAAGTTGAAGTCTGACAACGTCATCACGGTCAAGGGCCACAAGAAGCCTACGACTGCGGGAAGACTGCGGATCAACAAGACCCTGCCCGGCAGCGTAAAGAATGATCCCGAGCTTCTATACGATCCCAAATTCCGCATGGCCAAGGGCGCTATGAAGGGATTCGCAACTCGAGTAGCCCAATCCGATCCGGATGAGTTCTCCGGCATGATCGACGGATGGAAGGAGTTGGGGTTCACGCTGTCATATAAGAACGGTAGTTCGTTCAGCCTGAATGATTTTCACGACGGTAAGACCATCCGAGACAACGTCCTGAAGAAGTACAAGAAGGAAGAGAATGTGATTCGCAAGTCTGGTATTTCTCGTAAAAAGAAGGACCAGAAGATTATCGCCCTGTACCAAAAAGCAGGCGAGGAACTCAAGGTTATCGGGCAGGCCCACTACAAGGCTAAAAAAGACAACCGTATGTGGGAGTGGGCTGAAAGCGGTGCGCGAAGCAACTGGGGCCAGTTCGGTCAGTTGGTCATGGGGCCCATGCTTGTGCAGAACCCCTCCAAGGAGTTTGTGCCTGTACCGCTCACTACCTCGTTTGGGGAGGGGCTCCCGATCTCTCAGTACTGGGCAGCGCTGCATGGCGCCCGAAAGGGAACCCTGGATCGCGCAGCAGGAACTAGAGACCCCGGAGCGCTCACCAAGGAGTTGATCAACACAGTCATTGCGTACTCTGTGACCGACAAGGACTG
>Ga0055584_100001191_pt1 | contig 25533 bp, 18 predicted proteins | sample OSDHelmetaG_FD_58716 | JGI IMG/M metagenome (GOLD analysis project Ga0055584, IMG submission 58716) | Pelagic marine sediment microbial communities from the LTER site Helgoland, North Sea, for post-phytoplankton bloom and carbon turnover... | ecosystem: Environmental > Aquatic > Marine >...
TGGTGACCCCAACGGGATTCGAACCCGTGTTGCCTGGATGAAAACCAGGTGTCCTGGACCTGACTAGACGATGGGGTCTCGTCACTGCTCTGCGGCGGGCGGTGGTGAGCCGTCTGGGACTTGAACCCAGGACCTACGGGTTAAAAGCCCGGTGCTCTATCCAACTGAGCTAACGGCCCGCTTGCCTGGGCGGACCTGTCCGCCGCGCGATTTATAGGGCGCACCTCTCGGCGGTGTCAACGGCCGCGAAGCACAGACCGTGACGGGCCCTCGGCGAACTACTCCAGAACCTCGTGTACCGGCGGCGTCACGACGCGGCGGCCGGGCGCCGGGTCCCGCAGCTGGATGGTCTGTCGCCGCCCCGGTCCCACCGACAGCAGCGAGATGGGGACGCCGGCGTGCTGCTCGACCCGACGCACGTACGCGCGGGCCTCGACCGGCAGGTCCTCCCAGCGGCGCACCGCCGTGAGATCCTGGTCCCAGCCCGGCAGCTCCTCGTACACGGGCTCCACTTCGGTCAGCGCCCCGCGCCGCGCGGGCACGGTGTCCAGGATCTGGTCCCCCAGCCGGTACGCCGTCGCGACCTTCAGGCTCTTGAGCCCCGTCAGCACGTCCAGCTTCGTCAGCGCGATCGACGTCAGCCCGTTGACCCGCACAGCGTGGCGCAGCACGACCATGTCGAGCCAGCCGCAGCGGCGCGGCCGCCCCGTCGTCGCCCCGAACTCGCCGCCGGACTTGCGCAGCTGCTCGCCCAGCTTGTTGTGCAGCTCAGTCGGGAAGGGGCCCTCCCCCACCCGCGTCGTGTACGCCTTGCTGATGCCGATGATCGCGTCGATCTGGGTCGGCCCCACGCCCGCGCCCGTGCACGCCCCGCCGCTGATGGCGTTGCTGCTCGTCACGAACGGGTAGGTCCCGTGATCCAGGTCCAGCAGCGTCCCCTGGGCGCCTTCGAACAGGATGCGCTGCCGCTTCTGGCTCGCCTCCCAGAGCAGCTTCGTGGTGTCGGTCACGAACGGCTTGAGCCGCCGCGCGCACTCGATGTACGGCTTGAGCATGGCGTCCAGCTTGCCGAGCTTCACCCCGTACAGCCCCAGCTCCAAAGCGAGGGTCTCCGCCTGGTCCTTGACCAGCTGAGCGAAGTGCTCCGGCTCGACGAAGTCCGCCATGCGGATGCCCGTGCGGCGGGCCTTGTGCTCGTACGCCGGCCCGATTCCGCGCCGCGTCGTGCCGATCGTTTCCTTGCCCCCGGCGTCCTCCCGCGCCCCGTCCAGCAGCTTGTGCCACGGCAGGATCACGTGCGCGCGGTCGCTGATCCGCAGCTGCTGCGGGTCGGCCAGGAATCCGCGCTCCAGCAGGCCGTCGATCTCGCCGATCAGCACGACGGGGTCGATGACCACGCCGTTGCCGATGACGCAGGTCTTGCCGCGATGCAGCACCCCGCTGGGGATCAGGTGCAGCACGGTCTTCACACCGTGCACCACCAGCGTGTGCCCGGCGTTGTTGCCGCCCTGGTACCGCACCACGAGGTCGGCTCGCTCGGTGAGCTTGTCGACGAGCTTGCCCTTGCCTTCATCGCCCCATTGGGCGCCCACGATCACGATGTTCGCCACGTCAGGCCTCCAGCACTTCCGGGTTCACGGCCCCTCGGGCCTCCCCGCGCTCGAAGAAATCGCGCACCTGCTCAGCCAGGTTGCGCGCCACATTGACCTGAGCTTCGAACGTCGAGGCCACCAGATGGGGCGTCAACGTCACTTGCTTCAGGTTGAGAAGATCACTGCCCCAGGGGGGCTCCACGTCGAAACAGTCGATGGCCGCCGACGCCACCTTGCCGGTCCGCAGCGCCCGCACCAGCGCCGCCTCGTCGACGACGCCCCCGCGACTGCAGTTCACCAGCCGGATGCCGTCCTTCATGCGACCAAACGCAGCGTCGTCGAGCAGCCCGCGCGTCTCGTCGCGGGCCGGCACGTGCACCGTCAAGAACGCCGACGAGGCGAGCAGATCGTCCCACCCCGAGGGCTCGCCGCCGGCCCGGATGATCGCCGTCTCGTCGACGGCCGGGTCGTGGACCAGGACCCGCATCCCGAACGCCCGGGCCCGCTGCACCACGCACCGGCCGACCGCCCCCATGCCGATGACGCCCAGCGTGCTGCCGAACAGCTGAACGCCCCGGTACCGCCGCTTGTCCCAGCGCTCCTTGCGCATGGACGCGTCGGCCTGGGGGATGTACCGGGCCAGCCCGATGAGCAGCCCCATCGTGAACTCGGCGGCCGACACCGCCGTCCCGTCGGGGCTGTGCATGACCAGCACCCCGTGCTCCGTGGCCGCATCGACGTCGATCGTGTCCAGGGAGAAGCCCGCACGGCCGATGAGCTTCAGACCGGTGCCCGCGATCAGCTCCCGCGTGATCCGCGTCGCCGAGCGCACCATCACCGCATCCGCCTCGGACAGCAGGCCCGCCAGGTCGGACCCCGACGCCTGGGACCGGCGCACGACGTCGAAGCCGGCCTGACGCAGCACGTCGAGGCCAACCACGGAGATGTCGTCGAGGGCGAGAATGCGGGGCAACAGCGCTCCGGGGGCAGCCCCCTGGATGGGGCCCGCCGTGCCTACCAGTAGGGCCCGACCGCCGCAAGCGCGGCGCGTGACGCTCGGGGAACGTCAGTCCTGGGAACGGAGCTCGATGATCCCGTTCTCGAGGAAGAAGTGCAGCGAGCTGAGGACCCGGAATTCGTCGAACGTGCTCAGGATCGTGAGCAACTCATCGACCGTGATCTCGCCGTCGATCTGCGAGATCAAGAAGCCGCCGATCTTGTCGAGGCTCAACTCCAGAATCGAGGAGTCGGTGGCCGTGAGGTACGGCACCTGCTCCAACGGCTCGAGCTCGGCGCGGTAGGTCTGGGCCAGCCGCTTGCGCAGGCCCCCGGCCAGTTCCTGGGCCTCTTCGCGATCGGGATCGCGCTTGAGGGCCTCTTCTGCGTGCTGCAGCGCGGCCTCGAACTGGCCGTTGCCTTCTTCGGCCCGGGCGTTGCGCAGCAGGATGTCCACGTCGGGGACCACGGGCTCCACGCGCATGTCGCGCTCGGTGTCCTCGAAGTCCTCTTCGTCGACGCTGTCGTAGGCGTTCACCTCCGCGGTGAACGGCGGGACCATCTCCGACGTGTCCCCGCCGTCGTCGACGCCGGGCTCCTGGGCCACCTGGTCGACGGGCTCCGTCTCCCCGGTGATCGGCGCCTCGCTGGCCGTCGAGGCCGCGGCCACCAGCTGCGAGGCCGTCAGGGCGCCGACGCTCTTGAGGTAGTCCCGCGCGCGCCGGCTCTTGGGCGCCGTCTCCAGCGCCTCCTGCCACAGCGCGATCGCCTCTTCGCGTTGCCCCAGTGCGTAGCGCACCAGGCCCTTGTCGAGGAGCCGCGTGAGCGGCGAAGTCATCTTGCCGGTCGACGCCATTGGATTAGAGATCCTGCACCGACTTGAGGGACTCGAACGCCTCTTCAAGCTTCGTGCGACTGGCCGCGAGTCGGTCTGGGTCCTTGGCCCCCAGCGCCGCCTTCGCTTCGGACAGGGTGTCCATGATCGCGTGGAGTTGCTCCCCGGTGATCACCGACTCGGCCGCCGGCAGCAGGTCCAGCACCTTCTGATGCAGGGTCTCGACCGCGTAGCCGACCTCCTGGGCCGACTCCGTCTCCCGCTCCGCCACCTCGTGCTCGACGCGCTCGGACACCATGCGGTTCAGCTCGTCGTCGCTGAGTCCGCCGGCCAAGGCCACCGTGATGCTCTGCTCCTTGCCGGTGTCCGCGTTCCGGGCCCGAACGGAGACGATGCCGTCGGCGTCGATGGCGAAGGTCACCTCGACGTCGGGCACTCCCTTGGGAGCCGGCCGGATGCCGGACAGCAGGAACTCGCCCAGCAACTGGTTGTCGTTGGCCTTGCTGCCCTCGCCCTGACGCACGATGATCTTCACCGCGCTCTGGTTGTCGTGGACCGTCGTGAAGCTGTGGGACTTCTGGGTAGGAATCGTCGTGTTGCGCGGGATGAGCGTCGACATCCCCTGCCCGACCGTCTGGATGCCCACGCTCATGGGCGTGACGTCGAGCAGGAGCATCTCCATGCCCTCGTCGATGAGCGCCTGCCCCTGCAAGGCGGCGCCCAGGGCGACGACCTCGTCGGGGTTGATGCCCTTGCTGACGGACTTCCCGAAGAACTCTTCGACCCGCGACTGCACCAACGGCGTCCGCGTCTGGCCGCCGACCAGGAGGATCTCGTCGACGTTGGAGTTGGTCAGGCTGCCCGCCTCCATCGCCGTGCGGCAGATGTCGAGGCAGCGGTCCACGAGATCGCCGACCAGGTCTTCGAACTGCGCCCGGCTCAGCGTCTGCTGCAAGTGGATGGGCTGCCCGTCGAGCGTCGCGATGAACGGCAGCGTCACCTCGACGGTGCGCTTGAACGACAGCTCGCACTTGGCGTTCTCGGCCGCTTCGCGGAGGCGCTGCAGGGCAACCTTGTCCTGCCGCAGGTCGATGCCGTGCTGGTCGAGGAAGCCCTGGGCCAGGAAGTCGATGACCCGGTTGTCGAAGTCCGTGCCGCCGAGGAACGAGTCGCCCGAGGTCGAGAGCACCTCGTAGACGCCTTCGTCCACGCTGAGGATCGACACGTCGAACGTGCCGCCACCCAGGTCGAAGACTGCGAGGTTCCGGTGGCCCGTGCGGTCCATGCCGTAGGCCAGCGCCGCCGCCGTGGGCTCGTTGATGATGCGGATGACGTCGAGCCCGGCGACCTGACCGGCCTGCTTGGTGGCCGTTCGCTGGGCGTCGTTGAAGTACGCCGGGACCGTGATGACCGCCTTCTCGACCTCTTCACCCAGGTAGTCCTCGGCGATCTTCTTCATCTCCATGAGGATGAAGGCGCTGATCTCCTGGACCCGGAAGGCCCGGCCGCCGGCGCGCACGAGGCACTCGCCGTCGCCGCCGCGCTCGACCTGGTACGGCACGGTCTCGACCGTCCGCCCCACCTCCGGGGCATCGAACAGCCGACCCACCAGCCGCTTGGCGGCGAACACGGTGTTCGTGGCGTTCGTGACCGCCTGACGCTTGGCGATGTGCCCGACCAGTCGCTTGCCGTTTTCGGCAAACGCCACGATCGATGGCGTCGTCTGATAGCCACCCCGATTGGGGATGACCACCGGACCCTTGTTCTCGAAGACGGCGACGCAAGAGTTCGTCGTCCCGAGGTCGATCCCGATGACCTTGTCCATGTCCGCTCCTCAGTCGCGCCGCTGGCCCAGCCCCGCGGGCCGCTAGCTGCACTGATGTCCTGCTACTTCAATCGCTTCAACGCCTTGGTGGCTTCACTGTGCTTCGGCTTGATCTGCAGCACCCGCTCGAAGGCCCGCTGCGCGTTGCTGGGCATGCCCAGCTCTTCGTACGCACGCGCCAGATCGAGGCAGAATTCCAGGTTCCGAGACTCCAGTTCAACCGCCTTTCGCAACAACTCGAGGCCCACCTTCTGCTGCAGCGTGTGGGCGGAGACGAGCTTACCAAACTCGTTGTAGTACTTCCCCTTGGTGGGCTTGCACTCGACCGCCTTCTGCAACAGTTCCGCCGCCCGCTTGTGATCCTCGGCCAGCATCGCGTCGCGGCTTTGCTTCCAGAAGACCTCTGCCTTGCTGTTCCGATCCTGGGTCGTCATCCGCCGGTACAGCGTCTTGGCCTTGGTGTTGCGGGGGTCGAGGGCCATGGCGGCCTGGAAGTGACGCGCGGCTTCCGCCTGCTCGCCCTTCTCCATCGCCTCCTCGCCCTTGGTCATATGCCGGCGGGCCTTGGCGATCCGCATCGCGAGCTGCTTCTGGAATTCCGTGAGGAACTTCGCCTGCTGCTTCTTCTTGCGACGCTTGCCGCCCTTCTTGAGCTTGGCCTTCGCCGACTTGGCGGCGTCCTTCTTCCGCTCCGCGGCGGTTTGGAACGTGACCTCGAGGGTCGACTCGGTGGGCGACGCGGCGTCCTTGCCGTCCTCACCGAACACCAGGAGGTCGTAGTCCTCTCGGGCTTCCTCGTCCGACAAGACCCGGTAGGCCTCGTTGATCTTGCCGAAGATGACTTCGAGCTTGTCTTTGTACGACCCCAGCGTCTTTCGATAGAACTTGTCGGGGTGGTACTCCTTGCTGAGCCGGTAGTAGGCGCGCTTGATGGCGCGGGCATCGGCCGTCCGGGGCAGCAGCAGGATCTCGTAGAAGCTCTTGTTCTCGATGCCGTCGAACGCGACGTCGATCCCCATCTGCTGGTCGGGCTTGAGGTCGATCCCCGCCTCGACGCCGCGGCTGGTGGCCGGCCGCGGGGCGTCCACCAGGGCGGACGCGGTGACGGCGGGTTCGGGCTCGAGTTCGTCCTCATCGAAGTCGGAGTCGACCTCGATGCCGCCGTCGTCGTCGTCCCAGACGCCGGCCGAAGGCGCCGTGGCTCCCGCCTCGTCCTCTTCCTCTTCCTCTTCCTCGCCGAGCATGAGCTCGTCGTCCATTTCGAAGCTGACTTCGTCGTCGTCGTCGTCCTCCTCGTCGCCCACGAGCATCTCGAGCGAGTCGTCCTCGTCGGCGAGTTCGGGCGCAGGGCGGCGGCGGCGATCAAGCGACTCGTCGGGGTCCTCGTCGCCAACGAGTTCCAGCTCGGGCGTCGACTCCTCATCCAAGGAATCGTCGCCACCGAGCATGAACTCCTGGGACTCGTCGCCACCCGGATCGTCTTGGGATTCGTCTGCGTGAGGCTGCATGGGGCGGCCAGGATCCTCCGCCCCGGGTGCCCGTCCTGGGCCGCCCGGGGGACGTTCCGCGCCGGGGTTTCTCCGGCGGCAAAGCAGTCTACTACAAGATGTAGCGGCTCAGATCCTGGTCACCGAGGATCGGGGCCAGTCGACGGTCTACGTCGCCGGCGTCCAGGTGGATCTGCTCGCCGCTGCGTTCTGGAGCGTCGAAGCTCAAGTCTTCCAGCAAGGCCTCGAGCACCGTGTGCAACCGCCGGGCGCCGATGTTCTCTTGCCGCGCGTTCACTTCGTGGGCGATCGCCGCGATCCGGCGGACGGCGGCGTCGCCGAAAATCAGATCGATGCCCTCGGTCGCCATCATCGCCCGGTACTGCCGCGTCAGGGCGTTGTCGGGCTCGACCAGGATCCGCTGCAGGTCCTGCTCGGTCAGCGCCTGCAGCTCCACCCGAATGGGAAACCGGCCCTGCAGCTCGGGGATGAGATCGCTGGGCGCCGCCACGTGGAAGGCGCCGGCGGCCACAAACAGGATGTGGTCGGTCTTGATGACGCCGTGGCGGGTCTTGACGGCGGTGCCTTCGACGATGGGGAGGATGTCGCGCTGGACGCCTTCGCGACTGATCTGGGGCCCGCGAACGGGGCCCTCCTGCGACGCCGCGATCTTGTCGATCTCGTCGATGAAGACGATGCCGTCCTGCTCCACGCGGCGCAGGGCTTCGGACACGGCGGTGTCGCCGTCCACGAGCCCCGCCGCCTCTTCGGCCAGCAGCAGCGGCCGGGCTTCGGCCACCGTGACCTTGCGCTTCTTGCTCTTGGACGGGACGAGCCCCTTGAGCATGTCCTGCAGGTTGCCGAGCTGCTCGTTGTTGCCCATGAACTGCAGGCCGGGCGCCTCGTTCCCACCCCGAACCTCGATCTCGATCACGCGATCGTCCAGGTGCCCTTCGGAGAGCAGCCGGGCGAGCTTCTCCCGCGTGCGGGTCGCCCGGTCGTTGTCGCCGGTGTCCGGGTCCGGGTAGAGCGCCTGCAGGATCCGCTCGTTGGCGCGCTCCTCCGCGTCGCTCTGGACCCCCGACTCCATCTCCGCGCGCACCATCTGGATCGCCGTCTCGACGAGGTCCCGGATCATCGACTCGACGTCCTTGCCGACGTACCCGACCTCCGTGAACTTCGTGGCCTCGACCTTCAGGAACGGCGCCTTCGCCAGCTTCGCCAGGCGCCGGGCGATCTCCGTCTTGCCGACGCCGGTGGGCCCGATGAGGATGATGTTCTTGGGCGAGATCTCGTCGCGAAGATCGGCGGGCACCTGCTTGCGGCGCCAGCGATTGCGCAGGGCGACGGCCACGGCGCGCTTCGCGTCCCGCTGGCCCACGATGAACTTGTCGAGCTCAGACACGACCTGAGCCGGCGTCTGATCGGCGCCGGGTGCCGGCGTGGGGCGATCGATCTCCATCACTCCTCCCCGGACAGCGTCAGCATCGTGATCGACGTGTTCGTGTAGATGCAGATCTCGCCGGCGATGGTGAGGGCCTTGCGGCAGATCACCTCGGCGCCGAGGTCGGTGTTCTCCGCCAGGGCTCGCGCCGCGGCCAGCGCGAACGGGCCCCCCGAGCCGACCGCCGCCGAGTCGCCGTCGGGGTCGAGCACGTCGCCGTTGCCGGTGATCAACAAGGTCCGCTCAGCGTCGGCGACCAGCAGCAGCGCCTCCAGGTTGCGCAGCTGCTTGTCCGTCCGCCACTCCTTGGCCAGTTCCACGGCCGCCCGGGCGAGGTTGCCGGGGAAGGCCGACAGCTTCGCCTCGAACTTGCCGAACAGGCTCATGGCGTCGGCGGTGGAGCCGGCGAATCCGGCAAGCACACGGCCTTCGGCGAGGGTGCGCACCTTGCGGGCGCTCCCCTTCAGGACGGTGTTGCCAAGGGTGACCTGGCCGTCAGCGGCCAGGGCGACCTGGTTGCCGCGGCGCACGGCGAGCACGGTGGTCATGAATCGTCCTCCGTCGGACGACCGCGGGGGTGGCAGCTTCGGTGGACTCCGAGCAGCCGGTCGGTCGTCAGGTGGGTGTACTTCTGGGTGGTCGAGAGGCTGGCGTGGCCGAGCATCTCCTGGATGGCGCGCAGGTCGGCGCCGCCGTCGAGCAGGTGGGTCGCGAAGCTGTGGCGCAGCGCGTGGGGGTGCACGTCGCCGCCGAGGCCCGCGGCTCGGGCCAGCGCCTTGACGGCGCGGCCCACGGAGCGCGACGTGAGCCGGGTGCCGCGGTGGTTCAGGAACAGCGCCGGGCTGTCGGGCCCCAGCAGCGGACGCACCGCGAGCCACTCCTGCAGGGCCGCGACGCACGCCCCCCCCAGGGGCACCACCCGCTCCTTGCTGCCCTTGCCCAGCACCCGCACCTCGCACCGGTCGAAGTCCACGTCCGACGCGTCGATGGACGAGGCCTCCGAGGCGCGCAGACCGCTGCCGTACAGCACCTCGACCAACGCCCGATCCCGGGCCGCGAGGATCTGGGCTCGCACCGAAGCGGGCTCCGTTGACGCCTCCGCGACGCCTTCGGCCTCGCCCTCGGTGAGGACCCGGGGCAGCCGGTGCGGGAGCTTGGGGCGCGCGACGGCGCGGGCGGGGTTCACGTCTTCGCCTCGGCGTTCGCTGTGCCAGTCCAGAAAGGTGCGCACGGCCGCGAGCTTGCGGGCCCGGGTCGCCGGCGCCTTGTCTCCGTGGACCACGGCCAGGAACGACCGGACCGCGCGGACGTCCAGGGCTTCGGGCGACTCAACGCCCCGACCGGCCGCGAACTCGGTCAGCTGAAGCAGGTCCCGCCGGTACGCGCGCACCGTCTGGGGGCTGAGGCCGCGCTGGGCCTGCAGGTGTTCGCAGAAGCGGTCGACGTCCTGCTCCACGTCAGGCCGGCGCCGCCACGGCCGGGCGGGGCAGCGGCTCGTGGACCCCGTGCTCTCGGGCCCAGGCACCGACGGCGGCGACGCACTCGGCGCCTCGCTCCGTCCGCCGGGCCTTGCGCTCGGACTTGCGGACCCGCTGCTCGTCGGGAGGCAGCAGGCCGAAGTTCACGTTCATGGGTTGGAAGTTCTTCGGTGCGGCCTCGCGCAGGTACGCCAGCAAGCCCCCGAGCATCGACAAGCGCGGCGGGGGCGGCAGCGGCGCCGCTCGCCGCTCGCCGACGACGGTCAGCGCAGCCCACAAGCCCATGGCGCTGGACTCGGTGTAGCCCTCGCAGCCGACGATCTGCCCGGCAAACGAGATGTGCGGCGCGGCGGTCATCCGCAGTCCGCCGTCGAGGAGCCGGGGGGTGTTCATGAAGGTGTTGCGGTGCACCGACCCCAGGCGCAGGAACTCGGCGTCGGCGAGGCCAGGGATGGTCTTGAAGACGCGCGCCTGCTCGCCGTAGCGGAGCTTGGTCTGGAAGCCGACGAGGTTCATGGCCGCGCCGGTGGCGGTCTCGCGGCGCAGCTGCACCACGGCCCAGGCGCGCCGGCCGGTGGCGGGGTTCGTCAGGCCCACGGGCTTCATGGGGCCGAAGCGCAGGCTCTCGCGGCCCTTGCTGGCGATCGCCTCGATGGGCTGGCAGCCGCCGAAGAAGATCTCCTTCTCGAAGTCCTTGCTCGGCACCTGCTCACCGGTCAGCAGGCCGTCGACGAACGCGTCGTACTGGGCCTTGTCCATGGGCAGGTTGTAGTAGTCGCCGTCGGCGGCGTCGTCGTACCGGTTCCCCCACCAGCCGACGGAGTCGTCGACGGTGTCCAGGTTCACGATCGGCGCGATGGCGTCGTAGAAGTACAGGTCGTCGGTGCCGCCGAGGGCCTGGATCTGCTCGGTGAGCTTCGGCGACGTGAGCGGGCCCGTCGCGACGATGACGCGGGCGACGTCGGCGGTCGGCAACTCGGTGACCTCTTCGCGGCGGATCTCCACCGACGGCAAGGCCTCCAGCGTCTCCGTGATGCGCTTCGCGAAGAGCTCGCGGTCCACCGCCAGGGCGCCGCCGGCGGGAACGTGAGCGCCCCAGCCGGCCGAGACGATCAGGCTGCCCAGGTGCTCCAGCTCCCCCTTGAAGATGCCCGGCGCGGTGTGGGGCATCTTGCTGCCCAGCGTGTTGCTGCACACGAGCTCGGCGAACGCATCCGTCTCGTGCGCAGGGGTGCGCAGGTGGGGGCGCATCTCCCACAGGACCACGGGGATGCCGCGGCGCCCGAGCTGCCAGGCGGCCTCGGAGCCGGCCAGGCCCGCCCCGATGACCCAGACGGGGCGGTTGTCTTGGCTAGTGGAAGGCAAGGCGCCACTCCTCCTCGAGCAGCCGGAGGGTCTCCGGGTCGAGTTCGTATTGCCGGTCGAACAACACCATGGCGACGTGCCGGCGCAGCTCGTCCAACCCGACGTTGCCGTGGCACTCGGCCATCACGGAGTCGAGCACATCGGCCTCGAGCAGATCGTCGAGGTACCCCAGGTCCCGGAGCGCCGAGAGGAAGCGGCCGGCTTCCTGGGACAGCTGCACCAGCGGCGCCCGCTGCAGTTCGGCCCGAGGGGAGGCGCCCTGGGGGCCCATCTCCTGCAGCGCCTGCAGCACATCGGACTCCGCATAGCCTTCAGCCAACAGGACGGCCAGGACCCCGCCCCGCTCGCCGGGGAGTTCCTGCCGAAGACTGAGTTGGCCGATCCGGGCGAGGACCGCCTGCATGCGTTCGTTCATCGTGCCTCCAGGGCGCAGCCCGTGATTGCCACCGCCGCGTCCCCGACGCAAGGCCCGGGTGCCCATCGGGCGGGGACGGGTCCCCGGTCTGGGCAGATCATCGCAACACCCGCCCGAGGCGGCCGCCGGGCAGCCCGCGCAGCACCCCGCGGGCGATCAGGCGGCGCAACGCGGCCTTGCCTCCTTCGCCGGCACGCTCCGCCGCGTCGGCCCACTGCTGCACGCTGCCGGAGACGCCCGGGCCCGCGGCGAGGATCGCCCGCTCCACAGCGCAGCCCGGCTCGGCCGGCGCTCGCCGCGCGGAATCCAGCAGCGCCAGGACGTCGTCGGGGGAGTCCACCAGGTGGGCCCCCGCGCGAAGCAGGTCGTTGCTGCCCCGACAGCCGGGGTCCAAGGGCGGACCGGGCACCGCCCCCACGGCGACCCCGAGCCCCTGGGCCCAGTTGACGGTCGACAGGGTCCCGCTGCGCACGCCGGCCTCGACCACCACCACCGCCGCCGCCAGCGCCGCGACGATCCGGTTGCGCCGGGGGAAGCACGCCGGGCCAACCCGGGCGTCGGGGGGCCGCTCCGACACCAGCCACCCCGACTCCACGATCCGCCGCGCGAGCCCGGCGTGAGCCCGGGGCGTGGGCTCGTCCACCGACGAAGCCAGGACCGCCAGCGTCCGCCCCCGGCCCGCGAGGGCGCCTCGGTGAGCCGCGGCGTCGACCCCGAAAGCCAGCCCCGACACGACCACCAACCCTTCCCCGGCCAAGGCCTCGGCCAGATCCCGGGCGAACATCCGCGCCCCTTCGCTCGCCCTGCGCGACCCCACGATGGCGACGCACCGCGCGGGGTCCGGCAGCGCTCCGCCGCGCACGAACAGGACCGGCGGCGGCCGCTCCAGCCCCAGGAACGTCGCCGGGTACGCCCGTTCGCCGAACCCCAGGCACGCGACCGGCTGCCGGTGCGCTCGTCCGGGCGGCGCAGGCCCCTGTCCCCTCAGCCACGCCTCCACGTTTCCCGCCCGCACCAACGCCTTGCCGAGCCGCGCGTGCGGCCGGTCGTCGGCGAGGCGGGCGGCCATCAGCCCCCGCGATTGCTCCATGGATCCACCCCGACCCCGGCCGGGCGAGCGCACCGGGGACCAGCGTCCTACCTGAACAGGCGTTCGGGTGGCAAGTCCCCGGCGCCGCTCCCCAAGCAGAACGGGGCCCCCGAAGGGACCCCGTCTGAATTCAAGAGGGTGCCGGGTCAGTCGAGGCGACTGACGATCCGGTCGCCGATCTTCACGTCCAGCGCCTGGTCGGTGACGACCGCCGTGCTGATGTGCTCGTCGGCGGAGAACACAGTGACGATGCCGATGACCTGGTCGGGCAGCGTCTGGTCAATGCGGCGCTCCTTGGTCGTCAGGCCGTCGCCCCGCCGCACAACCCAGAAGGTCGTGCCGGACTGGACGCCGTCGTTGCGGCCGCGGTCCAGGAACACGACCTGGTTGCGCTGCAGCATCATGTTCTCGTTGTTGGACTTGTCGATGATGAAGCCATCGAGGTCCTGGGCGAGGGTCAGCGTGCGGACCTTGCCGACGACCGGAACGCGGTCGGTGATCAGTTCGCCGCGCTCGATCTCCCCGTAGGAGTTGACCAGCCGGCCGGTCACCCAGCGCTCGCCGACGTCGGTCACGAGGACCTCGCCGGTGACCGAGTAGTCGTGGCCCAGGCGGGCGCTCTTGACCTCGGGGTGCCGGATCTCGCGGTTGTGGTGATACATCGTGTAGACGTCACCGCAGTTGATGTCGCTGTTGTTGCGGAACCGCATGTAGACGGTGTCGCCACGGCCGAGCAGGTGCTTGCCGGGGACCGCCTTCTCGAGCACTCCGAGGGGCTCGACGGGCGTGCGCGAAACGAAGTTCGGGGCGCTCATCGTGACGTCGCCGCCGCGGCCGCCGCTGAACGGGACGTGGACTTCGCAGTCGCGGGCCGTCTCGAAGACGTTGACCAGCGGCACGAAGTTGTCGTCCAGGGACAGGTCCTGGAACGCGGCCGGGTCGCGGTTGACCACGATCGACGGCGGCCGGGTGTCCGTGCCCGGCTGGAACTGCAGGAGCTGGCCCGGGTAGATGTAGTGGGGGTTCGTGATCTCGTCGTTGTTGATCGACCAGAGCGTCGGCCAGTACTCGGGATCCCCGAAGAACTGCTGACAGATGTCCCACAGCGTGTCGCCGTTGACCACCACGTAGGTGTTCCCGCCGACGTTGAGGCTGTTGCCGGTCGCAAGACCGAGCGCCTCCATCGCGTCGTCGTAGGCAGTGTCTTGAGCGAAGGCAGGGGCAGCCGCCAGCAGAGAGAGGGCCCCGATCGTCAACGGCATCCAGCGCATCGAATTCACTCCGCGGGAGCCCGGGGAGCGACCCCGGTGTTCCACAAACTCCGGCCCACGCAGGCCAGTGCACGAGCCATTGTCCGGGGCGGCGGGCGCACAAGTCAAGCCGACGCGGGGTCTCTCAGCCCGTCAGGGCCAGCCCTACGCAGCCCCGAGGACCCAATGAGGAGCGGCGGATCCTGCAGATTTCGGGAAGATGCGCCGATGTAGGCGCAGCCCGGGATCTTCCTCTCGGCCGACGCCCGCGCCATCCTGCGGCCATGCGCCTGCTGCTCATCCTCCTCGCCGCCTCGCTCGCCAGCGCCGCCGCCCCCCCGCCCCCATTGCCCGACCTCGCCCCCCTGTGGAACTGGTCCGACGCCGCCGCATCCGAAGCGACGTTCCGGGCCCTGCAGGCCGAGCACCGGGGCGACGACGCCTTGCAGGTGCGAACGCAGGTCGCGCGCGCGCTCGGGCTCCAGGGGAAGTTCGCCGAAGGCCACGCGGAGCTCGACGCGATGGCCGACGCCCTGGGCGGAGCCTCCCCCGTGGTCTCCGTTCGCTACTACCTGGAGCGGGGGCGGCTGCACAACAGCAGCGGCGAGCCCGCGGTGGCGCGTCCGTTCTTCGAGTCGGCCTGGGAGCGGGCACGGTCCGCCTCCTTGGACGGACTCGCCGTCGACGCGGCGCACATGGTCGGGATCGTGGCGCCGCCCCCCGAAGGCGAAGCCTGGACCCGCAAAGCCCTGGACTACGCGTCGGCGTCCGACGACCCCGCCGCGAAGCGCTGGCGCGGGAGCCTGCTCAACAACCTCGCCTCGACCCTGCACGACGGCGGTCGCTTCGCCGAGGCGCTGCCCTTGTTCGAGGAGGCGGTCCTCGTCCGGGAGGCTCAGGGCAGAGGCAAGAGCTGGTTCATCGCCCGCTGGTCCGTGGGCCGATGCCTGCGCTCCCTCGGCCGACTCGATGACGCCCTGGCCCTCCAACGGGCCCTGCTCGCCGACGGCCACGACGGCGGCTACTTGCAAGAGGAGCTGGGCGAGCTGCTCCTGGCCCGGGGCCAACCGGCCGACGCCCACCCCCACTTCGTCGCGGCCCACGAACAGCTCGGCGCCGACCCCTGGCTCGCGAAGCACGAGCCTGCGCGTCTCGCCCGACTGGCGGAGCTCGCCGCCGCCGACCCCGCGGCCGGCGACGAGCCCCCCCCCCACGCCGCCCGCCCCCTGAGCCCCCCCTCTCAAGCTCCTGCTACAGTCCGCGGCCATGTCGGCGATCACCCTTCGACACGAGCACGCCCTGGGCCGCGATGAGGCCCGCAAGCGTGTTGCCCTGTTCGAGCAGAAGCTCGACGAGTACGGCGTGCGCGCTGTCTGGCAGGGCGACCGAGCCGACATCGTGGGCACCGGCTTCTCGGGCACCCTGGAGTTGGGGGACGGGTTCGTCGAGGTCGTCGTGAAGCTGGGCTTCCTGGCCCGCCGGGTCGTCGACGTAGCGCGCCTCGAGTCGGCCATCCGCAAGCGGCTGGAGCTCGCCTTCGGGGACGACCCGCCGGCCCTGTAGTCGCCGCCGACCCGTCAATCCACCGGCAGTTCGCCCGACTCCTCGATGGCCGCCGCGCAGAGCCGCCCGATCGCCTCGACCAGTTCTTCGACCTGGTACGGCTTGCCCAGCAGCAGCGTCGGCCCGCTGTCCTCGAGCTCCGCGATCGCGTCGGCGCCGGTGTAGCCGCTGGAGATCACCACCGGCAGGCGCGCCCAGCGGCTGCGCAGCACCTTGCTCGCCTCGAGCCCGTCGAGCACCGGCATCATCATGTCCATCACCACCGCGTCGACGGGCCGCGGCCCGTCGGGCTGTCGCTCCATCCACTGCACCGCCGCCTCGCCGTCGGCGCAGGTCTCCACCTCGAACCCGCGGCGACGCAGGGCGTGGGCGAGGAACGAACGCAGCGCGGGTTCGTCGTCGACCAGCAGCAGCCGCGCGCCCTCGAGCTGCGGCGGGGGCAGCGGCAGCGTGGCCGCCGGCACCGACTTGCTCGGGGGCTTCGCCGCGGGCAGCAGCAGCGTCACGGTCGTGCCCGCCCCCACCTCCGACTCGATCTGCACGTCGCCGCCTCGGCCGGTGACGATGCCGTAGACCACGGCCAGGCCCAGGCCCGTGCCGGCGCCGCTGCCCTTGGTGGTGACGAACGGCTCGAACGCCCGCTCCAGCAGCTCCCGCGACATCCCCGTCCCGCCGTCCTGCACCGCGATGGCGACCCGCGGCTGCCCCGAGGCCGCCTCCACGCGGTGGGCCCGGATGGACAGCGGTCCTCCCCGCGGCTGCATGGCGTCGCGGGCGTTCACCGACAGGTTGACCAGCAACTGCTCCAGCTCCGTCCGGTCCAGGGGCACCGGCGGGAGGTCCGGCTCCAACTCCAACGACCACTCGATGTTCCGGCCGAGGGTGCGCACCATCAGCTCGATGGCCTCGGGCAGCGCCCGGTTCAGATCCACGCCCACGGGCGAGTCCTGCCGGCCCCGCGCGAACTGCAGCAGCCGTTGGGTGAGGGCGCCGCCACGCTTGGCGCCCTCGACGATGGCCGCCAGCCCCCGGCGCTGCTCGTCGGCGGGGAGGTCGAACAGGTCCTGGCCTGACGCCAGGATCCCCGCCAACAGGTTGTTGAAGTCGTGGGCGATGCCGCCGGCCAGCATGCCCAGGGAGTCGAGGCGTTGAGCGCGGGCGATCTCCCGCTCCAGGGCCTGGCGCTGGGTGAGGTCCCGGAACGAAAGCAGCAGCCGCTCGTCGTCGAGCGCCACGCCCAGGACCTCGACCTGGATCTCCCGCTCCAGCCGCCGGACCGTCAGCTCCAGCTGCTCGGGCCGCCCGTCGTGCCCCCCCTGCTGCAGCCGCCCGATGGCTCCGGCCAGCTCGCCTCGCGCCGCCGCGTCCATGGACGGGGACAGACCCGCCATGCGCAGGTCGCGCCCCGACCGACCCAGCAGGCCTTGCAGCGCCGGGTTGGTGCGCTCGATGCGGTCGAGATCGTCGAGCACCACGAGCCCGTCGCGGCCGGCTTCGACGATGCGGGCGGCCTGCAGGTGAGCCCGACCCGCCCGCAGGGCGAGCGCCGCGGCCACCGTGCCCACCAGGGGGAACAGGGCCAGCTCGAACACCCCGGCGCCGGGCAGGTCCGTCCCCCCCGTGCCGACCTCGTAGATCAGCGCGAGGATGCACGCCACCAGGGCGCCGCGGACCCCGGTCTTCACCGGCGTCGCGCCCGTCGGGAGCCCCCGCGTCAGGTCCAGGCCGAACAGCAGGCAGACGAACATCAGCCCCCAGGTCAGGCCGCCCAGTTCGTTGGAGATGCTGGCCGGGCCGAGCAGGGTGGCCGCCGCGCAGAACGCCGCAAACCACGCCAGGCGCTGGGCCGGCTTGACGAAGTGGGTGCCCAGCACCGTCGACAGCGTCAGCGTGCCGAAGCCCTGGGCCAGGAAGACGCCCGCGTGCTGAACCCGCAGCTTCCACTCGGTGGAGCTCGACACCAGGTACCAGGCATCGCTGTTGGAAAAGACCGCCGTCGCCAGCGACACCAGCGCCGCCGCCGCCACCAGCGGGCGGGGCTCCCGTCGATTCTCCGCCCACAGCAGCAGCAGGATGAGCGCGCCGGCGAGGAGGACGGCGACTCCGCTGTGGGCCAGGGCGCGCGACGCCCCGAGCCTCCGCGCCAGCTTCGGCGCCGGCCCGAACAGCGGCTCGGCCCCCAGCCCGCCGTAGCCCGCCCGGCCCTGGATCTTGAACGCCAGGACCGAGTTGACGTCGTTGAGCAGCGCCCGGGGCAGCGGCACCAACAGCCACTCATCGCGCCAGTCGCTGGCCAGCAGTCGACCGTTGAGCCACGCCTCCCCCGAGTGCCGGATGGGCGGCAGCAGGACCGCGAGGTTCGCCGGGGGCGGCTGCGGCACCCGCAGGTGGTACCGGTACCAGCCCACGCGGTCGCCGCGTCCCAGCCCCTGGGTGTGCCACCAGCCCGGCACCACGATGTGGGACCAGCCCAGCTCGTCGGCTTCGCGGGCGGCGACGTCGGGGCCCCGGCCGGTGGCGAAGGGCACCCGCCCCTCCCCCCCGACGACTGCATTGGGGTCCAGGCCGAGGGGTTCGGTGGCCGTCTGCGCCCAAGCGGCCCCAGGCGCCAGGCCCAGGCCCAGCGCCAGCAGCGCCCCCCACCAGGCCAGCCTCTTCACCGGCGGCGCCGAAGCCCCGCCGGCAACAGGAAGAGCAACGCCAGGGCCGCGCCGCGGCGGTCCAGGGCGCTGAGCTGCTGATAGCAGCCGCAGCCCGAGTCGTCGCCGAAGCTCGGCGGGCCCGAGGTCGTGAGGTCGTCGACCCCATCGCCGTCGCTGTCGGGGTCCTCGGCGTCGGGGATGCCGTCGTTGTCGGAGTCCGTGTCCTGGAAGTCGGGCACGCCGTCGCCGTCGGAGTCGTCGTTGCCCTCCCAGGCGTCGGTCAGGCCGTCGTCGTCGGAGTCGGTGTCCAGGTGATCGGGCACGCCATCGCCGTCGGTGTCAGGCGGGTTGGACGGGTCTTCACCCACCTCGTCGGCGTCGGGGATGCCGTCGTTGTCGCTGTCGGAGTCGAGGTAGTCGGGGGTGCCATCGCCGTCGGTGTCGACGGGCTCTTCGGGGTGGCCCACCTCGTCGGCGTCGCCGATGCCGTCGTTGTCCGAGTCGCTGTCCAGGAAGTCGGGCTGTCCGTCGCCGTCGCTGTCCACGGAGACCCCGCCGGGCGCTTCGTCGGCGTCGGAGATGCCGTCGCCGTCGCTGTCCTCGTCCAGGTAGTTGGGGATGCCGTCGTGGTCGTAGTCGCCGTCGGCCTCGTCGGCGTCGTCGATCCCGTCGTTGTCGGAGTCGAGGTCGAGGAAGTCCGGGAACGCGTCCCCGTCGGAGTCGCCGGGGCCTTCGAGGTAGTCGGGGATCCCGTCGCCGTCGGTGTCCTGGGACGGGTCGGGGTTGAACCAGGGGAACTCGCCCTCCTCGATCAACTCGGGGTCGTTGGGGTCGCCCTCGACGCAGACCCCCGAGGCCGCCTCGCAGGTCCCGACCGCGCAGCCCGCCGACGTGCACGGCGGCGCGCAGGCGGCGTCGATGCAGATGAGAGCACCGTCGCAGTCGTTGGCGAGGTTGCAGCTGCCGCCCACGGGCGTGTTGCCGGCCGGGCCCTGGTAGCTGAACCGCAAGGCGTCCCAGGCGACGGTGTTCTCCGCCTGCTCGGCCGTGAGGTTGCGCAGCGTGACCCGGTTGATCTCGCCTTCCAGGAACTTGAACGGCTGGTCGGGGAACAGCGGCTCCCAGTCGTCGGTGTGGGTCGACTGATCGACCATCCACAGGGCGTGACCGCCCTGAAACGCGATGTTGAAGGGCGCCGCGGTGGCCGCCGCCGCCGGCGAGTCGGGGATCCAGGCTTCAACCTGGTACAGGCCGGTCTGGGGGATCACCGGCGTCCAGGCGGCGGTCACCAGCGGCGTCTGCACCGAGAAGGGCTCGCCGTAGTGGAAGCTGCCGTCCCAGCCGCCCGTGGCCAGGTCCGGCTGGTCGGGGTCGCTGCCGTCGATGAAGGCGAACTCGGGGTCCTCGTCGTCGACGACGATGGGCTCGATGGAGACGCCCGCGCAGGTCACCCCCGGCAACCCGCCGTGGGTCCCCTGCTGCGTCCACTTCGTGGTGCCCGACGCGCAGGAGCCGGCGAAGGGGTCGAAGCTGGTGCCGCTGGTGCGGGGCTCGAAGTGCAGGTGCGGCCCGGTGCTGTTGCCCGACGAGCCCACCTGGCCGATGACCTGGCCGCACGTGACGGAGTCGCCGGTCGCGACCGAGATCGACCACTGCCGCATGTGGCCGTAGTAGGTGTGGGTCCCGTCCGCGTGGAGGATGCGGACGTAGTTGCCGAAGCCGCCGCCGCCGGGGCAGCCGCCGCTCGTGCAGCGGTCGAAGAAGCCGTCGATCACGTAGTCCACGGTGCCGTCGGCGACGGCCACGAGGTCGCGGCCCGCGTCCATGCCGGCGAAGCCGCCGACGCCGATGTCGGTGCCGCGGTGGCCCGAGTAGTAGATGCTGCCGCAGGCCCAGTCCTGGCCGCCGTGGTCGCGGTAGGCCGTGGGGTAGAAGTGCGGCGCGTGCTCCGCCGTCGTGGGCATGGAGAACGTCTGGGCCCACGCGCCGGCTGGCAGCAGCAGGAGCAGCGCGAGCCACCTCATCGCGACACCTCGGCGGTGTAGGTCACTCCCCTCGCCTCCCAGGCGACGGTTCGGTCATCGAGCCACCGCAGCGGCGCCGCGTCGGGCACCGGCACGAACCCGGCCGGCGGCTGGCCGGGCTGCCGGGGCGCCGACTCCAGGCCCACGTTCGTCAACTGAATGGGCTTGCCGGGCGCGGCCCCGGGCGTGGGGATGGCCACCGCCCACACCGACGCGATGCCCGTGTCCCCACCCACGAACGCGACCCAGCGGCCGTCGGGCGAGACCGCCTCCCCGTCCTCCGCGCCCGCCAGGGCGGTGGCGCGCACAAAGGCGCCATCGCGGCGGACGACGACGTCGCGCACAGGGTCCAGGACGGCGTGCGCGTCGGACTCGGGCTGCAGGTCGGTGGCCGGCGCGCAGCCGGCGAGCAGGAGGGGCAGGAGGAGCAGGGCCCAGCACGGCTTCATGGAAGTCCTCAAAACCGGAGCCCCACGCCCGCGGTGGCGATCCCGTGGAACGAGCGCCGGATGGCGCCGGCCTGGAGGTCGATGGCGAAGAGCAGCGGGCCCGCCCCGCGTGGCACGAAGTCGAGCCCGACCCGGCCGGTGATCCCGGGCACGGGGGCGACCTTCCCGGCCCCGTTGTCGAACGCGAGGCGGCCCACGACCGCGAGCCGGGGCTGCACCACCCCGGCGTCGAACCGCCAGCCCGCGCCCAGCGACGCCGAGGGCAGCCAGGCCGCCCCGTAGGCCGAGGGGCCCGAGCGAGCTGCTTCGAGGCCCACGTCGATCCCGAGCCCGGCGATGGGCCGGATCGTGATGTCGATGGGGATGTGCAGGTACGGGAACGGGTGCGCCCAGGCGAAGCCGCCGGAGACGCGGATGCGGACGTGGTCGGCGCCGAGGTCATCGGACGGGGCCACGGCCGCCCGAGCCTGCCGGACCGGGGCGCCGGTGCTCGCGGGCCGGGTTCCGCCGCCGGAGTTCGCGGGCCGCGTCTGGGTCCCTGGCGTCGACGCGGCGGTGCGCGCCGGCTTGTTCTTCGGGGCCCGCGCCGGGGCCGTGCGCGCGGGCCGGGACGAGCGGCCGCCGCGGGTGTCGAACGCGTCTTCGAAGCTGAAGGCGCCGATGGACGGGCGGTACAGATAGCGCAACGGCTGGTTGGGCACGTCGAAGTCGACGACCGCGACGACGTCGACCCCGGCGTCCATGGCGGCCAGCCCGAGCACGCGCTCGCTGAACGCCCGCGCGGCGCCGCCGAGCTGGGCTTCCCGGAACGCACGGACGCGGTCCTCGCTGTGCAGCAGGAGCGGGGCGCTGCCCTCCACCAGGTCGACCACGCCCGTGGCGAGGTCCCGCCCGCGCCGCAGCTGCACCACGTGGCGGCCCGGCGGCAGCTCCACCGGCAGCGTGTCGGCGTCGTGGGTCACGCCGTCGATGCGCAGCTCCGAGCCCGGCGGCAGCACCGCGGAGACCGAGGCCCGGCCCACCGGCGCGCCGGCGCGAACCTGTTCGAGCACCGCGGCCCAGTCCGGGGGGAAGTTCGGGTCGCCGGGGTAGTCCGGCTTCACGGCGAGGCAGGCCGCGAAGTCGTCTTCGGCCTCCCCCTGCTTGCCCAGCTCCAGGTTGCTGATCCCCCGGTAGTACAGCAGGTCCGGCAGCACGCCCTGGGGCAGCGGCCGGTCCAGGCAGGGCAGCGAGTCCAGCGCCGCGTCCAGGATGCGCTTGGCCCCGGCGTGGTCGAGCTCGATCATCCGGTCCAGGGCCTGCCCGGACGTGAGCGACAGGGGCTGCGCGGCCGGCGAGTCCTCGGGGCAGCGGTCCAGGGTGCGCGCGCCTTCGGCAACGAGCCCCGGGGGGTCCACCGAGTCGAGCAGCTCGCTGTGGTGCAGGACCTCCTCGGCCTGGACCATGTCGGCGATGCGCGTCGACTCGGTCATGGAGCGCAGGTCCGGCAGTCGAGACAGGTACACGACGACGCCCGGCTCCTTGCGGGCCGCCGAGGCCGAGTTCGGCAGGACCAGCGCGGCGAGCAGCACCAGCGCGACCGGCACCCCGCGATTCAGGGAGACCCGACGGCGGCGCAGGGGCACCACCAGCAGCGCCAACAGCAGCCCCGCCCGGCCCGCCATGGACGCGCCGGCGTCGTCGCAGGTGAGCCCCAGGGGCCGCGGGTCCGGCGGCGGCGGCTCCACGGGCGCCGGGCAGTCCGAGTCCAGCCCGTCCAGCGTGCCGTCGCAGTCTCCGTCCAGGCCGTCGGCGCAGTCGGGCTCCCACCGCTGGGGGAACAAGGCCGCGTCGCCGTCTTCGCAGTCCCCCAAACAGCCCGCCCAGGTGTCCGCGTCGAGGTCGAACGGTGTGTCGACCGAGCCGTCGCAGTCGTTGTCGAGGCGGTCGCAGAACTCCGTCGCCGCGGGGTGGATGGTGTCGTCGCCGTCGGCGCAGTCGCCGGCGCAGGCCGAGAACCCGTCGGCGTCGCCGTCGAGGAGGTCCGAGGCGCCGTCGCAGTCGGCGTCGCTGCCGTCGCACACGCCGGTGGCCCCGGGGAAGCGGGTCGGGTCCAGGTCGTCGCAGTCGCCCTGGCAGTGGGAGAAGCCGTCGCCGTCCCGGTCGCGGCCGTCGTCCACGAGCCCGTCGCAGTCGTTGTCGCGGCCGTCGCAGGCCTCGCCGGCGCCGGGGAACACATCGGCGGCGGTGTCGTCGCAGTCGCCGTCGCAGGACGCCACGCCGTCGCCGTCGCCGTCGCGGGACTCGTCGACCTGCTGGTTGCAGTTGTCGTCGATCCCGTTGGCGCAGTCCTCGAACCGCAGGGGCCGGATGAAGGGGTTGCGGTCGTCGCAGTCCACCGGCCGCCCCGAAGCCTCGGAGCAGGCCCGGAATCCGTCGCGGTCGATGTCCTGCTCCAGCTCCGGGAGGCGCCCGTCGCAGTCGGTGTCCAGGCCGTCGCACACCTCGTCGGCGGCGGGGTGCACCGTGATGAGGAACGGCTGGCAGTCCTCGCAGTTGATCGTCAGGTCGCCGTCTTCGTCGTCGCCGGGCAGCAGGCGGTCGCAGTTGGCGTCGGCAGTCCCGTCGCACGTCTCGACGGCGCCCGGGAAGACGTCGGGGTCGGCGTCGTCGCAGTCGCCCGCGCACGGCGCGAACCCGTCGCCGTCGGCGTCGTCGGTGCCGGGGACGCCATCGCAGTCGTGGTCGATGGCGTCGCAGGCCTCGGCCAAAGACGGGCCCCGGGACGCGTCGGCGTCGTCGCAGTCGCCTCCGCAGGCGTTGTCGCCGTCGCCGTCCTCGTCGCGGCACAGCACCAGCCAGGCCCCGCCGCAGGTCCCGGCGGTGCAGTCGCCGTCGTCGTGACCGCCGGTGATCAGCAGGTCCGGCACCCCGTCGCCGTCGGCGTCGCCCGGACCGCCGAGGCCCAGCCGCCAGTCGTCGTCGTAGACCAGGCCGCCCGGCGTCCCGAACGACGGCCCCGTGGCGGGCTCTTCGAACTCGGCCCACAGGCTGGGGTCGATGACCTCGAGCAAGGAGACCCGGGCGTCGGCACCGCGGCCGTGGCGCAGCCAGATCGCCGGGGTGCCGCGGGGTGCGCCCGCCGGGGCCATCTGCACCCCCTCGCGGGAGTCGTAGCCGTCCTCCAGCAGGAAGAATGTGTAGGGGTACGGCAGGTTGTCGGGGCCGCCCTCCAGGGGGTCGATCTCGTCCCAGGGGCCCGGGCCGCTGCGAATGATCCGGGCCCCCGGAGCGCCCGTCTGGGGCTCCCACAGGCCGATGCCGAACTCATCGCCCGGCGAGTCGTCCAGGTCCCCCAGGTTGCTGAACGGTGCGGGCCCCGGCGTGATCCCCTGCAGGAGGTCCCACGGCATCGTCCGGTCGGCGAACTGCAGCTGGCCTACGGGCTCGTTCACCAGGTCCGCGCCCAGGAACAGGCTCATCGTCAGCGAGATGTCGTTGGCCTGGGTCGGCGGCGGCTGGGCCCCGCAGAACAGGGCGAAGTCGGCGAGCCCGTCGGCGTCGAGGTCGCCGATGCCCGCCGGCTCCAGGGTGGTCAGGCAGCGCGCGCCCTCGTTGCCGTGAAGCCAGAAGGTCGCGTCGGCCGAGGAGCTCCAGGCCGTCCGGGCGTCGAGGCGGCCGTGGAAGATCCACAGCATCGAGATGTCGGAGTCGGCGGGGTGGTGGCCAGTGACCAGGAAGTCGTCGCGGCCGTCGCCGTCCAGGTCGCCCGCGGCCTCCAGGCGCACCCCGAAGACCTCGCCCGTGGGTGGGTCGGCGACGTTGTTCAGGGGCTCGCCGGGCAGGAGCAGGTCCGGGGGGGCGTCGCTGCCCCAGGCGCCGCTGCGGCCGAAGTACAACGCCACGGCGCCGTTGGCCGTCTGATCGCCCAGATCGACCTGCGTGCCCCCGCACGCGACCCCGAGGTCGTCCTTGCCGTCGCGGTCGAGGTCGCCGAGCCCCGTCACCCGCAGCCGGCCTTCGGAGTCCCGGCAGCCATCGGGGAGCAGCAGGGTCGCGTCCCCCGACGAGCGCACCGTGGGGTCCGACGAGGACCAGGACGGGTCGCCGAACACGAGCACCACGCGGTCGCCGGACTCCGCCGGCAGGGCGATGTCGTCGGTGCCGTCGCCGTCGAGGTCGCCGACGAAGCGCCCCCCCCAGGCGAACCGTGAGTTGCCCGTGGGGCCAGCGTCATCGAGCACCGCCAGGGCGGCCACTGCGGCCGGGTCCACCACGGCCCCGGGCTCCGGGCTGTAGCCTCCGGCGGCGGCGACGCCGGGGAGCAGGAGGGCAACGAGGGCGGAGCTGAGCAGGGATCCCTCTGGGCGCATGGGTCGAGCCTACTCCAACCCGCGCCCCCCCGTGTAGGCGGGCGCCCGCGGCTCCACGCCGCCGTCAGCGCGAAGCTCGATGCCCTACAGTTGCCCCATGCGAAGGCTGCTGCTGATCCTCGTCGTTGTCGCGGGCTGCTACTCGGACCCCGATCTGGCCCCCCTGCTGGAACCCACTCCGGTGGCGACCCCGACCCCCACCCCCGCCAGGACCCAGGTTCGCGCCGAAGCGCCGGCGGCGAAGGTCGGTCAGTGGATCACGGATCTCAAGGCGGCGGGGGAGCGGCTGCGCACCGACGAGCCCAGCGCGCCCCGGCGCCCGGGCGCAGACGGTTGGCGGGCCCCGGAGCTCGACAAGGTGGGCGAGCTGCTGACCACCTGCTGCCAGACCACGGCGTCCGCGTGCCGTCGCTGCCTCGACCCCATCGCCGCCGCGGAGCTGCCGGCCGACGAAGTGTGGCCGTTGATGCGCCTCTTCTTGACGGAGCTCAAGCCCCAGGCCGAGCTGGGCGCCGCGCTCCTCGCGGGCCCGGCCATGCTCCGCGCCCCGGCCTCCACCCGGGATCGCCTCTACCGGCTGGCGGTGGGCAGCGGGGGCGCCCGGCGCGGTCAGCCCGACGCCACCAGCCGTCGGGTCGCCTGGGTTCCCCTGGCGCCACGAACCGGCGAGCCCCTCGTGCTCATCGGCGAGCTGTCCGCGCCGTGCCCGGAGCTGCGCTCGTCCAT
>Ga0055584_100001192_pt1 | contig 25526 bp, 22 predicted proteins | sample OSDHelmetaG_FD_58716 | JGI IMG/M metagenome (GOLD analysis project Ga0055584, IMG submission 58716) | Pelagic marine sediment microbial communities from the LTER site Helgoland, North Sea, for post-phytoplankton bloom and carbon turnover... | ecosystem: Environmental > Aquatic > Marine >...
GGAACAAAACTCTCCATTAGCTAATCGCTACGTCTGTTCCATTTGTTTGACGACGGACAGACCTCGATATGAATGTGCATTGAGGTGTCGTCAACATCGATCGAGCAGAGACCAAAATATTTGGCTGGTTGGTGTTCAATGACTGGCCGGTCGACGCGGTTTTTCTCGGCGCGGCCGTAGTGATCTTGTCCAGCGTTTTTGTTGTCTGGCGAGAGTCGAAAGTTCAGAACTAACAAAAGGGATACACAATGCCAAACTACACCCTGTATCAATTTCCGTTGCGTGCATGCTCGTCGGTGGCTGTAAATGCGATGATCGAAGTTGGTCTTGAATTCGAAGATCGAGTAGTCAACATTATGACCGGTGAGCAAAATGAACCGGCGTATCGAAAGGTTCACCCCTTTGGAAAGGTGCCGGCGCTAGTCGTCGATGGGGAAGTAATCATAGAGAACGTTTCAATTCTTCTCTACATCGATTCGGTCAGACCAAACATTCTATTCCCGGAAGCGAAAACGCCGCTGGAGCGGGCGACCATTCATTCAGATCTGGTCTGGTGCACGGCCACAATGCACACGGCAATTCGCCAAGTTCGTATGCCCATGCGTTATACCGGTGGGGATGTGTCGGGGGTGCAGGAAAAGGGGATCGAAGAGACAACTCACATGCTGAATATTGTTGAGGAGCGAGTCGCCGGCGATCGTTGGTGGTACGGAGATACCTGGTCGATTGTGGATGTGTATATCAACTGGTGTATTACGACCGCGGCCAGTACGGACTTGCTGCCTATGAACGACTATCCGGCTATTCGATCACATATCCGCAGGGTGCGGGAGCGACCCAGTTTTCAAGCAGCGCTCAAGCGGCAAATGGCGGCTAAGGAAAAAGCGGGCCTTGAATTTCCGGAAGCGATGACCTGGAGGACGGAATTCGACTAACTTCGCCTATCCCAGGTGACGACGGCTTCATGTGAGCATAGTTTCGACAACCTCTAGCTGCAATCAGATGCTTTCATTGTTCTAAGATTTGGTGTTAATATTGAAAATCTGACCTTAATAGTTCGAAAAATACGATCAATGAATGAACTGGAATGCATGAGGACCTTTGTCAAAGTCGTCGAAGCGGGAAGTTTCGCTGAGGCGGCCCGGCAAACGGACACGGTCAAATCTGTGATCGCCAAACGCGTCAATCAGCTTGAGGAGCACCTCGAATTACAGCTATTGCAACGCTCGACGCGACGCCTGACGGTCACTGACGCCGGAACGGAATATTACGAGCGATGCGTTCATGTGCTCGCAGAGATTGAACAAGCAAAGGCAGCTGTCCATTCGACTGAGTGGGCATTAAGCGGCACGTTCCGTGTTAGTTGCAATTCGTCCGTTATTGCGGCTTTCCTTGCAAAGGACCTGTGTGAGTTTCGTACGCAACATCCGGAATTGCAGATCGAGCTACGACAACACGATCGATTCTGCGACCCGGTTCAGGAAGGTTACGATGTCAGTGTGCAACCGACCTCAATTCCTCCGGGTACGCTGCAAAAAACCGAGCTTTTTCCGGCGCGTCGCGTGATCGTAGCAACACCTGAATACCTTGAGCATTATGGACGCCCTGAGCAACTCGAAGATTTGAAAAATCATTGTTTGGCACACAATGATCATGTTGAACCTGATTGCACGCTCCGTTTTGAACGCGAAGGAAAGCCTGAAACAGTAATCATCAAGCCTGTTGTGAGAACGAATACAATCTATATGCTGCACGCAGAAATCATGCAGCACAAAAGTATGGCAATGATGCCGGTCTTTTTCATTGAGAATGAGCTGATTTCCGGGCAGTTGGTTCCCGTTCTGACTAACTATGCAGTTAGCAGTGCGGCGATATGTGCCTACTATCGAAAATCATCCTTCGTGCCAATGAAGGTTCGTATTTTCATGAATTTCTTACGCAACAAGTACGGGAACTTCCCGCCGTGGGAGCAGCGCTTGCTTGTGAAACACCCGGAATACGCGAGCTTATTGCGCCGATCCGGCAAGCCTGGCAGCTAGAAATTAGAGGCTCGGTGCCTAATCGTTCGTGTTTCGCGAACCAATAGAATCCTTTTTTGGCGATTATCAGCCGAATCGCAGTCGACTATAGTGCCCCGCAATAGCGAGGTGTCGCTCGTCCTGTTATCGAGAGAAGACGCCTTGAACTACTAACCGCCGCCTGGCGGTCTCGACTGGGGGGACCAGCTTGTGATCCATCAAAGAGTTTCAGACTTCGTCATTTGCACAATAGCCATTTCACTTTTATTGGTGATACCTGTGTCCGCCAATTCGCAGGAAGAAGCCGGATCGCGGGCAGTCCTCGACGAGGTGACGGTTACAGCGCGTAAACGTGAGGAGGGGCTGAATGATGTCCCAATAGCTATCACAGCGATGACAGGCGACATGATTCAAGAGAGCAACCTGTCTGACATCAGCGGACTGGCAGAGCAGTTGCCAAACTTAAGTTTCGGCGAAGCATTCACGTCTTCAGATCGTTTCGCGGTGCGCGGTATCAGCACCAACGGCACCAACGTCGGCTTCGAACAGGCCGTAGGTTTTAACGTCGATGGCTTCTATTTTGGCCGTAGTCGTTTTGGTCAAACCATGTTCCTGGACCTGGAACGCATTGAGATTCTTAAAGGTCCGCAAAACACACTGATCGGCAAAAACAATACGGCGGGCGCTATCAACATCGTCTCTCGTAAGCCAGGAAATGAAGTCGGCGGATATGTTGCCACCACCTATGACTTTGAGGCAGCGGAGGGTTTTTCCGTGGAGGGTGCTGTCGACGTGCCATTCAGTGACAATTTCCGCGCCAGATTTTCGGGGCGCGTGGAGGACAAAGACGGCTATATGGTTGATGGTATTACTGGCAGCGAGGACGGTGGTGCAAAGGATAGCTGGACCGTACGCGGCGTTTTTCAATGGGATATGTCGGATACCGTGGACGCCACTTTGCTGCTGCAGGCCGGCGACATTGATCGCGGTGGTCGCGCCCGGGAACTAAACGGTAACTGTATCGACGCGCCACCCATCGATGATTGCGTTACCAACAACGTCAAATGGCAGGATAGTTCATGGGCCGGTGGACCATTTGATGAGTTCACAGCGACGACCTATTCTCTGGCGGGCTTGACGCTCAACTGGGAGCTAAATGACAACTGGACTCTGACGTCTCTCACCAACTTTACCGAGTATGAAGGTGACGACTTCTCCACTGCCGATTTCAATCTCAATTCCGATGCACAGTTGGTCAACATTGAGGATGATTTTAATCAGATTTCCCAGGAACTTCGTGTCCTTGGGTCACTTAGTGACAACGTCGATTTCATTGGTGGCGTGTATTTCAATGAAAACGAAGTGACGTCTAATCAGAATATTCAATTCTGTGGTGGCCGGGGCAGCAGCTGTGCCGATGCATCGTTGCCTACCTACACGGGATTACAGCGAAACTACGAATCAGTCCAGGATTCCTCCACGATCTCGGTGTTCGCACAGGTTGATTTTCATCTCAACGAGGAATGGACTATCGGCGTTGGCGGTCGTTATACAGAGGAAGACAAGGACGCTGTTGGTCGGAAGTTTCTCTCAGATCTTGTCGGCATCAGGCAAGGATCTGGTACGCCTATTCCGACAACTGACTTTATGGGTGGAGGCAATTGCCCGAGTCTGGGTGGTTCAATTAATGGCCGACCGGTGGTCTGCTTTGGACCACTTTTGGCAGGTTCGAATTCCGGGTCGTTTTCACGAAACGAAGATGACTTTTCGCCAAATGCCGTACTGACCTGGAAGCCGGCTGACGAGCACATGTATTATTTGAGCTATGCGGAAGGCTTCAAGGGTGGCGGATATCAACTGTGGCCGGTAGGCGGAGGTGCATTGACTGCGGATCAGGTTGAGTTCGATGCCGAAAGCGCTACAAGTTACGAGATCGGCGGCAAGCACACGCTGCTCGACCGCCGGTTGCAACTGAACTGGGCAATCTTCCAAACCGAGATAGAAGATCTGCAGGTTTCCGCATTCGATCCTCAACTTACGTCGCAAAACATCGTCAATGCAGCTGCCGTCACTTCGAAGGGGCTGGAGGCCGATATTATCTGGCTGCTCAATGAGAACCATCGGGTCACCGCGGCACTGGCACTCCTCGATGCAACTTATGACAATTATGAAGGTGCGTCGTGTTATCCAGGCCAGGCAGCAGCTGGGGAGGGATGCGTTGGTGGTGTTCAGGATTTGTCTGGCACCGACGTGCAGTACTCGCCAGAGACGCAATACAACCTGGCGGTTGATGGCGAATACCCGTTGTCGAGTGGTCTCAACTGGGGCTGGCGTGCGGCCTATTCCTGGCGGGACGACCAATTCATCGGATCCAAAAACCATCCGGTAACGGATGTCCAACCTGCATACGGCAAAGTTGATGCTAGTTTGTTTGTTGAAGGAGAGGACGGCCGATGGCGCATTGCATTGGTTGGTCTCAATCTTAACGATGAGATAACCGGTAACTTCGCTAATGATACGAGAGAGCCGCGTACTATCGATCCGACCCGCACACCGTCGGCAGCGAGCTTCTTCTTCACCGCGCCTGGACGTCAGTTCGCTCTACAAGGTCGCTACAACTTCTAAGGAAAAGATGGTGGCTATCGTTCTGAAGTACGCCGTGAGATTGTTTTTCCTGCAACTCACGGCGTTATGTCTTTTTGCCTGTTCGCCCTCGGAAACGCCACTGTCGAATCGGTATGGCGATCCACCAGCAACGCAGCCACGTCCCAATATTCTACTGATCGTTGCCGATGATCTCGGCTACTCAGAGTTGGGTGCGTATGGCAGCGAGATCGACACACCGGCTATCGATAGCATCGCCGAGACCGGGATTCGCTATACCAGCTTCTACGCGCATTCCAACTGTTCTCCGACACGCGCAATGCTGTTTTCCGGAGTCGACAATCACCTCGCGGGACTGGGGGCAATGCTTTTGGCCTTGGGACCCAATCAGGAAGGCCAACCGGGTTACGAGGGGTACCTCAATCATCGCACCGTATCGGTCGCGAAGTTATTGCAGGATTCAGGATACGAAACGTACATGACCGGCAAATGGCACTTGGGCGAAACACCCAAGACCCTGCCGGCGGCCCGAGGCTTCGATCGTTATTTCGTGCAAACAAAGGGCTCGCCGCCGGGAGGTCATTTCAATTTGGATGGCGTGCGTCCCGGCGCGAAAGGCTTCTATTTCGAGGACGGTGTGGATCGCACCGGTATGCCGGTTGCCGATGATTTCTTTTCCAGTAATTTCTATACCGACAAGCTCATTGAGTATCTTGAAACAGGAATAGAAAACGACGCACCTTTCTTCGCGTACCTCGCGTTCGCGGCTCCACACATCCCGGTGCAGGCACCCGAATCGCACATAAACTTGTACCAGGGACGATACGATGAAGGTTACGATGTGATTCGCCAGCGCCGTCTGCGCGAACTGCAACGCCTTGGCATCATCAGCGAAACTGTATCGCCCGCGCACCGTGCACCGACGGTGACGCCGTGGGATCAACTGACTAATGAGGAGCAGCGCACTCATGCGCGACGCATGGAAGTGTACGCGGGCGCCGTCGACAACATGGACGACAATATCGGCCGGTTGCTTGCCCATTTACAAGACTCAGGCCAATTTGAAAATACACTAATCATATTCATGTCCGACAATGGGGCGGCTGGTTTTTACGGTTGGCAGAGCGAACCGTTGATGCAACGCTTCAACGCCGCCGACAATAGCCTCGACAACCTCGGGCGCGATGGGTCGATGATGTTTTACGGGCCAGGGTGGGCTTCGGCGGGTAGTGCACCGTTTTATCTCTTCAAGCGCCACATGGCAGAGGGCGGTATTCGTGTGCCCTTTATCGTCAGCGGTCCTGGCGTTGAACATCGAGGATCGGTCAGTCATGAGCTGCTTACGGTACGAGACGTCGCTCCCACTCTTCTGGATATTGCGGGCACCCACTATCCCGACGGAAGCTACGACGGTCGCAAGATATTGCCGCAAACCGGGAAGTCCTTTCTGACGCAGCTTGCTGGTCTGCAGTCCGCAATTCATAGCGAGACGGAAGTGTTCGGGTGGGAGCTGTTCAAGCGGCGAGGTGTGCGTGTGGGCGACTGGAAGATCCTCTACGCGGAAGCTCCATTCGGCGAAGATCGGTGGCAGCTTTATGACTTGAGTGTCGACCCTGGAGAAACACGGGATCTCTCTCTTGAAGAGCCAGAGAAATTGGCGCAAATGCTGGCAGCGTGGAACGCGTATGCCGCGGAGAATAACGTCATCATCAGTGATGGGCCGTTGATACTTCCTTAAGAAAAAGGACATAGGAAACCATGAATAACTCGACCGAAAACACACGCCAGGTACATCTGGTGGGCAGTGTACCGCTGGAAAACGCCGAGGACGTATTTCGCACAGCCAGTTCAATTTTGGGCGATCGCATTCCAAGAATTCCTGATGGTGAGACCGGCAATCGACTGGAATGGATCATGTACCAATACATCTTGATGTCGAAAATGCAGGAATTCGAGGTTGTCGGTGGAAAAGTAACGCGTCAGAAACTCACCGAAGAAATTGAATCGTTTATCGCAAATTCCGAGGGCGGCTTCGATATGCACCAGCGGCAGTTGCAGGTTAAAGAAAATATCAATGTTGGTAGTCTGAAATTTCCACGCCTGGGATACGCGGACTCCGCAATTGAGTCCTATAAGAAATTCAGGGCGCTAAAAGAGGGCGGTGAGATTCATGCGAATTGCCGTTTTCAGGTCTCACTGCCTACGCCTTTAGCACCCATTAATACTTTTTTCTCACCGAAGGGCCATAGCGAATCAGCTGTTCTTTACAAGCAATACAAAAAAGCGATGCTTAATGAACTACAGATTCTCACTCAAGAGATCCCTGTCGAAGAGCTGGCGATTCAATGGGACGTTTGCATAGAAATCATCATGCTGGAAAATCGGCAGGATGATGAAAACGTTGCGTCGTGGCATACCGCGATCCCCGAAGAACTGTGTTCGTTGGCAGATGCGGTGCCAGAGCCTGCCGAGGTTGGATATCATCTCTGCTACGGCGATATGGGGCACAAACACTTTTTCGAGCCACTTGATACGAGACTTATGACGGACCTCGCAAACAGGATTTCAGAGGGTGTTACTCGTTCAATACAATGGATTCATATGCCCGTGCCGCGCGATCGTGATGATAAAAAGTATTTTCAACCTCTGAGCGATCTAAAACTAAAAGACGAAACCCGTTTATTTCTTGGCTTGCTCCACTACACCGATGGCCTTGAAGGGGCTTTGAAGCGAACTGCAGCTGCCTCCGCGTCGATCTCTGGTTTTGGCGTTGCGACGGAATGCGGATTGGGGCGCCGGGATCCAGAATCAATTCCGCACTTGCTCGAGTTGCATTCACAAGCAGCCAGCCAACAGTAAGCGTACCAATTCAACTCGGCAGGAGTAGCGGTCAATTGCAGCTCAGCACTCGATTGTTCTCGTTTCGCGAACAAATAGAATCATTTTTTGGCGATTATCAACCAGATCGCTGTCGACTATAGTGGATCCAAAGTAATACGCTGCGCCCGATTGCGAATCGGGCGAGAGTATTTTGAACAATTTACCGCCACAAAAAGCGGGATCAATCAGGGGGTCAAATCGTGAGAATTAAAGACGTTAGGCGCGGAATCCTGTTCTGTGCAATTGCCTTGTTTAGCGGCGGAGCCAGTGCTCAGGCTGTTTTGGACGAAGTGATCGTAACCGCGACCAAGCGCGCAGAGAGCATTCAGGACGTACCTGTATCTGTTTCCGCCGTTGATGCGTTGACGATGGACAAAATTGGTATTACCGACATGGAAGATCTATCTCTTGTCGTACCCAATTTCGAAATCAACAGCTCTGCGGTTATTCCAAACCTTTACATCCGCGGACTCGGCGGCGGACTAACACACTCCATTGAGCAGTCAGTCGGTCGTTTTATCGATGACGTTTACATTAGTCGATCGGCGATTAACTTGCATCCATTTATGGATGTGGCATCAGTTGAAGTACTTCGAGGTCCTCAGGGCACTCTGTTTGGTAAAAACACGGCTGCCGGGGCATTGATCATTCGTACCAATGAAGCGACCCAGGACTTTGACGCAGGCGTCAATGTTTCGTACGGCACTTATGAAACGACGGGCGGTGTTGCAGAGATCAACGGTTTCATAAACGGTGGTTTGTCTGACAACGTTTCAGCTCGGGTTGCCTTTTTGTACAAGGACAAAGAAGGCTTTTATCACAATCTGGGGGATGGTCCTGATGGCGCCGATCGCGAAGACATTGGCATTCAGGGAAAGCTCAGCTTTGATATCAGTGATTCGACGACTGCCGGCTTGAAGGTCCAGTATATGGACTATACGGAAGATGGCTCTGATGTAGCTGAATTGAATGGTCTGGGTGGTCCGCCATTGTTTGTTTGGCAGAGTTTCGTAGCCAATTCAGGCGCGCCGAATCCGGACCAATATACTTCCGGGCTCGACTGGGTGGTTCATTACACCTGTAGCGACGTCGTCTCAACGCCAGGCGCGGGTAGTGTTGATATTGGCTCGTACTGTCCTGGTCGTGATATGGACACAACCAACGTAACCTTCGACGTGGATCATGAAATGGATGCCGGCAGCATTAAGTTTATTGCTGCGATGCAGGAATACTCATATCAACACAGATTTCACGGTTTCGAAGGCGGCGGTGCGAACCTTTTCAGGGCTTTCCGCAACGAAGACTACGATGGATTTAGCAGCGAACTGCGCTTTACCTCTGAAGAAGGTGATACGTTCGACTACATAGTTGGTCTGTACTACGAAGACAGCGAAATTGATCGAAACCAGTTCTCTGACATCAACCTTGTAGGTCTGGGACCACCAGTACTTTTCCGCGGCCATGATCCCTGGGGTCAGAAAACCGAAACCTTCGCGGTATTTGGTCAGTTGCGTTGGCATCTCAGCGATCGAGTTACTGGAATATTCGGCGGGCGTTGGTCCACTGAAACCAAGGACTTTAGGTTTGAGGACTATAGTACTGCCTATGGATCCGATGCCGATCCAAGGAACTACGCCATCAATCCTCGGAGTGAAAGTCGAGATGAGGACGAGTTCACACCATCAGTCACTTTTCAGTTTGATGTAAACGACGACGTCAACGTTTTTGCAAGCTATTCCAGAGGACATAAAACCGGTGGCTTTAGTGATCGGGTGGATTCGCAATTTGGCGACATAACATACGATGCAGAAATCATCGATGGCATTGAATTAGGGATGAAAGGTAGCTTTCTTGATGGCGCTATGAACCTGAGCGTGGTCTTGTTCAACATGGACATTGAAGGGCTGCAGTTGGCAACGCAAGTGCCAGGCACGATTGAGTTTAAGGTGGGTAATGCGGCGGACAGCACAAGTAGTGGTCTGGAGCTGGAGTCTGATTGGGCACTGAGTGAAAACTGGACGTTCGGGCTTAACTACGCCTACACCGATGCGACCTACGACGAATACATCGGCGCGGGAAGTTGCGGAGCGCAGTTTGTGAACGTCAATGGCGATTGTGATCTTAGCGGTCAGACGTTGCAGTACGCACCCGAGAATAAGGCGTCGGCTTACTTAGACTATTTCTCAAGTGGCGCAATAAACGGTTGGGATTTTGGCGCTCGCTTCGATTTGATGCATACCGATGACCAGTACACGGACGTAGGGCTTTTCGATTTTGCCCTTTCGGAAGCTCACCAGACTTACGGAGCATCCTTCCAAGTGGTCTCACCTAGCGAAAATGTCACGGTTTCTTTGATCGCAAGGAACCTGACCAACGAGAAAATCAACGCTTGGACGGCTCCGTCTGGCCCCAACACGATTGCTGCAATGTCGCCACCGAGGCTAATTACATTGAAGCTCGGGTTGAGGTTTTAGGCAAGGGATGCCGGGAGATAGCAGGGATGGGTGAAATAACGCCGACAAATGAATCCGTACTCGAATTCGAGGGCCTGCACCTGTACCACGCAGGCGTCTCGAATTGTTCCCAGCGAGTTCGAATTGCGCTCGAGGAAAAGGGGCTTCCCTGGACCAGCCACCATGTGAATATTCTGCAAAAAGAAAACATTACGCCGGAATATTTTGGCATTAACCCAAACGGTTTGGTGCCGACTCTGGTGCACGATGGAAAAGTCATCATCGAGTCCGATGACATCATTGAATACCTCGACATAACGTTTCCCGAGCCAGCGTTACGACCGCCAGAGGGACCCGAACGTGAGGCGATGGATAAGTGGATGCGACGAGCGACAGGCATTCACCTGAAGGCAGTTAAAACGCATATCTATGAAAAGCGGATTCGCGGCCATATGGTTCGTTCAGATGAGGAAAACGAACGTTACGAGAACTTACAGAAAAACGAATCACTGCTTGATTTTCACCGTAAGAGCCGAAATGACAGCTTTACACAAGAGGAACTGGATGCAGCCAAAACAACGCTTGACGAGAGTTTCGCCGACCTGGACAAGGCTCTGGCAGAACGCGACTGGTTGATCGGTGATCATATCTCGTTGGCGGACATCGCATGGGTTCCCTTGTACTTTACGATGGATGTTCTTGCCGGCTATTCCTTTGAGGGTCTGAACAATGTTGCTGCCTGGGCGAAGCGAATCGAAGTGCGTCCGAGCTATAAGACCGCTGTGCTTGACTGGTGGCCCAAAGCGATGGGGCCACTGAATAGCAAGTCGACTTAACGAGAATTCAAATGCTAGAGCTATACCATCACGGGTCTTCCGTATGCGCCGCCAAAGTCAGATGGGCGATGATTATCAAGAATCTGGATTTTGAAACGCACTATATTGATATTCTTAAAGGCGATCAGTTTGATCCTGAATATATAAAGATCAATCCAAAATCCGTAGTGCCGAGCTTGGTACATGACGGCAATATCGTTAACGAATCGACGGTCATCATGGAGTATCTCGATCTCGCCTTTCCCGAGATTCAGTTGACTCCGAAAAATCCACTCGAATACGTGAAAACACGATACTGGACAAAGGCGCTTGATGAGCTGCTGCATCCGGCTTGCGGCACCTTAACGTTTGCTTGCGCTCATCGGCATATTGTGCGGAAGAACTTAAGCGAACAAGAGCTTGAGGATTTTCTGGCGAGTACGCCGGGTCACTCAGTGACCACGGACTGGGCAGGCTTCAAGAAGCAAATAGTCAAGTATGGGTTTGAAGCGCCAGGTGTTGAGGAAAAAATTCAGCTGTACGACAAGTATTTGCAGCAAATGGATCAGGAGTTGCAGAAATCCAAATGGCTTGTTGGCGATGAGTTCGGTTTAGCTGATGTCTCGTTGACTCCCTATGTCAATCGCGTTGCGATGATGGGAATGAGTGGCTGGTGGGAAGACCGGCTACCGTACTTAGCCGAATGGTGGGCGCGAATCCAGGAAGTACCGACATTCCAGTCCGCAATTCTGGATTGGTGTCCTGAGGGTTTGACCAACGATCTTATGACGTTCGGCTCGAAAAGTTGGCCGGATGTTAAACGAATAATCGGCATTAATTGAGGAATCCAATGGCACGAATGAACGGAAAAGTAGTGGTAGTAACCGGGGCGGCCCAAGGCCTTGGTCGCACCTATGCGGAATCCTTGGCAGCGGAGGGGGCGAAAGTTGTCGTTACGGATATTCAAGATACTGACGAGGCTGTCGAAGCGATAAAGACTGCTGGAGGTGAGGCGATCGGGCTTAATACGGACGTCACTTCCGATGAGTCTCTGCAGTCGATGGTCGATGCGGCTGAATCGTCTTTTGGTCCGATCGAAGTGCTCATAAATAACGCGTCAATATTTGCGGATCTGACACTTAAGCCATTCACAAAAATTTCCAACGACGAATGGGATGCGGTTATGCGCGTGAATGTACGCGGGCCGTTCCAGGCTACGAAAGCCGTCTTGCCCAGTATGAAGAAGAACGGGCGTGGCAAGATAATCAATATCTCGTCTGGAACAGCACTTCGCGGGGCGCCGATGTTTCCACATTACGTGTCATCCAAGGGCGCCATAATTGCGCAGACTCGGGCGATTAGCCGTGAGCTTGCTGAAGACAATATTCATATGAATACGATCATTGTCGGGCTTACTGAGAGCAAGGGCGTCGTCGAGCACGACCAGCTCAGCGCGATAAAAGCACCAACACTTGCTATGCGTGCCATAAAACGCGGCATGTTGCCGGAAGACTTGATCGGTACCGTATTGTTCCTGGCTACTGAAGATAGTGACTTCATCACCGGACAGAGTATTAACGTTGATGGCGGTGCGCTAAATCAATAGCGCTGTCAATCAATAGGCGCGCTGGTATAACGAATTCACGGAGCAAAAGATGCAACAGGAAAGATATGATCATTGGATTGGCGGTCAGTCTGTTCCGCCGGAAACGGGCAGCTATTTTGCAGTTTGCAATCCATTGGAAGATACCAAGCTCGCGGAAGCAGCAGCAGGATCAGTAACTGACATCAATCGGGCGGTAGAGACTGCTCATCAGGCGTTTCAGAGCTTTCGACATACTTTGCCGAAAGAGCGCGAGCGTATCATGTGTAAGGCAGCCGAAATCCTCGAACGAGATCGGCAGGATTTCATCAATATCCTCGTCGACGAAATTGGTTCACCGATTAAGAAAGCCGGATTTGAAGTCGAAAAGGCAATCACGTTTTTCCGCTCATCCGCATCGATGGCTCGAAGCGCGACAGGCAAAACGATTCCGTCTGATGCACCCGGCAAATTCAGCATGAGCATTCGTTCGCCGATTGGCGTGATTGCCGCGATCACGCCATTCAATGTTCCGCTCATTAAAGGATCGCGGCTGAGTTGTAACCCGATCGCGCTTGGCAATACCGTCGTCATGATGCCATCGGAAGAGGCTCCGGTATTGGCGTACCGGCTCGCAGAACTCTACAAAGAAGCGGGTCTTCCGGATGGCGTATTCAATGTCGTGTCAGGCGACGGCTATGAGATTGGCGATGCGTTGACGTCACACCCACTGGTGAAAATGGTCACGTTCACAGGCTCCTGTCGTGTTGGAAAACACATCCAGGAGTTGTGCGGCCAACTCGGCAAGCCAGCTACGCTGGAACTCGGTGGCAAGAGTCCACTCGTCATCATGGCTGACGCAGACCTCTCAGCAGCGATGCCAGGCGCCATCCAAAGTATATTTATGTACCAAGGTCAGGTCTGTATGGGTGCTAGTCGCATCTACGTACAGCGCGAAATATTCGATGGCTTTGTAAAAAAGTTTGCTGCCGTGGCCGGAAACCTCGGTATGGGCGATTTGCGTGATGAGAGCACCGTCATCGGGCCGATAATAAGCGAGCGGCAGCGCGCGCGCGTTAAGGGCCACATTGAGGACGCTAGAAAGAAGGGTGCAACAATCGTTACCGGTGGGGATTGGGAAGGCAATCGATGCCAACCAACAGTCTTGACCGGCGTGACGCCCGAAATGGACGTCTATTACCAAGAGACCTTCGGACCTGTCACATCGATCTACCCTTTTGACACACTCGACGAGGCATTGACGTACTCAAACGACTCGGACTTTGGTTTGAGTGCGGGCATCTACACACAGAATCTTAAGGACGCGATGCGCTACGTGCATGAGGTTGAGTCTGGAATGGTTCATGTAAACGGTGCAATCTTGCACGATGAACCAACGGTCCCTTTTGGCGGAGTTAAAGACAGTGGTTTTGGCCGCGAGGGTACCGACGAAGATATCGAAGCGATGACGGAGTGGAAATGGGTAACAATTCAGATGTAATGGTACGGACGTGATTGATCGACTGACAGCAGTCATTGCCGCAATCGTAATCAACTTCTGCCTGATCGGATGTTCCGACGCCAGTAAGAACGAGGAATCTGTCGCGCAATACGATATCCGCGTGACGTTACTTGGCACCGGTCTGCCGACGCCAAATCCACGTCAATTAGGTCCCAGTGTATTAGTGGAAGCTGGCGACACAAAGTTGCTATTTGATTGTGGCAGAGGCTGCGCACATCGCTTGTGGAACCTGGGGCCCAATTACCTTCGCGGCGCAAGTCACCTGTTTCTCACGCATATGCATTCTGATCACACGGTTGGGATCGCCGATCTTTACATGAATGGCTGGACTCAGGGCCGTGCGGAAAACTTGCATGTCTACGGCTCGGCAGCGGCCGACACGTTCATGCACCATCTTCGCCTGGCTTTCGAGCAAGATGTCGTTTTTCGTGCCGACAGGCAGCACCAGATCGCGACCCGAGAAGCTTTGGATTACGAATGGGTACTGATGGAAAACGGCAAGAGCGTAACGATCGGAGACGCTACAGTTACTTCGTTCGATGTCGATCACGCTGACATTAAACCCGCGTTCGGCTATCGAATTGATGTTGGGGAACGCAGCGTTGTCATATCGGGCGACACTACTTACTCAGAAAACCTGGTGCGGCACAGCATCGGCGCTGATGTAATTATTCACGAAGTATTTTCGCCAGCAATTGTGCGGATTGTTCGCGAAATGTTTCCAAAAAACGTTGCCGACGACATCGTTTCATTGCACACACTGCCGCCCGATGTTGGAAGAGTCTTTACGGAGACTCAAACACGTTTAGGCGTCTTTACACACCTGAATAACGATCCCGCCGGGATTCCCGAGCTGATTGAGCAAACTAGAACGACGTGGGATGGCGCGTTGGAGGTGGGTGAGGACCTCATGGTCATCGAAATAGGCGAAGAAATTCGCGTCATCAAACCGTCGTCCGACTAGAATAGCCCGACAACAAAGGGGTAGAAAAATGAATGAGTTCAGTAACGGTTGGAAGCCGCTGTTTGCCGCGACTATCGGCACAATGTGTGGAATCTTTACTCTGACGAACTATTCGCAGGGTTTTTTCGTTGGACCGGTTACCAGTGAGTTTGGATGGGCCCCGTCGCAATTCTTTTTAAGCTATACCGTCTTGATGTGTTTAGGACTTCTGACCGGGCCACTGGTTGGATCTTTCGCAGAAAAGGTCGGGCTTCGTCGAGTTGGTGTTATCGGATTAGTCGGCCACTCGCTAGCCTACGTATTTCTTTCATTCAATACTGGATCATTAACGCTTTGGTACCTGAGTTGGGCGTTGCTGGCGATCATGGGGGCCGGCTCGTTACCGATTGTCTGGACGAGCGTTCTCAATGTCTGGTTTCAAAAGCACCGCGGTAAGGCGATCGGTATTACGATGGCAGGAACGGGCCTGGGCGCATTCTTATTGCCACCTATTGTCGAATTTCTGATTTCCAATCACGGTTGGCGAACAGCCTATCGCGGCATCGGCATTGGCGCGCTTATTATCTCGGTGCCGATCGTTCTCGCCCTGTTCAAAGAAAAAGCGGAGGCGACGCCATCGGATGCTGGTCAGGAAAAGACCAACAAAGCCGCGAACTGGGGCATGACGCGTGCCCAAGCTATGCGAACCGGTCGCTTTTGGATTCTTGGTGCTGTGCTGTTCATAACCGTAGTCGTAGTAGCCGGGTTGTTATCCAATTTCCCACGAATAATGACCGAGCAGGGATTTGAGCGCAGCTCGATCGCACAAATAGCGGCTGTTATGGGACTTACCGTTGTAATCGGTCGAGTGTTGGTGGGCGTCCTGGTTGATCGCTTTTGGGCGCCAGGTGTTGCAGCCTGTTTCTTTATCCTTCCGACGCTCGCATTGCTAATGCTGGTGAATGCCGAATTGACGTTTGCGACAGGCCTGATAGTCGGCGTCATGATCGGCCTTGCCGCAGGCGCTGAACTGGATTTACTGGCGTTCTTAACCAGCAAGTATTTCGGCGCAGCGCATTATCCCGCTATCTTCGGCGCCATCATCGCGTTCTTTACGGTCGGTGCGGGCATCGCGCCGCCGCTATTCGGCGCGGTGGCCCAGGCATACCAGGGGTACACCGTCATGCTGTCGATTTCGGTGGCGCTACTGATAATCTCGATCCTGCTATTTCTTGCTCTTGGGAAATACCCTGCAAGTGACGAATGATTCGAATCGTAGCTGGATAGCTACGGCGTGCAGCGAAGAGGTCGTCAAGCGCAGTCTAAAAGTGTCGCTCATTGTCGGTACGATCCTCGTGAGTATTAATCAGGGTGATCTGCTCTTGAGTGGTGAAGCAGGCCGCGACTTGTTTTGGAAAATTCCGATGACCTACTGCGTACCCTATGCCGTATCCACCTACGCTTCCGTCGACGCATTGCTTCGCGGAACGTCTACGGATTGAGGAGTGAGTTTGTGAATGTAAGTGCAAGCAGGTTGTTAATTGCGCTGGCGTTGATCGCCAACAATTCGAACGCTGACACGCAAGTAGATCCGAAACTCGCGCTGCAAATGCTGAACGATCAAAACCAGCTATTCGAACAACAGGTCGTTCAGGTTTCTGAAAACGTGTTTACTGCTGTCGGGTTTCATGGTGCGAACACTTCGATGATTGTTGGCACTGATGGCGTGATCATTGTCGATACGTTAAGAGGACCGACAAGTGCTAGTAACGCCTTCAATGCATTGCGGCAGTACAGTGACAAGCCCGTTAAGGCGATAATTTATACACATAGCCACGGTGACCATACTGGTGGCGCGAGTGTATTCGCAGGCAGCGACAACCCAGCAATCTACGCAATGAAAAAGTTTGGCACAGCGACCGGTGCAGGCAGAGCGCTAGCGCCTATCATGGCGCTGCGAGGTGTGCGCCAATTTGGACGCAAGCTGCCGCCGCACGAGGTAACAAATCGAGGTTTGGCACCGGCCAATACAATCGACCACGATGGAGGTAACGGTTACTTACCGCCGACAGTTGGTGTCACCAGCGACGGTCTAATAGCTACAATTGCTGGCGTCCATATCGAATTGCACGCGGGGCCTGGAGAGACGGATGACGCATTGTTCGTTTGGCTGCCTGAAGAAAAGGTCTTGTTTGCCGGTGACAATTTTTATCAGGCGTTTCCAAATTTGTACGCGATTCGCGGAACGCCATATCGAAACGTACTGAACTGGTCCGATAGTGTTGCCGCGATGGCTGATCTGGAACCGGAACATGTCGTGCCCGGTCACACAATGCCCATCATTGGTAGTGTGGCGGCCACCGGTGCGCTGAGTGACTACAGCGAAGCCATTCGTAGCGTTTATGAGCAAACAGTCAGCGGCATCAATCTTGGGAAGAGCCCGGATTTAATTTCGCACGAAGTGGAGCTGCCGGCCCACCTAAAAGACAAGCCATACCTGATCGAATTCTACGGCACTGTTCCTCATGCGGTTCGGGCGATCTATGCAGGATTGTTGGGTTGGTACGACGGTAATCCCGCCACCTTGAATCCGCTGCATCCCAAAGCCGAAGCGCAACAGATGGCGCGACTTGCCGGTGGAACGAAACGACTATCGAAAAAGATGCGGCGGGCATTAAAGGACGGCGACTTCCAATGGGCCCTCGAATTGGCGGATCACCTGAAATGGCTTGACGATGGTGATCGACAGCTGGCGCGCGAGATTAAGATCAAGGCGCTACGAGGTTTGGCTGCGCGCGAGTACAATGCGCCGAACCGCAACTATTACTTGAGCTATGCCAACGAGCTTGAATCGGGTCAACTTAGTGAGGTGTGGTTCTGAATGATCACGACAGCTAAAGTGGCGACGCCGCATGGGGTCGCCTATACAAAACGCTTGTGCAAGCATTTTGCACACAAAATTCCGACGGTCGCTGACGGTAGCCAGGGAAAAATCGAGTTTCCATTTGGAATCTGCGAAATTCAATGCGACGACGAATTTATGCATATCCGCGTCGAATTGACTGATGCCAGCGAGGTCGATCGAGCAGAACGCGTCGTCGGCGATCACCTGGTGCGAATGGCGAACAAAGACGACCCAATCGTTACCTGGCAACGAGACCGCTAGCGATCCCCCTGACAATATTTGAAAAGGCAGACTGAACCATCGTAGGTTTCCAGTTGTCTCGTGTTGTCATGCCGATTGTTCTGCTCGATTGCGGAATCGCATCGACCAGTACGACCAGTTCACCCGCGCTAACGTCTTCACGTACCTGCATCGGTGATAGCAATGCAGCACGATCACTTTGACGCAAGAGACCACGCGTCGTGACCAGTGAACTGCATTCGATGATTCTGTTTGGCGTTTTCGCGCCGTTGTTTTCGAAAAACTCATCAAAAAAACGCCGCGCCGGCGTCAGCGGACGTGGGGCGATCCACTCGAGCTTGGCCAAATCGTCGATTTTGGGTGAGGGCTTGCTCAGTAACGGATGGCCAGGCCGGACGACGACGGCAAGCGGTTGAACGAATAACGGTTCCTGGACGACGTCCGATGCTGGGGACGGTTCGCGGAGTGCACCGATCAGCCAGTCGATTTCGCCAAAGCGCAATGCATGTAGCTGTTCGACATAGGGCCCGTCCAGAATACTGACGCGTGCGTCCGGATACAGAGACAGCAAACGGGTTATGGCCGTCGGTAGGAATTCGGAACGCACCAACGGTAAGCTTCCGATCGCGATCAGACTGTCGGAGCGACCTTGCAACTGCCACACCTCTTCGAATCCTTGTCGAACCTCGGCGAACACGAGGTTTGCGCACCGCGCCAACGACTTTGCGACGTCACTGGGTTCCACGCCACGGGGAGTTCGTGGAAACAAATCAACGCCAACCAGCGCCTCCAGATCTTTCGCAGCTCGATGAATAGTAGGCTGTGCCAGTCCGAGCCGGCGAGCGGCGGTGCTGTAGCCGCCGGTTTCCACAATCGCTACCACGGCGCGAAATTGACTAGCTGTAATTTGCCTGCGCAGGCTGCCGGCATCGCGAGGCCGCTCACCGCGAAGCTCACGTTCAGTACTTCGCAGTAAGTCGATCGCTCGTCGTGCGCGCCAGATCAGTGCCTCGCCTGCGGGCGTCTCTGCGACGCCGAACCCAACCCGATTGAACAGCGGCTCACCGGCCAACTCTTCTAACTTACGCAAGGCCTGAGTCATTGCGGACTGCGATACAGAGGCTCGTTCGGCAGCGCTGCTGAGGCGACCGGCGTCGGCGATGTCGACCAGAGCGAAGAAATGTCGAAGATTTACGTTCATATTATCTATAGCGAAAACTTATACTAATAATAACGAATCTGACCATATTTGCAGCAATTTTCGGACAAAATTGATGCTTCGGATCAAATATATATATAGCGAAAATACTCATGCCTATCTGCGTAACCAATGTCGATCGATCTGCACAGCCCGTGGCTGCCGACCTTGCAAAACTCGGTGTTGCGACCGTACATGAGGCGCAAGGGCGCAAGGGTCTGCTGGACGCCGGACTTCGGCCGATTTACCGGCCTGCGGCAATCGCCGGAACGGCAGTCACTTGCGAAGTTGCTCCCGGTGACAACTGGATGATTCATGTCGCTGTCGAGCAGTGCCAGGAAGGCGACGTGCTTGTAGTGACGCCGACGAGCCTGTGTCACGACGGCTACTTTGGAGACCTGCTTGCGACCTCTTTGCAGGCGCGCGGCGTGAAAGGGCTCATTATTAATGCAGGCGTTCGAGACATCGCGACGCTCACGGAAATGGAATTCCCGGTCTGGTCTGCAGCTGTTTGTTCACAAGGAACCGTTAAAGAAACAATCGCGAACGTCAATACGACGATTGTTTGTGCTGGTCAGAAAATTGAACCGGGCGATATTGTCGTCGCGGATGATGATGGTGTTGTTGTGGTTCGCAAAGATGAAGCGAGCGATGTTCTGGAGAAGTCGCAACAACGTGTCGCCAATGAAGAAGACAAACGTAAGCGATTCGAAGCGGGCGAATTGGGTCTCGACATTTACAACATGCGTGATCGACTGGCAGAGAAAGGCTTGCGTTGGGTCGAGTCAGAAGACTAGTTGATGCTGCGATCCATACCAACAATGGTGATGCGTGGTGGAACGTCGAAGGGACTGTATTTTCTCAAAGATGATTTACCCAGCGACGCCGAGGCGCGAGACCGTCTGCTGCTTGGCATTATGGGTTCACCGGATACACGTCAGATAGACGGCATGGGCGGGGCACACCCACTGACCAGCAAGGTCTCGATCGTTTCAAAATCAGCTGGGCCGAACGCCGATATCGATTATCTGTTCCTGCAGGTCGTTGTTGATAAGGCGCTGGTCAGCGACGGACAAAATTGCGGCAACATTCTTGCCGGTGTCGGGGCTTTCGCAATTGAACAAGGTTTGATAAACGCAACCGATGACGTAACGGTTGTGCGTATTCGAATGCTCAATTCCGGTGGTATCGCAATCGCGCAGGTGCAAACTCCGGCAGGTCAGGTTAGCTACAGCGGCGATGCCAGTATAGATGGAGTTCCAGGCACTGCCGCGCCTGTCATGATTGATTTTGCAGACGTCGCAGGATCGAATTGTGGCGCTTTGTTGCCAACGGGAAATGTAATCGACGAAATTGATGACAAAGCCGTGACGTGTATTGATAACGGGATGCCTGTGGTCATGCTGCGTGCCACCGACTTCGGTTTGACCGGCTACGAATCGCCGCAGGAGCTAGAGGCAGATAAAGGCCTGAAGGCACAGATAGAGTCGATCCGTCTACAGGCGGGATCGTTGATGAATCTTGGCGATGTTACGGATAAGACGGTACCCAAGATGAGCTTGATTGCTGCACCCCAAAACCGTGGCACTCTGACTACTCGTACTTTCATTCCACATCGAGTGCATCAGTCGATCGGCGTGCTCGGTGCAGCAAGCGTAGCAGCTGCGTGTTGCATCCCGGGGAGTGTTGCAGACGGAATCTCGACGCGCGTTACTGGCGGCGTTCTCGACGTGGAACACCCCAGCGGTCGTTTTACGGTCGACATCGATATTGTCGAAGATAGTGGCAATTATTCTGTAACGCGCTCCGCACTCTTGCGTACAGCAAGAAAACTCATGGACGGCAACGTCTTCGTGCAAGAAGGATAAGGCAAAATGCTCATCATCGATTGTCATGGACATTACACAACGGCACCCGGTCCACATCAGGATTTTCGCCAGGCACAGCTTGATCGTATTGAAAATCCGTCTTTGGAGCCGCCTGAGCCTGCGAGCATCAGCGACGACCAGATTCGCGAGACTATCGAGCAGAATCAGCTCAAGCTGCTGCGTGAACGGGGCGCGGACCTGACTGTTTTCTCTCCGCGCGCGTCCGCGATGGCACACCATATCGGTGATCCGGAAACGTCAATGGACTGGGCGCGAGCGAACAACGACCTGATAAAGCGCGTTGTTGATCTCTATCCCGAAAATTTTGTCGGTGGCGCGCAGTTGCCGCAGGTGGCAGGCGAGTCGCTCGACGGACCGATCGCCGAGCTGGATCGCGCCGTCAACGAGCTGGGTTTTGTTGGCTGCAATCTGAGTCCTGATCCCTCTGGTGGTCATTGGACATCGCCGCCACTGACGGATCGCTACTGGTACCCGATTTACGAAAAGCTCGTCGAACTCGACGTGCCCGCAATGATTCATGTTTCGGCGAGCTGCAATCCCTGTTTTCATGCGACCGGCGCCCACTACATGAATGCGGATACAACGGCCTTCATGCAGTTATTGCAAGGCAACCTGTTTGCCGATTTCCCTGACCTGCGGATGATTATTCCGCACGGGGGCGGTGCGGTTCCTTATCATTGGGGGCGTTACCGCGGACTCGCAGACATGTTGAAACAGCCAGATTTGTCCGAGCACTTGATGAAAAACGTGTTCTTCGATACCTGTGTGTATCACCAGCCGGGCATTAATCTGTTGTTCGAGGTCATCGACGTAGACAACGTCTTGTTCGCCTCGGAAATGGTTGGTGCGGTGCGCGGTATTGATCCGCAGACGGGACACTACTTTGATGACACCAAACGATATGTTGACGCGTTGGGTTTTGATGGAGAAGACCGGGCGAAAGTATTTGAACTGAACGCGCGGCGTGTGTACCCGAGACTGGATACACTATTGAAAGCGCAGGGACGATGAGCGAAAGCGAATTCAAAATGGATGACGGCTGGCTGGAGTTTCATCCGGATCCGTCGATACCGGAGTTCAAGGTTCCGGCGGGCGCCGTCGACGCGCATTGTCACGTATTTGGGCCTGGAGACCAGTTCCCCTATGCACCCGAACGTAAGTACACACCTTGCGACGCTTCGAAGGATCAACTATGGGCGCTGCGCGATCATTTAGGATTCGAACGTAATGTCATCGTGCAGGCGACTTGTCACGGTGCTGATAACCGGGCACTCGTTGATGCGATCGAACATTCGGGTGGCAAAGCGCGCGGCGTTGCGTCGGTCAAGCGTGACGTTACTGATGATGAACTTCAGGCCCTGTATGACGCCGGTGTGCGCGGCATTCGCTTCAGTTTTGTAAAACGACTCGTGGACGTGCTACCGCACGACACGCTGAAGGAAGTTGGCGAGCGCATTCAGGCCTTCGGCATGCACCTCGTCATTTACGTCGAAGCGCCGGACTTGCCCGAACTTTACGATTTCTTTTCCGCATTGCCCGGTATCATCGTGTTCGATCATATGGGCCGTCCTGACGTGAGCAAGGATCCGCAAGGCGAGGAATTCGATCTATTCATTCGCATGCTCGAGGAAAACGATAACATGTGGGCGAAAGTGAGTTGCCCGGATCGATTGAGCAACGACGGTCCACCGGACTACTCCGACGTCGTGCCGTTTGCAAAACGCGTCGTCGAGATGTTCCCCGAACGTGTGCTGTGGGGAACCGACTGGCCACACCCAAACATGAAATCCCACATGGCTGACGACGGTAAGCTCGTCGACTATGTTCCTAAGATTGCTACTACAGTAGAACTGCAACGAAAGCTGCTGGTTACAAACCCAATGCGGTTGTACTGGCCAGAGGAGAAAAACTAATGGCGCTGGATAAGCCTTACACTGACATACCCGGAACGACGATTTTCGATTCGTCGCAGGCTCGTAAGGGCTACAAGCTAAATCAATTTTTTTATTCGTTAATGAAAGCTGAGAACCGTGAACGTTTTCTGAGCGATGAGAGGGCGTACCTCGAAGAACGAAACATTGGCGAGGAGCAGATACAGGCGGTTATGGATCGCGACTACAATCGCGTGATCAGCCTCGGCGGAAACGTGTACTTCTTCGGCAAATTATTTTTTACGGACGAGCAGTCATTCGAGGTGGGTGCATCGTCAATGACAGGAATGGCGCCCGGCGAGTATCGAGAAATGATGATTTCCGGTGGTCGCTCGGTGGAAGGTAATCGCTACACAGAGGAGCAGGATTGATGGCGCGAATAACAGCAGGCGTCGCGACGTCTCACGTACCGGCCATAGGGGCTGCGGTTGACCTGGGCAAGACGAAAGAAGACTACTGGGCACCTTTATTTAAGGGCTATGAATTCTCCAAGCAGTGGATTGCCAAGGAAAACCCCGATGTCGTGATTCTTGTCTATAACGATCATGCAACTGCGTTTGATATGAAGGTTATACCGACATTCGCCGTCGGTTGCGGCGAGTCATTTGGTATTGCAGATGAGGGTTGGGGCGCGCGGCCGGTTCCTGAGGTTATTGGTCACCCGGATCTCGCCTGGCACATTTCCCAGTCCGTTATCCAGGAAGACTTTGATCTAACCATCATCAATGAGATGGAGGTTGACCACGGCCTTTCTGTTCCATTGACGTTAATGTTTGACCAACCCGATGCCTGGCCTTGTCGGGTGATCCCGCTGGCGGTCAACGTCGTTCTCTATCCACCGCCTTCCGGAATGCGATGCTATCGGCTCGGCCAGGCTATTCGACGTGCCGTTGATACCTTTGACGAGGATCTAGATGTCCAGATCTGGGGTACGGGTGGCATGAGCCACCAGCTGCAAGGACCTCGCGCTGGATTGATCAATAAGGATTTCGACGCAGATTTTCTGGAACGCATCGTGAATGATCCCGAAGCATTGGCAGCGATGCCGCATATTGAATACATGCGCAATGCAGGCGCGGAGGGTATCGAGCTCGTCATGTGGCACATCATGCGCGGCGCACTCAATGAAAAGGTGAAGGAGTTGCATCGCTTTTATCATGTGCCCGCATCGAACACCGCGGTCGGCCATCTGGTTCTCGAAAATACGGAATAATTCGGAGTAGTCATGAAAGTTGTACTGGCAGGTGCTGGCGCGTTCGGCAAGAAACATTTGGACGGAATCAAGAACATTGACGGTGTTGAATGTGTTTCTGTGGTTGGCAGGCGACTCGACGCTACCAGGGCGATCGCCGACGACTACCGTATTGCCCATGTCACAACCGATTTGGCTGAGGCACTGGCATTGCCGGGCGTTGACGCTGCAATATTGTGTACACCGACGCAGATGCATGCGGATCAGGCCATTCAGTGCATGGACGCGGGTAAGCACGTACAAGTTGAGATTCCGCTAGCTGACTCGCTTGCCGACGCAGAAGCAGTTGCCGCCAAGCAAAGGGAAACGGGCCTTGTCGCAATGTGTGGTCACACGCGTCGTTTCAACCCGTCACACCAATGGGTTCACAACAAAATCAAAGCCGGCGAGTTGAATGTCCAACAGATGGACGTGCAAACCTACTTTTTCCGCCGCAAAAACATCAACGCGGCTGGCGAGGCGCGTTCGTGGACGGATCATCTGTTGTGGCACCACGCAGCGCACACGATTGACCTCTTCGCCTACCAGGCTGGCGAGAAAATTGTGCAGGTCAATGGTATTGAAGGTCCGCATCATCCAGAGCTTGGCATTGCGATGGATATGTCTATTCAAATGAAGACCGAGAGTGGCAAGATTTGCACGTTGTCGCTGTCATTTAACAACGATGGACCATTGGGGACTTTCTTCCGTTACATCTGCGACAACGGCACGTACATTGCTCGCTATGACGATCTCGTAGATGGGAGCGAGAATGCCATTGACGTATCCAATGTCGACGTGTCGATGAACGGCATTGAGCTGCAGGATCGGGAGTTTTTCGCCGCGATTGCTGAGGGCCGTGAGCCTAACTCTTCAGTTGCACAGGTTCTGGATTGCTACCGTGTACTTCACGACGTTGAACTGCAGTTCTGATCGTTCTGACCTTCTTGTGGGCTGTCCCATTCGATTATGTGAATTCCAGGTAAATCAGCCAATTGTTAATGGTGATCGCGAAATCTATGGGACACAGTCGCCTTATATCTTGTTGATTATAAATAGATGATTAGTAAACAGCTGCCTGTCTTCGAACCAGGTGGTCGGAGGTTCGAATCCTTCCGGGCGCGCCAAACGACAAAGGGTCCCCAAAGGGGGCCCTTTTTCGTTTGATGTGTCAGGAACCCGGTGAGAACCTCTGTTCGACAAATTGCGCCAGCAATTTAGACGCCGCAGGCGCCCCGAAGCAAGTGCCCTTGGGGTGCGCCCCGAAGGGGTGAAGATCGGCCTTGGCCGATCTGAATCAATCCTTCCGGCATTG
>Ga0055584_100001193_pt1 | contig 25501 bp, 29 predicted proteins | sample OSDHelmetaG_FD_58716 | JGI IMG/M metagenome (GOLD analysis project Ga0055584, IMG submission 58716) | Pelagic marine sediment microbial communities from the LTER site Helgoland, North Sea, for post-phytoplankton bloom and carbon turnover... | ecosystem: Environmental > Aquatic > Marine >...
TCGAGCCAGTCCCGCAATCGGTTGCCACTGGCATCATCCCACGGCACACCGGACGCATGAACCTTGGTCCCTGGTGCTTGACCGATGATCATGATCCGCGCCGATTGCCTGGCCTTCACCACAGGTCGGGGTCCTGCAGGCAAATGCGCCGCGCAATGGGTACAGACGCGTATGTCAGACAGGAGTTTTGAAAAGGCGCGCTTGTTCATCTAATAGGTATTCCAAAAATAGAGTCTCGTTAGAACTATCAGGCCGCACTAGGATTGGCTAGGAAAGGAGCTTTCGAGTATGGAATTCAAAATTGAAGAAATAGGTCAACATGGCATCCTGTTCGTCTGTACTGGAAACATTTGCCGATCGCCAACCGCAGAAGGTGTCCTTCTTCACCTGGCCAAAAAAGCCCGGATTTCCGGTTGGATCGAAGTAGACTCCGCAGGATTGATCGATTTTCATGAGGGCGAAAGCCCGGACCAACGTTCGCAAGAAGCTGCCCTCGCTCGTGGTATTGATCTAAGCCATATTCGGGCCCGCAAGATTGTCGCGGAAGATTTCAAAAAATTCGACAACATCTTTGCGCTCGATCAATCTCACAAAGACGCATTGCTTGAATTAGCACCGGAGGAAGATAGAAACCGCATAATGCTGTTAATGGATTTTGCGCCCAATATCGACGCAAAGGACGTACCTGACCCCTATTACGGCGGGCCGGAGGACTTTGAAAGAGCGCTGGATTTAATAGAAATAGCAACAACGGGAATTGTCGATCAGCTGTGCAATATCTTTCCCGCCGAAAGAGGCTCTACAACTTCCCCAGCTCATGATTGACGAGCTCAGGAAGCAAATTTCGCGGGCCATTGGCCGCCAGCCAGTATCATTTCAGGAACTGCATGGTGGCAACGTCGCCCGCGTCTATTTAGCGGAGATGGAATCGGGTCCACTGCTGGTCGTCAAAACCGGCGGGGCCGGCGGTGACTTCGAGATTGAAGCCCTGATGCTGCGCTATCTTGCCGAGAACACCGACCTGCCAGTCCCTAAAATTCATTATGCCGATGCGGCTCTCCTGATCATGGACTGGATCGAGAGTGGCGATCCCATAGACGACTCCGCCGAACGCGATGCCGCCATACATCTGTCAGCGCTGCATCAGATCACTGCACCGGAATTCGGTTTCGAGCGCGATACGCTCATCGGCCCACTCACCCAGCCCAACCCCAAAACTGCGCGTTGGCTCGATTTCTTTCGCGACCAACGGTTACTCTTCATGGCACGCCAGGCGCTCGACGAAAACCGGTTGTCGCCAGAGACAATGAACCGGTTTGACAGTCTGGCGGGTCGCCTTGATCAATGGATCGACGAGCCCCGTGCCCCCGCCTTATTGCATGGCGATATGTGGGGCGGCAACGTGCTGGTCAAAGACAGTCGCCTTACAGGCTTTATCGATCCCGCGATTTATTTCGGCGATGGCGAAATGGATCTCGCTTTTGCGACACTTTTTGGTTCGTTCCGGCGGCCCTTCTTTGAGGCTTATGAAGAAATCACACCGCTTCGCGACGGGTTTTGGGAAGCACGGCGCGACCTCTATAACCTCTATCCGCTGCTGGTTCACCTTCGCTTATTCGGCGGTGATTACGCCCGATCCATCGACGCCACCCTGAATCGGCTCGGTATCTAGACCGTCAAATTTTTTCAGCAAGAGTGCTAATCAACGCATAGATTTCCACTCTCCGGATCAATTGCAGAACTTTAATCTGACATAGAATTTTTCCTGTTGATGGCTGAATCAACCAGCCCTAATTACGGTTTTTTGAACCGCTAATTTCAGGAAACCCTCACCGGAATGTTCGACAGCCTTCGGGAAAATATATCAGCCATCAAAGCCCGCGATCCGGCCGCCCGGTCATCGCTGGAAGTCCTGCTGTGCTATTCGGGGTTGCACGCCATAATGTTCCATCGGCTTGCACATAAATTGTGGAATAAAGACTGGTTTCTCCTGGCCCGGCTGATATCGCATCTGTCACGGTTTCTAACTGATATTGAAATCCATCCGGGTGCCCGAATTGGTCAACGTTTCTTTATTGATCACGGCTCAGGCGTGGTTATTGGTGAAACGTCAGAGATCGGCAATGATGTGACGCTGTACCACGGCGTCACGCTTGGCGGAACATCACTCAACCCGGGCAAACGTCATCCAACGGTTAGTGACCATGTTGTGATTGGATCGGGCGCACAGGTTCTGGGGCCAATTGTCGTTGGTGAGGGCGCACGCATTGGTGCTAACGCCGTCGTCCTTAAAGGCGTCCTCCCCTATGATACGGTGGTCGGGATTCCCGCTAAGCCTGCCTTTTCAAGAACATATCCCGACAAATCCAATCTAAAAACGCCGTCCTTCCAGGCCTACGGAACCCCTGCAGGCGATGCGGCCCATGCCGCTGACCCGGTCGCCCGCACGCTTGAGGAAATGCGGGCAGAAATCAGCTTGTTGCAACAGCGATTAAAGGAACTCGAAGACGAGCGTATCCCGACCGGACATTAGGTCGCCGCGTAATCAAGCGGCAATGCGGTGGTGTATTTGATCTCTTCCATCGCAAAGCTCGAACTAACATCTGTTAGATCAACATGGTCGATGAGCCGTTTGTAGAACTCGTCATAGGACGCGATATCCGGCACCACGACCCGCAGCAGATAATCAACATCACCACTCATTCGATAAAACTCGACGACTTCGGTAAAGGACGACACAGCGGTGGAAAATTTTTCAAACCAGGCGGCACTGTGCTGGTTGGTCCGGATCGACACAAATGCCGTAACCCGGACGTTTAGCGACTCTGCATCCAGTAAGGCAACACGCCCACGAATGACACCCGCCTGCTCAAGGCGTTGAATTCGGTTCCAGCAAGGAGAGGTCGATAACCCCACCTGTTTCGCGACCTCACTGACCGACAGAGTCGCATCCACCTGCAGGCAATCGAGGATTTTGATATCGATAGCATCCATAACACCAGATCCAAATTTAAAAAATTTTTCCTTATATAACCATTAAAACAAAACATTCAGATCGAGAATAGATATTTTTAGTGAACATATAGAAATTATTTTTGAAAAACGGCTTTACTGTTCTTGTCACCGGAAACAGGTGGTCCTAAATGACGCGTTAGTTTTGAGAAGATATTTAGGGATACGATGCGTTACCTACCCATGTTCCGGAGAATACGGCACCAGCATTGTCTCGGCGACCGGCCAAACAAATATCGATGAATTGGTCGCAACGACGGCAAGACAGGCCGCTATTCCGGTAAATGTTGTCGATAATCCCGACATCTCCGATTTCATATTTCCCGCAATTATCGACCGCGACCCTATGGTTGTCGCGGTTTCAACCGGTGGTGCGGCGCCTGTGCTCGCCCGTGAGATACGATCAGCAATCGAGGCTCTCCTCCCATCCAGCCTCGGTAATCTCATTCGTGATGCCGAAAAGCGCCGCACCACCGTTAAACGTCGTTTGGTTTCCGTCACCGAACGTCGGCGCTTCTGGACGCACTATTTTCACGGCTGGCGGACCGCAACCCTGACCGCCAAACCGATGCTCCAGGTTTCCGATGGTGATGTTCTTCTGGAGTGCACCGCTCAAAACCAGAGCGGTCACGTCGCAATAGTCGGGGCCGGACCCGGTGATGCCGACCTCCTCACCCTACGGGCATTACAGCATTTGCAGGTTGCAGATGCGATCATTTATGACCGGCTGGTCGGACCGGGTGTTCTTGATTATGCCCGCCGCGATGCCGAACGAATTGATGTCGGAAAGGCCCCCGGCAAACACAGCCATTCCCAGACAGAAATAAATGCGCTGCTAGCGCATCATGCCGCTCGGGGCAAACATGTCGTCCGGTTAAAAGGCGGCGATCCGTTTATTTTTGGACGGGGCGGCGAAGAACAGGCATATCTCCGCTCACGGGGCATTTCAGTCGAGATCGTCCCTGGAATTACGGCATCACTTGGTTGCGCCGCCAGTGCAGGAATCCCGCTGACCCATCGCGGTTTATCACAGGCGTTCACCTTGCTGACAGGCACGTCGGCTAATGAACTTGCTGCCCATGACTGGCCATATCTGGTCAAAAGCAGGGCTACGCTCGCCATCTATATGGGGCTGGGCACCGCATCAATATTGAGTCAGGCGTTGATCGAGGCCGATATGCGTTCCGACATGCCTGTCGCAATCATTGAAAACGGAACGCTGGCATCTCAACGCATCTTCACGGGTCGACTCGATCAGATTGAAAAACTGCTCACAACGAATGCCGTCGAGGCTCCAGCCCTGCTGATTATCGGCAATGTCGTGGCCCAGGGGCATATATCGAAACACGCAAAGGCGTCGCAAGTTCTCGCGGTGGCATCATGAACAAAAAGTCCGCAATCCAATTCGAAGCGAGAATCATCACCGCCAACATGCTAGTCAGCGGCAATGTCCTGTATCTGGATGAGAAGCGCTGTTGGGATGAAAACATCGCTAATGCGCAGATCATCAAAAATGACGAGGACCTTGCGCGGCTCAACAACATGTCACAGGACGCCGTCATGAACAGTATTATCGTCGGCCCCTATGTGATGCCTGTTGAATGCCATTCAGCTGGCCTCCAGCCGGTGAGCAAACGCGAACTAATACGCGCCAGTGGACCAACGATACCGACTGGTTTCCCGGAGAAGGGCAAACCCAATGTATAGATATGACCAATTTGACCACACCATCGTCCGCGAACGCGTCAACCAGTTTCGGGACCAGGTCGCACGGCGCCTGTCCGGCGCGCTGACCGAAGACGAATTCCGCCCCCTTCGGCTTATGAACGGGCTCTATCTTCAGCTTCATGCCTATATGCTGCGAGTTGCCATCCCATACGGCACGCTGTGGTCAAAACAGATGCGCATGCTGGCTCATATCGCCCGTCGATATGATCGCGGCTATGGCCATTTCACGACCCGCCAGAATATTCAGTTTAACTGGCCCAAGCTTGAAGATGTCCCCGACCTTCTGGCGGATCTGGCGTCGGTCGAGATGCACGCGATCCAGACCAGTGGCAACTGCATCCGCAATGTAACGGCTGATCATTTTGCCGGGGTCGCGGATGACGAGCTGGAAGATTCCCGTATCTACGCCGAAATAATCCGCCAATGGTCGACCTTGCATCCTGAGTTTTCCTTTCTGCCCCGCAAATTCAAAATCGCTGTTTCCGGTGCGCCGACGGACCGTGCCGCCGTGCGGTTTCACGATATCGGACTGCAAATGCGCCAGAATATTCGGGGAGAGGTAGGGTTTGAAGTCCTGGTTGGCGGTGGACAGGGCCGCACCCCCGTGATCGCGGAGACTATCCGGGACTTCCTGCCCAAACGGGATTTGTTGTCCTATCTCGAAGCGATCTTGCGCGTATACAACATGCTCGGCCGACGCGACAACATCTACAAAGCCCGCATCAAGATTCTGCTAAAGGAAACCGGCCTGGACAGGTTCGCTGCCCTCGTTGAAGAGGAATGGGAGCGTATCCGTGGCGGCGCGCTTGATCTTCCCCTTGACGAGATCAACCGCATTCGGGCCTATTTTGCGCCGCCACGCTATGAGCTGGTGGTAGATCCCGATGCTGCGTACCAAGCAGCGCGGCGGTCCGATCGCGAATTTGACCGCTGGTGTGTAAACAATGTTCTGCCAAACAACCTGGCTATGGCATTGTAAACATATCGCTGAAGCCCGTTGGGAAAGCACCGGGCGATGCCACCGCCGATCAGATGGATATCATCGCTGATCTCGCGGAAGCCTTCAGTTTTGACGAGTTGCGAGTCACCCATAAGCAAAACATTGTTCTTGGCCATGTCCGGCTGGCTGATTTGCATACCGTCTGGCAGCAGCTTGATGCCGCAGGACTCGCAACGGCCAATTTTGGTCTCGCCAGCGATATCATCGCCTGCCCCGGGCTGGATTACTGCAACCTTGCCAATGCCCGGTCCATTCCCGTTGCCCAGCGGATCAGTGAACGCTTCGCTGATCCAGAGCGACTGGCTCGCATCGGCGCGATCCGGATAAATATTTCCGGCTGCATTAACGCCTGCGGCCATCACCATGTCGGCGATATCGGTATTCTCGGCGTTGATCGCCGGGGCGAGGAATATTACCAGATCACGCTCGGTGGCGATCCCGCCGACAATGCCACTATCGGTGAAATCATCGGACCGTCTTTCTCATATGACGAAATTGTCGATGCGATAGAGACCATCATTTCAACCTATGAAACCATCAGAAAACCGGAAGAAACATTTTCTGACACCTGGCGCCGCACCGGTGCCACCCCTTTCAAGGAGACGCTCTATGGCCCTGCTCATAACTGATCAACTCATTGAAGATTACTGGCATCTTCTCGAGGATGGCGCGGAGATCACTAAGTCGGATAACAATATCGTTTCGGTTGAACGCTGGCAGCGTGACCGGGACGAACTTATCCCGCGCTGTGGCCAACTGGGTATATTGCTAAAATCCAATGAACCACCCGACCTGATCGAGGATGACATCTATCATTTCAATGTTATTTGCCTCGATTTTCCTAAATTCACCGATGGCCGCGCCTATTCCTATGCCCGTCTTTTACGTGAAAAATATCGCTTTACGGGAGAATTGCGCGCCGTCGGAAATGTGCTTCGGGATCAGCTGGCCTTCATGCGGCGTTGTGGCATAAATGCCTTCGAAATTCCCGATGACGCAAATGTCGAGAACTAGTCTGCGGCTTTCAACGAAATCTCTATCCGCTATCAGGGCGCGAACGATAACGCCAATGTTGTACGCCCGGACGCCGCTACGGTGGCTGGCGATGTCGCCGGAAACTGGTCATACTGAAATGGCAACCATATTGCAGGTCCCAAAAATTCGAGAGGGGTTTTCTGCCACCATCGGCAACACCCCGCTTATCCGTCTCAATGCCCTGTCGGAACTGACAGGATGTGAAATTCTCGGCAAAGCGGAATTTCTGAATCCTGGTGGATCTGTAAAGGACCGAGCGGCGCTCTATATCATCAAAGATGCGGAAGAGCGTGGAACGATTAACCCCGGCGGGGTCGTTGTCGAAGGGACAGCCGGGAATACCGGGATCGGTTTAGCACTGGTTGGCAATGCCCGTGGGTACCGGACCGTCATCGTCATGCCCGAAACCCAAAGTCAGGAAAAAAAAGACATGCTGCGGCTGGCCGGGGCGGAGCTCAGGCTCGTCCCCGCAAAACCCTATCGAGATCCGGACAACTATGTTCACGTATCGGAAAGAGTTGCCGAGACTCTGGCGAAAACCGAACCCAAAGGCGCCCTTTGGGCAAACCAGTGGGATAACACAGCAAATGCCCGTGCTCATTTTGAAACAACGGGCCCTGAAATCTGGCACCAAACCGACGGGCGCATAGATGGCTTTACCTGCGCCATCGGCACCGGCGGTACCATCGCCGGAATCAGCAGTTTTCTCAAAGAGCAGAACACAGACATTATGATCGCCGCAGCCGACCCCGAAGGCGCTGCCATGTACAGCTATTTCAAAACCGGCGAGCTTGCTTCGAAAGGTAGCTCAATCACGGAAGGAATAGGCCAGGGCCGGGTGACAGGAAATGTCGCGGCGGCAAAAGTCGATGATGCCTATTGCATTCCGGATTCAGAAGCGTTGCCAATCCTGTTTGATCTGATCAGGCAGGAAGGGCTGTGCCTTGGTGGATCAAGTGGCATCAATGTTGCGGCGGCAGTACGCATGGCGCATGAAATGGGGCCGGGCCATACCATCGTCACCATTCTGTGTGACGGTGGGCAGCGCTACCAGTCGAAACTCTATAATCCCGAATTCTTGCGCGAAAAGGAGTTACCGGTGCCGGCATGGCTGGACCAAGTTAAAAGCCAATGAGATCCAGAACCGCGCGACCAAGCCTGGTCTCGGGATTATCCAGATCAAATATAATATCAAAGTGATTACGGCCCGCTGTCTCAAACAGCTCGCATTTCCACCCCTGTGTCCGCCAGGCTTCGGCAAACGCCGTGCTTTGGCGCTTGAATTCGGATGTTTCGGTTTCGCCATAGGACACCACTATCGGGCAACCAGATTTTGGCAAATGCCGTTGCGGGCTGTTGCGGTCAACGGACGCCGGATCAAGCTTGATCCATTCATTGATATGCGACAGGCGGATCGGCTCGAGTTCGTATAGCCCGCTCAACGGCACTGCCCCTTTGACGACATTCTCCGGAACGGCGAAGGCATCATGCCAACCACCAGCAACCAGCATGCCCGTCAGATGTCCGCCCGCCGATGACCCGCCAACAAAAATTCGATCCCGGTCACCGCCAAAGCTGGCCGCATTGTTCCAGGCCCAGGCCAGAGCGGATCGGCATTGGCGGATGATCAAATCCAATGAAGCGACAGGGGCGAGCGAATAGTTCACCGTCACCAGCGAGATTCCATTGGCGACCAGCCCCGGCGCCATCGACGCGGAGTCTTTTTGGCTCAACGCCCGCCAATACCCACCATGCACAAATATGAAAATTGGCGCGTTTGGCCCGGCCGGAAAAATATCAACCACTTCATCGGCATGGTCGCCATAGGCGACATCTTCCTGGCAATCGAGGGTCGCACGAGCCGCCGCGCTGCGCGAGGCGTATTCTGCCAAAAAGACATCGACATCATCGACCGTTGCACGGGCATTGTACCCGCGATCCACCGCTACCTGATCCATATCCCGGTAAATTGCCGTCATTTGACACGCTCCCGGTTCAACGGAAATGCCTGGAGCGGCGTGTAAATCGCACCGCTTCGTGCGCGGTAGCTTTCGAAGAGCGTAAAATCTTCCACCGCAAAAGAAGAAGATTGAAAATAGCTGTTCCCTTCGAGCCAATCCCGTACATAGGCGGGCGGCAGCTGTTTCAATCTTGCCAGCGTTATATGGGGCGAGAATTTACGGCCATCCGGTGCGATCCCATGTCTGGTCAATACGGATTCAATCCGTTGCTGTAACGCCTCAAGAGCCGGACTCGGCTGTATCCCGGCCCATAGCGAACGAACTTTCTGGCGCGATTCAAAATGACCGACACCAGACAATGTCAGATCAAATTGCTCAGCCTGCACCGAAGACAAAGCCGCCATGATATAGGCCAGTTCCGGTTCCTCAACTTCACCAATAAACCGTAACGTCAGATGGATGTTTTGTTCTTCGACCCAGCGAGCGTCACGAACACCGTTACACAGTGTCTTGAGTCTTTGACGCAGCTCACCAGGCAAAGAAAGGGCAACGAAGAGACGAATCACAGGATTAACGACAGGACGCCCGTATAACCGTAGAGCCGGTTGTTTGAGATCTCACCGTTGGCAAAGAACCCAATCAGCGGAATGTCCTCACCCAGAATTTTTGCGATGGTCTTGAGCTCTACCGAGTTGGGCCCAAACAGATTGGGACCACGGGCAATACAGGAAAAATAAAACGCCGCGCGCGGCGGTCCATCTGCGCGGCGTTTCACATCCGCGACCATGCGTTTGAGGTCAGCCGTAGCCGTCGCACCATCACGCCGGACGAACATGACCTGATCACCGACCCCGACCCGTTCACCAATCGATACCCAGCCTTTTTCGGGATAGATGCCCAGCAGGTTACGCACCAGATAATCCGCCTGATCCGATCCGGTTATGGGGATCGCCGCATGAACATAGCCATTAATCTTGCTGAGATCACGCGCGAGCAGCTCGCCAATATCCTCCTTGAAAACGTCAAAGGCGAGCTTACCGTCAAGCGCGAGAACAATATTATCGCGGCCTCTGGTAACGTTGTGAACCGGACCAATCGGCGAACAGCCCTGCGTCAGCCCGGTGACCGCACCCAAAGCACCACCAAACAAAATGCCGGAAACACCACCATCCGTAACCTGTCCGGCGATTTGATCCTGCGCGCCGCGCGACGCCGTCATGCCACCAACCAGAAAGCAGTGGGTCTGACCTTCGATGCGTGAGAATATCTTTTCCAACCCGGGAACCCTCGGATCCGCGTGGACAATTCCCAAAACCGGATTATGGGTCCGCGCCCAGTCAAGGACATCTTTGGGCAGGTCGCGATCCTCTGGCCCAATCGTTGGCAGAATACAGAAACTGTCCTGCGGCACTTCTCCGACCATGATCGCCATTGCGGGCATGTCGAAAAACTCGGCGCCGGATAAGCAGATGCCATAGCCGATTGTTCCGACCCAATCATGGATACGGGTCGCCTCTTTTAAGCGTTTGAGAATTAGATGCAGGTCTTCATCGAGCGAATCAGATACATAGACGAAACCAAGATTCCCGCCCTTGGAAGCCTTTCCAAGGCTAAGCAGACAGGCCTCGGTTAGCTCCTGCCAGTCACCGCCGCTGGCATGCGCAACTGTAAAGGCATCCGAATGAATATCTGCCGCGCTCACTTCGTCCCTGACCCTGCTTTTTGATTATCTTTCAGTAAGCGGACCACGAACGGCATGATGCGGTCAACTATCACTGCAACACCTCGAGGGTTCGGATGGATACCATCATGTTGATTGAGCTCTGGTATGGCGGCAACGCCTTCGAGAAAAAAGGGATAAAGAAGAACATGATGTTTTTTTGCGAGGTCTGGAAACACGCGATTAAAGGCTTTGCCATAGTCCGGGCCTATATTGGGAGGTGCCCGCATTCCCGTCAGCAGCACCCCGATCCCGGCTGCTTTCAACCTGGTAATGATATCGTCAAGGTTTTCCCGCATGGCCTCCGGATCTAAGCCCCGTAGACCGTCATTAGCACCGAGCTCAATAATGGCAAAATGCGGCTTATCGGCCAGTGCCCAGCTCAGCCGAGCTCTGCCACCGGCGCTGGTGTCGCCCGACACGCCACCATTCAACATTTTTACGTTATGACCAGCCGCCCGAAGTTTGATGCCTAGCTTTACAGGAAAAGCTTCACCGGCAGGCAGGCCGTACCCCGCTGACAGGCTATCACCGAGGACCAGAATTCGGGTGGGTGACGCCGCACTAACATTGTTGGCGCCTGACAGCGCCATCACGCAAATAAGGGTGAATAACCCTAAGGACTTGAAAAATCTCGACAACACGGCATATCTCTTCGATACATAGCTATTGTTCATTTTCGCATTCCGGCACTTCTACATGACATTCAGTAACGATATGGGGTTCCATGATCCAGCTTGAAAACATTCATCTAAAGCTGGAGGGTCCAGCGGGCGCGGTCAATATCCTGCGGGGTATAGATTTATCCGTCACTGAAGGAGAGACCGTGAGCATCATCGGCCCATCAGGATCAGGCAAAACCACGATGCTCATGGTCATCGCCGGGTTGGAAAAAGCCAGCTCAGGCACGGTGCAGATTAATAATGTCGATTTAAACACGCTCGATGAAGACGGGCTTGCCGTCTTTCGCCGCGATACGATGGGGATCGTTTTCCAGAATTTTCATTTGGTGCCAACCATGTCGGCCCTCGAGAACGTTGCGATCCCTTTTGAGTTCGCCGGTCGCGATGACGCCTTCGAACAGGCGCGCGAAGGGCTCGAAGCAGTTGGGCTGGGCCACCGCGTCGATCATTATCCGGGTCAGCTTTCCGGCGGCGAACAGCAACGCGTCGCGCTCGCGCGTGCCTTTGCCGCCAAACCCCGTTTACTATTAGCTGATGAACCAACCGGCAATCTGGATCAGGAAACCAGTGACGCGGTCATCGATCTGCTCTTTTCGCTTACCGAAAAATATAAGACGACGCTACTCCTGATCACCCACGACGCCGTCATCGGCAAGCGGTGTGACCGCGAAGTCCGTATCGCCGATGGACAGGTTCTGAACGGGGCCACGACGTGACATTGCCCCTTCCGTTTCGTCTTGCGCTTCGCGATCTGCGCGGTGGTATCAGCAGTTTCAAAATCTTCTTGGGATGTCTCGTGCTTGGTGTTGCGGCCATCGCCGGCATCGGATCAATCTCGTCATCTGTTGTCGCCGGTCTGGCGGCTGATGGTCGCGTTTTACTGGGTGGCGACGTCGCGTTGCGTTTGGCCCATCGTCCAGCTTCACCTGATCAGCTCAGATGGCTGCGGGAGCGCGCTGACGTCACCCGCGTTACCTCCATGCGTTCGATGGCGAACCGGCAAGACAAGACTTCTCGCATGCTGGTCAATCTCAAAACCGTCGATGGACTCTATCCGCTGTTTGGCGCTCTCAAGCTTGATCGTGCCATCGATCTCAAAAATGCCCTGGCCTATCGCGACAATGCCTGGGGTGCCGTCGTCGAACCCCGCATTCTCGAACGGCTGAATTTGAAAATTGGCGATCTTGTGACAATTGGCTCGGCGCAGTTTCGGCTTAATGCCGTCATTCAATCGGAACCCGACCGCGTTGGCGGCATAAGGGCGATCACCCGGGGACCCCGCTTTACCATTGATGCGAAAAGTCTCGCCGCCACTGGACTGGTCCAGCCCGGGACACAGATTTCCTATGAATATCGTCTCAGACTTCCAGAAACCACACCGCTGGTTGCCTTCAAAGAGGCCCTCAGCAATAAATTTCCGGAAGCAGGCTGGCGTGTTCGGGACCGCACCACCGCTGCGCCAAGCGCGGAGCGCTTTATCAATCGAACTGCACAGTTTTTAACTCTGGTCGGCCTCACAGCTTTACTCATCGGCGGTGTCGGTGCCGGCAATGCCGTACGCGGTTATCTCGGCGGCAAGACCACTATTATCGCGACCCTCAAATGCATCGGCGCAGAACGCCGACTGATCTTTCTAACCTGGCTAACGGAAATCGCAGTGATGACAGGCGCCGCAATCCTGATCGGTCTCACGATTGGGGCTGTCCTGCCAGCGGCCGTATCCGCAGCCCTCGACGCGCTTCTACCGGTGCCGCTGAAAATCAGTCTCTATCCCGCGCCTCTGCTGCTTGCCACCTGTTATGGCATTTTAGTTTCTGCAGCCTTTTCGCTATGGCCTTTGGCGCGCGCCTGTTCTGTCTCGCCCGGCAGCCTGTTTCGTGATCTTGTTGTCCCCGCCGGAAACCGTGTTGGCTGGCAGATCAGCTTGCTTATTTTTCTTTGCGTCATAGCGTTGGCGACGCTCGCTATTGTTACCGCGCATAACCAAAGAATTGCTTTTGGGTTTGTAGGTGGGTCTGCCGTTGCCTTTGCACTGTTTTATGGTGCCGGCAAATTAATGATGAAGCTCGCGGCTCTGTGCGGCGGCATAAAATCAACCAGAGTCCGCATGGCCCTCGCCAACCTGCATCGACCAGGCAGCCAAACCGCGAACGTTGTTCTATCGATGGGGCTTGGCCTTACCGTTCTGGTAGCCGTTGTTGTCGTCCAAAGCAATCTCTCGCGTCAGATCACCGAAACCATGCCCAGCAAGGCACCAGGATTTTACTTTGTTGATTTACAGCCGCATCAGGTCGATAAGTTTGAGCAGACGGTACGGCACGCCAGCCCGATTAAAAGTATCAATCAGGTACCAATGCTGCGCGGCCGCATCACCCACGTAAAAGGCGTCCCGGCCTCTCAGGTGAAAACAGCTGCCAGTGCTGCCTGGGTCTTGCGCCGTGACCGGGGCCTCACCTGGTCAACCGAAGCACCTCAAGGGGCCAAGATTGAGGAAGGTAAGTGGTGGCCTGCCAACTATAGCGGTCCGCCTCTGGTCTCCTTTGATGCTGGCGCTGCCCGCGGGATGGGGCTTACAGTTGGCGATTCCATTACTGTCAACGTCCTCGGACGCCCGATCACAGCGAAGATTGCCAATCTCCGTACCATCGACTGGCGAACGCTGCGGGTCAATTTTGTCATGGTTTTCTCGCCCGGTGTTATTCAACATGCGCCCCAGACCCATATCGCCGCCATTCGTCTCGACCCTCAATATGAGAACGCTGTAGAGAATGCCGTCGCGGCGAACTTTGCAAATATTAGTGCCGTGCGGGTTCGCGATGTCCTAAAAGCCGTCAGCGAACTCATGGACCGGATTGCGGCCGCGGTTCAACTCACAGCCGGATTTACCATTCTTGCCGGCACGCTGGTCCTCGCCGGTGCTGTCGCCGCCGGCCACCAGCGGCGGATATACGATTCCGTTGTCCTTAAAGTCCTCGGGGCCCGACGACGTGACATACTGGCAACACTCCTTATGGAATACGGGTTACTGGCGCTCTCAACCGCTCTTCTCGCCGCCGGGCTAGGCACTTTCGCCGGCTGGGCGGTTTTAAAACATGTTATGCGGGCGGAATGGCTGCCGGTCGCAGGCCCGGTGGCAATGACCGTAATTGGTGCCACAATATTTATGGTTTGTATCGCCCTTTTGGGCACCTGGCGCTCTTTGGGGCAAAAACCAGCGCCTCTCCTGCGAAATGAGTAGGGTTAACAGCAGGTTAATCTTAAATAATAGCCTACGGTAAGTCTTGATTTCTGCGGATCAATCACCATACTTACGGAGATTGAATTTTCGCCATTTGAACGAGGATTACTATGGCATTCGGAACAGAACGCAGAGCGGTCTTCACCGGTACCGCCGTTGACCAGGCAGCCTATGATGAGGGCCTCCGGGTCTATATGCTACGGGTGTATAACTACATGGCATCGGGTCTGGCGTTGACGGGCATTATTGCTCTTGTCATCGCTCAGATGTCGGTCAATATGAATGATGCCGGACAGATCACGAGCCTGACGCAGCTCGGCAACACGCTCTTCAACACACCGCTAAAATGGGTCGTTATGCTGGCACCACTTGGTCTGGTGTTCTTCCTGAGCGCCAAGCTGCATTCAATGTCATTTTCAGCAGCTCAGACGACTTTCTGGATTTATGCCGGTCTGATGGGTGTCTCTATGGCAACCATTTTCATGGCCTTTACCGGACAGAGCATTGCCCGGGTGTTCTTTATCTCAGCAGGCACCTTCGCTGCGATGAGCCTGTATGGCTACACCACGAAAAAGGACCTCTCCAAGTTTGGATCGTTCCTGATCATGGGGCTGATCGGCATTATCGTCGCCTCGCTGGTGAACATTTTCCTGAAAAGTTCAGCGCTGCATTTCGCCATCTCGGTGATTGGCGTTCTGGTGTTCATCGGTCTCACCGCCTATGACACCCAGAACATCAAGAACGAATATGACGAATATCATGATGAAGAGACTAGCGGCAAACTCGCCATTTCCGGCGCGTTGCGGCTATATCTCGACTTCATCAACCTGTTCATCATGTTGCTGCAGCTATTCGGCGACCGCCGTTAACGACAGCGACAGAGCAAGAAATCAAACCGGGCGCTTTCGAGCGTCCGGTTTTTTCTTGTCCGCGCGGCAAAGATCAGGTTTTCGCCAGCGTCTCCAGCAGCCCGACCAAACGGCCAACCCCTGTTTCCACATCTTTTGTATTCAACAGGTGATTAACCGAAATGCCATCTGGCAGCATGACCGTTCGAGCCAAGCGTTCTTCAAGATTGCTAATGTCATCACGCGCATTCAGGCGGGATTCAAGAACGGGTGGCGGGGCCGTTATCTGAATGACGCAGGCTGGTCTAAAATGCGCGACGGCCTCGCCCACCATGCCACGTGACACATTAGTTACTACATGATGGCCGGCATCGAGATCGTCATTGTAGGGAGCGGGAATACCGTAATCGGTGTCATAGACCTGCCAGGTGAGCATAAATGCCTTCGCCTTCTGACGCTTCGCGAATTCAGCCGCTGTAATCGGCTCGTGTGACTCGCGGTCAGGATCAGGATCCCGGGTGATCACCCGTTTGGCAAAAACATAATTGTCATCGTCGGCAAGCGCGACCGCAGCACCCTGGATCAAACTATCCTTACCGGCACCGCTGGGACCGACAATCAGAAAGAATGTCCCGCGCGCCATCGCACCACTCTAGGCGGTCGCCTGAATCGCTGGTTCGTTATTGGCTTCTTCTTCCAGAATACGGTCAATTACGCGGCGCGCCTGAATGCCACCCGCATCCTGATTAAAATCAACCTGATCCGGCAGACCATCGCCAAAAGCTTCAAGGTTCCCCTGTTGGGACCCGATAACCGCAAGGTCTTCGAGAAACGCTGTATGCACCTGGCGGTACACAAGCTCAGTCACCGTCGGATCGTCGAGCTGAAAATTATGCGCCTGTGCCCAGAAATAATGCGTTGTCGTGTCGGTCTCCGGCGTAATCGCATTGAGGTTACGCATCGACACACCATGCGAACGATCGCCATCGAAGGCGCCCATTCCAGCGCGCGCGCCACCAACATCGAGCCGGACAAAGGCCGGCGGTGTGAATTCAATGATCTGCCAGCGATCAATATGTTCTTCAGGCGTGAAGCCGCCTGCCTTTTGCAGGAATGGTGGGGCCGGACTATCGGGAATAAAGCGCGTGACGCGGATCAGGTCGCCTTCGCGCTCGGTCTTTATTGGGTTAGCGGCTATAGCATCGGTGCCCAGTGTCGTCGGGTGGACGAATTGCAGATGGGTTAGATCCAGCAAATTGTCGGTCAAAAGCTGATAATTGCCGGGGAGGTCCAGCTTCTCGCCCTTGGCGCGCCAATCCGGGTCATCGAGCCAATGAAAATCCTCGATATCATCGGGGTTGGCCAATGCAGGGTCCCCCATCCAGATCCAGATCCAGTGATGTTTCTCAAAGACCGGATAGCTGCGCACCTTTGCTTCCGGTGGGATCGTCGTCTGGCTCGGGATATGAATACAGGTGCCTGATGGATCATAGGTTAGCCCGTGATACAGGCACTCAACATTGTCGCCCTTCAACACACCGTCAGAGAGCGGCATATGGCGGTGACAGCAGCGATCTTCGAGAGCGACCGGTGTCCCGTTCTCACGCCGGTAAAACACAATCGGTTCGTTACAGATCGTCCGACGCAGCAGTTCCTGCCGACGAATTTCCGTATCCCAGGCAGCGACGTACCAAAAATTGCGCGGAAACATACTGCTCTCCTTTATATCGACCGAATGGTCTCAACCTAGATGCTCGCGATTTTAGGCCAGCCCTTCACAAAATCAACATCGCCATGAAAATCCGTCGAAATTTCATCAGGAAATATCGATTATCTGAACCGTCACTCTTCGGCTCACACCGTTGCGGATCACTGTTAAATCAACATTATTCCCGATGCCGATTTTGCGGAGCTCCGTTGCAAACTCTGCAAGAGTTTTAACCTGAACACCATTTGCCTGCGTAATGACATCGCCGATCTCGCGACCATCGATAACGCCCTGCAGTCCGGCTTTCGCTGCCGCCCCACCGGGCAACACATCCGCCACGATAACCCCGACCACACCCAGACGTGCCGCGATCTCTTCCGGTAAGACGGTTATCCCAATACCGGGTCTCGGTACCCGGCCATTCTTGATAAGTTGCGGCACAATCCGGTTCACAACATCTACCGGCACCGCGAATCCAATCCCCGACGACGATCCGGATTCAGAAATAATCGCTGTATTGACGCCAATAAGGCGACCAGCCGAGTCGACAAGAGGCCCACCCGAATTACCGGGATTGATTGCCGCATCTGTCTGAATAACGCCGTCAACTTCACGATTGTCGGAGGTTGGCAAGCGACGATTCAAAGCGCTGATTATGCCAGATGTCAAAGTACGGCTCAGCCCAAAGGGATTACCGATCGCAAAAACCGATTGCCCGACTCTCAATGATCTGGATTCACCCAGCGGGATCGGTGCCCGGCTTGCCCGGGTGCCCGTCAGGCGAATTACCGCGAGATCATAATCTGGCGTCGACCCAACAAATTTCGCGGCAACAACTTCGCCATTCTCAAGACGCACAGCAACTTCACTCGCGCCGGCAATAACATGATGATTGGTTACGACGTGACCGGCGTGATCCCAGATAAAGCCAGACCCCGCTCCAGAGCCCTCGCCTTGTCCCCCGCCAGCCGAACCACCCTGTGTAAAAATGTAAACAACAGAAGGAGCCGTTGTCTCAAACAGCTTGATCGTGCTTTGTTCAAGGTCCGTCAGAGATCCACGCGGCGTAACGGCACGCGGTTCATCCCCCGTCAGGATTACATTTCGGATGAACTCATCGGCGACAAATACCGTCGCGACGAGCAGAAACCAAATAACTGCATAGCGGGTAAATTTATTTTTCATCATCCAACTCAATAATCTTCATGCTCAGAATTTAGCCCAAACCCTGCGTTGAAAACACTCCCAACCCGTATTGTAAACACAGCGCGACCCTTGACGGAAAGCAATACGGTTCCAACAATGACGTCCATAAATCCAGACAGGGAGAATTCGAATGGGACAGCTTGACGGAAGAACGGTCATCGTCACAGGCGCAGCACAGGGTATTGGCGCTGCCTATGCCCGCGGCCTGGCGGAAGAAGGGGCAAACGTTGTGGTCAATGATGTCCTGGACCCATCTCCCCTTGTTGATGAGATCACCGGCAAAGGCGGCAATGCGACCGGCATTATCGCCAACGTCACAAACGAAAACCAAATCGCCGATATGGTTTCACAGACGGTCGACAAATATGGCCGTATCGACGGGCTGATCAACAATGCCGCCTTGTTTGGCAAGCTCGCACGCCGCCGGTTCGAAGAGATAGATATTGACGAGTTTGATGCTGTCATGCGGGTCAATATCCGTGGTGTATGGCAGGTTTCCCGCGCTGTCGTCGCCGTCATGCGCAAGCAGGAATATGGCAAAATCGTCAATATTACCTCAGGCACCGTATTTAAGGGCACCCCGATGCAGCTGCACTATGTCACCTCCAAAGGCGCGATTGTCGCGCTGAGCCGGGCGATGGCGCGTGAGGTCGGTGAGGATAATATCTGCATCAACGCTATCGCCCCCGGCCTGACTCAAAGCGAGGCGGTTATGAATGAAGGTCAGTTCTCGGAGGAACATTTCAACGCCAATATCGGTGGCCGCTGTATCAAGCGCCCGGAAGAACCCGAAGACCTGATCGGCACGGCGGTGTTTCTGCTGTCAGAGGATTCTGATTTTATTACCGGGCAGGTGCTGTGCGTCGATGGCGGATCGGTAACACACTAGGGGCAACTACAGCAAATACAGCAACAAGAGCGGCAGGGTGACGACCGACATCGCGGCGGAAATCAGCACCATGCTGGCAACTTCTTCCGGCTCGCGTTTATAGATGACAGCAAACAGGTAGTTCGATACGGCGACTGGCATGCTGCTTTGCAGAATGACGATGGCCCGAACCATACCCTCAAGCGCAAAGAATTCCGCCACGCCAAATCCGATGGCGAATCCGATAGCAAGGCGAAACAGGCCAAGCCCGATGCCACGCGGGAGAGACGAAACCTGAAACCGGCCCAACGAACAGCCCAGCGCAATGAGCTGTAGCGGGAAGGCCATACCGCCGAGCAGCTTGGTCGAGTCATACATCCATTTCGGAAGGGAAATATCCCAGTAGATTATGCCAATGGCGATCACCGCCGCCCATAACGCTGGTTCCTGAAGCAGTTTTTTGAAATCAGCACGCCCCGACGCGATGGCCGCCCCGATGGTAAAGGTACCGACAGCGCCTAGCGTAAAATAGACCAGCGCCAACGCCAGACCCTTTTCGCCAAAGGCAAAGAGACAGACCGGCAATCCCATACTGCCAACCAGCGGAAAAATCATTGAGGGCAGATAAGCCGGAAAAGACAGCTTAAAAATACGGAGAACAATCGCCGCAATCGCCGCCGTCACCAGATAGATAATGATCGCCGCCAGGGCTATCTCGGTAATCACCGAGATTTCCAGTCTGACCTTGCTGAAGGTCGCAATGATCAGACAGGGAACGGCGATCTTGTAAACAAGAGTAGAGACGAGATCAGAATTAAACTCACGACCGGAGCGAATCCAGAGAAGCCCTAATCCGGCACAAAAGAAGACCGGTAAAACGATGGCGGCGAGCTCTGCAACAATCGACATTACCGCTACCCCGCCAACACAAAGAGCATGAGAAGAGGTAATGTCAGAAGCGACATAAAGGTCGAAACCACGACAACACCCGCGACGCCAGTGGCCTGCCGGTCAAAGCGCGCTGCGAGAATATAGTTCATGACGGCCGGTGGCATCGTACATTGCAGGATCAAGACCCCGCGAGCCGCGCCCTCAAGGTCAAAGGCCCACGCCAGGCACACGCCGAGACCAAACCCAATCGCGAGGCGGGCAAACCCAAGCCAAACACTCTGTTTAAAATCTCGCACTTCGAGGCGTGACAGGGAAACACCAAGCGCTATCAACATAAGGGGGATAGACATGCCACCAATGATTTCTGCCGTGTTGGCAATCCAGCGAGGCGGCGGCATTTCTGCCGCCATAAAGAACAATGCCGCAACAATGATCCAGGGCAGCGGCGTCTTGAACATCGTCGCCAACGACCATTTCCCCGATGCAAAGGCAAAGCCAATCGTTACGTTAGCCGTCGACATTAGTGCGAAAACAGCGATTCCCAATGCCAGACCGGTATCACCGAATGCAAATAGACAAAGCGGCAATCCCATATTCCCGTTATTGGGAAACGAGAGTGCTGGCAAAAAGGCCTCAATCTCTAGCTTGAAAGCCCTTAGCAACAAGGCGCCAATCGCCAGGTTAGCCAGCATAAAGAGGCCAAATATTCCAATGATTTCGCCAAATTGGATAAGCGATACTTCGAGCTTTGTCAGGGTCGAAAATATTAGCGCCGGCACCCCGAAATTCAGGGTGAGCATACCAACGATGGTGGTATCAAATGGTCGACCAGAGCGGCCCCACAGATACCCTATCCCCGCAATGACAAAGAGCGGGGCAATAATACTGGCGATTTGAAAAACGAGATCCACGTCTTAAATACAGTGCAGATGAAAAACAAAACGCCGACAAGCCGTCGGCGCGGCGATAGTTTAGCAGAGTTGCCAAGGCGCTAACACCGGCGCTTGCATCACGTGCTATAAAGTTGTGTAGGTGAGGAGAATTCGACGAATGGGTAAAACTGGCTGGCTGATACTCGGACTCCTTGCGACCGGTCTCATCGCCCTGATTATATGGCTTTCCGGGGAAAGGCCAGGATCATTGGACCATCGTGATGATCAAATTCACCTCGTCGCCCTGCTTATGGTTCTTATCTTTGTCGGTTCAGGGTTTTTGTACCGGCTCGGCAGCACTCCGGGCAGGGTGTGGCTAAAATATGGTGCCATCTGGATTGGTCTCGGCGTTCTGCTCATAGCCGGATACAGCCTGCGCGAGGATTTTGGCAGTTTGGGGTCCCGCATGGCAGCCGAGCTAATGCCCGGGCACGCTGTTGAGACCGCACCGGGGACCGTCGTCATCAGGGCACAATCAGACGGACATTTCCATCTACGGGCCATCGTCGATGGTACAACCTTGCCCTTTCTGGTCGATACCGGTGCATCTTCGATTGTCCTGAGCCCCGGGGCGGCACAGCGCATGGGGATCGACTTAACGAAGCTCTCATTTTCAGTGACAACCCGAACGGCGAACGGCATTGGCCAGGCCGCCCGTATCCTGATCAGAGAAATTCGGGTCGGGCCAATTTCACTACGCAATATTCCGGCGCTGGTTTATAAGGCGCCAATGAGCGAATCTCTGCTGGGTATTAGTTTTCTAAGCCAGCTAAAGAGCTATGCGGTAACCGGCGAAACGCTGACACTGGTTCGATAAAGCAGCAAGCGAAAGATAAAATATGGTCAAGCTCGACAAGATCTATACACGCGGCGGAGATAAGGGCGAGACATCACTCAGCGATGGAACTCGACTCCCTAAAACATCAGCGCGAATAGCTGCAATCGGTGATGTCGACGAAGCCAATAGCGCTATCGGGCTGGCCCGTGCCGAACTCCCCGACGACCATGCGCTGGCTGATATTCTCGCCCGCATCCAAAATGATCTATTTGATCTTGGTGCTGATCTCGCCGCGCCAGGTGATGACGCGACAGATGGAAAATTACGGATCCAGAAACAACAGGTTGCCCGTCTTGAAACAGAGATCGATGCCCTGAACGAACCCATCGCACCGTTAACATCTTTTGTTTTGCCGGGAGGGTCGGAAGCATCCGCGCGACTTCACCTCGCCCGCGCCATCGTTCGGCGCGCCGAACGAGCCGCTACAGCGTTAGCTGAGACAGCGCCCGCAAACAAGTTCGCACTGCACTATCTGAACCGGCTATCGGATTTACTGTTTGTCGCGGCGCGTGCGGAAAATAATGGCGGGAAATCCGATGTTTTATGGGTACCAGGACTAACATCAGACCGTTAGCAAGGGCCAGACTGTAGAGAAAATTATTGAATTTCCGCCATATTTTGACCTAAATCATGTGGCTTAAATTGGTAGGATGATTAATCGGTCCACGGATATTGGACGTAATCGTACAGCGTAAATATCCACACGGGGTAGCAAACATGTTCAAAATCTTATCAATCGCGCTCATTGGAGCGCTTTTCACCTTCAATGCGTTCGCCGACACCAGCGAGGGCAAACGCGCCTTTCAAAATCAAAACTATGCACTCGCTTTAAAAAAGTTATTACCGGCAGCCAACAAGGGGGATCCCGCAGCATGGTATATTTTGGGTAAGATGTATTTTGCCGGGTTGGGGGTTCAGAAGAACCCGAAAAAAGCGGTAGATCACTTCAAGAAAGCCGCCGAACTTGGGAATGTTGATGCCCAGAAAGAATATGGAGCCGCGCTGGCCCTCGGCGAAGGGGTAGAAAAAATGACGAAGAAGGCCTTAAGTGGCTCATGATTGCCGTACAACAGGGCCATGTTGGAGCTCGGGCGTTCGCCGCCAATTATGCTAAATATTTTCCAAGGCCGGTACTTTCTGCTGCCCGTAGAGCCGCCTTCAAGTGGCGTCAGGACTTTAAGAAGAAAAGTCGGTAAAACCGACAGTAACGACTATTTCCGGGATGACAGAACGACGGACAGTAAGTTGCCCGCCAAATCGTTTGCTGTTGGATAATCCGCTTTTTTTGCACTTTTAAGATAGGACTTGCAGGTCACAATGGAGGCCCGCTCATAACCCGCGAGCTTCACGAGAAGTCCTTCTACCGCTGTATCCAAATCCGCGAGCGGCGCGATTTCACTGACCAACCCGATTGAGACAGCGCGGTTCACATCAATTGTGTCCGTCGAATAAACCATCCCCAGCAGCGATTTGGGCGGTATACGATCAAGATGCGCCAGCATCGCCAGTGTCGGGGGCAGGTTTGCCCGCATTTCAGGCATCGCGAAACGCGCATTATCTGCCGCAATCGACACATCTGAAATTGCCGTGATTCCACAACCCAACCCGTTTGCCAGCCCCTGTATACCGGTAATCACAGGTACCTCGGCATCCCGGATCGCTGAATAAACGCCGAGAATGGGCTCGATCAGTGCTTCGCGCATTTCCAATGCGGTGGTGGGTGCCCCTTCTGGCGCACCGTCCGGATCGCGACCCTTGCAGAAATCATCGCCAGCACCCCGGACGACCATCGCATTGATGGCAGGATCGGTTCCTGCTGCGCGAATATCTTTGGCAATGTCCACCAGCATTGGCAAGGTTAGAAGATTACCCTTTTCGGGTCGCTCAAATGTCAACCGGGCGATTGCGCCATCCTGGGTTACTGAATATCCGTCACTCATGCTCTGTCCCGCCTCTAATAGATTGCTATTTGGATTTTCTGTCACCGGCTTCGAGAATTATCCCGTTTGCCCGGTATTTATCGAATTCGGCATCGCTTAACCCCAACACGCTCGTGAACACTTTACGGCTATGTTGTCCGAGGGCGGGGGGATAGGAATGCGGCGCTTCTTCTTCGCCCATAAATTTAATTGGGTTTCCGGCAACACGGGCCCGTTTGTCGCCACCACCCTGAAGATCGAGTACCATCTGACGATGGATGACCTGTTCATCGGACAAGGCATCGGCCAGCGTATTAACCTCGCCGACCGGCACACCGGCATCCAGCAAAGGCTGCACCCATTTCTTGGCTTCTTTGGTGGCAAAGGCCTCTTCAAGAAGCGGCCACAAAGCCTCGCGATTTTGATGACGATGCTCGTTGGTCAGAAACCTGTCATCTTCGATCAGGGTCTGCAGACCCAAGACATCGCATAGCCCCTTCCACATCCGTTCGGTATTGGCACAAATTACCAGCTCGGTGTCATTGGCGCCGGCGAAGGAACGGTAGGTAGGGATTGATTCATGGCCACGGCCCTGCCGTCCGGGCACTTCATCGGAATGCAGATAATAAGCAGCCTGATAGGTCAGAAGCGCTACCTGACAATCGAGCATCGAGATATCGACAAACTTTCCCTTGCCGGTGCGGCGGCGTTCTTCCAAGGCTGCCAGAGATCCGATCGTGGCATACATTCCTGCTGTGAGATCGCCAATCGGCATTCCCGCGCGAACAGCCGAGCGACCCACCTCACCCGTGAGGCTCATTCCGCCGGACATCGCCTGAACAATCATGTCATAGGCTGGACGTTCGCGATAAGGACCGGTTTGTCCAAATCCGCTGATCGATGCCCAGATCAGGCCCGCATTCCGCGACGATAAATCATCATAGGTCAGGCCAAGCCGGTCGAGCACACCAGGCCGAAAATTTTCCATCACGATATCGCATTTCTCGGCCAATTGTTTAACCAGAGCCAACCCCTCCGGGGCTTTCATGTCAATCGCAACCGCTTCCTTGTTGCGATTGATTGACAGGTAATAGCAGCTATCGTCACCGACAAAATGCGGTGGTAGTGTGCGTGACCAGTCCCCTGCCGGGGCCTCCAGCTTGATCACTTCGGCCCCAAGATCAGCAAAAATCTGTGTACTGAACGGACCTGCCAAAAACTGAGTCAGGTCGAGAACCTTGATCCCGTTTAGGGGGCCGGGTCGGCCCTCGTTTTGTCCATTATCGGTCATCATCCTGATTATTCTGCCGCCTGTGGTGATCGGCCTGCTTGCACAGCATCAACAATCCGCGACGGGGACACCGGAACATTCATAAAGTTTGCACCAAAAGGCTTCAGGGCGTTTTCAACCGCCGCGATGATCGAGGCGGCGGCCGGAATGGTTCCACCCTCACCGGCCCCCTTAACACCCAGCGGGTTCAGCGGTGATGGCGACTCAACATGGATGGTTTCAGCATCCAGCACGTCGCCAGCGCCAGGAATCAAATATTCGGCAAAGTTTGTCGTCAGCGGATTGGCGTCATCATCAAAAAACTGCTCTTCAAACAAGGCATTGCCAATACCATGCGCCAAACCGCCCTGCACCTGCCCATCAACAATCATCGGGTTGATCAGGTTCCCGGAATCATGGGCGATGACGTAGCGCAAAATCTCAACATGGCCGGTTTCGATATCGACCTCGACTTCAGCGATGTGGGTGCCGTTGCAATAGGCCGATTGTGACGGTGAGAAATAATGCGTTGCTTCAAGACCCGGCTCAAAACCCGGTGGCATTGCAAAGCCTGGTGACCCGGCGACAGCATGCGCAATTTCGCCAAGGGTCCGGCTCATCTCGGGGACACCGCGGACAAACGC
>Ga0055584_100001194_pt1 | contig 25491 bp, 17 predicted proteins | sample OSDHelmetaG_FD_58716 | JGI IMG/M metagenome (GOLD analysis project Ga0055584, IMG submission 58716) | Pelagic marine sediment microbial communities from the LTER site Helgoland, North Sea, for post-phytoplankton bloom and carbon turnover... | ecosystem: Environmental > Aquatic > Marine >...
ATATGAGATTTCGAAATCCAAGAAAAAAAGTACTCCAAACAATGAATATTTTCTTACTCATATTAAAAGCATAAAGTCACTATTTAAAAAAGAAAGCGTGTCTATGAAAATGTCGATGGCTGGTGCGTTAATGGGAATGGGAAAGCGAAACTTGGAATTAAATAAAGAGGCCTTGAAAGTTGCTAATTTGATGGGCCCAATAGATTTTGATAAATCAGGGAATTGCGATCCATTTGACGTTGCAAAGCACCTAACGAGTGACTATTTAAAAGAGAAATTTGTATTACAAAAAACTTGAATAGATCTCGAATTGAAAGTTGCTATTGACTGAACTGAATGGATTGTTAAATTTTGATTTTTATTGGATTACATGATCTTTTTTACTACTGTTTTGGCGATCCCTTTTACATTATAAGAAAGCTCCATCTCATCAGTTTTAGGATTTATTTTAAAAACGAATGTAATATCCTGCCATCCAGGTATCTCGACAAAAAAAGTATTTTCATTTAAGGCTTCAAGTGTGTAGCCATTTGGTTCAATTCTTACCTGAATAATTGAATTACGCTGGGTTGTTTTTCCATTTCTGTCTCTCACTGTATAAGTGCCCTTAGGTATAACCGTCCAAGTTCTTTCTTTACCATCGGAATAAGTACCCAGATATTTTTGGACAATTTCATCGGAAAGTGAAACAGGAACTTTTATATCATCAAAACTTGGAGGTTGAATAGTGATAGTTTTCTTGATTTGATCACCATTCAAAAAATCATTTATTGACGACTCTATTTCTGGTGATGAAATTAAAAGATCATTTGAATGTCCTCCATTTTTTATGGTAAGAAATGAAGCATTCTCAAAACCTTTACTTACCTCTAACGCATTTCCGATTGGAGTCCTACCGTCAAGTGTACCACTGATAAAAAGTACTGGATTTTTAGTCTGTATAGGGGACCTAAATTCTGAGCCTAAATCTTGTATACTTAAAGCCTTTGCCATTGATGCATTTCCTAATTGGTTACCTCCACCCAAAATGGTGTTTTTATCCTGTTTGATAAATAGATTCTTTCTCTTTATGGACATTCCTGATGCAGCATCCATGCTCTCTTCCATAGCTTCCATTTCAAAGTCTAAATTAGGAGAGTCAGCTAATGCGAGATAATCATTCGAGTTAATGCGATCATACAAAGAGGGTAGTGTCACCATAGTGGAAGGGTCGCGAAGTAGAGATATGGAAAGTCTTTCCAATTCAGGCCTTCCCACTACAACAGTTTCCTTCACTTTTGTTTCTGGATCTTGGTATTCTATTGTTACCGGATTTTGTTCCAGTTCCTTTAAAGTTCTGATAATTGTGTTCTTTAGGTCAGGATATTGCTTTCTTAATTTCTCATTATCTAAAATGAGTTGATTCAATTGGTCCAGTTGATGCTCAGAGTAGATAGGCAATTTGACTGTATGATCTGGTCCTTCAATACCAGCTAGAATACTCTTGCCTACAGACTCTGGATAATATTTTAAAAAAGATAAACCTAGATGTGTGCCATAGCTTATACCCCACAGATTTAGTTTTTTTACTCCAAGAGCTTTTCTCAGATCCTCAATGTCAGCAGCGCTTTCAAATGTGTTATATGCATCGATATCAACTCCATTTGATCGCCAAAACTCTGCACATTCATTAGCTGCCTTTAGTGATAAGTCTATAAGTTTTTGGTGAGAAAGTGGGGTTTCTGTTGGTCGGGGAAGATTGATCTCACATTCTTCATATTCAAAAGGTGATGAAAGTCCTGTTGCTCTTTGATCAAATGCTATAACATCTGCTATTTGCCTTAGAGCCATGAATAAATCTGACCTACTTCCTCTAGCTGCATTGATTCCTGATCCTCCCGGCCCACCAGCTAGATAGACAATTGGAAAATCTGGATTGGGGTTGGTACTTGGGAAAAGAACAAAAGACAACTCAATTTCCTTTTCAATTTGTGCTTTTCTGTTTTCAGTTACTTTGAAACTTCCAAGCTGTGCAGGGATTGTATCCCCACTATTGGTTATGAAATCATATGGTTCAAGTAGTAGATTAGGAGGAGTGCTATTTGAGTTTTTGCATTTTATGAAAAGCAAAAGAACCGTGCAAATTAAGAAAGCTCTATACATATCTAACAAGATAAAAGAAAATGAGTTACTTGCTCCATTGTCTCCACTTACAATAGAAAGACTCTTAATCTGTGCCAAGGTTGCAATTTGATCAAAGAGCAAATGAGTACAAGTGTTATCAATAGGTCACTTTTGATCTCTCTTCATCCTTTGACAAGATTTAAGACTCTCTTAGTTTCATTGATGAATCTCTTTTCCATATGTACCAGAGTTTTCCTCCCTTCCATATAAGCTCTTAGCCATCCAATAAAATATTCATCATCATACAATGCTAAAATGTCGTTTGGAACAAGTTTCTCTCTTGTGTACCTAAACAAGGGGACATGATGATCAATAAATGGAACATAGGGATAATTGACAGATTCATAGTTGGTAAACCAATTCGGAAGTGTTGACTCAAAGTAGTCTACTACTTCATCCTTCACCTCATTGTTAACAATAATATCAAATCCGACATTTTTCAATTGTTCGTACCCCGATTGGGATAGCGTGAGTTGTATTTTAGGAACTCTTGCAATATGAAAATGGTTGGCAAGACTGTCCTCATAAGGTAGTCTGTAATCCAATATGTTTAGTACAATTTTGGAAGATTCGTTAAATCTCAAAAGAGCTATGGTATCAGTTTCTAAAGATTTTATGATCATTTCAAAGTTTTCTGAAAGACTCATGATCACTTCTCTTTCTTTTACTCTATCTTTTTTCCATTCACTCCAATTATTAATTTGTAAAGCAATTAAGATTCCTATCACTACTAGTACTATTTCTCCTATAGCGTAGAGCAAGTACTTTTTGGATGATCCAGAATCAATAAGGGACTTTCGTATTTTTCTAAGGAATGTAAGCATACCTGTTAATTTCTCTTTTTGTATAAGATTAGTTTTATAGTATCAAACTATGTAATTGTCTATTTCACTGATCATTTCAATCCAAATTCTATATCCTGTGAATAAAATTAATTATCACTCCGACCTCTATTATGATTTCCAGAATATCTTCTCTTAGGTTTTCGAATGATACGTTTTAAATAAAAATCAACTTTAAAAGGATAAAAAAAGGGAATGTTATTGTCCTGATTAAGGATGGAGGCCATCATATACACATTGCATCCAATACAGCTATTAAAGCATCAATTTCACTATTGATCAAATCATAAACTTCAATGCGTCGGGCATTAGTAGATATAAAGTAGATCGCATCATTATAAAGTGCATACTTCATTTCCCCATCCAATAAATCAGAGTCATTTACTATGATAGCATCAAACACATCTTTGTCCATTCCTTTTTGTAATCGACTCATAGACATATGACCGTGAATCCAGCCGGTGGTAAATAGATCATCATAAACAAAGTATCTTCTTAGAGAATTCTCAACATTTGATTCTAGAATTTTACTATAACCTTCAATCTTATTAAAGTACGAATTCAAAGATTTTATGATTGACTTATCTTCTATTATATTGAGATTTGCACCAGATTTTAAATCTTCAAATGCCGAAGCGTTTGGCTTAAAATAAGCATAACTACCTCTAATTGATAAATTCATCTGAATTCCTACTTCACTCTTATATGCTTTATCTTTTTGAAGTAAACGAGCAGCCTGATTCGATGCGACAAGGCGTTTTTGGGCTACTGAGATTAGGTTTTTGAGTTCTTCTTTGTCCTGATTTGCATCTTCTAGTAACCGGCAATAGTATTCTTGTCCGAGAACTTTATTCTTTGACTCCTCATTCCAATTGTTAATCTGTAAGGCAATCAATATACCTATGACGACCAAGGTTATTTCGCCTATAGCATAAAGAAGATATTTTTGAGTTGATCCAGAATCAATTAGGGACTTCCTAATCTTTTTTAAAAAGATAAGCATCCTTTAAAAGTACGAAAGCATAATGATGTTCTTTGAAATGGTATGATCTAGCAAGATGTTAAAACAAAAAGAGGTTGCAATGAAAGAACATTGCAACCTCTAAATCTATAAATTGTGAATTACCTCATTAAGGCTTGTTAATCCTCGATCTGTTTTCTCTAGCTGGAGTCTTTGGGTGAATAGGCCCTTTGGCTTGTATTGATTTTAACACCTCGGCAATAGCTGCTTCCAGCTGATTGTCAATCCCTTTAGCAAGTAAGGTCGGGTTTTCTTTTACTTCGATATCAGGCTCTACACCATGACCTTCAGCAAACCAAGTTCCATCAGGGTTATACATTCTAAAAGTAGGTACGGTAACTGTACCACCATCGACTAATTGTGGAGCACCACTTATACCAATGAGTCCTCCCCAAGTACGTCCTCCAATCAATGGTCCTAATCCTGCTTTCTTAAAGTAATCTGGGAAAGCATCACCACCTGAACCTGCCCAACCATTGATCAACATGGCCATCGATCCAAAGTGGGCTACTGGTGGCCACTGCCAATTTTGACCATCTCTAACGTCCCAATATGCAAGTGGTTTTCTATTTAATAATTCAATGAATCGATCAGGAATTTGACCTCCATTATTAAATCTTTCATCTACTATTAGTCCTTCTTTATTCCACTGCCCATAGAACTGTCTTACTAATTCATTTTGTCCACCTACACCTGTAGATGGAACGTAGATATATCCTATCTTTCCACCAGAAGCTTCATCCACTCTTTTACGACTTTGCTCTATCCATGCCAAGTTTCGTAACCTAGTTTCTGAATTCAATGTTTTAACTAGGTAAGATTTAGAACCATCCCATGATGGGGTGCTATTTACAGTAATCTCAACAGTCTTGTCAGCTAGTCCAGCTAAGGCTTCATGAGGATTCTCATACTCATCTAATGCCACACCATTCACGGCTAAAATATAATCTCCTTCTTTAGCATTGATTCCTGGTTCATCTAGTGGTGACCTGACTTCATTGTCCCATTCAGCACCACGAATAATCTTATCTATTTTGTACTGACCATTCTCTTTAGTCCAGTCAATTCCGAGATATCCTACTCTTTCTCTTTCAGTAGATTCTTGGTCTCCTCCTCCTCTATAGGTATGTGATGCATTGAGCTCACCAATCAATTCTCCTAAGATATAATTCACATCATTTCTGTTCATGGCATGATCTATCATTTTCCCATACCTCTCTTTCATTTCATCCCAATTTACCCCATGCATTGCATCGTCATAGAAAAAGTCTCTCTGAAATCTCCAGCTATCATTGAATATCTGCTTCCACTCTTTTCTAGGATCTACAGTCATCACCATTTCCTTCATAGCTAAGGTCTTATCCATCTTTTTGTCAGACCCCATATCTATTATGCCTACTTGTCCATTTTTTCTGACCATCACCTTTTTACCATCGGCACTTAGCCTATATCCATTGATGTCTTTTATTATGGTTTTTTCTTCTCTTTCTTTAAGGTCAAAATACATCAAATGGTTATCACTTTCTCCCGATCCTGAGTTTGAAAAACGTTGAAAGACAACTTTATCTGATACTGCTGAAAGCCCTCCCAGATTGCCTGCTTTTGGAGGTAATACAATTAACCTTCTCTCAAATCCATCTAAATCTATGGAATGGGTCTTTTCTTCCTCTTCTTTATCAGAATCTTCCGTTTCAGTTTCATCATCACTTTCATCACCTTCCTTTTCAGTTTCTTCTTCAATAGTTATGCTGACCGTGTCATTTTCGGCTGATAACGGAGAAAGAATATCCTTATTCAATGTGATAACTGCTAACTGAGTGGCATTAGGATAAGTCCATGTATTGTCAAAATCACTATAGACAGGTTCAAAAGAACGATTAGTTACCAGATAAAGATATTTTCCATCCGGTCCAAAAGTTGGGTTCAAATCAGAGTAAAAACCTGAGGTAGCTTGTGTAGTCTTCTTGTCATTAATGTTATACAAGAATATTGCACCATTTCCACTGTCAATGGATTTGCTATATGCCATCCACTCACTGTCAGAAGACCAACTAGATCTCCAACCTCTTAGTCCACCTTCAAAAAGAGTAAGATCTTGATCTACTTTAGTCATGGTGTTAGCAGGCATGTCATAAACCCAGATAGTCATCGTCTGATCCACAAAACTGATTTTTTTACTATCAGGTGACCAATAGAGTTGGTATCGATATCCCGGCCCTAATTCGGTAAGTTGTTTCTCTTTTCCTCCTTCTTGCATATCACGGACGGTCAATTCGTATTCACCGGATTTATCACTCCAATATGCAATGTATCTCCCGTTGGGAGACCATGCCGGATGTCTTTCGGCAACTTCTGTTGTCCGAGTTAAATTCTTAACAATGCCTTTTTCCTGTGGGAGCGTAAAGATTTCTCCTCTTGCCTGAATTAGTCCACGTTTTCCATCTGGGCTTAAGGTCCAAGATTGGACATAATCTTCAACACTCTCTTTTCGTGGTTTGATGGAAATCATGTCGGAAGTAATTTGAATTTCAACTTCCTTAGATTTTTCTGTACTCAAATCGAGTAGATATATTTTTCCCCCAGCTTCATAGACTATCTCCTTGGAACTGTTAGAAGGAAAATGGACATCATAATCCTTGATGTTCGTGATTTGTCTAGAGGATTTTGTATCTAAATCATAAGACCAGATATTAAATCTTTGATTTGGGCCCTGATCTGATAAAAAATATACCCGATTCCCTACCCACATCGGCAACTCATCATTAGCTCGATTGTTAGTAATGTTCTCTGACTCAAGAGTATTTAGATCAAATATCCAAACATCAGAGGCCGTGCCTCCTCTATATCTTTTCCATGTTCTGAAAATCCTAGAACGATCGATAAAAGCTATTTTGCTGCCATCAGCGGATAAGCTGCCAAATTCTCCGTATGCAATGGGAAGTTTTTCGGGCATGCCCCCTTCTTTAGCAATCTTATAAAATTGAGAGAACCTTTGTTTCCCGCTTTGGCTACTGTTTACAAATAGTAACGATTCGCCATCAGGATACCAGTCTAGCAATCGATCTGTCATCCCATGGTATGTCATTCTTTGGGGAATACTTCCACCAGAAGAAATGGTGTAAACATCAGAATTGCCATCATAATTACCTGTGAAAGCAATGTCCTTTCCGTCTGGTGAAAATTTAGGAAATGTTTCATTTCCTTTTGCTGATGTGAGTTTTGTAGCGATACCTCCATCTTTCTCGACGGTCCAAATATCACCTCCATAGGAAAATGTAATATGAGTAGATGAGACATCTGGATATTGAAATAGACGAGCATCTACTTGAGCTAATAAGGAGATCCAGGAAAAGGCCAGGATCATGGTAATAATAGTTTGTTTTGAATTCATTTTTGATTTTTGTTTTTCATGATTTTAGTGAAACGTATTATTGAGGATATAATTTTGTTATTAAGTTCATCAGAAAAATCCCTAATAATTTAAATTTGTTTTGCGATATATAGAGTTTGATGATGTATTCAGCCTTTTATATACTAAACCCCCAGATGTTTAGATGAATGCGCAGTTGCGAACCCGCCCATTTATTGATTTAAAGATCAATAAGGACCCCACTAACTACCAAGGTGATTTCAAAAAAGGCTTACAACATATACTTTGGTAGACCCAGAATCGAGCAATGATTTTCGAACTTATAATTTAAAGGTGCGAGCATTATTTAGATATAAATTTTAGAATCAATAATGCCATTTCGAAATGGTGTGCCAACAGGAATAGTAAGAAATGATCTAATGTGATCTGAGCTGGATTGGCTTGAATGTAATTATAATTCTAGAAGCTAGATATAGAATTAAGCTTTAACAGAATTGGTTTTGAAATCCCTCATGGCTACTGACCCAAAAATCAGCATAAGAAGTGATAGAGCTGTTAATCCCCATTCTCCAATGGTTGGTATAGGTTGAGGGATACATTCAAAAATGCTGATTTCATCGTCATCATCATTGTATAGATAAATTTTGTTTCCAGCAACGGCTATACATTCAATATCCGTGAAAAAACCATCCTCAAAGGAAGTTTGGTAAATAGGGGGACTATCTAGGTTAAACACATCAACTACATTGTCATTATTTTCTATGCTCAAAATTGATTTGCAGTTTTTGTCGTATACCAAGCCTTCAGAGTAATCCACTCCAGCACCCTTCGTCATAGAGCCTAAGAAGTCATATGTGTTACAATCAAAAAAGTCGATGTGATCATCATCTCCAATAAAAATTCTAGAGCCATCTGAAGTTACCCCATCCGGTGAATTCAATTGCCCAGATCCAAAAGAAGTGATAAAATTATATGGAGCAATAACATCAAAAACTACAATATCATCATCTCCTCCATCAGCTACGAAAATCTTACCACATGATATTTTGAAGCCTTCAATATCATTTATTGTGGTATGAGAAAAAGACGCGACTAGGTTGTATGGGCTTGTATTTGTAAATACTCGAATTGAGTCGTCTATTGGTCTTTGTCCATTGTCAGTGACAAATATAAAACCGTCATATTCTTGTATGCCATCTTCACAATCGGAGATTATACCGCTTCCGAATGATTCAATGTAGCTATATGGAGCATTGGCATCATAGATGTCGACTTCATCGGTGTCATCATCTTGTATGAAAATTTTGTAATCATACACCATCATGCAGACTTCATCTCCATCAGGCGTTTGAGAAGAAACATTAAATGTACTAATGTGGTTGAAAGTAGGACCTTGTGCAAGGAGAGAGTTAGCTAATATTCCTAAACAAAATAATTGCAGAACATTCACAGTATTCCTAAACATTCTTTTCATTTTTCATCATTTAATGAATGATACTCAGAAGTCATAATTGTTAAGTGAAATGTCTATGGATTTCCACAATTTGCATTATGAAATGATCATTATTCTAGGATCATTACGATAATAGAGTAAGGATAAGAAAAGAAACGGAATTAAAAATGAGAATGTTTGAAAGAATTATTGATATTTTACCAATCGATAAGGTCGAATGACATCGATCATAGAGAAAGATAACATGCATAAAAACCGATATGAAAACCTTCTAGAAAGGACCAATAAGCCTGTATTAGTCTTGGCTATATTGGCTATAGTCCTTTATGCACTGGAGCTTTTCAGAGTAATTCCACGATCGTTATTGCATTCCTTTTAATGGATAAATTTTATAATCGATTGTGTTTTTCTTTTAGATCTTTTATTGAAATGTTTCGTGTTGGGTCGAAGCTATCTGAAAAGTCCTTGGTTTTTCATAGACCTGCTCAGTACTATTCCGATCATTAGTTCTACATTAGAAGTCATAGGTACCGTTGGGCCTCAACTTCAGGCTGCTCGTGTAGCTCGAGGAGCTCGAGTGGCTCGTATTGCAAGAATTACCAGAATAGCGCGACTTGCTAAAGTCGGTAGAGTGGCACGTCTGGCTACGGCAATTCGAGCTAATCAAGGACTGAGTTTTCTGAAAGTAAAGGATGGAGAGAAAGAGCATACGCCTAGATTTAATAGATCATTGTTTGTTGGTGTGCCCATCTTATTGCTCGCTTTTATAGTGGCAAATTCTGTGATTACCACAAGAGCGGTAACTGGACTAAAAAGATCAATCAATCAAGAAATTGAAAATGCTCAAACCATTAGTGATATTGAAAGTATTGAACAAAGATATAATGTCTCTGAATCACTCTATCCTATTTTAGAGAATATCGTTTTGAATTCTCAAATCAATGGTGGTGAAAAGGTACATGTATCATTGAAACAAGCTTATCAAAGTTCAGATCGTCTAGCGGGAATAATGTTATTAGTGCTGCTCATCACCATTGGAGTAAGCGTCTTTATAAGTAGCTCTTTGTCAAAAGATAGAAGCATGAGAAGGGAACAACTTATTCTGTCTCAATGCTTTTCACCTCCAATTGTAGAACGATTTTATAGTACTCCTGAAGTAGTGGATCGGTTCTATAGACATTGGATGACTGTTTTTTTTATCGACATCAGAGGATTTACGAAAGCCGTAGAAAAGGACTCAGGTGATGTGGAAGGCTTGGCACTCAAGCTGCGAAAAGTTATGGATGTAGCAAGACAACAAATTGTTATTTCTCATGAGGGAATCATAGATAAATTCATGGGTGATGCAGTGATGGGGTGGGTCGGAGGACTTTTTTCTGTTCATTGGAAATTGATGGAAGATGTGAGAAGGAAGCTTTATATCGAAGAATTGGATTCTATCCAACAAGATATGAAAAGCATAAATCGAGAAGTAGAAAAGCTTCTTCAAATGGAAACAGTAGATCGATTGAAATTGGCTGATCTCACATCAGCATTAAAAGAAGCAAAAGCACTGAAAGAAAAATGGGAGAATAAACAAGGTCAAGTTCTTAAGAATAATCCTGAGTTAGAGATCGAACATAAAAAAGCACTCAAGGAATATCGGAAGAGGGTAGCTAAATCTGCTGTAGGCTGTTGTTTGAGAATCTGGCAAGAGGTAGGCAAAATTAATGATCCAGACGCTTTCAATAAATTGAAAATAGGTGTTGGATCAGGTGAAGTTTTGATAGGTAATTTTGGCGCTACTAATCAAATAGCGTATACGGTTCTTGGCCCTACAGTAAATCGTGCTGCTCGATTAGAACCAGCATCTGCTCAGGCTGGTTGTCAAATTTTAATCGATGAGAATACATTTAGACTACTTAAAGATGATAGTGATTTTAAATTTAGAAGATTACCACATATAGAAGTAAAAGGTATCTCTCGGTCGATTGGTATTTATGAGCCTTTCTTTTCTGATCAAGTAAGCGACCAGTTTTTATCAACTTTTGAAAAAGGTGTCAATGCTATGGGAGAAGGAAAAACGGAAGCTGCTATGTCATTCTTTGATAAATCAAATAAGCTTAAACCAGGAGGAGATACCGCATCTGTGATTTGGCTGAACATTTGCAAAACAGCATTTGAAGAAGGACATGACGTTGAGATAAGACAAATGAAGAAATAGGGTTTCTGATTCAAAATTCTAGATGTACTACTAATTCAATTGTTAAAGATATCCCTTGAAATCTGAGAAGAAATACTAAGAAAAGTAGCTGCTTAAACAATAGGAATGCTTTATTTTAGATTCTTAATATCTTACAAAAACCATTTATGTTTATGACAAATCTAATTTGCAATATTCTCTCTTATAAATATGGCCTAATTCTCTTGTTTATATGTGGCCTTGTTAGTAGTAAAGCGCAGAATAATAATGGAGATGATTTTCAAGGGTTTTATTTGTACTACGCGGAAACTGAAAATCAAGAATCATTGAGAATCTTAGATGTTGTATTAGCAGATGAGGAGTTGCTTTTGACTATGATTGACGATCTAAATAGTTTTTTAGAAATGCCTATTTCTGTCCCAATAATTTTTGGTGATTGCGGCGAGGAAAATGCATTTTTTGACAGAGAGAAAAACCAGATTGTCATGTGTAATGAATTTTCTCTATTGATGGAGAGAATCTTTGCTGCACAAGGCATTACAGGTGAAGATCTTGAAATTGCTGTGACAGATGCCACTTTTTCGATAATGCTTCATGAAATCGGGCATTCATTGGTTCATATTTTAGACTTGCCTATTACAGGGTCTGAAGAAGATGCAGTTGATCAATTTTCAGTGGTGGGATTATTGAATTTTGAAGATTTAGGGCAAGATGCTATGCTGCATTTTGCCTCATTCTGGGGGGGATTATCTCAATTAAATGAAACCGATGTTCAAAACCTGCCATTCTGGGGAGTTCATTCCTTAAGTTCTCAAAGATTTTATAATATTCTCTGTCTGGCTTATGCCTCTGATGCAGGGAACTTAGGTTTTTTAGTTGAAAATGGAACTTTACCTGAAGGAAGAGCTGGAAACTGTGCTAGTGAATTAGATCGAGCAGTACATGCATGGAGCTCCCTTCTAGAACCATATAGCAGAGAATAAACACTCAGTTCCTGGAGATAGGAATCAAATATTTTATTCTGCAGCGGCAATAACAGCCTCTGCAATCTCTGGATATTTCCAATTCATAGCATGACGATCATAGAGGCCGAAGTTGCCTCCATCATCCCATATGATAGGTAGAAGTCCTCGTTGAGTTGCAGCTTTGGCATAATAAGCGCAATACTCAATACGGGAAGAGAGATTGTTTTTATCTGTAGTTCCCCATTCGCCAAGAATTACAGCACGATTTTCTTGTACAACCCATCTGTCTTTGATGCGGTCTAACTCATTTTTAAGTGCTTCCTTTTCTTCATCAGAGCCCCAAATATTAGGTCCGTTTTCTATTCCTGCAAAAGCCCAAGGGAAGTAACTATGTATAGATATTATAATATTAGGGTCATCATTTGGGACCACTAGATCTCGCATCGCATCAGAATTAGAACTAGCAGCATAAGTAGATATCATTAAATGTCTCTTGCGGTTGTTTCCTTCAGTTGCTCTGATGGCTTCTACACACACTTTATGATATTCATTCACAACACTTCTACCTTCTTGTGTGCCACCATTCCATTCCTCTTGTGAATTCCTTAGACGTGGTTCATTCATCACTTCGAATAAAAGCTGATCACCATATGGTTCAAAAAAAGTGGCAACTTGAGTCCATAGACTTGATAATCTGCTCTTTACTTTTTCTGCTTCTGCGTCTGTAGGAATAATCCATTCTTCATGATGTGTATTTATAATGACGTGCATATCATTGGTCAAAGCTTCATTGACAATGACTTGAATTCTATCCAGATAATCTTGTTCAATTGTATATGGAGATGTCTCTTTCTGATCAAAATTCCAAGTGATAGGAATCCTAAGAGTCGTAAAACCCATAGCTTTTACATCTCTAATGTGAGCAGTTGTGGACAAAGGATTGCCCCAGATAGTTTTGTCTTTGGAGATTACGTCAAAACTATTACCAAGATTCCAACCGACACCCATCTCTGAGACGAGATCTATTGAACTTATTGGTCGTATAGTTCCTTCTAATACATTTTGTGTATCTGACGTTTGATCCATGACCTCCTCAATCACCTCTGGCATAGCAGTGGGAGAGAGGTCTTCTTGTCCACAAGAAATCCATGCAGAAGTAAGGGACAAGAGGAGAGCGAAAAGAAACCAATATTTTATGATATAGTGCATGATGTAAGCGTTGAAAAATGGTAATCAATCAAATTGTTAAATTAGATAATAGTAACTTATGAAATTGTTCTATGCTTCAATGAGAATTAAATCAGAATAAGTTTTTGTTTCATTGTTATAAGTGTTGCTGATCTTATAATTGAAAGTATCGTGAAGATTTTTAGACAAATTCCTTGAATTAAGATCAGTTGATTTAGCATGGTTAATCCGCATTCGCTTTTTAAGCAGTTATTCTAAACCGATTTAAAATTCTTAATATAGTAAAGCCAAAAAATGTATGATGAAGACAAAGTACTTTGTATTATTTATATTCTTAAGTGGTAATTTAATTGCACAGAATAAATTAGTCTTTAAACCTGATGCCCAGGGTACTATAATTAACAAAGAAATCTATGGCCATTTCTCAGAACATCTGGGCACTTGTATTTATGAAGGTATATATGTAGGTAAGGATTCTGATATTCCAAATATTGATGGCTTTAGAACGGATGTGGTTGAAGCCTTTAAGGAACTAAAGGTGCCAGTTTTAAGATGGCCGGGAGGCTGTTTTGCTGATACTTATCATTGGAGAGATGGCATAGGTCCCAAGGAAGATCGTCCATCCATAGTTAATGTGTTTTGGGGAGGAGTGACAGAAGATAACAGTTTTGGAACCCATGAATTTTTAAACTTTTGTGAATTGATAGGCACAGAACCATACCTCAGTATTAATGTCGGATCAGGCACTGTTCAAGAAGCACGAGACTGGGTAGAGTATACCACTTCGGATTCCAAGAGCCCAATGACTGAACTACGTAAGAAAAATGGCCGTGAAGAACCATGGAAGATCAAGTACTGGGGTATTGGCAATGAGAACTGGGGCTGTGGTGGTGATATGTCTCCTTCTTATTATGCAGATCTATTTAGAAATTATTCATCGTATATCAAAGGAAATGATTTTCAAAAAGTGATTTGTGGGCCTGCTGGTAATGATACCAAATGGATGGAAACTATTTTATTAGGGCTGGATAACAAGATGAACTTAGCTCAAGGTGTCTCACTACACTATTATACACTGCCTACTGGAGACTGGAGTAGCAAGGGGTCTTCAACAGACTTTGGAGAAGAAATGTGGTTTTCTACATTACGCAATACCATGTATGTTGAAGACTATATTAAAACACATCTTGCTATATTGGACAAATATGATCCAGAAGGTAATGTGAAATTAATTGTAGATGAGTGGGGTACATGGTACGATAAATTACCAGGAACTAAGGATGGGTTTTTACAACAACAGAATACGATACGAGATGCAGTAGTAGCAGGAATCAACTTGAATATTTTCAATAATTATGCAGATAGAATAAGTATGGCAAATATAGCACAGATTGTAAATGTGCTACAATCCGTGATCATGACTAATGGAAATCAGATGATCAAAACACCTACTTACCATGTCTTCAAGATGTTTAATGTACACCAAGATGCGACTTTGATTCCATTATTAATGGAGACAGAAGATTATGAATATAACAAGGAGTCAATTCCAGTGATGACTGCTTCTGCATCTGAAAAAAATGGAATTACTAGTCTAACAATAACAAATGCAAACCCAAATAAATCTGTCTTGGTGGATTGTGATTTAGGGAGTAAGTATAAAACATTACAAGGTAAAATAGTCACTGGAAATGCAATTACGGATTATAATGATTTTGAACAGGAAGAAAAAGTAGTGATCTCTGATTTTGATCTTCAAGAAATTGAGGGTGATATTTTAAAAGTCGAAATACCAGCACATGCTGTTATTTTGATTCAATTACAAAAATTGTAGTGAATATGGTTGTAATAGAATCTTTCATGTCTGGTTTCTGTTCAGTGATAATTTTAGAAAACAACAATGAAAAACATAAAATTTGATGTTTTATGTATTGAAGAATGAGATGTGTTCTGATTAAGAAATGAAGGAATATTATTTTCTCAGATATTGACCTTCATTTATTGGCAATCCCTGCCTTCTTGATTTCTCATCAGCAGCCTGCACTTATTGTAAAAAGAGTAATTTAGAGAAGACTAAATACAAGAGATAATTCAGTGATTTCTCCAGAAAATGATTTTGCCATTTGGACTGTTCTATTACTTATCTGTTACTTCGGAATATATGGAGAAAGAAAAGGTTGGTTTAAGAAAATATCAGGTGCCTTAGTAATCATAATTGTAGGGGGTGTTTTTTCCAGTATGGGAATTATTCCTTCGGCTTCTGATCCATCTATAGATGTGGAAGTTTATAACTGGGTATTCACTTACTTCATACCACTTTCTATTCCACTTTTGCTCTTTAATGTAGGAATCAAGAAAATGATTAAAGAGACAGGTAACCTGTTGGGGCCTTTCTTAATAGGTGCGTTTGGTGTTGTTATCGGTGCTTTGGTAGCATACTATCTAATTGATTTAGGAGAAGAGAGCCATAAGATAGCAGGTACTTTTATTGGGACATATACAGGTGGAAGCGTAAATTTTATGGCGGTAGCCACATCTTTGAATTTTCTAGAAAGTCCATTGTTTCCTTCTGTGATTGCTGTAGATAATGTATTCACCAATCTATATATAATTCTCCTTTTCGCATTGCCTGGTTTTTCGTATTTGGCCAATCTCTATCCTGAAGAAGATTTCGAAATTGTAGAAATACAAAAAGAAGAAATAGAGAAAACGAATGGATTAAGTATGATGGAACAATTATGTGTCTGTTTACTAGTATCAAGTCTTATCTTCTTGGTGTCCTCCATCCTTGGACCCATTTTGTCACAAATGTTTCAGACGGACATAGATTTAAAAATATTATTGATTACTATAGTTATTATTATTTGTGTCAATCTCGCTCCAGGTTTCTTTCAGAAGTATGAAAAGATGGCTTATGATTTAGGAATGCTGATGATGTACGTATTCCTGGCCGTAATTGGAGCAGCATCTGATCTTAAAGAATTGGTTAGCTCTTCTCCAGGAGTATTGGTCATGGCTACTATTATTCTTATGATTCATTTGATTGTGATTTTAATAGGAAGTCGACTTTTTAATGTGAGCCTAAAGGAGATTATGATTGCTTCTTGTGCTAATGTTGGAGGGCCATCTGTGGCGGCTCCAATGGCCATTAGTTTTGGAATGAAGAAAGCTGTTACACCAGCAATTTTGATCTCATTGATGGGATATGTAATTGGAACATTTTTAGGTATTGGGACAGGATTGTTTTTGGGGTGATAAATTAAATTTAGTGTCTTTAAAAGATTACTTTAGGCAATATCTGAAACAAAAGATTTATATACACATTTTTAAATAATTTGATTTGAAAAATTATCTCATTTCCATTTTCCTCTGTTTATTTTTTTATAATTCAGAATGCCAACCATCTTTCGATATTGTCATCACAGGTGGGCGAGTCATGGATCCAGAAACCTCACTTGATGAGATTAAAAATGTAGGAATAAAAGATGATCGTATTGTGGAAATTTCTTCAAAATCCTTAAAAGGCACCCTAGAAATTGACGCAACAGGATTAGTGGTTTCACCCGGATTTATTGATTTGCATGTTCATGGTATGACTAATAAAGCTCATATATATCAAGCAAGAGATGGTGTTACTACAGCTTTAGAGTTAGAAGGAGGTATTTCATTTCTCAGAGAGTGGATTGATTTCAAGACAGGAAATTCTATTGTGAATTTTGGGGCAACTGTGCCTCATGGTCAAATAAGAGCGAAGGCTATGGAGGCCTATAATCATTACTTCACTCGATCTTTTGAAATAATAAACGAGGAAGGATTTGATAGTCCTAATCTTGATAAGATTAGAATCAACTTGGGGAGGTCAGGTTATCAGCAACTTACAGATTCCGAGATCACTCTGATGAAAGAGATGATTAAAGAGGAACTTCAATCTGGAGCTTTAGGCATAGGAGCCCCTGTAGGCTATTATACAGGTGCAGGATATGACGAGATCTTCAGTGTTTATGAACTTGCAGCTAACTTTAATGTGCCAATATTTTCACATACCAGAAATATTGGAATGTCAGGTATTCACGAGGCCATTTCTAATGCCACTACTTCTGGGGCCCCGCTACACATTGTACATGCTAACAGTTTATCACTAGGTGATATCCAGGTGACATTAGATATGGTAGCATCCGCACAGGACAGAGGTCTAGACGTGACTACTGAGATCTATCCATATACTGCAGCATCTACTACTTTAGAATCACAAATATTCGACGGTGACTGGAAAGACATTCTAAAAATAGATTATAGTGACATTCAGTGGGAAGCAACAGGTGAAAGACTGACAGAAAAAACTTTCTATGAATATAGGAAAGAAGGCGGAATTGTAATCATTCATATGATGAAGCCAGAATGGCTTCTTAAAGGTATCAAAGATGAACGTACGATTATAGGTTCAGATGGTATGCCTTATGCTCCAGGAGCTCACCCAAGGACAGCTGGTACATTTTCAAGGGTATTAGGTAGATATGTGAGAGAACAAAAAGTTATTGATCTTATGACAGCGCTAAAAAAAATGACCATACTTCCTGCGCAACGATTAGAAGAGATAGCACCAGCTATGCATCAAAAAGGCCGACTGCAAGTAGGTGCGGATGCGGATATCACCATATTTGATCCAAAAACAATTATAGATCGGGCAGATTTTAAAGGATTGCAATTTTCTGAAGGGGTGGAGTATGTCTTAATAAATGGGGAACTTGTTGTTTCTGATGGAAAGAATGTTGAAAATGTTTTTCCTGGAAGGGCAGTAATGGGAAAATACAGAAGGTGATTGATTTTACTCATTTATAATAAAAAAAATAGATAAGCATGATAGAGTCAACACTTAATCGGCGGAAGTTTACCTCCCAATTAGTAGGTGGAGTCACTGCCCTTACTATGATGAATATTCCTCTTTTTGGAAAAGGAAATTTCATTAATTCTGATGATGTTGTTTGGAGAAATGTTGAAGAATTTGGGGTAGAAGGAAAAGGTTGGTCTAATACTAAAAGGTATTTTGATAGACTTCCTAGTAAAGCAGAAGGCATGGTGCGTCAACCTGTTTGGGATTTGTCAAGACATTCTTCAGGAATGAGTGTAAGATTTGTAACTGATTCCCCTAATATTCAAGTCAGATATTCACTTTTGAAAGAAGGGTTAGCAATGCCACACATGCCGGCTACAGGTGTGAGTGGATTAGACCTATATGCTCAAGATGATCAGGGGCTTGATCGATGGGTAAGTGTCGTCTTTCCTAAAAAACAAATAATAGAAACTACAATAGCAAAGGACCTTAAACCTGGATCTAGGAGGTATACAATGTATTTGCCTTTATACAATGGAGTAGAATCTCTGGAAATAGGAGTGGATAAAGGGACTTATTTTGAAGGGCTAGCTCCCCGTAATGAGAAACCTATACTTTTTTATGGTACTTCTATCATGCAAGGAGCATGTGCATCACGGCCGGGATTGGCTATTCCTGCTATTCTTGGTCGGCGACTAAGGCGGCCGACTATAAACTTAGGTTTTTCTGGGAACGGTAGAATGGAAGGTGAAGTAGGAGCACTATTAGCAGAACAAAATCCTTGTGCATTTGCTATTGATTGCTTACCTAATATGAACTCCAAAACAGTCAGTGATCGCGCGGAGCCTTTAGTTAGACAGCTGAGGAATGCTCAAAGTAAAACTCCCATTTTGCTTGTTGAAGATCGAAGCTTTACCAACACACCATTTTTCCCAAATCGGAAAAAGCACCATCAAATGAGTAGAGAGGCACTCAAAAAGACATACCACAACTTGAAAAAAGAAGGAATTGAGAATCTGTTTTATCTGGATGGTGATCACTTGTTAGGACTAGATGGGGAAGCTACTACTGATGGCTCTCACCCAAACGATTTGGGGATGATGCGTTATGCAGATGCTTATGAACCTGCTTTAAGAGCGATGCTAGGCCAATATTAACAGGTAGATGATTTTTGATTTAAAAATGAATAAGGTGGTAGTAATTTTGAATTTTCTATCCATCTTTTGAATCAAGCATATGTTTCATGAAATGGATTCCTCTTAACTAGTCATTTTGAACAAGCAGTTTTTCTAATGCTCTGATCAATGCTCTCATTTTAGTTTGAGATCCAATCTCATTGGAGAATAGATAAAGCTCTCCTTTTCCTGGTTCAAACAGACTAAATAATTCGAAACCACGCATGGACCCATCAAGACTAGCCGTAGCTCTAAGAAACGTTTTCTTGTGTTCTTCATCCAATACATTGCCGTTTCTTATAAAGTCGTAAAACCTTAACAGATCTGCGAGTATAGAATACATTCCACCACTCCCTTTGATGAGCCAAGATGTAGGCCCCCAGTTAGGAGGGATATTAGGGAACCCATTTTTTTGTGGCCCACTGCCTACGGCAAAATATTCCATGTTTTGATCTCCACGTTGTCCATATTCTCCTGTGTTTTTCATGCCTGCAGGATCCAAAAGGTGTTTTCTTATGAATTCATAATACGCCTCGCCGGATACGATTTCGATTATAGCAGCGATCAATCCGAATGCTCCATGAGAATGTGATTGTCCTTCTCCTGGAGCAAACAATAATTTTTGATTCATCATTCGCTTTACAGCATCATCTCGAGTGACCCAAGCAAGATCTGCGTCCCAATCAGAATCATTGTCAAAAAAATCAGGAAGTCCCGATCTACCGGTCATGAGATGGGATATGGTCATTGTTAACTTATCATCGGGTACATTACTGATATATTTAGATATAGGATCATTTAGATTTAATTTGCCCTTTTGGTCGAGCAATTGAATGGCGGCTACAGTATAATCAATTGGTCTAGAGCCTGTTCCAAATATGGTTCCTAATTTGTTTCTTTTTTTAGTGTTTCTATCAGCCATTCCAAACGGATGTTGGATTACAACATTTTCTTTCTTTTTTATATAAATGATGCCTGACATACCGTCTTCCTCAAGCTGGTCAAAAGTCTCACTTAGATTGTTTCAAGTAAGATTCATTGTTGTAGGTGGATCTAGGGTTTCAAGTTTGGATATTTTTTGTTTTTCATGGTTCAGCACTATTCGCAAATCTCTTTGACGATCTCTATTGGACATGGACAATATAAGACCTTTGTCATCTGCAGAAAGTCCTACATCACCATCAAGGTCATGCATTTCATTTCTTATTTCCAAGAGTTGCTCTTTCCATTCGGAAGAAGACTTGATAGATGTGTCGACATAGTCTTTTATTAATTGGTCGAGGTGGTCAAAATTTTCAGATAAAATCATGTTCTCGACTTGGAGTGCAGCCATTTCTGTCCAGTTGGGATCACAATCTTGTGCTTTAATAGAGGAGCTTAGCCCTAAGGTAGAAATGAGAAAAATTCCTATTGAAAGTCTATGAATAAATGATACTGAGTGTGACAATTTTTCAATCAATAATTGAGTGAAAAATAGATATTTCATAATGTGCTAAAATGTGGAAAAATATGAACTAAAAACGGAGTGGGTTCATCATTAGTGAAGTGAATAAAGCGAATTAACTATTATTAACATTGGAATAAAATGAAGTAGTTCAAGATTCAATGTCTCAGAGAATTAATGTTGATACCTTCCTCTTTGTAAATCCTTGTTTTTACCCTTCATCTTTAATAAAATCAGAAAAGACAATCTTGAATTTACTAAAGTCAATCGAAGATAATTTTCTATACGATTGATAAAAAGCACTATTGGTGCGGCTGTAAATTATATCCTTATTAGGTCATTTCAAATTTCAAGACTCATATGAGATAGAATAGATCAATGTGGAAGATTTTGGAATCGAAGGTTTAGGAGGGCTTAGATATGCAAGTTCATATGACAGATTACTTCGAAAAGCTAAAGGGCTGGTGAGAGATCCTGTTTCATAACTGTCACTAGTCTCAGCTGAGATGACTTTAAGATTTGCCTCAGATTCACAAAATATTCTAGTCAGATATTCATCGTCAAAAAAACCTCGCACTTGCACATATGCTAGCTTCCGTTGCGAGTCGACTAGATCTATATGCCAAAGGCGGAGAGGGAATAGATCAATTGGTGTTTTATTCTTTCAAGGAAACAAGAAATTGGGACTTTAAAAGAATCTGTTTTCTCTTTTGAGCTCTTCAGTTTTCATGTAAATAATTTAAGTTGTGAACTGATATTTTTGATTGTTTTTAAACATGTTTTGATTATATTGTGCGTTGTTTGGAACATATGTTATCATGTACATTTTTGAGTAAATGTGAGGATAATAATAAAACCAGTCTAAATGAGTAATAGTAAAGTTCGGAAATATATACTGATCAATGCTTTTTTGACTTTAAGTATTACTTTTTCATTACATGCCCAGCCCTCCATTAGTCTTTGGAAAGTAGACCAAGCTCATATCAATGACCATACTCAGGGTGAATCTTATTTGTTAGATTGTGGCAGTGAGTATTATGTGAACTATAAGGGTGCTGGAACATCAGAGGATATCATCATCGACATCTTAAACGAAGGGGATCAGGATTTAGCACTGATATTGCCCTTGACCTTGAGTGCAGAAAGTAGTGCGGCCTTTTCAATTATCCATCAACCCAATAAAGCCATTTTGAAATCTGGAGAAGAGGCGCATTTTGTAATCAAATATTCGGCGTCTGCTGAGTACGAGAATGCGACTGCTCAAGTTTCCATCACGTCAAATGATTTTAATAATGAGGAATGTAGTTTGATGTTTGAAGTAGGGTCGGAGGTGGCCTGTGAGAATTGCCCAACCTTTACACAAGCTTTTCTTCCAAATAGCATCGGGCCATACAGTACTACAACACTTGAATATACAATAAATAATACTGCAGGTGGTGCAGTTAATGTGACTGATCTTCAATTCACAGATAACCTAAGTCCAGGCATTTTGATTGCAGATCCTGCAAGGGCGTCAACAGACTGTACTGACGGCGCTGTTGTAGCTAATGCTGGAGGTAATTCAATCAGTTTTAGCAATGCTAGGCTTTCTGCTGGAGCTTCTTGTAAAATCAGGGTAGATGTCACAAGTAGCACTATTGGGAGTATATATAATCTCTCGAGTAATTTGGAATCTAGTGCAGGTACAGGCCCATTTTCTGAGGCTACTCTGACTATAGATGGTGGTAAAGTTGGTATCGTTAAAAGTTTTAGCCCTTCCTCTATCCCTCCAGGAGGAGTGAGTGAACTTAAGATAGAAATGAAGAATGAAGTAGGAACAGAGATTCCGGACTTTTCCAGCTCCAATTTAGAAGTTATAGTTGATGACATCCTTCCTTCAGGAATGTCATTTGCGACACCACTTGTGGTAAGTAATAATTGCATCTCAGCAACATTAACAGCAACATCAAATGATGTGAATAATATAATTAATTTCGACGGCACCATTCCAACATCGGATTGTTCATTGACAGTTAATGTGACTGCGGCAAATGCCGGTACTTATGTAAATACTGCTGTTGAAGAAGATTTTGGTTATACATCTAGTGCAGAGTTAGAGGTTGTATCAGATTTTTTAGTGAAATCATTTTCTGATGACCCCGTTGTACCAGGTGGGCAAGTTACTTTGGATTTTACGATTCAAAATCCAAGTAGGTCTTCAGCAGCATCTGCTATTGCTTTTACTGATGATTTAAATGGGACATTATCAGGTCTAGTTGCTACAGGATTACCTATGAATAATGTTTGCGGCACTGGATCTTTGATAAGTGGTACAAATATACTTGCCTTTTCAGGAGGTAGTCTACCAGCTGAGGGAAGTTGTACTTTTTCTGTACTTCTTGATGTACCAGCTGGAGCTGCTCAGGGAAGTTATACAAATACCACTTCTGCTATAACAGCTAGTATAGATGGTAATGGAGTAACAGGTAATACAGCAACGGATATTCTGGTTGTCAGTGAAGCTCCAATCCTTACCAAGTCATTTATGACGAATCCTATAGTCAGTGGACAAGATGTGGTTTTGAATTTTAATCTGATGAACCCAAGTGCTTCACAAGCTACTGAGATTTCATTTACTGATGAATTTAATGTGATATTTAAGACTGCCTCTCCTCCATTAATGAATACTAGCTTTTGTAATAGTTCAGGGTCTTCTACATTTACACCCTTAAATAATCTTCCTGCTAAGTTAGAGGTTTCAGGTATTATGCTCCTTCCTGGGGCATCATGTTCATTTTCAATCACTCTGAATTCTGATGCAAATGCTCCTGGAGGAGTTTACAACAATACTACGTCATCCGTTACGGCTACAATAGGCAGTAGCGCGGTCGTAGGGAGTCCAGCTAGTGATGATATTACCGTTGTGGATCCCCCTAGGATAAAAAAGGATTTTGAGCCAAGTATTGTAAGGGCTGGTGCTATGACATCCTTAAAATTTGAGATAACACATGATGCCAATGCTACTTTTGATGCTACATCAATTTCTTTTACTGATGACTTAGATGCCGCATTATCAGGCCTTGTGGCCGCAGGGTTGCCTCTAAATGATGTATGCGGTGCTGGATCTATGATAAGTGGCACTAGTACATTATCATTTACTGGAGGGTCTTTGACTCCTGGGGTTCTAGTTGTGTTTTTTCTGTGCCTATATCTGTCCCTATGAGCGCAACACCTGGAATTTATACTAATTCAACCAGTAATCTTACGGCAATTATCAATGGCGTCGCCTCAACAGGTGATAATGCCGCTGATGATTTGGATGTGTCAGGATTAGAACTATCCAAAGACTTTATTGATGACCCTAAGATTCCTGGAGAAACAGGAATACTAAGATTTAGTATTAATAATTCTTCTTCTGAAGATGCTACAAATATTGCATTTGAAGATGATTTCACAAATGTACTTTCAGGCTTAATAGCAACGAGTATGTTTCCTATTATTGATGTTTGCGGTATGGGCTCCATTTTGAAGTACAATTCTGGAGATGAAATCATAACTTTTGAAGATGGCTCATTGATAGCCGGAACATCATGCAGCTTTGACATAGAATATCAAGTTCCTGTTTCAGCATCTAATGATATATATACGAATATTACATCCGAAGTAATGGCCGATTTCGGATCAACATCAGCAACTCTTTCTCCGGCAACTGATAATTTGGAAGTGGACAATATTAGACTCCAAATACAAAAGGAGTTCATTGACAACACTGTTGCTCCTGGAGGCAGTGTAAATCTAAAATTCACCATTGAGAATTTGGACCAAGTAAATGTAGCAAGTGATCTTTCTTTTACAGATGATCTTGGTGCAGCTTTGTCTGGCCTTGTTGCCACAGGATTACCTGTAAGTAATGTATGCGGTGCGGGGTCAATGATAAGCGGTACTAGTTTGCTGACGTTTACGGGTGGAACGCTTCCAGCTGGTGGCATGTGTGAAATAGATGTTACTGTTATGGCTCCATTAAACGCTAACATAGGGACATACACAAATACGTCTAGTACAGTAACAGGTAAGATAAATGCTCTTGATGTTGCAGGGCTTCCCGCTACAGATGACTTAGCCATAAGTTCGATTAAATTTACTAAGACAATGGATTCTGTCTCATTTTCACCAGATACTATCGATCTGAAATTCAGTCTTGAAAATTTAAGTTCTATTCTTGCAGATCAACTAGCTTTCAATGATATTTTGGATAATATGATTTTTGGAGCTATAGCCATAAACTTACCTATTGCAGATGTTTGTGGCGCAGGATCTATGGTGAGTGGAACAAGCATCATTGCATTTACGAATGGAAGTTTACCTTCAATGTCATCTTGTGAATTCACAATACAGGTAGCAATTCCTAGTAGTGTGTCGTCAGATACATATGTTAATACCACCTCTAATCTTAGATCTGGATCTCAGAATGTTTCTGACCCTGCAATGGATTCAGTATTTATATATCCTGACGTAGCTTCTCAAAACCGGATTACTTTTGGCGACCCTTGTAGTTGTTCTGATACTTTGAATTGCGATGCAGGAGGTGTTTTTTACTTCCATGATACATTGACGATTCCTATGACATTGGCCACTACCCCTGGCCTTGCAATAATGATATCTAGTGCTACAGATTTTTATACGGACGTTCCATGTAATGGAGGAGCTTTAATGCTTGCCAGTGCTGGAACTGTCATACCTGAGACTATGCCAGGTGTGTCAGGGGTATACAAAATTGAGTTTTGGAGACCTGCTGGTACGGTACCATCTTTAAGTGTACAAATCAATGCGATGCCTCCTATTATGGTGCCATCTGGCACATTCACTCCTGTCTGTTTG
>Ga0055584_100001195_pt1 | contig 25490 bp, 22 predicted proteins | sample OSDHelmetaG_FD_58716 | JGI IMG/M metagenome (GOLD analysis project Ga0055584, IMG submission 58716) | Pelagic marine sediment microbial communities from the LTER site Helgoland, North Sea, for post-phytoplankton bloom and carbon turnover... | ecosystem: Environmental > Aquatic > Marine >...
CCTCATTTGAATGAGTGAGATTTATATCGCTTGCTTTTGTAACTTTATTACAACTTATTTTAAGTAATAAAAAGTTAAATACAGTTAAGCCAAGTAGAATATAAATGACAATCATTTTTTTATTTAGCAATTTTTTGATTGAATAAAATTAACTTAATTTTCAGATTTATAGCGTAGTATAATATAAAAAAAATAAATAATCAATCAAAATTATTAAAAGCCTTTAGATATTGATCAAAGTTCAACAGTTAAGTCAGAGTACGATAGTGTTTTGTCAATAATATTTAATTCTAAAAGCTGTTTTTGTATTCTATTTATGGTCTCTTCATCAATGAGTTCTTGTGACCATTCTGTCAATTTTAACCATTCTTGGACATCTTCTAGTTTCTGTTCATATCTATTGGCTATAGTTTTGTCGATTTGAGGGATGTTTTTGAAATCTTTAGTGGTGTTATTGATGATTTCTAGAATTGTTTTCAATTCATTACGGTTGTTGTTTATAAAGTTGTTTGAAGCAGCAATCACAAAGCAAGGCCATGGAGTAGGGCAATTGCCAATACGTCTGAAAGTACCGTTGTCAACAATAGGTTTTGTGGTAAATTTCTCCCACATAAAATAATCGGCATTTCCATTAGTAAGTCCTTCTACAGCACCATCGAGATTTTTAACGACTTCAAAATTCAAATCTTTTTCCAAATCCCATTTCAGTTGTTTGGCATTGATATATGCCATTAGGTGAGACCCTGAGCCATAACGACTAATTGCGGCTTTTTTGCCTTTTAATTCAGAAACCGATGTGAAGTTTGAATTTGCTGCGACATGAATTCCCCAGATTAGTGGTGATTGTACAAAGGTTTGGACTATTTTACTTGGGTTTCCTTCTACAATATCTTTGACTATACCTTCAGTAAGTATTACGGCTAAATCAATTTCTCCATTTCTAAGAGCTTGACTCATTTCGCCAGTACCCCCAAAATAATCTTTCCATCTAAGATTGATATTATTAGACTTATATTCTCCATTTTTTAGGGTGAGGTACCAAGCGTAATTAAAATGCTCTGGTACACCCCCAATTTTGACAGTTTTCATAGTTGTTTTGTTAGAGTTCCTTAATAATATTTAGCGCTTCTACAATTAATCGTTCTACAGCGCCCTTAGGATCTTTGCTAAATGTTCCGTTGGCTCTGTTGGCAATAATAGCATTTAGTGATAGCGCATGATGCCCTAACAGCTTAGAAAGACCATAAATTGCAGCAGTTTCCATCTCTAGGTTGGTGATTCTGTATTGGTTGAATTGAAAGCTATCAATTTTATGGTTTAAGTCGTTGTCTTGCAAAGCCATTCTTAATATTCTGCCTTGAGGCCCGTAAAAACCACCTGCAGTTGCTGTTATTCCTCTATGGTTTATAACGCTCTCAAAGGTTTTTAGTAAACTCTCTGAACACGAAACAACAACGGGTCTTGATTTGTTGGAACTCCATTGAGTGTGTTCTATAAAAGCATTTTCAATTTCGGGGTTTACTATGTTTGTTATATCATAAAAATGCAACATACCGCTGAAATCCAAACCATGAGTGCTCATCACAAACGAGTCTACAGGGATATCACTTTGTAATGAACCTGATGTGCCTACTCTTACTATGTTTAGTTGCTTTAAATCCGGTTTTACTTGTCGGGCTTTAAAGTCAATATTGACTAAAGCATCGAGTTCGTTTACCACGATGTCAATATTATCAGGGCCAATTCCAGTAGAAATAACAGATAGACGTTTCCCTTTATAAGTGCCTGTGTGTGTTTTGAATTCTCTTTTTTGTTTTTTTACTTCAATACTGTCGAAGTGTTTTGAGATTTTTTCCACTCGGTCTTGGTCGCCAACAAAGATTATAGTATCGGCAATATCTTCGGGTAAAAGGTTTAAATGGTAAATACTACCATCTGGATTGAGTATTAACTCAGAATCTTTTATAGGCATAATATTGTTTTTATGTATTGTTTTCGAGTAGTTATCCGCCAACTCGTTTTACGGCAAATCCTTTGTCTTTAAGAATTTGCATGATTTGATCTCTATAATCACCTTGGATGATGATGGTGTCATTTTTGTAGCTACCACCAACACCCAAGGTTGTTTTTAAGGTCTTGGCTAGTTTTTTAAAATCCTCGCTTGCTCCAGTATATCCTTCTAAAATGGTTATGGGCTTACCTTTGCGTTTTTCATATTTGCAGATTATAGGATCATCTTGCATCCAAATCTCATCTGTTTTTTCTTCAAAATGCTCCGGCTCTTCCGTAATATGTTCAGGGAATAGCTTTTTTAGTTGATCTTGTAAATCCATAAAAGTTATTTCTTGAGCAAACCTAATTCCATAAGTCTTTCGTTCAAAAATTCTCCTGCTGTTATGTCTTCATAACGTTTAGGATTGTCTTCATCAATACAACCTTCTAAAACGTTTAATTTCATTTCAGAAATAGGATGCATAAAGAAAGGTATGGAATATCGCGATGTTCCCCAAAGTTCTTTAGGTGGATTTACAACACGATGTATAGTAGATTTTAATTTGTTGTTGGTATGTCTTGAAAGCATGTCGCCAACATTAATCATCAACTCGTCAGGTTCGGCTATGGCATCTATCCATTCTCCTTTGTGGTTTTGTACTTGCAATCCTTTGCCTTGAGCACCCATCAACAAGGTGATGAGGTTGATGTCGCCATGAGCGGCAGCTCTGACAGCATTCTTAGGTTCTTCAGTGATTGGTGGATAGTGTATAGGTCTTAAAATGGAATTCCCGTTGTGAATATATTGGTCAAAATAAGTTTCTTCCAATCCCAAATGCAATGCCAAAGAACGTAAGACATACTTCGCTGTTTTTTCCAACATTTTGTAGGCTTCTTTCCCAACTTTATTGAACTCAGGGAGTTCTTCAACTTCTACATTATCGGGATATTCTGCTTTTAGTTTAGGATTGTCTTCTACATATTGACCAAAATGCCAAAATTCCTTAAGATCGCCTTCCTTTCTTCCTTTGGCACTTTCTTTACCAAAAGACACGTATCCTCGTTGGCCTCCTATTCCCGGAATTTCATATTTTTGTTTCACTTCAAGAGGAAGATCAAAAAACTTTTTTACTTCAGCATATAATTTGTCAACAAGTTGGTCGTCTAAAAAATGACCTTTAAGGGCTACAAAACCAATCTCTTGGTATGCTTTTCCAATCTTATCAATAAAATCTTGTTTACGCTTAGGATCTTCGGAAATGAAGTCGCGCAAATCTACACTTGGTATTGCGTTCATAATCGATTCTGTTTTTTGTGTAACAACAAAAATACGGAAAACATTGATACAATTGAAATGAACCGAAAAGTTGTTAAAAATCTTTTATCAAAAATATAATATCATCAATAATATCATCAATTTTTGGTTACTTTGTGTTTCTTAAATGTAATATATGACAATGCAAACATCAACTAATATAAACTTAGCTTATGATAAAAAGGATTTAAGCTCTGATTTTTTGCTTAAATTATATAAAAACTTGCTAAAACCTAGAATGATAGAGGAGAAGATGCTCATTCTGCTTAGACAAGGAAAAGTATCTAAGTGGTTTTCGGGTATTGGGCAGGAAGCTATTGCGGTAGGAGTGACTATGGCTTTGGAAAAGGACGAATATATCTTGCCGATGCATAGAAATCTAGGAGTTTTTACTACAAGAGAAATTCCGCTATATCGATTGTTTTCTCAATGGCAAGGCAAGGCAAGTGGGTTTACAAAAGGGCGTGATAGATCGTTTCATTTTGGAACACAAGAATACAAAATAATAGGAATGATTTCTCATCTCGGACCTCAATTGGGAGTTGCAGATGGGATTGCTTTGGCCAATTTATTAAAAAAGAACAACAAAGTAACTGCTGTTTTTTCAGGTGAAGGAGGAACCAGTGAAGGGGATTTTCACGAAGCCCTAAACGTGGCTTCTGTATGGCAATTGCCTGTGATTTTCTGCATAGAAAACAATGGTTATGGGCTTTCGACTCCTACAAACGAACAATATAATTGTAAAGACATTGCCGACCGTGGAAAAGGGTATGGAATGGAATCTTTTGTGATTGACGGGAATAATATTCTTGAGGTCTATGAAAAGTTGTCTAATATTACTGAAAGCATACGAAAACAGCCTAGACCTGTTTTAGTAGAGTTCAAAACCTTTAGAATGCGAGGACATGAAGAAGCTAGTGGAACTAAATACGTGCCCAAAGAATTGATGTCATATTGGGCAGAAAAAGATCCTGTATTGAACTTTGAAAATTACCTTAAATCTGAGAATATTCTTTCTGAAGAGGAGGATGATAAACTAAAGAAAAGCATACAAAAAGAGATTAATGAACATCTTAAAATTGCTTTTGATGAAGACGATATTCAAGCGGATGTGTCTTCTGAATTGTCTGATGTGTATAAACCTTTTGAATATGAGGAAGTAAGGCCTAAAACTCAATTGACCGAAATGCGATTTGTTGATGCTATTTCTCAAAGTTTAAGGCAATCAATGGAACGCCATGACGATTTAGTGATTATGGGACAAGATATAGCTGAATATGGTGGTGTTTTTAAAATTACCGAAGGTTTTGTTGAACAATTTGGAAAAGAACGCGTAAGAAATACTCCAATATGCGAATCGGCAATAGTAGAAACCGGAATGGGACTTTCTATTGCGGGTATGAAAGCAGTAGTCGAAATGCAATTTGCCGATTTCGTGAGTTCTGGTTTCAATCCTATTGTCAATTACTTAGCTAAATCTCATTATCGTTGGGGGCAACAGGCTGATGTAGTTATAAGAATGCCATGCGGAGCAGGGGTAGGTGCAGGACCTTTTCATTCTCAAACTAATGAGGCTTGGTTTACTAAAACTCCTGGACTAAAAGTGGTTTATCCTGCTTTTCCTTATGATGCCAAAGGACTCTTGGCTACGGCTATAAACGACCCTAATCCTGTGTTGTTCTTTGAACATAAAGCCCTATATAGAAGTATTCGTCAGCAAGTACCCGAAGATTATTTCACCTTGCCTTTGGGCAAAGCATCGCTTTTGAAGTCTGGTAGTGATATATCTATTATTACTTATGGAGCTGGAGTACATTGGGCATTGGAAGTTTTGGAAGCTAATACCGAAATTCAAGCGGATGTGTTAGATTTGAGAACCTTACAGCCTTTGGATAAAGACGCTATTTTTGATTCTGTTAAAAAAACAGCTAAGGTTATTATCCTTCAAGAAGACTCTATGTTTGGAGGAATTGCTTCTGATATTTCCGCAATGATTATGGAGCATTGTTTTGAATTTTTAGATGCACCCGTAAGACGTGTCGCCAGTTTAGAAACACCTGTTCCTTTTGCTAAACAACTTGAAAAGCAATATTTGCCTAAAGATCGATTTGAAATCGTTCTTAAAGAGTTATTAGACTATTGATATATTTAATAAAGTATTTTATCAATTAAAGCGCATAAGGTATAACCGAAAAGAGAGAGGTTTAGAAAGATGAAACTTTGTTTGTATGTTTTTTATAAATGTTTTCATTTATTTCCTTGAAAACCTTTATAAAACCTTAATTTTGTAACAATTTTTCATAAGCAGGCAATTTTATGGCAGAAACAATCCAAAAGGACATTTTACAAGACAACAAAAAACGACTGTATGATTATCAGCGCAATGATCTTAACCGTATTTTCAAGGTTATGGATGAAAAGCCTGAAAATTATAATTTGCTATACCAATTGCCCACTGGAGGTGGAAAGACGGTTATATTTTCAGAAATCGTCAAGAGATATATTAAAAATTTTAATAAGAAAGTTGTCATCCTGACTCATCGAATTGAGCTGTGTAAGCAAACGTCAAAGATGCTTTCAGGCTTTGGAGTAGAGAACAAAATCATCAATAGTAAGGTTAAAGAATTGCCCGATCAAGATCAATATGAATGCTTTGTGGCAATGGTTGAAACCCTAAACAATAGATTGAATGACGATAAATTCAAATTGGATGATATTGGTCTAGTTGTCATTGACGAAGCGCATTACAACTCTTTTAGAAAACTGTTTAAGTTCTTTGATAAGTGTTTTATCCTTGGGGTTACAGCTACTCCTTTAAGCTCTAATATCAAATTGCCAATGAGCGATAACTATCAACAATTGATTGTTGGTGATGATATTTCCACTTTGATAAAGAATGGTTTTTTGGCCAAAGCAGAAATATTTACTTTCGACGTAGGCTTAGGCGGTCTTAAAATTGGTATCAATGGCGATTATACAGTCAAATCTTCAGAAGCTTTGTATGGCAATTCAATAATGCAAAGCAAACTTTTGAATGCTTATGAAGAAGTTGCAAAAGGAAGAAAAACACTGATATTTAATAATGGAATCAACACTTCAAGAGAAGTGTACTATACGTTTAAGCGTGCAGGATACGATATTAGACATCTCGACAACACGCATACCAAAAAAGAACGAAAGGACATCTTGAAGTGGTTTAAGAAAACTCCAAATGGGATATTGACCTCAGTTAGTATCCTTACTACAGGATTTGACGAACCCTCTGTAGAAACCGTAATTCTCAATAGAGCTACGCGTTCTCTTACTTTATATTTCCAAATGATAGGTAGAGGGTCGCGTATTCATGGTGATAAAAAAACATTCCAAGTTGTAGATTTAGGAAACAATGTGTTGAGATTTGGCCCTTGGGATCAAGCCGTAGATTGGCAACATATCTTCAAATATCCCGATATGTATCTCGAAAATATTAGAAATGACGAAGATATCGAAAGGGATTTTGTTTATAAAATGCCTGAAAAGGTCCGTGAACGATTCAAAGCGTCAAAATCCATAGATTTCGATATGAAAGCGGCTTATGAAGAGGCCATCAAAAATGGTCAAAAATCTATGGTGGCTATAGAAAAATCTATTGCTCAGCACTCTCAAATGTGTATAGAAAATAGTGAAGACGTCTTTGAAGCTAGAGCCTTAACTCAACTCCTTCAAGATGATATTGCTTTTAGAATTAAACAATATTCTTACTGTATTATGAAAAGTACCAATAACTATATCGATTGGTTAACCGAAGAGTATAATAGAAAATTACGTTTGAGTTTTAATGGAAAATTTTAACTTATTTTTTAAAATATTATCTTTATAAGATATTATTTTCGATTAAGGAATGGTTTTTGCTTTTTAGTATAAAACCAAAAAGAGTATTATGAAATCTAAATGGCTTTACATACTTGTGTGTTTAATGTCATATCAACTTATTGCGCAGGTTGATAGTGAAAACAAATCCATTAGAATTCCAGCAGAAGAAACCAAAGATAAAGATTCGTCTGCTTCTATACGTATAGAACCCGAAAAGAAATTGCCATCCTTGTCAAAATCTTCAAATAATATTAGTGGTTTGCCTTATGAAACTAAGGTTAAAATCAAAGAACACAAGGAAGAATTCTCAATGATAGACAATAGCAATTTGATGGATCCTGGAAGCATTTATGAAAAACGATGGAACAAGCGCATGCAAGATCAAAACATCGTTAGAGAGTCGATGGAAGATCAGTTTTTGGGAGATTTTGTAAGTAATGGTAAGTTTGTCAAAATCATTTGCCGAGATCATGAATATCCCGATGGTGATCAAGTGAGGGTGTTTGTCAATGGGGATGTTGTTATTCCTTCTATGACCTTGACTTCTGGTTACAAAGCCTTTGATGTAAATTTAGTAAAAGGGTTTAATAAGATTGAATTTTTAGCGCTAAACCAAGGTCAGTCAGGACCCAATACTGCCGAGTTTATCGTTTATGACGATCAAGGAAATTTGGTGTCATCAAAACGTTGGAATTTATTGACAGGAGTCAAAGCTATCGTCATAGTTACCAAAGAAACCGATTGATTTGTCTATAATTTGCTGGATAAGCTTGTTAATAAATCTTAAACTTGAGTTGTGAATGAAATCTGTTTGTTTTATCTTTGTAGCGTAATAAAATGTAAGCCATGTTTGAATTTGATCAATATTTAGGATTTTTAGCGTTTTTAGGCATATTGACCATAGGGTTTTGGTTAATGATTTTTTTATTAACTTTCGTAGTGCCTTATTGGGTTTTTGGTGCAGCCATCGAACGTTTTAAGGAAAAAAGAAAACGTAGAGTGGAAGGTAGAAACGTTTAATCTATATTTCAAATCCTTAATGAACATACTATAGAGGATAACTTATTTAGTGTTCCTTATGCATCACTCCTTTGATGCTTTAAATTAAATAACAAGGGACGACTTCAAAAGTCGTCCCTTGTTATTTATATGAGTATATATAACCGCTTTAATGTCTCGTAAATAAAACTATATGTTTTGTTTATATGACCTCTTATTTTCTGTTAATTTTTAGGAATTTTTTAAAAAAACACAGACCTTTGTGTCTATGAAAACAGCAGCATTCTTATTAGCATTTTATATGCTTTTTAAACCTATTATTCCTTTTGTGGAATACGCTGCTTTTTATGACTATATCAAAAACGAACTCTGTATCAATAAAGACAAACCCGAATTACAGTGTAACGGGAAATGTCACCTAAAAAAAGAATTGGCTAAAGCTTCAGATACAGAAAATAGTAAAGACAAAAATCATTCATCTTCTTTTGAATCTCAAGTTGTTTTCTTTCAACAAATCTATACCAATGCGCTTGATACGTTTGTTGTTAATTTTAAAGAAAAAGTGACAACATCATATCTTAATAGTTATAAATTCAATTTTATAGATTCCATTTTTCATCCGCCACTCGCTTAATTTAAAAATAGAACTCTTATTGGCATAAAACGAATAAACTCGGCTAAAAATTCATGATTTAGTTTGATATAATCGGGTGTGCTTATTCATTACCTTGTATGTGCTTTTCTAAAACATGTATTTTCAAGGCTGATGTATATCTCTTATGTCTAAAATAGTTCTATGCTCTTCATAGCTTAAAAGCGAATAAAAACCCATTCTATACAGCATAGTTTAGATGTTTTACTATGGATTTTCCGTAGTGCTATCTTGTTGCTATAGTAGGATAACTATGTCTTGAAAAAAAGGCAATCAATCTCTTATTAGTGATGAAAAATATTAAGTTTTTTATGACTGCACTTGGTGTTGCAGTAATGTCTTGTACCATAGACAAAACAGACTTTGAAGCAGAGTTAAATACAGAAATTATTGAGTATGTCGAATTTTCTGAAGCAGTTTCTATAAACAGTGACGATTATCAAATTAGTATTGAAGCGCTTAACGGAACATTCTATAAGGGATACAACGAAATCCGTTTGCAGCTTAGAAATATCCAATCTAATCAAGATATAGAAAACTCGGAAATTTCCTTTTTACCGATTATAACAACATATAATGGCGAGGTAGCTTCTTGTCCTCATAGCTATAATTTGGAATACAACGATATAGAGGACTACTATTCTGGGTATGTGGTTTTTACTGAAAATAGCAGTGATACTGAAAGTTGGATGCTTTATATCAGTTTTACGGTTGAGGGACAAATTTTTACTGTAACTAGAGACATTATTGTAGAAGAACAAACCAATAAAAATTTAAACATGACCAGCTTTACAGGCAACGATGGCGAGCAGTATTATATCGCTTTAGTAGCTCCTCAATCTCCTGAAATTGGAGAAAATGAACTGGTCGCAGGTATCTATAAATACCAACAGCCAGAAGGGGAGGCTGGCGATTTCCCTGACCCTTCGCAATTCACCTTTTATGAAGCTGAAAATTATACCTTATTGTTAGACCCTAGAATGCCAGAACCTTCTATGGGAAATCATTCTTCTCCAAACAATCAAGATTTGATTCAGTATGAAGACGGTTTGTATTACGGTGTGGTCAATTATACCATGACGGGCAATTGGACTCTGAATTTTATCATGCTCAATGCTGATGGAGAAACGATTAAAGGTACGGAAGTACCAACCGACTTTACCCCCGGAGTTGAAGGAGTAAAAAGTGAACTACATATCGATATTTTATTTTAATGAAAACAAAAATAACCCTCATTATTGCTTGTTTTTTGGCAATGCGTTTAAGTGCTCAAAATCCTAATATAGAACAAGATAGTATTGTTGCTTTAGAAACAGTAGAGCTAACTGCCATAATTAAAAAGAAAATTGAAACCGATATGAAAATGACGGTCTCTGTTGATGAGTTTTTAGCATCTTCTGATAATATCAGCTTTATCAAGCGTGGTGCTTATGCCTGGGAACCTTTACTGAATAATATGAGTTCTGAACGCTCTACAATCACCATTGATGGTATGCATATTTTTGGGGCTTGTACCGATAAAATGGACCCCATAACCTCTTATGTTGAAAGCAATAATCTATCGGAAATAGACATCAAATCAGGGCAAGAAGGGAGTATGCATGGGGCTACGGTTGCTGGAAGTATCGATTTAAAACGCAAAAGCACTGCCTTTAGTGATTACTCCATGTGGAAAGGCGCTTACCAAAGTGGGTTTGAATTTAACAACAAACAATTTTTCAACCTCGGGAATGTGTCTTTTTCCAACGACAAATGGGTAGCCGATGCCAGTATAGCGTACAGAAAAGCCGATGATTATAACGACGGTAACAATGAGGAAGTAGAACACTCTCAATTTACCAAATTTAATACCTCTTTGGGATTGGCATACAAAACAAGTGAGTTGGCCTCAGTTAAAGTTGAAGCCATCTATGATGAAGCTAAAGATGTTGGTTATCCCGCTTTACCAATGGATTTATGGCTGTCTAGAGCCTTGATAACTTCTGTATCGTATAAGCAATTGTTTGATGAAGGATTGCTTAGAGCTTTTGATGCTAAAATTTATTTTAATGCCATTGAACATTATATGGATGATACCACACGACCAGAAAACCTAGTGCATATGGATATGCCTGGATGGAGTACTACCTATGGGTTGATAGCCAAAGGAAATTTTAAAACAAACCGATTAAGCTCTGAAATCCAACTCAATGCTTACAACAACCTGTCTATTGCTGAAATGCGTATGTATCCTCAAGATCGAAGCGAACGTACCATGTTTGCTTATAGTTGGCCTTGGGTTACTACTCGTTATGCAGGGCTTTCGATGAATAATTCATGGGATATCTCAGAAAAAAGCAGTGTAAATTTTGGAGGTACTTTAGGAATCAACTACAACCATTCTAAATATGTTGATTTTAATTGGATTTTTCATCCCGGAGCTCCTCAAGAAAAAACAAGATTGTTACCTAGTTTGAATGCCAATTACCTATTAAACCTAAATAGTTTCAATTTTTCGGTAGGAGCTGGGTATGGTCATAGAGCGCCTTCGGTTTCTGAAGGCTATGGCTATTACATTTATAACAGCTTTGACCGCTACGATTATATTGGAAATCCTGACCTTAAAAATGAAATATCTTATGAGCTAAATGCAAGTGCTGGATTTTCTAATGACAAACTTAGCATACAAGCTAACGTCAATTATTTCTATATCAAAAATTATATCATCGGTCGAATTTTGAGTTTGGGTAGCCCTATGAATTATCAATCGGTTGGGGTTAAGGGATATACCTCTTTAGATCATGCAACTTTATTCAATTTTTCCTTAAATAGTAGCTATGCGATTTCTGATGATTTCCATTGGAAAGGAACACTAACCTACGCCAGAGGAAAGGATGAAAACGACAATAACTTGCCTTTTATCAGACCGTTGAGTTATCAAACCTCACTTCATTATAAATATAAAAAAATCAACATTCAGACCTCGGTCAATGGCGATTTTGAACAAATACATTACAGCCCTGAATATGGTGAAGATGAAACCCCCTCTTATACAATTTGGAATGCTTCTATAGATTATTCATTGCGATTGTTTGACTACAAAACCGTCTTTCAGATAGGTGCTGAAAACATCCTAAACGAGTACTATAGTACCTATGCCGATTGGGGTAATATTCCTAGAATGGGACGTAATGTGTTTACCTCATTAAAAATCAATTTCTAATAGGATGCAAAGAGTTTTAAGTGCCATAATGACTCTTATATTTCTGCTGGTTCTATCACAACGAGCAGCAATTGTTGTGCACTTCAAACTCAATCAAGAGGCCATCGCAGCAAAATTTTGTGTCAATCAAGACAAACCTGAATTGCACTGTAATGGAAAATGCTACCTCGCTAAAGAACTTAAAGAGACAAATAAAAAGTCAGAGTCTGAAAAAATTATAAACACTAAAGGCTTTGATCTCATTTTTATCCTAAATGAAACGGTTGAAATTGCAGTTCCTAAGGAGATAAAATATAAACAAAAGATACTGTATTTAGAAGGAAAACATCTAACACCTTATATAGAAATTATAAAACCTCCTCCAAATATGGGTTATTGCACCAACATTTAAAACAATATTATAAGATTAATAAACATATCAATAACAAAATAGAATAACAATGAAATATTTAAAAATATATTTTTTAGCAATAACCGCTTTATTAGCATTTACCTCATGTAGTTCAGACGACGACGATGCCGTTGCAAACGACGTGACTTTAACTTTTAGCAATACTTTTGGAGATACACCTATCGTTCTTGGTGATGCCACTTCAGCAGAAGCTACGGTTAACACTTCAGATGCAGGGCAAGTACACCATTTTTCAGAAGTAAAATATGTGATTAGTAACATTCGTCTTGTTAAAGCAGATGGAACCGAAATTCCATATAACATCAACGATTTGGATAATGGTGCTACGGTGATTAACCAAGCCAATCCGGAGACCTTGAGCTATGTGTTGAATGATATTCCTGTTGGAGATTACGCTCAGTTGAAATTTGGATTGGGGGTTAGATCGGATTTAAACACCTTAGACCAAGTGAGCTTTCCAAGTTTTTATGCTTTAGCAGGTGCCAACGACACTGAAATGATGTGGGAATGGGGAACGGGTTATCGTTTCACCAAAATTGAAGGCTTCTACGATACCGACAACAAAGAAATGTCTATACACACAGGAAGTACTATTACTGATGCTCCAGACGGTGGATTTACTCAAGGGGTTGATGCTTATAGAGATATCACTTTAGACCTTCCAGATGTAGCTGTTGTTGGAAATCACGCACCAACAATCAACATCAAAGCCGATTTTGATATGTTGTTGAGCGGTAATGCTCACACCATTACGTTATCTACTGGAACAAGCATGTCGGATAATGCTACACCAAACATTCATACAGCTGACCAAATGGTGAAATTTGTTGACAACCTTGGTGGTGACGGAACCAATGACCTTCAAGGAATGTTCTCTATCCTTAGTGTAGAAAACTAAACCTTTTAATAGGGTCGTCTAGACTTTTAGGCGACTCTATTTTAATGTTTTTCACAGAAAATACACCTTTTATGAAAACAATTATATGGTGCTTATTGCTGAGCTTAGCATTACTATCTTGTAGTGAAGACGAAAGTTTTGAGCCTATTATTGATAATCCTGAGATTGCTCTGGAGATTCCTGCCGATTTTCCTTCGCTAAATAGTTCTGTAGAAGCAAACCTTCCTACGCAATATGGAGTGCAATTGGGAGAAAAACTATTTAACGACAAACGATTCAGTGCCGATAATACCATCTCCTGTGCAAGTTGCCACATACAGTCTAATGCTTTTGCTGATAATAATGCTCAAGCTATAGGAATCGAAGGCAGAGTAGGGCTTAGAAATACGCCTCCCATCCAAAACTTAGCTTTTATGAATTTTTATAACTGGGATGGTAGTAAACTCCGCTTAGAAGACCAACCCTTAGTTCCTATAATAACCCACGAAGAGATGGACTCTTCTATTTTGGAGGTTATTGATAAAATAGAAAGCGACCCTGAGTATCAAGATTTATTTGAAAAGACCTTTGGCGATGAAAATATCACTCCAGAACGTATTTACAAAAGCATTGCACAATATGAATATACTTTGATTTCGGCAAATAGTAAGTATGATAAAGTAATGCGTAATGAGGAAGGAGTAAACTTTACCGAAAGCGAAGCACAAGGCTATGCTATTTTTCAAGAAAAATGTATTAGTTGTCACAGTGGGGCACTCTTTACAGACCAGAGCTTTAGAAATATAGGATTTCCTTTAAACCCAGACAGCAACGAAGCCGGACGAGGGCGCGTAACTGGTGAGCCTGAAGATTACATGAGCTTTCGGGTGCCTTCTTTAAGAAATATCGAATATACCGCTCCATACGGTAGCTTTGGACAGTTTGAAACGCTTAAAGAGGTCTTAGACTACTTCGACAACGGTGTCTTATATGCCGATAATTTAGACCCAGTTTTTAAAGATAATGACAATAGAATTCCACTTACCGAAGAAGACAAAACATATTTAATAGCGTTCTTAAAAACGCTAAGTGATGTGTCTTTTGTAAATGGGAATTGAAAATGGGATAAACAAATAAGCTCGTTTATGAAGCTATATAAATGAGATTATCCAAATAGAACTAAAAAAATAAGCCGCTTTATGCGGCTTATTTTTTTGTCATATATGGATTAGCTGGTTGTTTTCGAATCTAATTCTGATTTTATACTTGAATATTTATTCAATAGAAACCACTGTATTCCAATAATGGTTTTAGCATCTCGGAAAGCGTTGTTTTTATATTGTTTTACAACCTCTTTGAGGTCTATTTTTACCAATTGAATATCTTCCTTTTCCGATTTAAGTCCACCGCCTTCATATACTTTATCGGTTGAATGTACTTCTGAATAGTAAAGGAATATTCTTTCAGAAGAACTTCCTGGAGATACAAAAAATGAATTTATAAATTCGATGTGGTTCATTTTATAACCTATCTCTTCTTCAACCTCCTTTAGGATTCTATATTGAGGATTTTCATTGTTTTCAATAGACCCTGCCGTCAGTTCAATGAGCCATCCTGATGTCTCCTTAATGGTAGGATATCTAAATTGATTTGTAAACAAAAGTGAATTGGTGTCTTTTTCATAAATTAAAATAGAAACAGAGTCACCTCGTTCAAAAGACAATCTATTAACTTCAATTGTTTTTGAATTAAACGAATCATGCTCAATTTTGGCTTTTTTGATTTTAAAGTGATTGTCAAAAATCGTGTCTTCTTCTAATATCTTGTATTTCATTTCTATGTATTATACCAAAAAATAACTAAACCTTTTTAATTGGTCAACAGCTGTTTTTTAAAAACATGAGTTCAGGTAAAGTTACATTATTTTTTCGATAGGATTAATGTTTGATGCTTGGCAAAACGATTGTATAACAAAAATATCAAGTTGTTTTAAGTAGCTCATTTAAGTAGTACGCTAACTAATATTAGTACCAAAATTTAATGAAGAAAAGTATTGTTTTTTAACTCAGTTCTTCGTTGTAGCTAATATTAACGACCACCACATAGCACAGAACACATAGAAATACAGCTCATTCGCTATACACAACGATATACGTCTTTTGAGTTTAGAGTTCATATCAAACGTTACCAAATAAAAGCACAAAATTTAAAGAAGAGAGTAGAGGATGAGATGTCATCAATTTCGGTATGGTTTTAATACTTCATATGCTTAAACGTTATGTCTAAAAAACACCCGATTTATATTGTAAATTTTAAGCAAAAAAGAGAGGCAATTTTGGTTGTCATTTATCGTCTAAAATCATTTAAAAATCACCCAAAAAATCTATTAAAAATTTTAAGCAGCTTTAAATTTTTGTAAGTAATTTTTTACAAAAAAATACTACAAATCAATCAAAATTTTAACAATTTTAACATGATTATTCTTACAAAATAGCCCGATTTTTGGTACTAGTACCTTGCGATTTCTTCGAGTCTTGTTCGAGACTTGTTCGAGGATTGTTCGAAAAACACCCCCAAAAATGGTACTTTTCTCGAAGGATTCTCGAACAAAACTCGAACAAAACCCCTGGGAGGCTATTTTAATAAGTATTTTCTTACAAAATTGAATTTCAAAAGCATAGCCGAAATAAGGGCTTGGATTTTTGGAAATTTTGTTGTAAATTAGTCTTGGATTTTTGATTGAAGCGCGCCGATATTTTGATAACTCATTGGCCGTTTTGATTTCGGTAAAATCGATGTTTGTAGTGGATTTTGCCGCTGAAGAGGTATGCTAAAATGATTTCCTTATAGAGCTTATTTTATTGCCGTTTTAATCAATATTTAAACTTCTTTTTTTTTATTATTGACTTTTCTAAAAGATGTATTGTAAGGAAATTTAAAGAAAACAAAATCATAGTAGAAGTAGCTTATTCTTAGAGAAAGACCAGTTAGGCAATCAATCGTAGGCTATAAGCTGTGGTTTAAGAAAGTTAATATAGGGATTAAATAAAAATTATTTACCTTGTTTTAAAGTGTTTAGAGGGGTGAAGCTAGTAGTTAACAAAGGTTATAACATTTTTGCTCGAATTTTGGAGGTGATTTTTCGGTATTTTCTTCAGGGAGATAAAAGTTTATTCATAAACTTTAAATTCAGTATTTACGTAATTTTGCTCACTTAATATAATGTCTTCATCATAATACATTTTTTTTGCTTTTAAAATGGCTTCATTTAAATCGTTTGCTTCAATTTCAATTGTTTCAGAAAGTATTTCTTGAATCTCGATTTTAAATATTTTTTTATTCATAAGTTTATCTTTTTATAATGTCCTCTACTTTTAAATTCAATTAAACCTTTATCTCTCAAAAGTTGGAGTTGTTGTCTGATTTTATCTTTTATGAAATTATTTTCAGGATATTTAGTTTTCAGGATATCTTCAAATTGATAAACGTCTTTTAAGGTAAAAGAATCTTTTTTTATAGCATCAACACAATTCATAACATCTAAAATCCACCCTTTTGAAACTCCTTTTTTGTTTTTTAAAAATTCTGTTCTTTGCCATTTTTCTAAAACTGTTTCTTTTGAAATAATTTTAGAATCTTTAATTAAATAGATTTTACCATTATTAGGAACTTTTGTTATATCAACATTACAACCAATCCACCCAGCTCTTTTTGCGTTTTGAGATAATGCTTTCCGTTTCTCAATCATATCAGAAACGAAATAATGCTTAGGGATTATTATAAAGTTATTTACTTCCCATTTTGTTCGGTCGTAAGTTAAAATGAAAAAGTTAGGAGGGGTGTTTGAATTAATTCTTTCAATCATTGTAGAATAAGCTCCATCAGCAATCTTTTTGCCAATAGAGTTGCTTCTTTTTGATTTTAGTTCATATTCATTTTTACAACGAATACAATAAAAATCAGCGACAGGTTTATTGTTTGTAAATTGTTGTAAATGAATTTCTCCACAATTGGGGCAATAACTATTAGATTTAACCCAATCTTCGGTTAAGACTCTTGCAATTTGAGAATTATTCTTATAGTTTTTTGCTTTATCAGTATTGAATTTTAAATTCATTTGAATGGTTTGTGCAAAAAAATGAGTAATAGATTAATTGGTGTCTACTTCATATTTAGCGTAAAAATACATTATTAACTTAAAATAAAAATAGCACTTATAACAAGAAAAATTATATATAAAGTAAGTGATGTACAGTTTAAAATCATTTATGTAAGGTTTCAATCTCCAATTTTCCTTATAATAAATTCAAGAATACTTTCCCCATTAGTATTGTCTATTCCCATTTGGGGGATATAAGCTTTGCACACTACATTGTTTTGTGTAGCGTTATCTAAAATGGCTTTGGCGTGTAAGGGGTGGTGTAGTAGGTCGGCGTTGTTTTCAGGATAGGTATAAGGGACATCAGCATTGGACACGAGGATTTCTGGGTCGTCGCTGGAGAGTAGCCCAAGCATATCCAAGCGCACTCTAATGGCTTGTATTTCGGGGGAATTTAATTCACTTAAATTATTAATGCCATAAAAGTTTAATAGGGTTTGTTCGCCAGCTAAATTTAAGATAGCCTCAAAATCTAATCCTTGGCTTTGATATTCATAAAAGGTAGAATTGTGCCATTCTACAACGTCATAACTCGATTGGGTAGATAGACCAACAATGCCTTGTACCCTTGTAGATTCAAGAAGAATAGGGTCTGAGCTATTGTCTAAAGCCATATCGTCGCTCAATCCAATCCAAAGGCTAGTGCCTGCTCCGGCCGAACTTCCTATCAATAGGATTTTATTCTTATTGATGTTTAAATTGTTGGCATGATATTTTATAAATTGTAAAGCTCTTTTGCTATCGTTTAGAGATTTTAAAACGCCTTCGGTGTCATTATCATTTATAAACCGATAGTTGATGCTTGCCACAGCAATGTTTTGAGACAGTAAAGCGTTGACCAAGTTTGAAAATTCTATTTCATTGTAGTGTATGGTTTTGTCTCCACCTGTAAAACCGCCGCCGTGGATAAAAATCACTAAAGGGGTGTTGAATTCAGTTGTTGGGGCAAAAAAATCAAATGTATTTCTCTCGTAATCTCCATAAGCGATATCGCTATAAAAATTGGCTTCAGTGGTGAAACTAAAAGGAGGGGATGTAGGTGTTAGTTCGAGTGTTGCAGTATCAACTGTTGGGGTATCATCGTCATTTTTACATGAGAATAGGAATACGACTGCTAATGTGAGATATAAGATTTGTTTGATCATGGGGAATGGCTTATTTTATTTATAACGTTTTATAAAGGTATAAACTCTTGTTTTAGAGTCAAAAAAAAAACGTCTAAAAACCTTTTTGGGATGAACGTATTTTAATCATAAATTCTAATAATTTCGCCATTTCCTTTGCCTTTAACGCTTCTTACAAAGCCATTAACCATTTTTTTCATAGGAATAGGGTTGTGACCTGGGAAGTAGTCTTTGTATTTGTCGTAAGCATCTTCAACCATACCAGAGGATACGACATTTATTCGAATACCATTTTCTATTTCTAAAGCTACGGCCTTAACAAAGCTATGGATACCTCCATTTACCATGGCTGCACTTGTTGTTTTGACTACAGGGTCATCGGCTAAAATTCCAGTAGATAAAGTAATTGAGCCTTTGGGGTTAAGATAGTGTTGCCCAATGCGTACTAAATTGACTTGCCCCATGAGCTTGCTTTTTATTCCAATGTAATAATCCTCTTCAGAGAGCTTGTCAAAATCATCCCATTTAGCTTCACCAGCCACACAAATGATGGCGTCTAACTTTCCTGAGTTTTCAAACATGGCTTTGATAGATTGGCTATCGGCAATATCAACCTTAAGGTCGCCGCTTGTTCGCCCCGCTATCAAGACCTCGTTTTCTTGTTTAAAGTGTTCAACCACTCTTTTACCAATGGTACCGTTTCCACCTATAATTAGTATTTTCATTGTTCTTGTTTTATGGTTATACGTTCTTTTTTGAGTTTTTTCTTTTCCTTTTTAGACTTGTAGATGGTTAGTGTGGCAATAACACTCCATAGCATATTGGTCACAAAAGGAGGGATGGCGTTGTAATAATAACAGTTTAAAGCAATGAACAGCCCCCCAAGAAGGTTCATATACTTACCGTAGTCTAAATAGCGCTTGTTTTGTAGCAGGGTTAGGGCATAAGCAAGAATAATCAATCCTGAACCAGACCAACCTAAGATGTCGAAGAGCAGTTTCATAGTTTGTTATATTGCGAATTATCGATATGTTTGGTTAAATTTTTTAGCTGATAAAGTTTATATAGTCTTGAAGGGTTTTTTCGTTTCTTTTAAGATACGACCATTTGCCGTGCCGTGTTGAAATGAGCAAACCACATTTTTCCATATTGGTTAAATAGGTAGAAATGGTAGATTGAGACAATCCTGCCTTTTCTTGGATGTAAGTTACACAAACCCCGTCGTTAAAATGCTTTAAGGTCTTGTGGGGCGGGAAGTTTTTCTCCGGATCCTTCAGCCATTCCATGATTTGTAATCGGGTGGAGTTGGACAAACATTTTCCTATTTCTGTGGCTCGTTTCAAATTCATGTTACAAATATATCTATAATTTGCGATATATGGAAGTGAATGGGCTTTTTGTGTGATTGGTTTGTTGGGGCATAGATAGATAAAAACTCAAAACCTCATTTCGTTATAGTTTTGGCGTATTGAACAATATTGGTAACGGCTTTGTTTAATTCGTTTTTAGGCTTTATTAGAAGTGAAGTTCCTTGGTAAATAGTGTTAAAAAACACTACTTACCAAGGAATATGGTTATAATTAATACCAGCCTCCTCCTAAGGCTTTGTATAAGTTCACCGTTGCTATTTGTTTTTGTTTATGGGCATCGATGAGCTCCAATTTGCTCTGTAAATAATTTTGATGTGCTGTGAGTACTTCTAAATAGGAAGCTTTTGCCATTTTATAAAAAGCTTCTGAGGCTTCAATAGATTCTGCTAAAATGCCGTTTTCTTGATCTTTGAACGCTATAATTTCACGTAATTCTTTGAGGTCAATCAACGTATCACTGACTTCTATATAGCCGTTCAAAATGCTTTTTTGATAATTGTATAAAGCTTCCAATTGATTGGCCTTAGCAGTATTAAACTCTGCTTTTAGGGCTTTTCGGTTGATCAAGGGGGCTGTCAATCCTCCGGTAATGGAATAGGCAATAGATTCTGGTGAGGTGAACAGGAATTTGGGATTAAAGGCGCTATAACCAACACTGGCTCCAATGTTTATGCTTGGAAAAAACGCGGTTTTAGCAGCTTTTAAATCAAATTTTGTTGCTTCAACTTCTAAAGCAGCTTGTCGAATATCCGGACGGTTTGTGAGCAATTGAGCGGGCAATCCTGTTTTAATGTCGTGAGGGAAGTCTTGAAATAAACGGGTTTTGGTGCGCTCAATGGGTTGTGGGTATCGACCTAATAAAAAATTTAGGGCATTTTCGGTTTTGGCAATGGCTTGTAGTGTCTCTTTTTTACGGGCTTGCGTATTGAGTAATTGTGCTTGAAACTGCTGAACGGCCAATGCGTTTGCTTTTCCCACTTCTTTTTGAAGGCTTACCACGGCAAGTGCTTCTTCTTGTTTTTCTATAGTATCAGATAGTGTTTCAAGTTCATTATCCAAGGCCAACAGTTCATAATACAAAGTGGCTACATTGGCTACTAAGTTTGATTTTACAAGGGTACTACCTTCAATACTTGCCAAGTATCTGGAAAGTGCAGCCTTACGGCTGCTTTTTAGTTTTCCCCAGATGTCAATTTCCCATGAGCTGGTCAAGCCTAAGTAATAATCATTATAGGCAGGGTTTAATGGGTCACCTGAGAGAAAAGTACCGCCTTCGTTCCCAGCCCAATCTACAGAATATTCTCCAACACGTTCGCGACCAGCCCAAGAATTCAAATCAACATTAGGTAGTTGTTTGCCCTTAGCTTTCAACAATTCTGATTCTACGGTCACTATGCGTTGTAAGGCTATCTGTAAATCCAAATTGTTTGCAAGGGCTGTATCTATCAATTGGATGAGATGCTCATCACCAAAGTATGCTTTCCAATTGAGCTGGGCTATATTGCTGCTATCGCTCAATGTTTTGTCATACTGTTCTGGAAGTTTCTGTTGTGGAATACTCACATTGGTATTCAGTGTCTTACAACTACTTAAAATAAGTAGAAACAAGGAGGTAGATATAAATTTTATTGTTTTCATGCTTACTGATTTAATGTTTCGGTGAATGTTTTTTGAGACTTTTCTGTCCGACTGAATTTTTCGGATATTTTGGCAAAAATTAAATACAGTCCGGGGATGATAACCACACCAAACAAGGTGCCAAACAGCATGCCGCCCAATGCTGCCGACCCTATGGTTTTGTTTCCTATGGCACCTGCACCAGAAGCTAATACTAAAGGCAACAAGCCGGCCATAAAAGCAAAAGAGGTCATTAAAATAGGACGCAAACGCAAACGAGCCCCTTCAATGGTGGCCTGTAAAGCACTGTACCCTTCGCTGCGTTTTTGATTGGCAAATTCCACAATAAGAATGGCATTTTTACCCAAAAGACCAATGAGCATGACCAAGGCGATTTGTGAGTAAATATTGTTCTCCAAACCAAAAATGCTAAGGGTGAAAAATGCGCCGAATATGCCCGTTGGGAGCGACAAAATAACGGGCAGTGGCAGCAAAAAGCTTTCGTATTGTCCCGATAGAATCAGAAAAACAAAGAGTAAACAAATAAAGAAAATAACAATGCCTTTGTTACCTGTATTGACCTCATCATACGAAATGCCGGCCCAAGCAATGTCATAGCCTCTTGGGAGTTTTTCTTTTGCTACTTCTTGTATGGCTTTTAGAGCATCGCCACTACTGTATCCCGGTGCTTCCTCACCGTTTAGGGCTGCAGCAAAATACATGTTGTGCCTATTGATTTGGTCTACGCCAAATGATTTTTCCAAAGAGATAAAGGTAGAAAGCGGCACCATTTCACTACGGTCGTTCTTTACACGATAGTTTAAAATATCCTCTGGCTTCTCCCTGTATTGCGGAAGGGCTTGTACCATCACTTTATAGGTTCTTCCAAATTTGATAAAGTTGGAAGCGTATTCACTACCGACTAAGGTAGAAAGCGTATTCATGGCATTGTTTACCGTAACGCCTTTTTGGGCAGCTTTATCATAATCCACATGTAATGTATAATGTGGTATGTTGGCGTTGAAAAGGGTAAAACAATTGCCTATTTCAGGACGATTGTTCAAATCTTTAACAAACTGTTGGGTAACGGCCTCCATTGCCTTTAGATCGTTATTGCCTGTTTTGTCTAATAGTTTTACTTCAAAACCATTAGCGTTTCCATAACCCGGCACGGCAGGAGGAGGGAAGAATTCAATTTCGGCACTTTTAATATGTGCTGTTCTTTCCTTAAGTTTTTTGATAATATCTGTTACAGAAGCTTTGCGTTCGCTCCATGCTTTGAGGTTTATCAAAAAGCTGCCGTAAGTGGCACCCGTTCCGTCAGAAAGGATATTGGTTCCTGCCAAGGAAGAAATGCTTTCTATGTCTTCAACTTCTCGAATCTCCTTTTCAATTTCAGCAACCACCTCTTTGGTGCGTTCTAAGGTAGAACCCGGAGGAGTCAGTACGTTGATGTAAAACATTCCTTGGTCTTCATTGGGGATAAACCCGCTGCGCAATACTTTTCCAAAAATTCCCGAACCAATTACAAAAGCAATTAAGATTCCCCAAGTTATTACCCTTCTGTTGATGATGCGATTGAGAATGTTTTGGTATTTGCTTTCTAAGTTTTCGTAAATCGCATTGAATTTAGAAAAAAACTTACCAAAGAAACTGTTATTGTTCAATTCAGGATGTTTGAGCAACAAGGAACAAAGGGCAGGGGCTAAGGTAAGAGCCACAATTCCTGAAAGCACAATGGCAATGGCCATGGTAAGTGAGAACTGGCGAAAGAAAATTCCGGAAGGGCCGCTCATAAAAGCTACGGGAACAAACACAGCCGACATTACCAAAGTAATGGCAATAATAGCACCGCTAATTTCTTTCATAGCCGCTTGTGTAGCCTGTTTGGCATTTAATCCGTAACGCTCCATTTTGGCGTGTACGGCTTCTACCACTACAATCGAATCGTCTACGACAATTCCAATCACAATTACTAATGCAAAGAGGGTGATTAAATTGAGTGAAAAACCAAAGAACTGCATAAAGAAGAAGGTTCCCACAATAGAAACCGGCACGGCAAGGGCAGGAATAAGGGTGGCTCTCCAATTTTGAAGAAACACAAAAACGACTATAGTAACCAAAAGCAAGGCTTCAATGAAGGTTTTTATTACTTCCTTGATAGAAGCGTCCATAAATCGGGATGTGTCATAACTTACCTCATAGTCCATACCTTCAAGAAACATGGTTTCTTTGAGTTCTTCCATGCGTTGTTTTACATTCTCTATAACTTCTCGGGCGTTGGTTCCGGGCAGTTGTTTAAGGATAATAGAAGCCGCAGGTTTGCCGTTGAACTTGGCTTCGACATCAAAATACTCGGTACCAAATTCAATATCAGCCACATCTTTGATGCGCAATATTTTGCCTTCTTCATTGGCTCTAATAGGGATGTTGGCATACTGTTCTTCGGTGTTAAATCTTCCTGTATAACTGAGAATATACTGCAAATCCGAATTATCTGTTTTATCAGAGTTCTCACCAACTTTCCCTGGCGAGGCTTCCAGATTATGTTCCTGTAAGGCCTCTATAACTTCGTCAGTTGTTAGGTTATATGCCAACATTCTATCGGGCTTGAGCCAAATGCGCATGGCATATTCTTTAGCTCCTAAGATGTTGGCATAACCAACTCCTTTTACACGTTTTAATTCGGTAAGGACATTTAAATCAGCAAAATTGTGGATGAACTTTTCCGTCATTTCGGGGTCGTCACTAAAGATGTTGATGTACATCAAAATGGCGTTGGTTTCCTTACCAATAAGTACACCGCGTTGAATGACTTCGGGAGGGAGTTCGCCCATAATGTCCGTAATTCGGTTCTGAACATTAACGGCAGCGTCATTGATATCCGTTCCTGTTTCAAAAATCACTTGTACAATACCTACACCATCACTACCAATGTTGCTGCTCATATATTTCATGTTGGGAACACCATTGATGGCGCGCTCTAGAGGTTCAATGGCCGATTTAGCCACGGTTTCGGCATTGGCTCCCTGATATTCCACCTCTACGTTTACCTCGGGCGGAGCAACAGATGGGAACAGAGCCATAGGCAGTTCAAATAAAGATAGGATGCCTAAAAACAGTATAATCAATGAAATGACGATCGCCAATATAGGGCGATTGATAATGTTGATTTTCATAATTTCAGAATTTTATGGGTGAATAAATTGAGAAAATGAAACCAACTCAGTATTGATGGTATCTCCCTCTTTTACATATTGTAGTCCTTCGTAAAGAATCTTATCTTTTGGAGATAAGCCCTCTTTAATAGCGATGAGGTGCGGCAATCGAAACGATGGTTTTATTTTTCGGATTTGAAGCCTATTTTGCTCGTCAACTACAAAAACACACAAGTGTTCTTGTTGTTCGAAGGTAACTTTTTGTGGTATCAGTATAGCGTTTTCTACTTGTTCTTTGAGTTGCACTTTGGTTGTAGCCCCGTGCTTTAAGACATGGTCAGGATTAGGGAATTTGGCGCGAAAAGCAATAGTTCCCGTATTATTGTCAAATTCACTTTCTACCGTTTCAATGACACCTTGATGAGGATAGCGACTACCATCGGCTAAAATTAAGTTCAGGGGTTTGTTTTTTTCTTTGGTAGCGGCTAAGTGTTTTAAATAATCGACTTCAGAAACATTGAAATAAGCAAACATTTCTTGATTGTTGGAGATAGTAGTAAGCAAATCCCCTTCTTCAACAATACTACCTGTTTTGAAAGGAATGCGGTTAATAAATCCGTCAAAAGGAGCTCTAACCTGGGCAAAGGAAAGATTGAGTTCAGCTTGAGCTTCTTCGGCTTTTGCTTCTTGTAAATTGGCTTTTAAAGCTTCTACCTTGGCCTGTGTTATATTGTATTCGGCCTGTGAAATAAAATTTTTGT
>Ga0055584_100001196_pt1 | contig 25487 bp, 15 predicted proteins | sample OSDHelmetaG_FD_58716 | JGI IMG/M metagenome (GOLD analysis project Ga0055584, IMG submission 58716) | Pelagic marine sediment microbial communities from the LTER site Helgoland, North Sea, for post-phytoplankton bloom and carbon turnover... | ecosystem: Environmental > Aquatic > Marine >...
CATTGTCGCCGTCAGCCAGATTTTCGAATTGACCATTCGGGTCGTAGCTGAACGTTCCATCATCGTTCATCGTTAACAGAGCACCTGAAGGAAGTGTGATCTGTGAACCATGAATAACCAACTGACCATTTACTTCTGCAACACGAAGCCTTTGGCTTTCCACATCGCTGTCAGCTGTTGTAGGATTCGCAGCCAGTACACCTCCACCGGTCAATACCGTATTTTCATCGGTTGTAAAGACATCGTCAATCGCCACAGGGTCATCATTCACACCGGTGATCGTGATCGTCACAGTAGCGGTGTCTGTCGTTACCAGACTGCCTGTGCCATCATCGATCGTATAGGTAAAACTGTCGCTGGCATTGTCGCCGTCAGCCAGATCTTCGAAAGCACCATTGGGATCGTAACTGAAAGTACCATTCGCGTTCAGCGTCAACAAAGCCCCCGATGATAATGTGATTTGATTACCAACGCTTGCGGCCATTCCGTTGACTTCAGTCACCGTGAAGGGATCATTTTCGACATCCGAATCCGGCGTTGTTGGGTTCGCAGCAAATACATTACTGGCACCGTTTAACACTGTGTCTTCATTGGTCGTAAATAAGTCGTCGATGGCTACAGGAGCATCGTTGAGGGCATTAACCATAACGTTAAACGAATTTGACAGAACGAAATTCCCAGCAACGTCTGTTGCGCGAATCACTATGTCAGCCGAACCATTCGCATGAAGAATTGATTCTAAAATCAAATCACTAGTAGCGTCATCGAGAGTGACAATCGGACTGGTAATGCTGTCAAATTGAAAGCTGAGTGGTGTCCCGCCATTCTGATTAAAGAATGTGGTCTTTGGCCCCAGGTTCGAACTACCAAAGTCTTCGTCCTCAGTCACATTACCAAACGAATACATGGTAGTTGGTGCAGTCACATCCAGTTCAAAAGTCAGATCGTAGAACGCGCCCATATTGTTATTATCATGCTCATCCTGTCCGAAGAAGTGGAGAGTATGAGTGCCTCCTTCCAGAGACGCGCCACCATTCAAATTGGTTTCCAGCCAGCTACGTGTTAAAGTAAATGAACCACCATTCGCACCGCCTGAAAGCTGAGGAAGGATATCCACAAAGCTACTAAAGGCAGCACCATCGAGACCCACCTTAAACTGAGTGATTTGACTTTCGTCGGAGAGAGTACCCACGACTGTTAAATCATTGGTAATCCCGTCTGAATCAGAAATACCCGAATCCAACTGCAATTCAATGAAACTCGCTGGTGCATCCTGATCGCCGATCAGTTCGAACTGAACTGTGGGAATGTTCCGATTGGCATTCATCAGGTTCAAGTCGTTGTTATCGACGTCACCGTCCATATCACCATCCAACTCTGGTCTATAGAAGTTGGTGCTGGGATCCAATCCCATTTGCTGAACAAGAAGCTGAGTGGTGTGATGGTTATAGCCAAACAGATGCTGGTAGCTGGCGGCTAAAGCATGCCGATATTCGTCATCATTAACGGAGCCATTGCCATCTGAGTCACCAGGCAGGAAGACGTCCACGATGAACCCGCCGATTGCGGAACTTTGTCCCTGAACTTCGACTCGGTATTCACCGGGAGATAAAGTTGCCAATACCAGAGAGTTTGTCGAGCCAGCATGGTCATGTTCTGCCAGATTCAGCGGAATGACTGCATTCGTATTGGCGTCGAAAATTCGAATCGCTGCAGGATCAAACACGGATCCGGGAGCCGCTTTGACTTCAAATCCGAGCGTGGGAGAGCTGCCTGATCCCACGTTTAAAACCAGATCTGTCGTATCGTTAGGCTGATTGACTGAACTTTCCAGCGAAGCAAGGATATTGCTGGCCAGGAGAGTTCGATCCTCTAACCGTTCGACATGACTTGCATATCCAATTGGACGCGAGAGCCGAAATGGCGTACGACGAGTGACTTTGCGAGTAGATTTACGGCCAAACAATCTTTTCAGGCTCTTCATAATGATTTTTACTCGTAATTGATTAAGATTTTTACTCGTAATTGATTAAATAGTGGTCAATTTATTTATTACTGGCATCAACAGCTAGATTTTAGTGTCAGAATAGTCACTTACTTTGACGATTAAGCGAATTAAACCTAACAGTAAGCCTCGCGTAGGCTCAAAAGGATATTCTTCTATGCGTACGCGATTTTGGCTAAAGAATGCAGATATTAATGCAGTTTGTAAAATATCTTTGCCCACGCAGTAACCAATTGCAATCAATAATAAAGGCAATTTACGCTGTTTGGGACATCCCGTTCAGGTTATAGGAGCATCATAGAGATCATCACAAAAGTGACAGTCTTGTTCAGTAAGCGGGATGAGCGGTAATGATGCTTTAACTCAACACATTTGTTTAACTTAGGAAACATTTTTGTAAAATTTAATGTACAATTTCCATAACAAATGAAACTTGATTATTGGTGTGTGGTTGATGAACGAGATCGTATTTCAATCACGTCAACATCGACCCACATGTAAAAATAGAGACCATTCACAGATTGGAACAATAGTGGTTGAGATTAACGTTTAAACTGCGAAATCCGAGTGAAGTAATCACTTTACGAATAATTAGCATATGTCTCCCAATTCTACCCAGCCGAAAAAGAGAGATAGAAGACCCTTCCACCACCTTCAGATTTTGTCTGTTGAAAGCCTTTTTCAGCGATATGTGAACATAAGATTCGCAGTTTAATAGCAATGTTATCGCACGAGTTGGAATCAAATGCGGATAAAAATAATCTCACGATGTATTGTGGTTGGCCTGATCATGAGTATTCCCGGCCTCCTTTTCGCGCAGACAGACCGGCTGGGAAATTCAGACTTCGAGAATTCCTTTCTGGCTGAAGATCAAAGTCTTTACCAACCAGTCTCTTTGAATGTGTCGGACTCATCTGACTACGATACAGTGAATAATGATGCCGATCATTGCATTGATTCGATTTGCTTACCTGAATCGCAGTGCAATAATTTTCTTGAACAGTTTCTGATGCAAAATTCGCCTGTTTACCCCTCCATGAATTCTGAACGAGTCAGAGTGGGTGGCTGGATCGACCAGGGTTTTACCGGGAATTTTCAAAAGCCTTCCAATAATTTCAATCTGCCGGTCACATTTAATGATCGATCTAATGAATATCAGATGAATCAGCTTTATCTGTTCATGGAACGTCCTGTCGATTTTGGTGGGGATGAACTGGACTGGGGATTCCGTGCAGATCTGCTGTATGGTACTGATTATTTCTTTACTACCGCGACTGGACTGGAAACACACACAAATGGTTCAGCTCGCTGGAATAGCTCGAATGGACCGAGAAGAAATGGGGCCAATACCTATGCCATGTATGGCCTGGCAATGCCTCAGCTCTATGCCGAGTTTTATGTTCCCTGGCTGGCTGGAGTCAGTATAAAAGCAGGACATTTTTACACTCCCATCGGCTATGAAAAAGTCACAGCTCCGGACAATTTCTTCTACTCACACTCTTATACGATGCAATACGCAGAACCATTTACCCACACAGGTTTTCTCACAACATTTCAAGTCAATGACCAGGTGCAATTACTTGCGGGTCTTACACGCGGTTGGGATACATGGGAAAATACGAATCATGATCTGAGTTTACTCGCGGGAATCGGATGGACCAGCAGTGATCAGGCTACGACAGCTAATTTTGTAATGACCACGGGAGATGAGGATACTCTCACAAATCCAAGCACCAACCGTACGTTGATCAGTTTAGTGTTATCACATCAAATCAACGACTGTTTGACATATGTTTTCCAGAGTGATTTTGGCATTCAGGATAACGGGCAGATTAATAATCAATTTCAAGTCGTTCCTGCCAAATGGTACTCAGTCAATCAGTACCTGTACTATGATGTGTCGGAAACGTTTGCCTGGGGCGCCCGCTTTGAATGGTTCCGGGATCAAGATTTTTCACGAGTCACGCAGTTAATACCCGCGTTTGCTACAGGCGGGAATTATTATGAACTCACAGTGGGAGCCAATTGGCGTCCGCACCCGAATGTCACAGTTCGACCAGAACTCCGCTTTGACTGGTCTGATACGACTTCTCCCTTCTTCAACATCCAGGGGCCATATCGAAATGGCCAGGCAGATTATCAGGTGTTGCTGGGTGGCGATGTGATTATTCGGTTCTAAAAAACCAGCTTTTAGACATCCTTGATTGCCCGCTAGTGATCAGCCTCATAATAGGGCTCCACGTGCACGACCACTTCTCTGACGGTTGGCCAGTCGAGTTGAATCCTTTGGCGCACCTGTTGTGCAATTACGTGGGCATGATCGACGGTCTCCTCAGGATTGACTTCAATATCGATATTCACATGGGCATCCGGGCCAGCAGTCTGAATTCGAACCTTTTCCACATCCAGAACCCCCTCTACTTTCAAGGCCGAAGATTTGACTTGGTCAAAATAATTTTGATTTGGAATCTTATCTGTCAGTTCATTTAAATTTTCCCTCGCGGCGACCCACCCCAGATAGATCATAATTACAGCAAGAATCATTGCTGTAATATGATCAATCAAGTGACCATATCCGGGAATTTGACTGGCGATAATCAAACCAAAGGCTGCGACAAAACTTGTGATCGCATCGACTCGATAGTGATACGCTTCAGCGATCATAGCAGAACTATTTTCCTGACGTGCCATTTTCAATACAATACGACAGGTCAGCTCCAGTAGAATAGCAGCTGTTAATGGGATGGTCCAACTGACCCAGCCTATGACTTCAGACTGAGGGTGACTGATGGCGGCAAATAACTGATATGCAAAGGTGCCCGTACCCACAACCAGAATCAGCAGCCCCAATTGAAATCCTGCCAATGGCTCATAACGCCCGTGGCCGAAAGGGTGATCTTCGTCAGGTGGTTGTTCCGCTAAACGGATCGCAAATAATATGGCCAGTGATGTTAATACATCCGCGCTACTTGCCAGTGCATCAACAAGCAGAACAGAATGTCCCAGATACCATAAACCGATCAATTCGATAACGATTACAAAACAACGAACCGAAATCCCAAGCCAGGAAACTTTGATCAGCCTGGATGTTCTTCTGTGGCGGATACGCGAAACATCATCCGATAACGCCAGAGGTTTCGGAAACATGTCTAACAAAGGAACTTCGGGCAAAGGAACTTCGGGCAAAGGAACTTCAGGCGGCAAATTTGAATGATCTGTTGATTCGGAAGCAGCCATGAGAACGACATCACAGTAAATTGAATAAGATAGAAGGAATGCCTGAAATGCCCTACAAGATAATTTCACCAGTCATTTTGGTTAAGAATTATCTTGATTTGATTGTGGGTATTTAACAAGTGAGAAACCAACTGAACGAAAGAAACTTTTCGGTTTCATGAATTTCATCAAACTTGAAAACACTCTGTCCCTTCTTCAATCGGGTAGGATTAGAATATCGGGCAAAGCGATTTGATGTTCTTTGACCTTAATTTTCGCTGCTGGCCATTGTCCCATGGGCGTGATCAAAATTGTCTGATCCTGTTCTATCAGAATCGTATCACCTGTCATTGCCGGCCCTACTGAAGGATGCCAGCACGCAGCCATACCCGGCGAGAATTTGAATTCACTATTCATCAATATTGAGGTTTCCTCGGGAAGGTACCCCATGATGTCTGCCTGATCGGCGTGCTGCCATTCATCAGCACAATGGTATTTTTCATAGATTCTTTTGACACGATTCCAAGTATCGAACAATGCCCAGTCAGGTTGGGAAAAATACATGCCTGTCGCCTGCATTAACAATGCCAGATGATGTGACTTTATAAAACTTGATGGTGGCTTTCCCAGTGAAACAGTTCGTGTTGCTGATGCATGGAGTCCATTTTGTGACCCCACAGCAGATATCACACAATAGCGTTCCAGACGATCTTCACCATAGCTCCAGTGACGGTAACGAATACTTTGACCGTCAACCATGACCTGCAGTCGTTTGGGAAGAACTCCATGCTTCAACAGTCGATGTGACAGGCTCCCTGCTATTTCCTGCTCTGTCAGACCATGTTCTACTCGTCTGGCAGTGGCTTCCACTGCGTGCGCTACATGCTTTCCCAGATCCCGCATACGCACGCTTTCTAAATCGCTAAACGGGAATCGCATCGACTTTAATTCTTCAGAAACGTTTCGTGTCTGTTCTATGCCGCTATCACTGGCCACTTTTCTGCCCTTGCAGAGATCTGTGACCAATTGCGATAAAGGCTCGTACCACGGTCGGGTTTTTATCTGGAATCCAAGTCCGGGAAGCGCCCGGTCAAAGATTTGATTCGCATCTACATTACTACAGGCTATCAGTCTGGCGTCTTGTGTGATAAAGACTGCAGCGCAACTGTCTCCTGATCCAGCACGCGTCAAATCGGCACCGGTTGTGAACCAAGCGATATTTTCAGGTGACTGCAGAAGCAATGCATCGAGTTGATTTTGTTCCAGAAAATCAACTACTTGCTGTTGCTTCTGATCTACGTCAGTTGTTCGTCGTGGGTCTGTGGTAGGAATTTCTCCTGATGAGATAGGTGCCTGCGCATTCACTGCCACGATTGTCATATAGGACTCCCGACTTGAATAATTACATATGACATTTCAGACACACGTAATAAACCACTCAAAATCCGAGTGTTTGAACGTTGAACTCAATACCGAGTTTTGTATCGAAAATTGTTTAAGTCAAGTGTTTCTCGATGATCTCAATCAAGAAAGCCAAGTTTCTTCTCGATTGACTCTACGACCTCAATTTTCCGACTTTGAAAAGCTGAAATGATTGAATAATAATGATGTGATTCTGAACGATTACGATCAGTGGACAGGAGGGTAGCAGCCAGAAAAGGCAAAATAAAGGCAAATAAAAGCTTCCTGCATTGCACTCCGTTCCCTGTCTATAAATGATATCACAAATCGAGAGAAATCAAGAGGAATTTAAGCAATTCAGAAGAATCAGTGCCTTTAGATCGCTAAATGAAGAAGGTATCACACCAGTAGGCGATTCTGCTAACGGAGCAATCTGCGAATATCCAAGGGGCGGTTCGAGACTTTTTGAATCACCGCCTGTACTTTTACTTCTTCCTCTTCAAGGTGGGCAAGTACCTCGGAATATTGGATGTTGAGTTTTTGAATCAGCTTTTCGCGTTCCTGACTTGCTAACTGTTCAATTTGCTGAGACATTCTCTGTTTTTGTCTTGAAATTTCAGCTTGAAATGCCAGATGCAAACCACGCGCAATTTTCTCTCCCAATTCTGACTCCATTCTCCATTCCGGTTGTTTATAAGAACCGGAACAATTTAGTGTTGCAGAAATCGAATCGATGGAAGCGAGTGTCTGAGTCAGAATGCTCGCCATTGCCTGATACTCAGATTGGGATGCTGCAACTTGAAAATGAACAGGAGTCTGGGTGAATACTAGCTGACATTGAAAATCATGTTCTCTAAAGGAAAGCTGAGATTTGCATTCTGTATGTTCTGCAATCAAATCCAGCGAAAGCTGTTTAGAATTTTCAATTGTGATTTTTTTCTGATGGGGCAGCTTGAATAATACGACAAAATCGTGAGTGGGATTGTCTTCATAAAATTTAAGTTCTCCGGCAATCTTGATGTCAGCCTCAGCCTCGATCTGGGCTTGGAGAACAATCGGTTTTCTATATGTACTGGGAGATGAGGAAAGTTCTTTGATGGTCCCGATAAAAGGGTATTTCAGTTGATCGACTCGCGCTACACCTGTTAAACGGATCTTTTTAAACAGAGCGTCCGGTAAACTGGAATCACGTCGAAAATTGATCCATTCTCCCTTAATTGGTTCAGGTTCCTGCTCATCACGGAGAGTTTTAACGGATTGAAGCATCAAGTTCGACCAGCCTAAGACCTGTTCCAGTTGCTGGGACAGGTTTTCGCCTATTAATGCATGCAGAATTTTTTGTGGATCAGGCGAAACTGACTCTACCAGCTGGTCGAGGTTTGCTAAATCATGCTCTTTCGCCTGCTCGATTCTTTTGTAATCCTGTTGTGCAATCTGAGGGAGTGTTTTGAGATCTTTACGGATCTGTTTGCCTGCTCTGACAAGTAGATCTACACGCTCGGCTGACTGAGTATAAGTTCTGATTTTGTCAATCGTCTTTCCTGCGGCATTTTTAACGTTATTTTGTACCGAATCTACTTCCAGTTTGACTTGTTTCAGGCGCGTATCGTATTGTGCAAAGCGCTGCTTCCACTCCTGTTCAATCGTTTTTGAAACACGCACTGTTTCCAGACGATTCGGGTCCAGCTCTTCGACTGCCGATTTTTTCAAGACACTCAACCAGGAGTTCCCCAGTTCTTTTGATGTTTGGCGAAAGAGTTGGGGGCTGAACTGAAATCCTTTGCCCTGTTTATCTGAAGTGTTTTCCGACTGATGATCATCATCAGATCGGGGCGAATCAAATTCCATCCCCGAGACTGTTGCTTCCTCTACAATCAGATTGCGATACATCAAAGGTTTGCCGGACAATTTCATTTTAATTTGATCGAATGAAACCAGATTGCGTTTGTCATTAGTTTGACTGGCAATTCTGATGGGTCCTGTTTTGATCGACGGTGGAAAGAACCCTGTTTGTAGACTTACGACATCCACTTCCGCTCCAGTAAGCGATTGTCCGGTTCTCACTAAACACATACGGACCAGAGGATCAAAGGCGAAAGCAAAAAAAGTCCAGATAATAGCAGCCAGTGCAAATCGAGGCAGCAGGTAATTCCACTTCATGAAACTTCCCCTACGATCGCGCCCACTTGTGTACCCCAGAGAAGTTGCACGATTCGATATTTTTTCAATTTATGGGTAAGCAGAGGTGTGTACTTTTCAAACTGTGGTTTTGAGATTCGGAAAACCGGGTAGAACATAAATAACCCCAGGATCAGACTTCCCATTACGATAGTGTTATTGAAATCGGTCCAAGGAGCCAAGGGCACTTCATAGACTGAAACCCAAAAACCCTGTAAAGATGACGCCAAGAGCACACTTCGACCAATTAGATGGCTTAACGGATCGATCAGAATTGCCAGCCAGGAGAAAACTATGGTTCCCAGTGAGGCTGAGCAGAGATTCACTTTTGAACCTGCCAGAATGAATAATAAAATCACAGCCGTCAAATTTTCTTTGGGAACCAGTCCAATCATCATGCCCATACTGAATCCGAGGGCTAGTTGACGAGGAGAATTGGCACTACTAAGTGCGCTGGCAAGAAAACGGAGAGAGCGAAGCCAATAAGACATTTTGAGGGGAACTCCGCAATATTTCTGGAGTTAGAAATGGAAAAAATAATTCTGCCCGCCTGAGAAGGTCAGGCAGAATCCCCCCTGTTATGAACTTGTTATCGGCCAGAATTCAACTTCACCTTAACCGTTATAATCAGAATATCTTAACAATATGATATTTTTAGTTCATAAGCTGAACTGATTGATTTCAGAGACAGGAATGAGTCTAGACAGGTCTGATACATTTCAGCGAAATCAGTCAGCCATTAAAATCATTTTTCCAGCCAGAACATGACAGAAGCCCAGCCTACCCATACAGCTATCAGACCGACGATCAAGTTTCCAGAGATGTTGAGAAAAGCGTGATTCAGTTCAGAATTTCTTAACAGGCTAACAGTATCATGACCAAAGGTGGAAAATGTGGTTAATGATCCCAGAAACCCTGAAATCAGAAACAGGCTGGCATGTTCGTGTATACGAATGGAAGAATGAAGCTGCTTGTGGGTGACGATGGCCATCAGAATGCCGATCAACAAACAACCTGCGGCATTCACGACAAGGGTACCGACAGGAAAATTTCCCGGGTATTTCCGCGCAAGTAGTTCCGTAATGCTATATCGAGCTACGGCGCCTACAAATCCTCCTAACCCGACAGCCAGCAGTTGTGACACAAATGATTCCTTTCTATTTTATGATTCATAAAAACCGCCGACAAATTATTTGGAAGAGATTTTCCAGAGATGTTTATCACTACGAAGAAAGAGTGAATTATTTGAGATTGCCGGCGTTGCCAGAATCGTCTCTTTCAAATCGATTTCTCCGGTGACATCTCCCTTCTCTTCACTTAATTGAACGACCTGTAACAATCCTTTTTCACTGATCAGATAAAGATGATTAGCGGCGGCAATCGGGGTGGCACTGAATGGACCTTTCAAGCGTAGTCGCCAGATAATTTCACCGGTCTGGAGACTTCCACAAGATAAGACTCCAGCACGATTCACAGTATATACCCTTTTTTGATAGACCAATGGACTCGCGGTCGCTGGAGAGAGTTTTTGTTCCTTCCAGAGCACTTTAGGGGGATCGCTGCTAGTGCCGGGTTGGAGCGCTGTCAGACCATTTGAGGGTACAAACAAAATATTTTCGCCAACAGTAGTCGAAGGAATGCGTCCCGCCCCTTGTTCATACTGCCAGGCTGTTTCACCCGTATCGGGATAGATGGCATCGACGCCTTCACTCGACTGCAAAAGCACCAGTGCTTCCGCTTCGGGTGCAGATTTCAGAATCGCAGGCGATGTCCAGTTTGCAACACGTGGGCGTTTAATTTTCCAGCGGGCGATTCCCGTTTTAACGTCGAGACCGGTGGTAAAAGAATCATCATCATTTTCGACTGGAACAATTAAAGTTTCGCCTACAACGACTGGAGAGGATGCCATGCCCAGACTGTTGCTGGCGTTGGGAAAATCGTGCGATAAACCTCTTATCCAAAGCAGATTTCCATCCAGATCCAGACAGACAACATCATTACTGGAAAATGTCGCAAACACGCGTTTGCCATCGCTGGCAGGAGTTGAAGTGGCAACACTCATTTTATTATGACATTGAGTACGACCTGTTGCCCAGAATTGTCTTTCCCAAAGACGTTTTCCTGTGTTGAAATCAAAGCAGTGAACGTGCAGTTGATCCTGTTTGAAACCTGTCGTACTGGTAATAAAAACTTTATTACCCACGACAATCGGACCAGACGCGCCGCGCCCCTTTAAATCTGCTGACCAGGCAATGTTTTCCTGATCGACTTTCGAAGGAGGCGTCTCTGAAGTCGCTACATTATTCGTCAGTGGTCCTCGAAATTGAGGCCAGTCAGCGCCACAACATAAACAGACCGCGATCAGGGGCAGTACTAATTTAAGGAATTCATTTTTCATAAGATCATCCATTTCAGGAAAGAAGCGTATCATCAATCGTAAAAAAATATTGATTAAACATTATGGGCTAAGCTGAGTCGTCGACTGTGGTTTTTGGGATTGTACTCCCGTTCCCGAAGGATGTGCAATTCGGAGTTGGAACTGGTAGCGTTGCGCCCAACTGTCGTCTTGCTCGTTCTGACAAAGTTTGAGAAGAATCACATTCTTGCCGGGTTGAACCGTTACTGGCACGCTATACTGATCTAATACCATTCCACGATGATATTCGTTACGTGCAAACAGTAGTTTACCATTTACCCAGATTTTCCAAGCGTTCGGAGTACCCAGTCGGATTTCCAACGATTGTTTCTGAGGACTATGGAAGTCGGCAGCGCAGTACATGACGGCTCCCTTATAGGGAGAGATTGATTTCGCGACATCGAAGATTCCGTAGTCATCTTTCGTATTAACGGATTTCCAGTTAACTTTACCTTCTTTGCCTTCCAGCGCTGCAGCGAAATCGAGTTTTTCTTCGGGGGCATAGACGGTATCGTACCCTTTTTTCTCGCGATTATCGAAGGGGCCAACGATCATCCATTCAGACAGAAAACCGAAATGTTTTTGTAAGTCGATTTTCTCTCCCAGACTCCTTAAGGGTTTGACAATGTTTTTGACCTGATCAGAATCAGTCGCACCAGAAAGTGCCTGCTGATACACTTTCTTTGCCTGATCTTTTTTACCTGACTTTTCCAGATTTTTTGCTTCATTGATCAATCGCTGAACAGCGTCACGACGCAGAGTAACACTCGTGTCATTAATCATACCGGGAATAATTCGGTCAGCTGCAGCTGGATCAACTTTAATCAATGTTTCATACGCGAGGCGTCTTGCCCGTGGATTCCTGGAGGTATCCAGAACAAATTCTTCCAAGTTCTTAACGGGAAGTTTTTTTTGTTGAATTGCCCTGGCAGCAATTGCTTCAAATGCACCACGCAGCCAGTTGACGGCCAGCGGATTGGCTCCTTCAAAGCTGGACAGAATCGGAATCAAGGCTGAGGCATCTGACTGAGAAAGTTGCTGCACGGCTTTGGATGCGGTGAGATTCCCCTGACCTTCTTTTTGAACCTGTTTGATTTTTGCAATATTTTGCGCTACGTCATTCGCCTGAAGGATCGTCAGCGAACTGAAAAGGAACATGAGGCAGAATAGAAAACGGATTCGCTGCATGGGAATCTCCTGAGACTGATCGATGCAATAAAAATGATACGCCAATGACTTTAGGGCCAACTGGTGATAGTCGTACTTTCGTGGAAAGAAATTGTACCAATTTCATTCCGACACCAACAAGTATGACGGCTATATTCCCATTAATTTAACTCCGGAAAGCCAGAATGAGTCAGTGTTTAATTAAAATTAACTTCTCGCATTCAAAGAGACTTTGGCTGATTCTTTTTTAACTACCTGATATAATTTCACTCTAAATTAGAATATTACGACTTTTTGAAAATTCGGATTCACAGCTATGACAACAGTGCTCAGCAGAACCATTGATCGATTACTTCAGGGAGAAAATCTGGAAAGCGAAGCCGCGTATGAGGCGATTGCTTCCATCATGCGCGGTGAATGCAGCGAAATACAGATCGCAGCGTTACTGACCGCATTGCGGATGAAAGAGGAAACTTCCGATGAACTGGTCGGCGCAGCCAGAGCGATGCACGAACGGGCTCTGGCAATTCCCACGAAGATAACCGGTCTTCTGGACACATGTGGGACGGGAGGAGATCAACTCCATACGTTTAACATCAGTACCGCCGTGGCGATCGTAGCGGCGGCAGCCGGAATCCCAGTCGCCAAACATGGAAATCGAAGTGTTTCCAGTTCCAGCGGTTCCTCGGATGTTCTCGAAGCATTAGGAGTCCGGTTGGACTTAACACCAGAACAAATCGGGCAATGTCTGGAAAAAACCGGTATCGGTTTCTGCTTTGCTCCTCTGTTGCACTCTGCAATGAAATATGTTGCTCCTGTTCGTCGCGAATTGGGAATTCGCACCATCTTCAATTACCTGGGGCCTTTAACGAATCCAGCCAATGCAGAGTATCAGCTTTTAGGGGCTAATTCTGTACAGGCCGCAGAAAAAATTGCTCAAGCCTTATTAAAATTAGGTCGAAAACATGCATTGGTTGTTTGTGGCAATGGTGAACTGGACGAGATTAGCCTCTGGGGAAAAACATCAGTTTATGAAGTAAATGGTTCGGATTTGCGTTATTATGAATGGACTGCCGCTGATTTCGGATTACCAGAATGTGACGTAAGTCAATTGGTCGTCAAATCCTCAGAGCAGAGCGCTCAAGTGATTCTAGACATCTTTCAGGGTGAACAGGGACCTGCTCGGGATATGGTAGTAGCCAACGCATCGGCTGCCTTATTGGCAGCGGAAAAAACTACAAATCTGGAGCAAGCTGTTCAAAATGTCTCTTCACTGATTGATGAAGGTAAAGTATTAGAGAAACTCAAACATCTCATCGAGTTTAGTAGTAATATAACTGGAGAATGAATAAACAGGATTTCTGTCCGGTAATCAGAAAATGTAAGTCTCATCATTGGTGTTGACTTGCCGAATCTGAGTATCCTCTTATAATTCCTCAGGACAATGACAATTGAAAACAGTAGAAATCAAAAGAAGTAAGGTCGCTACTTATTTGATTTGATTGCTGGCATTAAGAAATAAAGGTCTCATCATGAATGCTGAAGCGCAAAGAAAGCTGATTTTCACAACAGAAGAGGCCAATCTTCGTTTACCACTCGTGCAGGCGATTGTCAAAGACATCGTTGCCCTTTATCAGAATTTGCATGACCGCCAGGAACGAATTACAGAAATTAAGCAACTACCCGGTGCTTCCGCTCGAGATGAAGAGTCAGCTTACAGCGAAGAACTTCTCCAAGCTGAAGTCGATATCGAAAACGATATGGAGCAACTCAAGGGATACGTCACCGAGCTCATTGAGCTGGGCGTCGAATTGGAAGACCCTGCTCTAGGAGTTGTGAACTTTCCTTCCCTGCGAGGAGGCCAGGAAATTTATCTCTGCTGGAAATCTGGCGAGGAAGAAGTTGCTTTCTGGCACAATCTGGAAGAAAACTTTTCCGACCGACAAGAGTTATTTGAAGAATCATTGAATAATGACATCGAAAATAACGATGAGCCACTAATTTAGTCAACGACTTCTTTCAACTTCTCTCTTTACCAGTCCTTCGAATTATTTCGAAGTAGTTTCATCTATCCAGGATTCATACGCCTGCTTTAATTGCCTGGTGATTTCAGGGTGTTTGGCAGCTAAATCTGTTGATTCGCCCAGATCCTGTTTCAGATCGAACAGCATGAATGGTTGATCGTGCTTTGTACGAAGTAATTTATATTTCCCTTTTCGAACAGCGCTATATTTTCGATATTGAAAATAGAAAGACCTTTGCTCTGATGTTTCTGGTGCTTTGAGAACCGGAAGAATATTCTGCCCATCCAGAATTCGGTCCTGTGGAAGTTTTCCACCCGCCAGTGAAACCAGAGTAGGCAAAATATCAAGGCTGATGATTTGACTGTCATTCACAGTCCCCGCTTTGATATGACCAGGAAATCGTACAATCGCAGGAACACGAATTCCTCCTTCCCACAAAGTAACCCCTCCGTCACGCAGAGGTTTGTTACTGGCCACTTCCAATCCACGATCCTTCAGCATGAAAGCCCCATTGTCCGAATACCAGATAACGATCGTATTTTCGCTCAATCCACTCTCATCCAATTTCTTCAGAACCCGACCAATGGCGGTATCCAGTGCAGTAACAACCGCCCGATAACGTTTCTGAGGATTTTTGGTTTGTGGAGAAATGCCATACGCTTCGAAAGCGCTGTCCGGGGCCTGCCACTCATTACTTTGCCCTGGTTGTTTATTTCTCTTTCCTGGAAAATGCGGTGCGTTGAAAGGCAGATAGATGAAAAAAGGATGTTGTTTATTAGCTTCAATGAATTGGCAAGCTTCGTCAGCAAATAAATCAGTCGAATACCCTTTCACGAACACCTCTTTCAAGCCACGCCACAAATCATGGCGACCAGCGTAAAAGTGATAGTAATAATCAATATTACCCGCAGCAAACCCGAAAAATTCGTCAAAACCGCGCTCTGTCGGACGGCTTCCTGGCGAAAAACCGATATTCCATTTTCCAAAACAGGCAGTGCGGTATCCCTGTTGCTTCAGATACTGTGGAATCAGTCGTTCACTTTTTCGTAAGCCATCTCCATAATTTTCCACAGCGTTCAATTGATGATTTAAACCAATTCTCTGGGGATATCGGCCTGTTAACAACGTCGCCCTGGAAACGGTGCAAGTGGGAGATGCGGTATAAAAATCAGTGAGCCTTACTCCCTGTTTTGCCAACTGGTCAAGCTGAGGCGTCTTTATATTTGGATTGCCATAACAACCTAAGTCGCCGTATCCCAGATTGTCAGCGGTAATCAGCAGGATATTCGGTTGTTGACGAATCTGTTTTTCACTGGCAGAAACCTGAGCCTGGAATAAAAAGGTGAAAATACAGGCCACAATCAAATTAATAAACAGTCGATGATACATAAAAGATTCTTTTGCTATCTTGGATTTTGGGACCAGGATCTTTCTCGAATGAACAGTGGCAGGAGATTGATACTCTCTCTGGCTTTATCTGAACAGTTCAGGAACTGCGTGTCAATCAAGAGCGAGAAAACTTGGTAAGCAATGTTTGTTTTACGATTTTGTCGAGAGCTGTTGCATTAAGTACAAATATTCCAATGAACTTAACATTGCTTCCTGTTCCTGGTTTGCATTTCCTTTGTGTCCGCCTTCGATATTTTCGTAATAATAAAATTCATAGCCCATCTGTTCCATTCTGGCTGCCATTTTTCGAGCATGTCCCGGATGGACACGATCATCTTTGGTGGAAGTAAAGAAATAGACCTTCGGGTAGTCCTGCCCTGACTTTAAATTCTGTAGGGGAGAGTACTTTTTGAGATAGGACCATTGTTCGGGAAGATCAGGGTTACCATATTCCGCCATCCAGCTGGCACCAGCGAGAAGCTTATTGAATCGTTTCATATCCAGCAATGGAACGCCGCACACAATGGCATTGAACAGATCCGGTCGTTGCGTAAACGCCACTCCCATTAGCAGACCGCCATTACTGCGCCCCATTGCCCCATAATGTTGCGGAGAACTAAATCCCCTACTTTGAACAGCTTCGGCAACAGCAAAAAAATCATCATAAGCACGTTGCCGATTTTCAAACAAAGCCGCATCATGCCAGCGAGGACCATATTCACCCCCTCCCCGAATATTGGCAAGCACATAAGCACCTCCTTTTTCCAGCCAGAGCTTTCCCATCAGAGCGCTATAATGAGGTAATATCGATATTTCAAATCCACCATATCCATACTGCAGAACGGGTGTAGAATGATCTAACTTAAGGTCTTTCTGATAAACTATGAAATAAGGAATATCCGTGCCGTCCTTGCTGATCGCAAAACTTTTCTCAACTTTGAGGCCGCTAGTATCAAAGCGTGCTGGAGTTGATTGGACAGTCTCTTCTACTCCCTCTTGAAAATTCACATAATACAGGCTACTTGGTTGTAGAAATCCATCGCGCGAAAGCAGCAGGTGATTGCTGTTTTTATCAGAAGAACTGATTGAGATGACATCATCGCCTCCCCAGGGAATCAGATTTCCGTTCCATTTGTTTTCCTGAAACGTAAATTCTCGAATCTGACTGGAAACATGCTCGAGGCATGTAAGATAGACAGCATCTCTGGCATACCTTACTTGCGAAATAGTGCCTGTCAGTCCCGGATCAAAAACGGGAAAAAGATCATTGATTATTCCCGTCTCTCGAAAATTCGTCAATGAAAAACTAACGAGACTACCTGCCGTAAAGCCTCGCCAGTCCTGTTTCAATTCGATTAGTATTTGATCCTGAAATAATCCAGACAAACTGCATTTCTGAGGAAGAGGCAGTTGTTTCAATACACCAGAATCAGTAATGAGATAGAAGCTGAAATGATAAAAGTCATGTCCTCGAAGGACAAAACAGGTTTGACCATTGTCATGCTCGATATTGATGGGATAAACGAAGGTCTCTTCCGGTCCCGTTTCCAGAAGCGTCTCAGCAGTGGAAAGGGGCGTCCCACGTTTCCAGCGTTTGAGTATTCGGGCATAGCCGGAAGTATTCAAACTCCCCTCACCCCAATCGGTGGCGATCAATAACTGATCGTGGTTTTCCCAGCAAAGATTTGTTTTCGCGAGTGGAACTTCAAAACCTTTTTTGACAAATGTTTTGGACTCAAGATCATATTCGCGATAGACGGCGGTATCCGTTCCACCGGGTGCAAGTTCAAGAATGCAGCGTGCATAATCAGGGCCAAGACAATCCACGCCTTTATAGATCCAGTTTTCACTTTCTTCTTTTGCCAGTTTGTCGACGTCCAGTAATGTCTCCCATTCAAGCTGCTGTTTTCTGAATTGAGTTAAACTGGAACGACGCCAAAGGCCCCGTACGTGATCCTTATCTCGCCAAAAGTTATAGACAAAATCTCCGCGCAGGGTTCCATAAGTAATCCGATCTGAAGCAGTCAGAATTTGCAGTGCTTCCTGCTGATACTGTTTATAGAGAGGATCGCCTGTCAGCGCTTTCAGAGTGTTGGAATTTTGCTGTTTCACCCAGTCTAATGCTTTTTCGCCTTCGATTTCCTCAAGCCAGAGTAAAGATTGCTCTGGATTATTCTCAGTTTGCGAATTGTTTTCAGAAAGTATTTCCGGTGAATCCATGACCAGGCTCCCGCTAATGGTATTATTCGAAATCAGGACAAAGTTTATTGTAGAACAAACCTGGAATCTGCCTTAAGCGAGTTGAAGGGTTTTATCAGGTTTTTCTGCGGAACCGGGTGAGATACAACATATTCTTCGAATTTCCTGTATCAGAGCGTGCATTTAAAGCAGAGCGATGATACAATCTTCGGCTGTTGAGTAGTCAAAATAGCAGGTACAAGAAAGAACGCCTGGCAAAAATTTTGACTGATCTCCAGAATCTCTTTATAAAAGATTTCGCTGTTTGCTGATCTTTTCGTGTTGTTTTGGCTACTTTTGCCGAGCTCCCTGACCGGTGTTCCGCTCTTGAAAGTAGCAGCTGGGTGATACGAGGCAGAGCTTCGAGGAGAACTGTTTTCAGGAAGTAACCTGAAAACAACCCCCTGAGTCCGGAATAATCGACTCTCACCTATTTCTTTCATTACACGACCCAATTTCTTTTTTTACGCGACGATTACACTCAGTCTCTAGGCTGAATGTTCGTCTAAAGGTTGATGCATGTTAACTGAAGCCTCATCTCAGGCAAAATTTACGGATTTAGCACTCTGCCAGCCCGTATTGGATTCACTGGAAGAGCTGGGATATCAAACCCCGACACCGATCCAGTCACAGACGATTCCCCTTTTACTGGAAGGAAAAGATCTGGTAGGACAAGCCCAGACCGGCACGGGAAAAACAGCAGCATTTGCGTTGCCTTTACTCTCGAAAATCAATCTGGAAATCAAGGCTCCCCAGATTTTAGTACTAGCACCGACGAGAGAGCTGGCGATTCAGGTTGCCGAGTCGTTTAAAAAATATGGTGCAAAGCTGAAGGGACTACAGGTCTTACCGATTTACGGGGGTGCAGATTTCAAAAGCCAGCTACAGCCCTTAAAACGTGGGGTACAGGTGGTTGTAGGAACTCCTGGTCGGGTGATGGACCACATGCGTCGCGGAACATTGAAACTGGATGCTCTCAGCTGTCTGGTGCTGGATGAAGCAGACGAAATGCTGCGAATGGGTTTCATTGATGACGTGGAATGGATTCTGGAACAAACGCCGGACAACCATCAAACCACTCTGTTTTCCGCCACAATGCCACAAGCCATCCGTCGAATTGCTGGAAATTATCTAAAGTCACCAGAAGAAATCACAATTAAAGATAAGACTCGCACAGCTGACACTATTCGCCAAAGACACTGGTTGGCAAAAGGTCATCATAAATTGGATGCACTGACTCGCATCCTGGAAGCAGAAGAGACTGATGGTGTACTTATTTTTGTCCGAACTAAGACGATTACGACAGAGCTTTCTGAAAAACTGGAATCACGTGGTTTTCTGGCCGCACCATTAAATGGTGATATTCCACAGAAACAACGCGAGCGAACCGTGGGGCGACTCAAGGCTGGGCATGTTAATATCGTGATTGCCACCGATGTCGCTGCTCGAGGATTGGATGTAAATCGAATCAGTCACGTCATCAACTATGATTTACCCGGTGATTCAGAGGCCTATGTACATCGCATCGGTCGTACCGGTCGCGCAGGGAGAACGGGTGAAGCAATTACTTTTGTCTCTCCTCGTGAAACTCGATCACTCCAAAATATTGAACGGTCCATCAAACATAGAATTGAAAGGATGGAACTTCCTTCCATCAGCAAGATCAATGAACGCCGTAAAGAGCGTTTCAAAGAATCGATCACCAAAACAATGAAAGGGCCAGATTTCGAACTTTTCCAGAAGTTACTGAGTGAGTACCAATCGGAAACAAATCATTCTGAAATCCAGATCGCGGCGGCATTAGCCTGCATGTTCCAGGGGAAACGTCCTTTGTTTTTAACTGAAGCCCCACGTAAAGAAGTGACTCAACGACAACGGGAAGTCTCTTCTGGATCGAGAAAAAATCAGGCCACTTCGCCATCTGAGCGAAGATTCCAAAAATCAGCTACACCTCCTGAGCGTCGATTCCAAAAAGAAGAGAAAGACCGTCCTGCTCGAACTCGTACTACAAGCGAAGCTCCGGAAGAAGGCATGGAACGTTTCCGTATCCAGGTAGGACACAGTCACGGCGTTAAACCAGGTAAGATTGTAGGAGCGATTGCCAATGAGGCTGAACTGGACAGCCAATACATTGGCAGAATCAATATCTTTGACGATTACAGTACCGTTGACTTACCCGAAGGGATGCCACGAGATATTTTCCATGCCTTGAAAACCGTCTGGGTATCTGGCCAACAATTACGGATTTCCCGCTTTGAACAGATTGATGCTTCTTCACCCATCAAACGTAAACGATTCAAAGGTAAGCATAAACACAAACAACAGAAAGTTTGATTTCTGTTGTCTATATCTTTGACTCTCCAACAAAAAAACCGCGGCCGTGAATCACGACCGCGGTTTTTTGATGTAATGAGTTCTGCTTAATTGTTGCTGCCAAACACTTTGCTGGTTTGACCTGAAGAAGTCTGTGCTTTGAGCCGTTTTCCACGGGTATATAAACCAGAAACGGTACCAGACGAAGAGGCGTTCACACCAGTCTTTTTTGCCCCCAGTTTGATCTTGGATTTAACACCCGAACCAGGAGTATGCAAACGACGCTGTGGCTTATAGCCAATGTAACTCAAAAAGTCGTTAATCCCAACCACTCGAACTGCTTTCAAGCGAGCCTCTTCCCGAATTTCTTTCATCTTGGCGAGAAGCTCCTGCATCTTGTCGCGTTGTTCGTCTGTCTTAGCATTATCAATATTTGGTGATTCACCGATCACAAGAAATTTGGTATGGACAGTGAGTCCATTTCCGAGACGCTCACCATTTTCTGTTACTTCATTATCGACCTTGGCGTTCGCATTTTCAACAATTTGACGAAGCTGATCCATATCAGATTTCCCGTCACCATCCAGGTCAATGATACCAGAAATGGCAAATGTTTCTGGACGACCTAACCCCCAAAGTGGCGTATAAATCGGGTCCCCGGGGCTAATCGGTTGGTAAATATCATCTCCTACAATACTCGCTTCTGAGAGGTGTGGCCCTAAGACTTTAGTCACTTCAATGGCCCCAATGATGTCTTCTTCGCCGCGCCCGATTCCCTGATGAGACTTGCGATACACACTGAATGTCATGCCTTTGGGAAGACGGTCTGCTTCTCCCAGATTGATCCAGACGACTCCGGTGCTGTTGTCTACTGTTCTGACCAAACCATCTGGTTTTTCGAAACTATCCTTTTGTATTTGAGACAGGCGGCTGCGAAGAGTATCAATCAGGCTGGCATACGTATTATTTTTATTTTCAAGATCTTTTATCTTCTTGGCATCTGTTTCTCGCAATTGATCCAGCTCAATCAGAATCTCTTCATTTTCTTTCTGAAGTGCACTAATTTGTTGATCCTTCGCGGAAACTTCTTCTTCTTTGACTTTCTGAGTGTCTGCTAAATCTTTTTCCGAATTATCACGGGCCTTTTTATGTTCATCAACAACTTTATCCAGCTCGCCCTTCAATGCCAGAAATTGAGCTTCCAAATCATTTTTGGCGGTTTGCTCCTGGGCCAACTGGTTTTTGGTCTGATTTAGCTGCCCCGAAAGTTTAATGAGAGTGTTTTTGATCGTGGGCTCTGCCAGAACGTTAGCATGGGTTTTGATATCCTGCTCGGTCGCTCCAATCACAGTATTCGGAGTTTTACTATCCAACCCTACATCTTCCTGCTCATTACCGATTAATTTTTTCAAAGCTTGCAGCTCTTCATCAAGCTTGCGAACAGCAGCACCATCGCGTTGTGAATCTTTTTGAGCCTGTTCCAACTTGGCGTTCGCTTCTCCCAGATCTTTAAAATTCAAGTAAGCAATCACACCACAAATCAATGTAGCCATGACAAATAAGATTAATGAAAAGTGAACAGCAGTTGGTTTACTGGCAGCCATGTTATTAAACCTTAAGGATTTCTAAGTGATAATCAGGTACAGCTCAGTACCGTGACAGTTGTAATCTGAAGTGAATTTTCATCGAAACGAAGCCTTATCATCCCTGATGACTTACAGGAAAGACCAGACGAAGTGGTATTGAATCCGTTGAAGTACTTAAATTCCTGTACTAAATCATTTTAAATGCAGGAAAAGCCATGTCAAGAAGCTTTCTGACTCTGTTTGTTGGACTGCCAATTGATTCCAGCATCACAAATATAAATAACCACACACAAACATATACATAAAAGCATTACTCAAGTCTGATAAAACACGAAGATCTTTAAGGATAATTCGATAAAAGATTTCGTAGAGTTCCGAGTTAAACCGGCCTGTTGATGGTAGTTCAGTCCAGTCTCACCAATAATAAGTGCTGTTTGAGCAGAATTCCAGCTTTTAAAAGTTTGAGCTTGCAATCAAACCGTGGTGAAAGCCTCCTCATGTTTCAATTTCGGCTATCTCATTTCAAAATTTCAGGTAAAGCTAAATCTTTATGAAAGAAACACTTTACATCATTGATACGTTTTCTCTGGTATTTCAGGTATTTCATGCTGTGCCGGCGATGACCGGGCCCGCTGGCCAGCCAACCAATGCCATTTTTGGAATCACCCGAGATATCCTTAACATCATTAAAACCCATTCCCCAGATTATTTAATCTTTGCCATGGATTCGAGTGGTCCTGGAACCAGAAATGAAATCTACCCGGATTATAAGGCAAATCGCTCGGAGATGCCTGAAGACCTCAAAGCACAAATATCTTCTATTATGGATGTTGTGAAAGGGTTTCAAGTTCCGATTATCGAACAGCCCGGTTGGGAGGCAGATGATGTCTTTGCCACACTCGCTCGCTTAGGAAAAGAACGCGGAATAGAAACAGTGATTGTGACCAATGATAAAGACGCCCGCCAACTGATCAATGACTCTGTCCAGCTCTATAACATTCGTAAAAACACATTTATGGATGCTGAAGCGGTCGTTCAGGATTGGGGAATCCGTCCTGATCAAGTAATCGATTTTCAATCATTGGTGGGAGACAGCGTAGATAATATTCCGGGAGTCCCCCTTGTAGGACCAAAAAAAGCACAAACCTTAATTGAGAAATTCGGCTCTCTGGAAGAAGTTCTGGCAAATGCGGATCAGGCAAAAGGTCCGAAACTGCAACAAAATCTGAAAGAGTATGCAGACCAGGCTCGTATGTCGCGTCAACTGGTAACTTTGAATAACGGTCTGGAGTTGAAGGTAGACTGGGAAGCTTCGCGGTTAACTCATCCTGATCGGGAACGCTTACGTCAATTATTCATAGATTTTGGCTTCCGTCGATTTGCTGAAGACATGAAAGATAATTTTACGAAGCAGGACACAACTCCCACAGTAGATCGCATCTGGGAAACGGTTGACAGCAAACCGACGTTTGAAAAATTCATGGCGCTGATACATCAGCAGGATGAATTTTGTGTTGACCTGGAAACAACCGGATTAAAACCTGCAGAAGCAGAGATCGTAGGTTGGGCTATCAGTTGGCAGGAAAATCAGGGCTACTATATACCAGTGGAAGGGCCAGCAGGTCAAAAAGCTCTGGATCCACAGTATGTATTAAATCATCTCAGACCTTTACTGGAAGATCCGGATATTCTGATTGCCAATCAGAACATCAAATACGATATGGTTGTGTTAATGCGGGCGGGTGTCACACTCCAGGGAGTCAGCATTGATCCGATGGTAGCCAGTTATCTACTGAGTGCAGGCGAACGAGGACACGGCCTGGATAAACTGGCCGAACGGTATTTGCAACATACAATGATTCCGATCTCGGATCTCATTGGATCAGGAAAACAACAGAAAAAAATGTTTGAAGTCGATGTCGTGAAGGTTGCTGAATATGCCGTAGAAGATGCTGAAATCGCGTGGAAGCTATCTCGAATCTTGAAAGAAGAACTCAAGCAAGAAGGTTTGTGGGATCTTTACTGGGATCTCGAGCGTCCTTTAATTTCCATTCTGGCAGAAATGGAATTTACCGGTATCCGCGTAGATACAGATGAATTAAACCGTCAAAGTCAGCAACTTCAGGAACGCCTCACCGAACTGATAAGCGAGATTTATGAAATTGCGGGTCACGAATTCAACATTGCTTCGCCACTGCAACTGCGCACGGTTTTGTTTGAAGAGCTGAATCTGCCTGTCTTTAAAAAGACAAAAACTGGCCCGAGTACTGACCAGAGTGTCCTCGAGAAATTAGCGCCGTTGCATGAACTGCCGGCCAAGATCAGCGAACATCGGCATCTTTCGAAACTGAAAAGTACCTACCTTGATGCGTTACCGGATTTGGTCAATTCAGATACGGGTCGAATTCATGCCAGTTTCAACCAAGTGGTCGCTGCGACAGGCCGGTTAAGTTCCAGTGATCCCAACCTGCAGAACATTCCGATCCGAACGGAAGAAGGTCGACAGATACGCAAAGCCTTTATTCCGAAGAATGAAGACTGGCGACTGTTGTGTGCGGATTATTCGCAAATCGAATTACGGGTTCTGGCGCACCTGAGTCAGGACGAAGCGTTGAGTCTGGCATTCCGAGAAGGTGCCGACATTCATACTGCCGTCGCGTCTGACATTTTTCGCGTTTCCCATGATGACGTTGACAGCAATATGAGGCGGACTGCCAAGGCAGTCAACTTTGGTGTGATCTACGGTCAAAGTCCTTTCGGATTATCAGAAACGATTGGTATTCCACAATCAGAAGCGGCTGGATTCATCCAAGATTACTTTGAACGCTATCGCGGCGTCAGAGAATTTCTGGACCAGATCCTGGAAGACTGCTCCAAAAATCGTTTCGTCCGCACCATCTGTGGAAGAAAGCGGGAAGTCCAGGGTGTCCGTGCAGGAATTCAGAAGCAATTAAATATGCCCGAGCGAACAGCGATTAACACCGTGATTCAAGGATCTGCTGCTGACCTGATTAAACAAGCCATGATCAATGTTACGGAACGCCTGAAACAGGAACAACATCCAGGAAGAATGCTGATGCAAATTCATGATGAACTGGTCTTTGAAGTTCCCACATCAAACCTGGAGTCTCTGAGCCAAATCGTGCGTGAAGAAATGGAGTCTGCAATGGATCTGGATATCCCGCTGATTGTAGACCTTTCTTCTGGAAGGAACTGGCTCGAACAAAATAGTCTGGAGATACCCAGCCTCTGATTTCTGACCATTTTACCTGTAAAGTAATTGGTTCGGCCGACAGATCAAATTCCCTTGATCTTTCGAACAAAAAATCCGAGCCAGTTTCACAATTTTAGGTCGAAAACAGGGAAGTTTGTTTTTTTTTGTTGACAACTGGCATGACATCGGTAACGATATTACTGCACTCCTATGTGTCTCATCTAATAGTTGCTAAGGATTCAGCAATCATAAGCCTCCTGTGTGGTAAGTTTCTGTTTCGAAGGAATGTGTAAGAAAACCATTTTCCACCAAATGCAAGTTGTTACAACCTTCTTGTGTC
>Ga0055584_100001197_pt1 | contig 25469 bp, 16 predicted proteins | sample OSDHelmetaG_FD_58716 | JGI IMG/M metagenome (GOLD analysis project Ga0055584, IMG submission 58716) | Pelagic marine sediment microbial communities from the LTER site Helgoland, North Sea, for post-phytoplankton bloom and carbon turnover... | ecosystem: Environmental > Aquatic > Marine >...
CCAGTTCTTCCAGTTCTTCCAGTTCTTCCAGCTCTTCTGTTGAAGGTGCCTTGCTTTTTACAACAGGCTGTGCATTGAGAGTTGGTTGTTCCGGAGCAGTGATGACTGATCGAGAAAGAGGCGCTGGTGCTGCTGGCAATTGGGGCAAAGCCGCAGTTTTTGCTGGTGCAGCAACGGGAGCCTTTTTAACGATTTGCTGCGATTGCGGTAAACGTTTCGGAGTATGTTTTGTTTTAGCTGGCAAAAACTTATCATACCATTTCTTCTTATCATCTGGTTGATGATAAGAATTCTGCTGAGGTTTCCCAGCGATTTTTTGAGAAGAAGTTTTTGGAGCCGGGTTGATTGCACCACGACCTGCAACAGAACCGGGATTGGCTGTTTTTGGTAATGATTGTAAATCCATAGGTGGCATCGTTCGGCCATCTCTACGATATAATAACTCCAACTGACGCTGAATTTCACTCTGTCCGGGCTTTGCATTCGGTTGAGGAATCGCAGTTTGATATTGCGGAGTTTTTGCTTGTTTACCACCACGATTGAGCACAGGAGGTTTTGCAACAGATTTTTTCTTTACAGTCTGTTTGTTTTTCTTCAGAAAAAGAGCTCTCGGATCCAAAGTTAGCCCTATCTGCTGAATTTGAGAGCGTTTCTTTTCTTTTTGAGCTGAATGCGCACGCGGCTTCGTAATACGGCGCGCTGAATGCATTTCTCGTTGAATGGCTGCTGATAATGTATTTTGCGGGTTCCGCACTATCTCTGTACTTTGGTGCTTTTTTGGACTGATCTGGATGGAAGGTTCTTCCGCAGACAGCAAATTCGAATTCGTGAGCACTAAGCCAGAAATCGCGCTGAAAATTAAAACGCGAGCGGAGAAGCGAGTTCCTGCTATCATCTCCTGAAGTCTCCTGGTTACTAAGTCTTGAGTTTTGACAAATGAATACATTCGACGACACTCAAAAAATTTCCGATCTGATTGTTTTCCCGAATCGTCGAGTCTTCATTAATCGGAAGATTGCTTTCAAATGGTTGGTTCCACATAATCGACACAATCATGCAGAATAATCCCTGCTGTATTTTCTATCGTCGTTAATCTGCTCCGGTTTTTATGCCTATGTCGATTGTAGGAATAGATTCCTGCGGGATCTTTGAATTAACCCGAATGACCGTTTTTATTGATAATCTTGACGCAGTGCTGGTATTGTTAACATGTTGCCTACTTTATGATTGGGGACGTCGGTGTCCGTTGGATGTCATGCCTGTATTCAGTCTGGCAATTCTGTCTTCCCCTTTCACGGAAATAGTTTATTTTAATGGAGTTATGAAAATGGATGAGCACCAGTCAGAACAGGAAAAACCCGTGGTGGCACAACCTGACTCTACGACTCAGCCTAAGCCGAAAGGTCAGTTCAAGCATCGCTGGCTGGTGCGTGGATTGTTGGTATTGCTGCTGATCTCGCTCTTTATCAACCTGGGATTTTACTTCTGGTTTCAGGATTACTTTACAATCGGGGGTGGCGCTACCGAGCAATTTGTGACTGGTGATCAATTCGCAAAAAAGAAAATTGCGATCATTTCCATATCAGGGACCATTATGCCTCCGTTTACCGAACGGATTTTGCGGTCGATTAAAAAAGCCCAGGAAGATGATGAAGTCAAAGCTGTCCTGTTGGAAATTGACAGTCCCGGTGGTTTTGTTGCCGACAGCCACCAGATTTATCACCGACTGGTTCAACTTCGCGAAACAAAACCGATTGTCGTATCAATGAAACGAATGGCGGCTTCTGGAGGATACTATGTTGCGATGGCCGCTGGTGAAAAAGGGGTGATTTTTGCGGAACCTACAACATGGACCGGTTCGCTGGGAGTCATTATTCCCCGCTTTGACCTGAGTGGACTAGCCGAAAAAGTGGGTATCGTCTCGGACCCGTTAAAAACGGGAGAGTTTAAAGACGCATTAAATCCATTTCGCGATCTTACCAAACGGGAACGCGCAATCTGGGATCATATCCTCGATGAGTCTTATCAGCGTTTCTTGAATGTCATTACAGACAATCGAAAAAATCTAACCTATGACCAGGTGAAAAAGTTGGCAACCGGTCAGATCTACCCTGCGACGGATGCCAAAGAGAATGGATTGATCGATGAGATCGGCTATCAGGAGGATGCATTAGCCCGTTTACAGGAAATCACAGGACTCAAGAAAGTATGTGTGATAAGATATTCACACCCCATGTCCCTGTTTGATATTTTATTGGGATCAGCAGATGCGAATCAGATGGAAAATCGAAAGCAGGCACTTTTGAATTCAACAGTCCCGCGTGCCATGTACTTAGCTTCATGGATGGGGGAAATGCCAGGTTGGCAGTAATTTGTTTCGGGTTAAAATGTCTTCCAGAATAAAAGCAAACCTATGTTAGCACAAGATGAGCCAACAGCTCCCGTTCAGAATCCTTATCTGAATGATCAAGATTTGTATGGTGCGCCATCACCAGTCTGGGGTCTGATAGGGGACATTTTCTGGTTCGTGTATTTCCTGTTCATGATCTGGATGCTTGTGGATTGTGTCAGGAAGGATCCGGACCGTTTTTTATGGTTTTGGGTGATCCTCATATTTCAGCCTTTTGGGACTCTCATTTATTTCTTTGTACGTTGGTTGCCGACCAATCATATTCAGCTTCCGGAGTTTGCCAGGCCTTTATTCCGTCAGCGTCGCCTGAATGAACTTGAAACGGCAGCGTTACAAATTGGCAATGCTTACCAGTTTGTGCGTTGGGGTGATGCGCTGAAAGAGGCTGGTATTCGTCAAAAAAGTCTGGATGCCTATCATGAGGCTTTAAAAAAAGAGCCTGATAATCTGCAGGCTTTATGGGGGGCGGCTCAGATTGAAATGCAGATCAAAAAAATCGAAATCGCGAAATCGCGGTGCCAGAAAATTCTCGACATCGATCCCGAGTATAAATTTGGTGATGTCTCACTATTATTTTGTAAAACATTGTGTGAGTTAGATACTCCTGAAAATGCCAGAGAGCAGCTGGCTAAACACACAAAACGCTGGCGACAACCCGAGGCATTGTATATTTTAGCGACGCTCGAAGTAGACGCCGGTGACAATCAGGCTGCTCGAAAAACGTTGCAGAGCATGCTGCTGGATATTAATGGCAGTCCACGGGGAATCGCGCGGAAATTCGTTCGCTGGAAAAGCAAAGCGCGACGTTTACTAAAACGTTTGCCAAAGTCTTAAATAATGCCATGTAACGGGCCACCTGGCGCACCAAGTTGATCGACTCGTTTGGTGATTTCGGGATCTTCAATCAAAGGGGGAGCATGGTGTGGCTTGATGCGCGCATCAATCACCAGTGAGCCGTGACAGCCCCAGTGTTTGTTTTCTGTAAACGACTCAATGCCATTAACATCACAGGCAGGGTTGGACCGTGTGAAGACAGTCCACAGAAAATTATTCAGACTGGCGGCGGTAAATGAACTGTCATCCACAAGCACAGTCAGTGGAAATTGATTGATGGGATGAGCTAAAGGTAATTCGCTGCAAAAACGTTTTAGGTCTTCGTTATTTTCCTGAAAGGCGGGAGCTTGGATTGCCAGGATACCGGGATGACAGAGCTTCGGGTCAGAAAATCCAGACGGAAGTGAGAAACTGTCAGGAATACTTGTAGGCAGTTTACGTTTTGCTGAACCAGCGGCCGCCATGACGACTTTGGAACCGGAATTAATGCCACTCCCCGAATAATCGAGCGTATCCATGGTGGTACAGGTTTGAAAATGGAGATCACGTTTCCAATCAACGCGTTCCAGCAGATGTGTCAGAAACGCTTCAATATTCTCTGCATTCAGTTCAGGATGATCCTCTCGTGCCACGATCATCAAATACTTGGCTAAACTTAATTGGCCCTGTCCCAGAATGGCGTTGGCATTCGTCAGGATTTCCTGTGGTTTCCGTTCTTTATCGTAGGGAGTATAACGCTCGCTTCCTATTGCGAGGAGTAAAGGATGAACGCCGGCGGCATCGACGGCGTGAACCTGATGTACTCCCGGAATCACCGACGGAATCGCAGGTCCCGTAATTTCATGGATGATGTCTCCAAAGGCGGTGTCCTCCTGAGGAGGTCTTCCGACGACTGTGAAGGGCCAGATGGCATCATTGCGATGGTAGACGGATTCTACATTCATCACCGGAAAGGGATGTGCCAGACTGTAATATCCCAGATGATCGCCAAACGGTCCCTCGGGAAGTAATTGCTCCGGATCAATCCACCCCGTAATACAGAAATCGGCATCCGCATACATGGGCAGTCCCTGTTTGTTGCGTATCATACGAATGGCACGCTTCCCAAGTGCTCCTGCGAATGTGAGTTCGGAAAGTCCTTCGGGCAAAGGCATCACTGCCGACAAGGTCATCGCGGGGGCTCCCCCCACAAATATATTGACCTTTAATGGCTCTCCTTTTTCAATGGCTTCTGCATGATGGACGCCTATGCTGCGATGAATCTGATAATGCAGGCCGATCTGTTTGTTGAGCTGATATTCATTTCCGGCTAGTTGGATGCGGTACATTCCCAAATTGGAATTCATTAACCCGCCGCGTTGGGGTGATTCTGTATAAACCTGAGGCAGAGTGATAAATGGACCTCCATCATCGGGCCAGCTTTTGAGTTGAGGAAGATCTTCAATTTGAATTTGATTCTCAATAACGGCTCCTCGTGAACGAGAGCGAGGTAACATATGCAGTAATGAGAACGGGACATCGAGATAGCGCAGGGGGTGCTTCCAGAATTGGGAAGGGTCGACTTTCAATTCCACCAGATGATTCACAGCAGCTAAAGCATCACGAAAGATATACCGTGTGCGTTCGAGTGTTCCAAACAGATTGCTCACCATCGGAAATTTGCAGTCACGCACATTTGCAAAATAAATCGCAGGGCCACCGGCTTGATAAACGCGGCGCTGGATTTCCGCTGCTTCCAACCGGGCATCGATCTCTTGGTCGATACGAATTAACTGGCCCGTTCGCTCCAGATCGTTGACACACTCTCGCAGTCCTCGGTATCCCATCGGGGCACTGTCCCATTCATACAAAATTAATGATTGTCTTCATTACGATACAATCAGCAGATTAACGGTTGCTGGCGAATTATACCACGTAGAAGTCTAGGGAACACTGGATTGCTGTTCCGTTTGCATTTGCATTCCGGCATCGATCTTCTATGATTTGCCTGCAGAAGTATTCTATTTTATCTTCAGATCCGATTTCAAAGCGAAGTGTGTAAAGATCATCATGGAAGCAATAGCCAATGGAATGATATTGCTGATGCTGTCGATCGGCCATGCTGAACTCTGGGTCATGGTCATCAATCGCACACACGCCCTGCCGATACCTGATGCGCGGCTCAAGAGACTCAGGCATGCTCTGGAGCTATTCATCGTCCTGTTTCCCATTGTGCTGTTTTTCTCCGTGGGGCTGTACACTCCAGGGGTTTTAGTGGGTGGGGCCTGGAGTCAACTCCCTTTCTGGTGGAAGCCTGTTCTGTTTGTATGTGCCCTGGGATTTCTGGGCTTATTATATTCGGGATTTCGTCATCTGTTTTACAAACCACCCCGACTACAGACCGAACACCAGTCGGAACTGATCCATATGCGACAGAGGCTCAATCAGGATCTGATCGGAGAGGGGCCCTATCATTATCTGGCTGGCCTTCCCTTGAACGAAATTTTCAGTGTCGATTTCACTCGGAAAACATTTCAGCTCCCTCGTCTACCGGAGAACTGGGAAGGTCTGACAATTTTGCATCTCAGCGACTTACATTTTTCCGGCACATTGAAACGCGAGTATTTTGTCGAGCTGTGTCGGATCGCACAGGAAACCAAGCCTGACCTGATCGTTTTCGCTGGCGATCTGATTGACGAGATGAAATGTCTCGACTGGTTGGATGACACACTGGGGCCGATGCAAGCACCTCTGGGGTGTTACTTTATTCTCGGTAATCATGACTGGCATCAGGAGAGTCTTCAGATTCGAGAAACTTTAGTGGAAACGGGCTGGATCGATCTCTCTACTGAGCCATTTCTTCTGAAGCATGCAGGACATACACTGCAACTGGCGGGAACAGAAGTCCCCTGGATGGGAGAGCATCCGGAAATCAAGCGATCATCCATCGGGGAAGGCACCGAACCAGAATCGGACTTCTTTCTGCTGGTCAGTCACACGCCAGATCATTTTCACTGGGCAGTTCGCCAGGAATATGATCTGGTACTTTCCGGTCACACGCATGGTGGGCAAGTCCGATTCCCATTGATTGGTCCGGTATTTGCCCCCAGTCTACACGGGACCCGTTATACAAGTGGAACATTTGCCCGTGGTTCCACAGTGTTGCACGTCAGTCGTGGAGTCTCTGGCATCCATCCCTTACGCTGGCTCTGCCGACCCGAAATCAGTCTGTTAACCTTGAGAGTCTCGGACAAGAAAACATCAGACTAACGTGGCTGCGTTCCCGGAACGGTCGCCTGGCGTTCGCCCCCTTTTTCCGTTATTTGAAACTCGGCCCAAATCGGTAAGTGATCTGAAACCAACAGTGCTTCCTTCTCAGTCAGCTTAAAGCGTGTTTGAAAATCATAGACACCCGATTGGCCTGTAAACTCCTGAGAGCGATGGCGGCTGAAGAGTATGTTGTCATATTGTTTTGATTTACGGGTGTTCGTTGGTACTTTCGAAACAGTCCACATCAAATCGGGAACGGTTCCCAATTCTCCCAGATGCCGATCATCGACATTCAAGTCACCCAGCAGGATGACATCATCTTCCTGACTTCCATCATTGGTAACAACCCGATACACATCGTCCAGAACATTTAGTTCCTGTTTGGTTTCATCGGGGTCGGTGTGAATGTTGATTAGTGAAAAGGTAAATGGTTGATTACCGGATGAAACCAAGGTTCGAAAGTGAGCGACATACGGCGGACGGTGCAATTTGTCAAATTTATCGATCACTGTATAGGCCCATTTTTCATTAACGGTGATTCGATCGGTATTAAAGAAATAGGCGTATTGTTCTTTGCTGGCTGTTCTCCCCTGTCGAGGGCCAACCAGACAGGCGTAATGGTGGTCACCAGAATTGAGAATGCCCAAAAAGTCGTCTATGAATGACTGGTCCTGCGATCGAATTTCCTGAACCGCCACCACATCAAATTGCTGAATGATGCGTGCCAGGATTTGCGGGACCTGCGGTTTTTTCATTTTACTTTGACCAAACACCTGAATATTAAACGTGGCGATACGAATGCTGTTCTCGGAACGAGGTAAATCGATCTCTGTAGAATTCCAGTCCGCTGGTCTCGAACTGGAAATCGTCGAAGAGACAAAGTCCGAAGCCCAGCGCGTGACCTGTTTCGGCTTGATCCCGAAATGAAACATTCCGCCCAACAAACCGACCAATAGTAATGTCAGTCCACGTAATTTCCACGATTTGATGAACGAAGTTTTTGGTTTGTCTGCCATAGTACCATCCATGGTATTACTGATGACGGGAATGAAATGGGAGTCAATGTCTGAAATGACCATCTGTTATGAGGAAACAGGTGGATGAAAGGAGCCGTAATTTAACAACTTTTCAGAGAAACGAGTAGAGCAATTCCTGCAGGGGACGCTGACAGAATCGATTCCCCCCTTGCTGATCATTGTCCGATGCGATAATCTAAATTCTGTTCGGATCATTGAGAAGATCGACTGCCGTATCTCATATCCTGGCAATAGCTTACATAAAGGGCTTTGGTTCCTGTGCCTCGAAGACTGACTATTACCGTTCCTTCTCTCAGCCTTGGCGGCGCAGAAGGCGTTGCCGCCATGATGGCTAATCACTGGGCACAGGCAGGGGATGCAGTCACACTGATTACCCTTGATTCATCAGAAACAGATACGTTTCAACTTTCTGAAGCAGTTCAGCGGTATGAACTGGCGGTGATGCAGGACTCCAAAAACCTGCTACAAGCTGTGTTTAACAATCGACAACGGGTAAGGCGATTGCAGGAAGTCATCGCGGCCTCTGAGCCCGATGTGGTTATCAGCCTCACGGATCGCATGAATGTTTTAACGTTGTTGGCGACACGGAAGTTGAACAGGCCTGTGCTGATTTCGGAACGTTCCGACCCCAGACACCATCCCATCGGTCGTCTCTGGTCATATTTACGAAAAAAAACTTATCCACGCGCAACAGCTTTAGTTGTTCAGACAGAGGGCGTGGCCGATTTCTGTAAGCAGTGGATGAAAGGGACACCCATTGAAGTCATCCCGAATGCGGTTCCCACTCCCCGTTCGCCGGATATTCCTGTAGTCACAGAACAGATGGTTCTCTCACGACCACCTTCACATATTATTTATGGTATGGGACGACTCTCCTATGAAAAAGGTTTCGACCGGTTGATCGATGCCTTTTCAAATCTCGCGGAAAAGTTTCCAAACTGGAAATTGCGAATTTTAGGCGAGGGGCCGTTACGTGAAAGTTTGCAGGCAACCATTGATGAACGGGGATTGCAGGAGCAGATCGAACTGACCGGCTGGGTTGAAGATCCGGAATTACATCTGGATCAGGGAGCACTATTTGTGTTGCCTTCAAGGTATGAAGGTTTCCCCAATGCTTTATTGCAGGCCATGTCGCGCGGTTTAGCTTGTATCAGTTTCGATTGCGAGAGCGGCCCCGCTGACATCGCGCAGGAGGGGTTGCAAGTCATTATTGTACATACCAAAAAATTTAGTAAATTCAGCCCCAGTTACCAGCTTGCTCTTATGATGGAGGCGATTATGGAAGATGAAAGTTTTCGCAAAGAAACAGCCATTAATAGCCTGCAAGTCACAGAGCGTTTTTCGACATCGCGTTATTTTCAGGCCTGGGACGAGTTGATTCAAACAGCCCTTTCAGGGAAAGCGAACTAATGCAACAGTATGTTATTTTACGTCACGATTTTCCTGAGTTGCATTGGGACTTGATGCTGGAAGAAGCGGGAGTGCTCAAAACCTGGCGTCTGAGTGCGCCACCAGCCATTGATCATGCATCAGATGAATCATCGATCGATTTGGTCGCCGAAGCCTTGCCCGATCATCGGCTGGCCTATCTGGAATATGAAGGTCCGGTTTCTGGGGACCGGGGTGAAGTCAGTCGGTGGGACAATGGTACGTTTTCACTACTGGAACGCACCGAAGATCTTGTCGTGGCATTGTTGACGGGGGATGAACTGGCGGGACGAGTGACTCTCAAAAAAACAGACAATGAAAACCAATGGAGCCTGAATTACACGGCATTCTTTTAAGTATGATCGACTTTGGTGATTACTGTTTTTTCACTTCTGCTTTACCGGCGAGACGAAAGACTCCCGGTTCGACAGCCAGAGCTGTCAAGTCGGGTAGTTCTGACTTCCCGCGGTCCAAATGCACAATCAAGGCATCATTGCCATTCGCTTGCCCCCACTCGATATACCAGCCTTCACTACGCGCTTCATGAATCAGATCAGAGATGGCATCATCAATGGGTATCGGGAGCAAGCCGGCTCTGGCGTGATCCAGCTCCAGGACGAGTTGATTGTTGTCCATCAACCACGGTTTGAATTTCAAACTGATGATGCCCGACCATTGTTTCAAAGTCAGATGAAATCCCAGATCCACCTGATTTTTATCAAACTTGACCCGTGGATCAGAGATTCCCTCTGGAACCCATTCGTTGTAGTTCTGATGTAATTCTTCAGCCAGCCAGGCGTTGACTTGTTGTTCGCTGAATTCCTGTGACCAGCGCGGTTCCTTGTTACGTACATCATTTACCAGTTGCATGGAATGTTGGACGAACTGTTTGGCTTTCTGCTGTCTGACTTCCGGCTGAGATTGTTCCTGGAGTGCGATCTGATAAAAATCAGGCACCTGAGAGGAAGACCAATAGAGCCCGCCAGCAACCCCTCCGAGGAGAAGTAGCAGTAAAAAAAGGAACAGTAGAGAACGTTTCATGGAGAAATGCTAAGTCGCATGAGAAGAAGCGTCAAGACCGTTACTCAGGGCGGGAATCTACAGAAATCGTGAAATTGCGCTAAGTTGTATCTTTAAACATACTTGTCGGATGAGTACCGGTCTTTTATGATCGGTCGTCCGAATCAGAACTGCTGTGCGAAACTTTGTTGTATGGCACCATTCCACCAGCTGGAATCATTCATTTCCCGCAGATGAACGAGAAATATTAAGAGCCCATTTATGAGTAATGTCCGAACCCGTTTTGCTCCCAGTCCAACTGGTTACATGCATATTGGAGGTATGCGTACCGCCTTATTCAACTGGCTCTGGGCGCGGCACAATGGTGGACAGTTTATTCTCCGCATTGATGATACCGATCAGGAACGTAACCTTTCGGAAGCACTCGGCCCAATTCTCCAGGCGTTTAAATGGCTGGGGCTCGATTGGGATGAAGGCCCGGAAGTGGGGGGAGAATATGGCCCTTACTTTCAGTCGGAGCGAAATGATCTCTACCGGGCTGCCGTCGATCAATTATTGACAGAAGGCAATGCCTATCGTTGTTATGTTCGGACTGATGAGATTCCATCAGGCCGGGATGAAAAGCTCGAATTTATGCGGCAGAGACCTTCGCTGAAGTTATCACAGAGCGAACTGGATCAGTATGAAGCAGAAGGGCGTCCCTCTGTAGTGAGACTCAAGGTTCCCCACGATCAAATTGTGAAAATTGAGGATGCCGTTCGTGGGCATGTGGAATTTGATACCAATCTGATGATTGATCCGGTAATACTCCGTGCCAATGGTACACCCCTCTATAATCTGGCGACCGTGATTGATGACGCACAAATGCAGATCACTCATGTGATCCGGGCCGAGGAGCATCTTTCCAATACACCAATACAAGTTCTCATTTACCAGGCACTCGGCTATGATCTGCCTCAGTTTGCACACATTCCGTTTGTGGCGGCACCCGGCGGAAAAGAAAAACTGAGTAAACGCAAGCTCGAGAAGTATCGTAAGAGCCCGCAGTTCAAAAAAATGTTCGACAAGGCAGAATCCGTCTTTCCACGAATTGGATTGGAAAACGCGGGAGGCCTTGATCCCGTCATGGTCGAGTATTACGAAAAAATTGGCTATCTACCAGAAGCCATTCTCAATGCCCTGGCGCGTCTGGGCTGGTCATTGGATGACAAGACCGAAAATATGTCACTCGATAAGATTATTGAGAACTTTACACTCGATCGGATTGTCAAATCTGCTGCGGGCCTTGATCCGGATAAATTGCTCAGTTTTCAATCACATTGGATGAACCAGTTATCGTTGGATGAGAAAGTAGAACGCTGCAGTCCCTTTTTGGAAAACGCGGGTTTAGTCCAGGATGCAAGTGTTCCGGAAATCAAACAACGTATCAGTCAGGTGATTCTCGGCATGGAAGACCGCTTGAAAGTGGCCAGTGATATTCTGGACTTTGATGAATTTTTTGTCGCCGATGACCAATTGGAATATGATCCCAAAGCCTTCAAAAAACGGATTCAAAAATCAGCAGAGGCAGTGATACTTTTGGGGAAATTGAAAGACCAGTTAGCGAAAGCCGATGACTTCGGTGCAGGGGCATTAGACAAACTGTTGCACGACTTTGTAGATGCCGAGGAAATCGGTATGGGGCAAATTATTCATGCATTGCGTGTCTCTGTCAGTGGAAAAGGAACAGGAATCGGAATGTTTGATTGTCTCGCAATTCTAGGCAGAGCGAGTTGCGTCAGGCGGATTGAACGGGCGATAGCCCTTGCTCAGGGTACATAAAGAAAGCTGTAACAGTAGAAACAGGCTGGTCCTGTAATTGTTGAAAATATTAAAGGAGTAAGGGATGTCAACTCCCGAAGAAAAAACACCAACCGATTTTATTCGCACGATCATTCAAGAAGATAATCGCACGGGTAAACACGACGGACGTGTTCATACGCGATTTCCTCCCGAACCGAATGGCTATCTGCATATCGGTCATGCTAAGTCGATCTGCCTTAACTTTGGCATTGCCAATGAGAACCCGGGTGGACTCTGCAATTTGAGATTTGACGATACAAATCCAGAAAAGGAGGATGTCGAATACGTCGATTCCATCAAAGAAGATGTGAAGTGGCTCGGTTTTGACTGGGACGAAAGAGTTTATTTTGCGTCAGATTATTTCGACCGACTTTATGAATTTGCTGTCGCCTTGATCAAAAAAGGGAAAGCCTACGCTTGCGACTTACCGGCAGATAAAATGCGCGAGTATCGCGGAACGGCTACCGAACCGGGTAAACCCAGCCCTGGTCGCTCGCGTTCCGTAGAGGAAAATCTGGATCTGTTTGATCGCATGAAAAACGGCGAATTTCAAGAGGGTGAATATGTCTTGCGGGCCAAAATTGATCTGGCTTCTCCCAACTTTCACATGCGCGATCCAGTGATTTATCGAGTGAGACACGTGCACCATCATCGTACAGGAGATAAGTGGTGTATCTATCCAATGTACGATTACACGCACTGTATTTCCGACTCAATCGAACAAATCACGCATTCGATCTGCACGCTTGAATTTGAAGATCATCGTCCACTTTATGACTGGATTCTTGAGGAATTAGAGGTCTTTCATCCGCAACAGATTGAATTTGCGCGATTGAACATGACTTATACGGTAATGAGTAAGCGTAAGTTATTGGAACTGGTTCAAGGGAATTATGTTTCTGGCTGGGATGATCCACGCATGCCAACAATCTGCGGAATGCGACGGCGGGGAGTGACTCCAGAATCATTACGCGAGTTCTGTAAGACGATTGGAGTGACAAAATTTAATTCGATGACAGATAAGGTCGTGCTGGAAAATTGTATGCGCGACCATTTGAATCAGGTGGCTCCGCGTGTGATGGGAGTTTTAAATCCTCTACGGGTCGTGATTGAGAATTACCCTGAAGAGTCAACCGAAGAACTGGAAGCGATTAATAACCCCAACAACGAATCTGCGGGAACCCGAAAAGTCCCTTTCTCAAAAGTGATTTATATTGAGAAAGAAGACTTTATGGAAGAGCCGCCCAAGAAGTTCTTCCGGCTATCCCCAGGCAGAGAGGTCAGGCTACGCTATGCCTACTTTGTGACTTGTGTGGATGTAATCAAAGACGACTCTGGTGAGGTGATAGAACTGCGTTGTACTTACGATCCTGATACAAAAGGGGGGAATGCCCCTGATGGCCGAAAGGTCAAGGCCACGATTCACTGGGTTTCTGAACCGCACGCTGTTGATGCGGAAGTTCGCCTGTACGATCATCTGTTTAAAACACGAGATCCCGAAGACTTGCCCGAAGATGTGGATTACAAAACCAACTTGAATCCAGATTCATTACAGGTTTTGACCAATTGCAAGCTGGAACCCAGTTTGAGAGATGCTGAAGTCGGCAGCCGCTTTCAATTCGAACGACTGGGGTACTTCTGTGTTGACCACAAGGATTCTACGCCAGAGAAACCAGTTTTCAATCGCACGGTCACTCTCCGGGATTCCTGGGCGAAAGTCGAAAAACAGCTTCAAAATCAACCCAAAAAGAAGTAACAGCGCATAAAAAAACACTCGTCGGACAGAGATCCGACGAGTGAGCCCATGCACTTCAAAGTGCTCATGTTTTTTGACTTTGATTTATGGTGTTCGCTGAGCTACAGAAATATTGCTGTTAGATATCACCGGAGCTGTTTGATTGGAACGTGGAACTCGACGAGTCCAACCACTGGCACGAACGATAGAAGGCAGCTTGCTGCTCGAAGACTCAGGTTTGTAGCCAGCCCGTCGTGTGGGGGTGAAATTCGGGGCCGTTGATTCCTGTGGTACTTCGTAGGAAGAACGTCGGAACGAAGAATCGTCTTCCAGGCTGGATCGCCTGGGATCAGAAGCCGGATCACGTTCGTATTTATTTGCATCGAATGTGTCATCGTATTTCTTTTTGTTGGTTGCAGATCGCTGACGGATTGGCTCCGGTGCTCCTGCTGAGCTATATGGCTCCGGTGTTGGCAGTAATGCTGTCGCAGTTCCACTAATCCCTCCGTTGGACGGATAGACATAAGCCGTTCGGGTAGTGGGAATTGATCGCATGACAGTAACCGGCTTCATCGCGGTAACGGTAGTTTTCACATAACGGGTAGAGTTCACTGCTACCTTACGAGTCGTCGTATAGGGAACCACTCGGGCGACATTGTAAGTCACCTTGCGAGATTGACGTACGGCAACTTGACGCGTGACAGGAACGTTTTGTGTCACAACTTTAGGAACGTAATGTCTGGTAGTACGATATTGTGGCGTGAAGGCCATTCTCATTGAGTAACCAGTTCGATTCATCCAACCCATCAAGTTTGGGCGGTTATCGTAGTTACAAGGAGTCGTACGTGGGATGCACTGTCGTTGAGTGACCCAGCGGCCCATGTCCCGTTGTACCTGACGGCATTCCGTGACATTTTGATAGCTTGTGTAAGGGACTTCAACTGTTTTTGGTTCAAGAACCTGACGGTATTCAGTCACTTGCTGGTCGACATATTTAGTTTCGGTAACGGGCCTCATCACGGTCTGATTGACCGGACGATATTCTGTGACTGGCACCTGTCGATAGGTGGTCTGAGTCACAGGAATCGGACACTGCACCACAGGTTGTGGGCAACAGCTTTGAACGACAGATGGTGGTGCACAGGAATTACAGTTATTAAAGGGCAACCACTGAGCCTGAGCAGTACCTGTTGCCAATGAAAACAATGTAATTCCCACTACGGGAATTGAACGAATGACGCATTTTAACATGAGCATGTCCTACAAAGAGAGTCTTTGAGAGGGGGTATTTGAAAGAGTAAAGTGAAGTGTGCAATGTTTGGGAAGCTAAGGTCCGCTTCCGAACCATTGCGATGGGGCAGGTTTTTTATAAAAAATTGAAAATGGGGTCAAGTCGTATTCAGCAAAATGCCGATAACCAGCTGACTGGATTCTTCAGGAACATGTTTAATGTTTGAATTTCAAGGGAGTTACGGATATTAAACCTTTTTTTGAGAATGACAGACTGCCAGAGAATTAATACAGGTTTCTCTTGATTGCCAGAGAAAGTTGATCTGCGGAATATCAAATTGCCGATGAATTCAATGTAATCAGGAAAAGTACGTACTTCTCTCTGGGAGATTCTTCCTTGATGATCAGTTTTTATTCAAAAAATTCACAAGTATTAAATATTTGATATTAGTAGACTTACATCTTTGATACTGACAAGATTCCTGTTGCTGGCAAACTGAATTTTGCTGTAAAATCAGCGGTTTCATAATACGTTAAATGCTCTCACGGACTCGATTACTTCACTTCTGCCCCGTAGTTAAGATCGAACGAGAGATCGACTGAAGAAACACATGGAAGTGTTCTGTGGATAATCTCTCATCCGACAATCAGGAACGATCATTCCTCAGCGAGACTTTGGCTGCAATGACCCAATTTGTGGTCACCCACTCCAAATTCAGCCTGGCGTTTGCGCTAATTGTTTCGATCGGTTGTGTGTTGTTGACGGTCTTTCGTCTGGAATTTAAAACAGACCGAGCTGATTTAATTGATCCTACTGCTGCATTTCATGAAAAATGGATCAATTATACGGAAAGCTTTGGCAGCTCTTCTGATCTGGTGTGTGTTGTTGAGTCAGATTCTCCTGAATCGATCAAATTTGTATTACGCAATCTGGGTCAAAGAATTGAGCAGCATCCCGAGCTATTTGAAAATCCACTTTACCAGATTAATCCAGGCGACCTGCCATCCAAGGGATTACAATATTTATCACCCCGACAGTTACAGACAGGATTAAATCGGCTGGACGAATACGGACCGATTTACCGAAACGGTCGCTGGGATCTGACACAGGTTGATCTGCTCTATGATCGGCTGCGATATCAGATTCAGTCGCGGTCTACCAGTTATCGTGGTGCAGACAGCGATAAATATCTGGAACCGCTCTTCAACCATGCAGCGATTCTTTCGACAAGCATGTCACGCTTTCTGGCTGACCAGAGTGATTTTCAGTCTCCCTGGCCCTCGATTGTTCCCGTGAACGAACGCATGCGAGAACGATCACAAGAAGTGATTTATCTGTTGAACCAAAGCGGGACAATGGGATTTCTTAAAGTGTTTCCCGTGCATCAGGAAAACGGGTTTGACGGAGCTACGAATGCCATTGAAAAAATGCGGAGCATCATAGGAGAAGTCGCAGCCGAAAATCCAGAAGCAAAAATCAGTTTGACTGGTATTCCGGTACTCGAAAATGATGAAATGCGCAAGTCACAGGCCGATATGATCAATGCTTCAATCATCTCCTGTTTTGGTGTAGGATTATTACTATTCATAGGCTTTCGAGGATTTCGGCATCCGATCTTAGCGCTGATTATGCTGTCGGCGGGCATGGCATGGGCTTTCGGATATACCACTTTGACCATCGGCCATTTGAATATTCTCTCAGTCTCTTTCGCGGTGATTCTGATCGGGCTGGGAATCGATTTTGGCATACATTACATGTCGAGTTACATTGAATTGCGTCACGCCGGTAATGAACTGGAGCCTGCACTCCTCAGTACTTCTCGTACCGTGGGCACCGGGATTGTGACTGCTGCGTTAACAACGGCATTAGCCTTTTACTGTGCAGGATTTACTCCCTTTTTGGGGATAGCCGAGTTAGGGTTTATTGGTGGTGGGGGTATTTTGTTGTGTGCGCTCGCCACATTTATTGTGTTGCCGGCACTCTTGTCACGCGCTGATCGGAATGTGGAAGTCAAACAGATGCCCACACCCTTTCAAGGACAATGGCTGCAGAAAATTATCATACGATTTCCGCGCGGCGTAGCTGTATGCTCTCTGGCAGTGGTTGCCTTTTGTGCCAGTCAGATGATCCAGAAAACAGACCAGGGATGGTCGTCGCGTGTGGTCTATGATTACAACCTTCTCAATTTACAGGCGGCTGGTCTGGAATCGGTTGAAGTTCAGAAACGCATTTTTCAGGATGCTCAAAATTCGTTGTTATTTGCAGTTTCCGTCGCAGATAACCCGGATGAAGCACGTGCACTTCGCAAAAAGTTTGAAGGGTTGCCTACTGTGCATCACGTGGAAGAGTTGGCGTCACGTGTTCCCGCTCATTCCTCTAAAGAGACCAATCTGCTCGTCCAATCGTTTCGGGCTCAACTCGTCCATTTACCAGATGAAGTTCCCCTTGTCAGACGCCTTAATCCTTCAAACATCGGGAGAAAACTGGAACAGGTTTATGTGTTATTGTCCCGTTATAATCATCCCACTGCCCGGGCAACCGCCCGTTTGCTTGACCAATTTCTGAACCGGTTTGAATCGATGACATTGGAAGAGCAGTCACGTTTTCTGGATGAGTTCCAATTTCGCACGACCGCCTCCTTGTTAGGCCAGTTTAAAGCCTTGCGCGGAGCCTCTGATTCTACACCGGTTCGATTTACTGATCTTCCTCGGTCATTGACGTCTCGTTTTGTGAGCGCAGAAGGGAAATGGCTGATTCAGGTTTATCCACGCGATCATATCTGGGAGATTGGTCCATTAGAAGAATTTGTGAAAGAAGTACGAGCCGTTGATCCAGACGTTACCGGAACACCCTTACAAAATTATGAAGCCTCACAGCAAATCAAAGTCAGTTACAAGACGGCAACGGTCTATGCTCTGGCGGTAATTTGCGTGGTGCTTTTGATTGGATATTTGAGCCGTCGTCATGCTGCCATGGCCATGGTTCCTTCCACAGTTCTTGCCGCTTGTACCTGGTTTATTTTGTTCAATCGTGGAACCCCTATCAGTGTGGAAGCCGCCATTGGTATGTTCCTGGTCATGTGTGTCGGAGTAGCATTCGTTTTGGATCGACGCAGTGTCTCCCATATGTTTTTGACAATGTTGCCCCCTGTTGTTGGTGGCGTAGTCATGTTTGGGATACTGGCAATGACATCGATTAACCTGAATCCGGCAAACCTGATTGTCCTACCATTGATATTGGGAATTGGTGTGGATGATGGCGTGCATGTGGTTCACGATTTTCGGATGAAAAAGGGTGCCTACAAAACCTCTCCCAGTACGATCAATGCCATCGTCTTGACTTCGCTGACGTCCATGATTGGATTTGGAAGCATGATGGTGGCAACGCATCGAGGACTCTATAGTGTGGGACTGGTGCTGGTCATTGGCGTGGCTTGCTGCCTGTTTATCTCTCTGGTTACGTTGCCAGCTTTATTGACCTGGATTTCCAATCGTTCACAGACAACAGATTCAGTGAGCATGGATGACAGGCAAAACCGCTCTAAAAAACGTCAGAATCGCGACAGGATGGAAGCAGATGCTGCTGCCTGACTGGATTTCAGTTACATAATCCAGCCGCCACCCAGAACGCGATCTTGTTCGTAAAGGACGACTGCCTGACCTGGTGCAACACCATACTCAGGGTTATCAAATGTAACCTGGATGCGATCTTCATCTAGAATTTTGACCGTGCAGTCGGCTTCCTGATGCTGATAGCGGATTTGAGCCTGACAGCGTATTTCTGAGCCGGGATTGTCAATCAACCAGTTGCACCGATCGGCCTCCAGGGTATTACGGGCCAGATCTTCTCGGGTTCCAATAACGACTCGCTTGGATTCTGGTTCAATCTTAATCACAAATCGCGGTGTTCCAAAAGCAACTCCCAGTCGCTTGCGCTGACCGATCGTATAATTTTCAAATCCGTTATGATGTCCGACAACGTTGCCCTCAGTATCAACCATTTCGCCTGCTGTTTCCTGTTCGCCCCGATAGCGATTGAGAAAACCAAAATAATCGTTGTCGGGAATAAAGCAAATTTCCTGGCTGTCTGGTTTATTGGCAGTTCGCAAGCCGGCTTCTCCTGCCAGTTCGCGAATTTCCGGTTTGACAAAACCTCCCACAGGGAAAATAATTTTATCCAGCAAATCACGGTTAATACCAAATAGAACATACGACTGATCTTTCGACCGATCCTGTCCACGCATCAGTGCCGGCACGTTTTCACCGGGCACGGGATTCAGTTGTGCATAGTGACCGGTAGAGATAGAAGTCGCACCAACTTGCTCTGCGAATTCCCAGAGTTTGCCGAATTTTAACCAGTTATTACACATGACGCATGGGTTGGGAGTGCGACCAGCGAGATATTCATCCGCGAAGTAATCTTTGATGCGGCCAAATGCGTCTTGAAAGTTTAGGGCGTGGAAGGGAATGTCCAGCATGTCGGCGACACGACGGGCATCGGCGGCGTCGCTGGCTGAACAGCAGCCTTGCTTGTGTGACTTGGTATTGAGTACCGGTAAACTGTTTTTATCATCAATTGCGCAGGCTGTTTCCTCTGTCGCTCCGGACCGCATAAACAGCCCGATCACTTCATAGCCCTTTTCCAGTAACAAATGAGCGGCTGCGGAACTGTCAACACCACCACTCATGGCCAATACAACGCGCTGGGACATATCAGAAAAACTCAATTCAATTTGATAAAAGACAGATTGCCAGGAACTGTATTCTATTATAGACCGCAAGAAATTCGATCACAGGTACGCAGACCGAGGAAACTACCAAATTCAACTGAAATCAGACGTTTCTGATTCAAAAAACAGATTATAGTTAATTTGCTTCCAGGTCGAGGTGCTGTGCTTCCGGAACCTGTCTTTGGATTTCGTGCTCAATTTGATCGATCTCTGCCGTCAAAGTATCGAGCAGATCCTTTGTGTACTCCAGACAAAATTTCTCGAAGTCTTGTTCATTATTTATTTCTGGATAGGCGGCGAGTGCTTTTTTCTTGAGCCGTTTTGTGAGTTCCTCGTGGTTAAAGCTCAGATCGACTTTGATACGATAGTTATCAATGGAAAGAACGCGAGTTCTCAAATCGATTACGTCTTTTATTAAGGGATTACTTTTGAGTATGTGATCAATGCGTTCTTTATCTTGCTGGGGAATGCTGGGCCCAACCAACAGTTCTTGATTACGGATGATTAACCAGACGGCGATACCTCCGAGCAAAATTCCAATGCTAATCGATCCAATGGCATCCCAATAATGATGCCCTGTTAACTGAGTCAATAGAATTGCTGCTAGAGCGATAAGCACGCCCAGGCAGGCTGCACCATCTTCCAGAATGACTGCTACAGAAGCCGGGTCTGCCTCATATCTAAGATAGTCATGAAAGGGCCTCGACTGTTCGGCTGCATTCTTCCATTCGCCCTTCAGAGCCAGATAGAAAACGATACCATCGATGACGAGAGCAAACAGGAGAGCTGCAATGGCCCAGTTCATCTCGCCAAGTACCAAATCCGGTGGATGGAAAAGCGACTGCACCCCATGATAGATGGTGACACCACAACCCAGAAAAAATATACCAACTGCTGAGATTAATGCCCAGACGTACTTTTCACCAGAATATCCATACTCAAATTTGTGATCAGGGGCCTGGTCTGCGCGTACTAATCCGATGAGCAATAACAGTTGATTCAAAAAGTCGGCGACGGAGTGGATCGTTTCTGAGAGCATTGCCCCAGAGCCAGTTATCAGAAAAGTAGATCCTTTCACAACTGTAATGACTCCATTTCCCGCTAACGCAGCAACCACCGCAAATCGGGAATTGTTTTGTGCCATCTCACACTGCTCCTCTCGTAGCATAATTATTTCATTAACGAATGCGTTATTAAATTAACAGATTCAGAAAGAGAGTGCTATTCGCGGTTGCGCAAAAAAAGCCCTTCGAATAAATGTTCGAAGGGCTTTTTCTCGATTGAGAATGGTTCTTACTTAGCAGTACTGGCCTGAGCTTCATTAAACTTCTTTGCAAACTCGATTTCAGCCTGCCAGCGTTTGAGATTGTTTTGTGCAGCAGCCAAAGCACTTGCTGCAGCATTGGCTGCATTTTGAGAAGCGGTTGCCTTGTCCGTTGCAGGCTTCACAGTTTTTTGAAGTGCAACGACCTTGGCTTTGGTTGCATTGATTGCATCTGTTGTTGGTTTTACCTGGGGGGTGAGCTGGGTAATCTTCAGTTGATTTGCTTTGACTGCCGCCTGATGAGCCACCAGATTCTTCTGTTCGGCCGCTTTGGCTGCTACCCGTTTATCGATCGCAGTTTTCAGTTTTGCAGCTGCTTCTGCTAACTCTTTATCACCGGCCACTTTTTTACTGATGGCAGCAGCTTTCGCATGTGCTTCGATGATAGCTGGCAAGGGTACAGCAATGGCGGCAATCAGTTTCGTTGAATTCGCAGCACCACCTTGAGCGGCAGTGAATGCCTTTTGGGCAGCAGCAAGATTGGCATTGATGCCGTTCAACTTATTTTGCAGATCAGTTTGTTGTTTTTGAGTAGCGGCGATAGAGGCGTTTATATTAGCGACTGCTGCCTGATTAACCTTAACTGCAGCCACGAGTTTTTGATGATTTGCCTGTGTTGCCTGCAGACTGGCGGTCGCAGCTGTCAGACGTTGAGACAACGGTAAAGGATTCGCTGTTAATTCACCGACATCTTTGCCGTCGGCAGCATTCCAGACTTTGATTTTTCCAGTCCAATCGCCGGCAATCACGCGGTTCGTTTCATCACAGATTGTTACGCTTACAGCAATATCTGTAAATGCAGGGAGGGCCCTCAATTGTTTTCCTGCCTGATCCCAGATTTTCGTGACACGATCACGGCCACAAGTAACAATCCGGCCATCACGGGCAAATTCAATGCTTGAAGTACCGGGGTTATGTGCATTCCAGGATTTGATGTTTCCACCATTCTCAAGTTCCCAGAGTTTGACCGATTGATCATCACAGCTGGTGGCCACAATGTTGGAATCGGAGCGCCAGGAAATCCCTGTGATGCCTCGCTTATGACCTTTCAAAGTCAGGTACTCGCTACCAGATGCTGCTTCCCAGACGAAAGCACCACCACTACGGTCACCAGAACAAAGCAAAACCGAATCGGGGCTGAAAGCAAGTGCAGTCATCCAGTCGGTGTGTTTGCGGATTTCATAGGCAAGCTTACCATCACTGGTAGAGTAAACCCGGATCACTTTACTGGGACTGCCTAATGCGATAAATCTCTGGTCTGAACTGATATCGGCACACAGCACTGAATCCAGTTCATCACCAACGGCAAACAGGCGTTTTCCAGTTCGCACATCCCAAACGACTACGCGACCACTGGCGGCAGCATGGCCTCCACCTGCCAATAAAAGACTGCCATTGCGGCTGAATTTCAGAACCTGAGGCACGCCTTCGGGGAAGGGGAGCACACCCAGTAATTCGAGTGTTTTGGTATTGTAAAGTAAGATCTGTTTCTGACCCGCTACAGCTGCCAGAGGAGACCAGGGGTTTGTAGCTAATGCGGTGACTGCTGTTCCCAATGTAGAATGAACTATGGGCTCCAAGCTTAAACGAGGAGGCATGGGTGGAGGACCTTGCGGTTTGCCACTGGAGGCTCCTTTAAGGGCAAAATCAAATTTTGGTTTCTTAATGACAATTTTACTGCCCGCGTTTTCCGGGGCACCACCATCTATCCACTGTTTGATTAATGCGATTTGATTAGCAGGCAATTTGTCAGATTTCGGTGGCATGAATGGTTCAGATTCATGAGTGACCAGCATATAGAGATAGCTGCTATCGGCGTCTCCGGCTTCGATCGAATCTCCAGCAGCACCACCCTGCATCAAGCCTGTGTAGTTCGTCAGATCCAGGCCAGATTGCTTTTTGTCGGTATTGTGACAGGCAAAACATTTTGCGCGGAAAATGGGCTTAATGTGTTCGTCGTAAGTGATTTTCACTTTTTTTGTGTCTGCTGGTTTTTTGTCTGCAGCAATTAACGCTGTCGACATCAGTAAGACAACCAAACCAGCAACTAATACTGATTTACAGGTTTGATGACACCAGTTAACAGAGAATACGTTTTTCATAGTCATAACCATATTTAAAGCGGGATTCTTGTGAAGTTCCCCAAAGGTGATAAATCGTCAGATGATTTATTGTTTAATGATTAAAGATGAATTCTCTCGAGTTCAATAAGGACCAGAATACATCGTTCAAAGTATTGGTTTGATCTTTCTTGTTTTCATCCAGTACCTGAATCAGCGATGAATATTCTTTGTCAGTTGGTTTACGCGAGAGGCAGGAAATATACATTTCGTCAATCACTTCAAGCGGTTTCTTTCCCGCTTTGATTCTGTCAGCAACAAACTTTCCTCGTGTGATTTTACTGTTGACGGTATCGCCATTCAGTAAATGCAATGCCTGTGAAAGGCTGGGTTCCATCCGGACTTCGCAGGAACAAACGGTATCACGTTTAGCTCGACCGAATGTTGTCAGAAAATAGGTTGAAGTGTTTCCATCTGCAATCTGAACTGCACGAGCACCCAGGGGGAGTCCACGAAACTTATTAGCAGAATTCGTCACTTGACTGATACAGTCCAGCAAGACTTCTGCTCGCATACGTCGAGGTTGAGCGTGTGAGAAGTTTGTCAGATCTTTTTCATTTGTTTCGTTTGTCTGTGTCGAAAGTTGATAGGTTCGAGAAGTACAAATATCGCGGACCAGCTTCTTGAAGTCATAGTTATATTCGGTAAAGCGTTTAGAAAGCTCGGTCAGCAATTCAGGGTTTACAGGAGGATTACTGACGCGGACATCATCCACTTCATTGATAATTCCCTTACCGAAAAAGTGAGCCCAGACAATATTGCTCAGGTTAGAGGCAAAGTATGGGTTTTCATTAGAGGCCAGCCATTGTGAGAGTAAAACGCGACGATCTTTGCCGCGGGTATCCGGTTCGGCACCACCTAGAAACTTGGGTTTCATCACGCGTTTATCAACCAGGTGTTGAACTTCTCCGCTGCCGCGGTTGTAAATAATAGATTCACGAGGATCTTCGCTTCTTTTCCGACCAATCTGTGAGAAGAAAGCAGCGAAACTGTAGTAATCGTTCATCGTCCAGCGGTCAAATGGATGATTGTGACATTGAGCACATTGAATACGCATGCCCATAAAGACCTGAGCCACATTTTCAGATACTTTTAAAGTGTCACGTTCATTTTCGTAGTAGTTAGTCGCTGCATTTGCAAATGTACCACCGGTAGAGCCCAGGAGTTCCTGGATCATCTTGTCAATGGGCACATTGGAAGCAATTCGTTCTTGTAACCAGTTGTAATACAGTAAGGCAGATTTATAACTGATCCGGTTATTGACCGTTCGAATCTGTAATAGTTCGGACCACTTCATGACCCACATCTCTACAAATTCTTTGCGATTCAGCAGTTTATCAACAAGCTTATCCCGTTTTTTAGGATCTTTATCAGCGGCAAACTGATTAAACTCTTCGATCGAAGGCAGGATACCACAGATATCGAGGCTGGCCCGACGCAGAAACTCGGCATCGGTACATAGTCCTGAAGGAATGACTCTCAATTTTTTGAGTTTGTTGTGGATGAGAGTATCTACATAATTAGACTCAGGGATATTAGGCCATGTAAAGTTGAGACCTTTTGGCAATACGACAAAGTGTGATCCGACCGTGTGTGTATCGAAGCGAGCCATGATAAATGCTTCACCACGATTATTGGCTGTAATCAAACCTGCCTTTGTAATTGTGGCTGAATTGTCATTGTTGGAAGAGAACGCTGCCAGTGATGTTACATCTCTGGTAGTACCATCGGAATAAGTCGCCAGGGTGGCAACCTGTTGTTTGGTACCTTTTCCATCCATGACCCCACCTTTAGGGTAAATTTCGACTTTCGTGACAGTAGGAATAACGCCCACATCATAAGGCGCTCCTGCCTGTAGCCAGCGGAGTGTTGCGGTGTAATGTTCCGATCCTTTTTCGTATAGTTTTCCTCCGGTATGAGGTACGGCACCTGTAGATTTTTCAATCAGGAGGCTTTCCTGTGGCAAGCTGAGATTAACACGCCTCCCGCTGAGTTCGCGTGTTAAACGGTGATGATCCCCTTTGGGGTCAAATCCGAAGAGCGAAAGACGAAACCCATCTTTTCCACGAGCGGCTCCGTGGCAACTGCCCGTATTACAGCCAGCACGCATAAAGGTCGGCATGACATCCAGATTGAAACTAATTGGACGCTCTTCTTTTGCTTTGACAACTTTTGCATGCAATTTAATATTCGCACCACCAAAGCTGGCAATTAAATCTGTTTCTCCATCACTTGCTGGAAAAACAATGTTTTTATCAAGTCGAACAATTCCAGCTGCCGCTGGTTTAATTTGTAACTGACTGGTGACATCTTGTGTGAGACCATTGTCATAGACGGCTTGAGCGATAATCGTTTGACGATCACGGCTGGTAGTAAGCTGAATTAATTCTGGGTAGACATTCAGTTTCACCATTTTTGGTGCTGGTTTGGGTGTCGCTGGCTTCACAGCCACAGGTTTGGCCGGTACAGGTTTGGCCGGTACAGGTTTGGCCGGTACAGGTTTGGCCGGT
>Ga0055584_100001198_pt1 | contig 25464 bp, 14 predicted proteins | sample OSDHelmetaG_FD_58716 | JGI IMG/M metagenome (GOLD analysis project Ga0055584, IMG submission 58716) | Pelagic marine sediment microbial communities from the LTER site Helgoland, North Sea, for post-phytoplankton bloom and carbon turnover... | ecosystem: Environmental > Aquatic > Marine >...
GTAGATGCTAAAGATTTTGATGATGCGCTTTCCGTAGAAGTTATTGATGACAGTAAGTACAGGATCGGGATTCATATAGCAGATGTTTCTCATTATGTAGCTAATGGATCAGCAATGGATGAAGAAGCCTATAACAGGGCTACTTCGATCTACCTTGTTGATAGGGTTGTCCCGATGTTGCCTGAGAAATTGAGCAATAATGTTTGTTCATTGCGTCCAAATGAAGACAAGCTCTGCTATTCCGCAATTTTTACAATAGACGACAATGCCCATGTAATAGATAGTTGGTACGGTAGAACTGTGATCCACTCTGATAAAAGATTCACATATGAACAGGCACAGGAGGTGATTGAATCGGGAAAAGGGGAGCTATCAAATGAGATTCTGCTTCTTGATAGGCTTGCAAAAAAAATGAGATCTAAGCGTTTCAAGAATGGTGCAATATCATTTGATAGGGCAGAGATCAAATTCCATCTTGATGATAATGGTGATCCTATTGGTGTATATACTAAGGAAAATAAAGATTCCAATAAGCTCATTGAAGAATTCATGCTTTTAGCAAATAGAAGTGTTGCTGAGTTTATAGGTAAATCTGCAGCAGGAAAATCAAAACCCGGAAAAGTGGTCAAGCCACCTGTGTTTGTATATAGGATACATGACTCACCAGTTCCTGATAAACTAAAAACTTTCGCTGGATTTGCCGGTAGGTTTGGATATACCGTTAGTACTTCAGGAGAAAAGAACATTGCATCTTCTCTCAATAAATTATTAAAAGATGTTAAAGGTAAAGCTGAGCAGAATGTATTAGAGCAGTTAGCCATCAGAACCATGTCAAAGGCTGTTTATACAACAGAGAATATTGGACATTATGGACTTGCATTTGAATACTACACACATTTTACATCCCCTATCAGAAGGTACCCTGACGTGCTGGTTCACAGGCTTTTAGACCATTATCTGAAGGATGGAAAATCCGTCTCGGAATCTGATTACGAGGAGATGTGTCAGCACTCTACAGATATGGAGATCAAAGCGTCAGAGGCTGAGCGTGCAAGTATTAAATATAAACAGGTGCAATTTCTTCAAGATAAAAAGGGGGAAGTTTTTGATGGAATCATTTCTGGTGTAACTGAATGGGGATTCTATGTTGAGATCACAGAAAACAAGTGTGAAGGCATGGTTAGGTTACGGGATATTCCAAATGATTTTTATGAATTCGATGAAAAGAGTTTTGCAATCATTGGTCACAGGTCAGGCAAAGTTTATCGACTAGGTGATGAAGTTAAAGTTATAGTAAAGAAAACAGACCTGGAAAAGAAGCAGATCGATTTTATGCTTTATGGAACAAACTTATCACATTCTGCACCACATCCAAATGCGGATAAAAAAAGATTTACTGGAAAAAATCAAAAAAAGAAAGGGAAGTCAGGAAAGAGAAAGCGTTGACCAGCTATTTTTTCGTTAGCTTTCTTACATACGATTTTTCACCATCGATAATCTTTAACAAGTATACTCCGTTCCTGAGTAACGAACTATTAATACTCAACGATTGCGTGAATTTATTGGTGTTGTAAAGCTCTTCAATCACTAGCTTTCCTCTTAAATCAAATAACTGAACAGTAACTCCCGAATTTGAACTGCCATTTAGAATGATATTGATCTGGTCGTTGAACGGATTAGGATATACAAATTTTATAATGTCATCAGTCCTGTTCGTTCTATTGATCACAATTATACCTGAGTATTCAAAGCTACCGTCCCTGTCTACCATTTTAAGCCTGTAATAGTAAGTCCGCTCTTTTACAGAATTGTCTACAAACTTATAATCTACCGAGCTGGTGCTATTTCCTACACTGTTTACAATGCCTATGCTTGAATAATCGAACCCATTGACAGAACGTTCGACTTCAAAATGGTTAGTGCGGATCTCGGTAAGTGTAGTCCACTCAAGTTGATTATCAGCATCTAATGGAAATCCTTCGAAAGAACCTAGCTCGAGTGGTAATGGACTATTCACTTGCCCCAGAATTTGAAAATCATCAACTGCTACTCCGGAAGCTGTAACATATCCGTCACTCTTAAAACGAATTCTAAAGGCAACGTTTGCGTTGCCACTAAGCCCTGAAATATCATATTCACAAAGTGTAAATGAGGATCTCGTACCATTAAAGAATGGTTCATTAAGAGGATATGCTGTTGTATTTGCGCCATTTGCGTAATCATACCAGTTTCCCATGACATTGCCTAAGGCAGTCCAATTATCGCCCTTGTCCAGTGAATACTCAACTCTCATTCCATCCCATGCTATCTCGAAAGAATTCTTGCGGTAGAACCTTAATGTATATGTGCCTGGCAATGTTAAATTGTAATTGGGGGTCCATAGCCGTGTATCAGAGTTGTTCGAATAATTACCCGAAGTTAGTCCTGTTACCCATGCATTACTACCTGAGTTGGTTCCGTTTTTACCGCCAATAGCAGAGTTTCCTCTTTCAAACGCTGTTCCTGAAGTGGTCTCTGAACCAAAATCAAGTTGGTTCACATCGAAATTTCCTCCCATAGCCGGAGAGTATGGGGTTCCCATGTTTGGCAACACATGGATATATGATGTTTTCGTTCTTGTCAATGGGCCACTGCCATTGATCTCTAAGCTTACCGTATATAGCCCAGGGGTGTTATAAATATGTGCCGGATTCTGAGAAGTGCTGTTTGCCCCATCGCCAAAATTCCAATTCCATGACGTTGACTTGTAAGAAACATCAGTAAATGTTACCGGCTTGCCGGGGTATGTAAGTCTTTTATCAGAAACAAACTCTGCATATGGGTCTGCAAATGCATCAGACGAAAATAGTCCTCTTCCATGAGTTGCTGCTATGACCAGTTTATCAGCAGTACGGATCTGCAACATGTCTGTCCTTACGTTGGCCATACCGTTATTGGAAGGCCCCCATACTGTGCTGCCGCCGTTGAGGTCGTCAGTTGTCCATACCCCTAACTCTGTTGCGATCATTGCCTGGTCACTATTGTTGGGGTTGAATAATGCCCACCTGACAGGCATGTCAGGAATATTTCCTTCTACTGATGTCCATGATGTGCCGCCATTGGTTGTTTCCCATACACTGTTGACCCCATAGTTAGAGTACGTTGCTATAAGGTGATTATCGTTACCATCCTCAATAGCTATACATGACACGGCTCCATTTGGCATAGATCCTGCGGTGATATTGGTAGCATTAGGTGAAGTGTTATTCGCATTATCCACCCGAATTATATCACCATTCAATAATCCAAAAAACACTCGGTTGTTCGTATTCTGTGAAACCGATACATGGGTTACATTGCTGCCACTGAAAGCAGCAATATTTCTTGTTCTCAAAGTATTACTGACAGGTGCATTCAAAATCACGTAGTAACTGCCGCCAGTGCGTCTGGAATATAGATTATTATTTACGTCATCGTAATCAGATGGGTTTACAAACCCGCCATTATTATTGTTGGTGATACTAGTAAACGTAGCCCCACCGTTAGTTGAACGATAGATATTGTTATAGACATATGATGTGAATTGATACTGAGGCTGATTCTGGTCAATATGAGTGAAACAGCCATCTCCTCCAGTAACCTCAACAGTAGAATTAATTCCAAGTGAATTATATTTCTGTGAACCGTTATCCTGTGCACCGGCAATGAAATCTGAAGCATATGCAACATTGGTCATAGAGCAGGCATAGAACTGAGTTACGTTATAATTGTCACTCACATGTGAAATGGTAGGAATTGAAGCCGTTCCATTTGAACTACGATAAATTCCGCCATCATTTCCAAAATAGATCACATTAGAATTGCCAGGTTCAAACAAAATGGCATGCTGATCTGCATGGACTTCCTGGAACCCAAATCCACCATACCAGTGGCTTATCTGCTGCCAGTTATTCCCACCGTTAGTAGATTTAAATAAGTCAACGCCTCCAACTAACAATACATTTGAATTATTAGGATCAACACAAGCTGTGAGATCGTACCAGGCCTGACCCCTTGTAAAGTCATTTCCTATTCCGCCATCAGCATCAGTTGGATTTGTTCGAGTGCTCCAGCTTGCACCTCCATTGATAGATCTATAGATTGCCCCAACGCCATATCCTGGGTTTTGCTGGGTTACCGCATAGATTACATTTGCATTGGAAGGTGCGCACGCTAACTCGATTCTGCTAAACCCGGTTGTAGGGAATCCATTTCCACCTGTATTAATTTTCGTCCAGCCTCCGCTATTACCTGTTGATGACTTATAAACTCCGTCAGTTTGAAACAGCCCTAAGGCTACATAAATGTTGTTGTCTGAAGCAATTTCAATATCACTGACCCGATTACTTGATGCTCCTACACCAGAACCCAAAACTTTGGTCCAGCTGGTTCCACCATTCTGTGATCGAAAAAGCCCGTTTCTGGTTCCTGCATATACATCTCCAGATGTCGGATGTACAGCGATTTTTTGAATATAATTGAAATTAGCAGAAGAAGAGGTGGATGTAAGTTGGCTCCACGTAGTCCCTCCGTTAGTAGATTTCCAAATACCATTACCTCTGATAGCATCGGCATTAAAGAACCCTTCACCAGTTCCAAAATACATCTCTTGAGTATTTGAAGGGTTGTAGGCGATCGCTGTAATGGCCAGATTGTTGAACAGGTCATCTATAGGAATCCAGTTTGGAGAAGATGCCGTGATATCCGTAGTCTTCCACAATCCTCCTCCTACGCCAGCTGACCATACTGTGTTGTATGTTACATCATTGGGGTCAACCAAGATAGCTCTGGTACGACCCCCAACATTTTTAGGCCCTCTCTCAAGCCAGTTCACGCCACCAATAGCACCAGCAGCTTTATTCAATTGAGATGATTGTTGTAAGCTGGTAGTGTATTCATATGCCCCTATAAGTCTGTCTTTGGGCACATCATTTGTTGTAGGGTCTTTAGTGAGTTCAATCTCCTGAAGAATGGCTAGGTCTATACGATCTTTGAGTGGAATTTTACCCTCCATCTTAACCGGTGATTTGGAGGATATAGGTGCCAGTACATTAATTTCTGATCCAATTAAAAGCACACTTACCCACCCGGCTGAAATTAGGCTGGCCAAAATAACTAGGTGGTATTTTTTAAAAATGCTCACAATGCGGATTTTCCCTATGTAAATATACCGTTTTTAACAAAAATACAGAGCACATGTTTTGGTTTCCTACAAATAAGAGCGCCGGACTATAAAAAGCCCGGCGTGTATTACAAATATCTGACAATCAATTCTTAAGAACTTTAAATTCGGTTCGTCTGTTCTCCTGGTGCTCAGCTTCTGAACACTTTACTCCGTTTCTGCAACGATTAAGCAGAAGAGATTCGCCATAGCCCTGTCCGGTAATTCGTGCTTTTTCAATTCCGCCTTTTTGTACAATATACTTGGCAGCTGACTTAGCACGTTTGTCAGAAAGGGTCATATTATATTTATCACTTCCCCTTGCATCGGTATGAGCACTAAGCTCAATTATAATCTTTGGATTGTCATTCATGATTGCAACAAGCTTGTCAAGTTCCTTAGCTGCATCCGGACGAATGTTCCATTTATTAACGTCATAATATATATTGTCGAGTCGAATAGGCTTATTTATTATAAGTTTTTCAAGTACCAGGTTCACTCTCTGTATTCCCGGTTCTACGCCACGTGTTGAAACCAGTTGGCTCTTGGCAAAATATCCCTCATGAGACGCTTTAACTCGATATGTATTTTGGGGTTCTAGTTTAAAATAATAATAACCATCGGCCCCAACAGTTGTAGTACCGATTTCGTCACCATCAGTGTTTGATAAAACTACCAAGGAGCCTTCAAGTGGCTTTCCAGTTTCTCTGGCTGAAACAACTCCTTCAACAGCGAAAGTTAGTTTTTCAAGAATAAAATCCTGTGTGATCTTAGTTGAAGGTGGGTTGATAGTGGTAACCTGTGCAGCATCTTTTGAATAAAGAGGCTTGCTAGCTTCAACATTAAAGTTTTTATTGAATTCCAGCTCTGTGGTATAGTATCCCTTATCATCTGTTATAACAGAACTTATCTCTTTGCCTTCATTGTCTTTGATTGCCAAATTTGCGTTTGGAATCGGCTCTTTAGTTTCCTTGTCTGTTACCACACCTTCAAGAATGATGATTTTAAATATCTGAACTGCATAGATATCATCATCACCCATTCCTCCGTCACGATTCGAAGCTATATATCCATCGGTTTCAGCTTCATTGAGCACTAATCCAAAATCATCTTTACTGGTATTGATAGGGAAACCCATGTTCTTTGGGTCGGTCCAAACTTCATTCTCAAACTTTGAATGATAAACATCCAGGCCACCTAGTCCGGTATGACCGTTAGATGAATAATACACAGTATTACTCTTAGCAACAAAAGGAAAAAGTTCGTTTCCTTTGGTGTTTACATTTGAACCAAGGTTAATTGGGTCGCCCCAGGCGCCCACTTTATCCTTTTCAATATAATAAATGTCCATACCGCCATAACCCCCTGGCATGTCCGAAGCAAAATAAAGCCTTTTACCATCCTCCGTTGCAAAAGGATGGGCGCAATTATACTGTTCGCTATTAATAGCAAGGTCTTCAACATCCTGCCATTTTCCTTCTATTAATTTGGCTCTTACAATATTTAGCTTAACAACTTTATCTTCTCTATTATTGAACCCTTTGCTGTTTCTTGTGGTGTACATTTCACTTCCTCCATTGAAGAAACTGGCTGGGCCATCATTGAATTTCGATTTAATGTTATCGGCAAATACAATTGGTGCTTCAAGCTTATCAGCTTTTCCTTTAGTAGCGTACAAAGCCAAAAACGGCTTACCCGTCCACATGTGCTTTTTATCTTTAGCGCCTCCAATTCTATTTGAAACAAAGACAAAACCATCTTTGGTAATTACTGGTGAAAAATCTGATTCTGGTGAGTTGATTGACAGTTTTAATACGCGTGCTCTTGCGCTGTCAGCAAAAAACTGATCCATTTTTGACAAGGCTTGAAGGGCAAATTTTGCTCTTTCATCGAACATTGCCTTAATAGAATACTTAGTATAGACATCTTTTGCTAATTCGTAGTTACCATTATACATCAATGACTGAGCATAATAATACATCTCAATAGGCTTGGCTTTTGGTAAACGGCTTAATTTACCATACATCGTTGCTGCTTTCGCATGATCGTTAGTCAGTCTATAGCACTCGGCCAGTTTGCGCATAACCTCAACGTTAGTAGGGTCGGCAGACAAGATACTTTCATATTCAGGGATCGCTTTTGTATAAGCGTATTCGCTATAATACTTATCGGCTTTCCATGATGGGTTCTTTTGCCCTTGAACATCAGATGTAGATGTTAAGAAAAACAACGAAGCCAAAAGGCTAAATAATACTCGATTCCTCATGAGAATGTGACTCATTTAAAAGTTTAATTATCAGTTAATTAGTGTTGATTTGTATTTTTTATACATAATACAACACACCCTTAAACTGAAATTTAGTTCAAATGGTTACAGTTGATTAATAAGAAGAGTTGAGTGTAATTATTGATTGGTAGGGATTTTTGAGCCATCAATCTTCGACTCCTGACCGGCAATAAAGTCAGTAGTAATTATTAACTCGCCATTAATATCATATGATCGCCACTCGCCATCTCTGATACCTAATTTATAATTCTGCAGCTCTCGGAGCTTACCGCTTTCATAAAAATACTTGTGCTCGCCATTTTCATAACCGTCTCTATAACTTCCTTCAAATGCAAGTTTTCCGTTCGAAAAATAACCTTTCCATAATCCGTCTTTATAACCATCAATATAATCGCCCTCCTCTGTATATTCTCCGCTATAAAACTTCCATGAACCATCTCTATACCCTTCGATATAATTTCCTGTAGCAACAGTATTTGAGTTCTCGTCGAACTCTTTCATCACCCCATCTTCTCGCCCTTTAATAAAAAACTCTTCTCGCAAAACTTTACCTGTATCAAAATACCACTTCCACTCACCATCGGGTTTGCCCTTTATGTAATTCCCTCTTTGCTCCAGCTCTCCATTGATATAATAGAACATCCAAACACCCTCTCTTTTATTGTTCTTGTACTCCCCTGTAGCCTTTACGGTACCATTTTCGTATAAATGTTTCCATGTGCCTTGGTACATGCCATTTTCATCGACAAGCCCTTCAGCAACCACTGAACCGTCCTTATATATTTTAGATGCCGTGATGGCCCCCTTCCTGTCGTAATCCCTGTAAACACCTTGTTTTGTTCCATTGATAATTGTAACAGAGTTTTTAACCCTTCCGTTATTGTGATAGTCGCGGTCTATCTCTAAAACAATATCGCTTTTCTCGTCAACTACGAGTTCTCCATTTTTATAAACCTCCATTTTAAATACAGAGCCGTCTTCACTATATTTTTTATAAACCCCATCAAGTTTATCATCTTTATAACTTGCTTCAATCTTTAAATTAAAGTTGGGATAAAAATCCTTCCAAATTCCCTGTTTCATTCCAAATTTATCAATTCGGTTTATTTTTTCCTCGCGTATAAAGTAGCCATTCTTAAATGTCGAAATTGCAACTATTCTACCGTCCGATGAATACGTTTTAGCAATTCCATTTTCAACACCATTCTCAAATACCACTTCTCTTATAAGTACGGCTTCTTCATTATAAAATTTAGCAACTCCTTGCTTTACTCCTTTCGCAAAATAATCCTCTGATCTTACTACCCCATTTTCAAAAAACTCCTTTTGAATTCCCTGTTTTTCATTATCCTTATAAGTATACTCAGCAGTAGTCAGCCCGCCTTCATTATAAAATATCCAAGTACTGTCTAGTAAACCATTAACCCTGTTACCTTCAGATTTTAGTTTTCCATTTTCATGGTATGCTTTCCAATAACCATCCGGTTTTCCATTTACAAGATTTCCTTCACTACTAAGAGCTCCACCAGGATAATAAAACTTATTAAACCCATTAGGGTCTACTTCAGAAGGCTTCTGACTAAATGCATTAAATCCACAGAAGATTAAAAATAAAGCAAAGAAAAAGGAACTATTTTTTACTGGTATTGATTTCAAAATCTTAGTCATCCTATATTCAATTGTTGAGAAAGATCTAGCATTCTTCTAAGCGGTAATAATGCCCGTTCTGCCAAGTCATCGTTTATTACTATCTCTGGCTTGTTATATTTTAAACTAAGGTAAACCTTTTCAAGTGTGTTTAGTTTCATGTGAGGGCATTCATTACATGCACATGAATTAGTAGGCGGAGCTGGAATAAAGGTTTTAGTTGGAGATCTATTCTCCATTTGATGTAAAATTCCACTCTCAGTAGCTACAATAAATGAAGTTGCTTCATCATTAATTGTGTAGTTTAATAAAGATGTAGTTGAACCAATAAAATCGGCTTGCTCCAACACATGAGCCTCACATTCGGGGTGAGCAATAACTTTTGCCTCGGGAAATTCTGATTTGATTCTGTTTATCTTTTCTAGTGAGAAAATTTCATGAACCATACATGCGCCATCCCAAAGAATCATATTACGGTTAGTTAGTTTATTGATATATTCTCCTAAATTTTTATCTGGAGCAAATATAATTGGTTGATCTAATGGTATTGATTCTACAATCTTAACTGCATTGGACGAAGTACAAATAATGTCACTTAAAGCTTTAATTTCTGCTGTACAATTTATATATGAGATGACAATGTGATTGGGGTGTGCTTGTTTAAATTTCAAAAAATCATCTGGTGGACATGAATCAGCCAAAGAGCATCCAGCATTCAGATCAGGGATTATAACTTTCTTAGTGGGATTCAAAAGTTTTGCCGTTTCTGCCATAAAATGAACACCAGCGAATAAAATCAAATCTGCATCGGTTTTTTCGGCTTCTCTGGCCAATCCCAGGCTGTCACCTCTGTAATCGGCAATATCCTGGATATCTGCATCCTGGTAGTAATGGGCCAGTATAATAGCATTCTTGTCTTTTTTAAGTGCATTGATCTCATCAAATAAATCTAATTCCGGATCTATATCGACTGCAAGGTATCCTTTTAAAAGTTCAGGATCTTTCTCTTCAAACTTAATACCAGACATATATAATATATATTTTATTTAAATAAACTTATGTTAATGTATGCCTGTTAGTATGGTTAATAAAATTAAGTGATAATGTTTGTATTTGTTGTTATTCACAATATACTAACAAGTTGTTAACTGTTTACTTTGTTTAACTTGTTTGATTAACAGATGCTTAACTTTTTAATTGATAACAGAGTCTAATGATATATGTTTATTTCTTTTAAAAAAAAACAGCATTATTTGTTCAAAGAAGTGTTTATACATATTCAATACTCTTGTTCTATTTAAATAGGAATTAACAAATACTTTACTAAACGATTTGGGTTATGAACATTCCTACTAAAACTTATATAAAGTTATCATTAGATTTTTAGGATATCAACACTATTCTTGTTCAGAACTTAATTCTTAAGTACCGTGGTAACCAGCATATTAATTTTAGATTTTTTCACATTGTTAATTGTTTAGACGCAATAAATATTGCCAATACTTTTATTATTTACATTTACAGTATAAACAATTCAAGAGTAAATGAAAAAGATATCTATAGGCTCTGACCATGCAGGATATGACTATAAAGAACTGATAATTAAACTTTTAAAAAACCTGGGTCATACTGTTGATGACCAAGGAGCATATAGTAATGACTCGGTTGATTATCCAGATTTTGCACATAAGGTTGCAGAAAAAGTTTCGGCAGGACTTGTAGATCTGGGAATACTTTGTTGTGGCAGTGGAAATGGTGTTGCAATGACGGCTAATAAACACAAAGGAATTAGAGCAGCCTTATGTTGGACAAGTGAGATAGCATCACTGGCTGTTAAGCATAATAATGCAAACGTCTTATGCTTACCTGCACGTTTTGTAACAGAAGAGGAATCTGAGAAAATTGTAAAAACTTTTTTAGAAGAAAATTTTGAAGGAGGTAGACATAAAAATAGAGTTGATAAAATAGAGTGTTGATGATTTTTATTCAAAGGGGTATACTCCACATTTCATTCTTATTTTTCATTTCACTCTTTCAAACAGAATGTATCGCGCAGACATTTGATTCTACTGCATTCAAGTATGCATCTTTTATTGACAAGAATCGTTTGAAGAAACACCTAGAAATTTTTGTTTCCGATTCATTGGAAGGAAGAGAAACTTCATCAATTGGATTTTTAAAATCAGCCAACTATGTATCCTACATATATGACTCTTTGAATTTTCCAGTGATGGTAAAAGGAAGTTATTTTCAGGAAATTCCGTTAGTTAAAATCAGAAATAGCCCAAAAAGGATAAAAACCGGTAAAAAGGACTATACCGATCTGCTTGACTTCTTTAGTTATGGTGGATTTGGAGAAGTAGATCTGGTAGATAAGGAGATAGCCTTTGTGGGATATGGTATTGAAGACTCTGTTTGGAATAGCTATAATACTGTTGATGTCTCCGGAAAAGTCGTTTTATTTCTAGAAGGAACTCCATCCACAAAAAGAAAGATTCAACCAATATCAGTTAAGTTCAATGGTTCTGCAGGCATCAAAAAGAAATTAAAAATTGCAAAAAAGAAAAATGCAATTGCTGCATTAATTGTAATAAAAGATTTTCAAAAAAGTAATCAGTATGCTAAAAAAGTAATCGATAAAGAAAAGTTAATGTACCTGGAAGGTGAAAGAGATTTTCCATTTTTTTATATAAATGAAGAAATGGCTAATGAGCTGCTTAATACAAACAGATATTCTGTCAATAAATTCACAAAAAAGATTTATAAAAAAGGAGCCCCCATTTCATTTAATACTTCTGAATCCATTAATATCTCATCAACTGATAGTGGAAATAATTTGAAATGCCGAAACATACTTGGTTATCTGGAGGGAAAAAATGATCAGCAAGAGGTTATTATTGTTTCGGCACATCTCGATCACCTTGGCCTGCATGATGGTAAAATGTATAGAGGTGCCGATGACAACGCTTCAGGATGTGCAGCGGTATTAAATATCGCCGAGGCCTTCAGCAGGGCTAGTAATGAAGGGTTTAGGCCTAAAAGATCCATTTTGTTTTTATTGGTTTCGGGAGAAGAAAATGGATTACTTGGCTCAAAATACTATACCAATAACCCCGTATTTCCATTGGAAAACACGATCGCAAATCTGAATATTGACATGGTAGGGAGAACCGATACGGTTCATATAAAGGGAGATGAGTATATATATATAATAGGATCTGATAGAATAAGTCCCATACTTCATGAAACTAATGATAAGGCAAATTCTAATTATGTACACCTGAATTTAGATTACACCTATAACGATGCAAAACATCCTTTAAAATTATATCGAAGATCCGATCATTATAATTTTGTAAAGAAAGGGATACCAGTGATCTTTTATTTTTCAGGCCTACACGAAGATTATCATGAACCAGGAGATACCAAAGATAAAATCGAATATGAGTTATTAGAGAAGAGGACCAAATTAGTGTTCCATACACTATGGGAACTTGCAAATAGCGAAGAAAAGTTGTAACAAACTTTATTCATGAAAATATACACGCTTCACCCTATGTGAAATAGATGTCAATATTTCATAAGGAATCGTTTGACTCTCTTTAGCCATTTCTAAAACAGTATGACCAGGACCAAAAACAATCACCTCATCACCTTCTACAGCTTTAGCATTTGTAATATCGATCATACACATGTCCATGCAGATATTACCTACAGTAGAGCATTTAACACCATTGACCACCATCCAACCATTTCCATTGCCTAGTCTGCGGTCTAAGCCGTCTGCATAACCTATTGATACCGTGGCTACTCGAGTGTCTTTTGATATATTTCCACTTCTGTTATAGCCTACTGTGTTCCCTGCACGGATTGTTTTTATTTGTGATATCGATGTTTTTAAAGTGGCTACAAAATCCATATGAGCTTGCTCTCCAGGAGTGGCGGCAATGCCATGTAACCCTATACCTAAACGAACCATTTCAAACTGATATTCCGGAAATCTAATGATACCAGCGGAGTTTAGTACATGACGGGATATTTTTCTATTAAAATGACTACAAATAGAATCAGCCATTTTGGAAAAGTTCTCGCATTGCATTCTTGTAAAATCATCACTTGATGGATCATCACTTGATGCAAGATGTGTAAATACAGAATTTATTTGAAGGTGTTTTAGGTTCTTGATTCTTACGATCAATTCATTAATATCATCTTCTAAAAACCCTAGACGGTGCATCCCGGTATCGAGTTTAATATGAACAGGAATTTTTTTGATCTCAGTGGTTTTGATTTGTCTGAGGACAGCATCGCTGAAAAGTTGCAATGTTCTGAAACTATAGATTTCAGGCTCCAGATCAAATTTTACCATCGAATCGAAACTTTGTTCTTCTGGACTCATAACCATGATAGGCGTTATAATGCCAGCTTTTCTTAATTCAACACCCTCATCAGCATAAGCCACAGCCAAGTAGTCAACATGATGGAACTGAAGTGTGTTGGCTATTTCAAAACTCCCTGACCCATATGACAAAGCCTTAACCATCGCCATTACCTTGGTGTCGGAGTGCAAGCGGGATCTGTAATAGTTGAAGTTTTGTACCAGAGCATTAAGATTGATCTCAAGAACAGTTTCATGCGCCTTTTGCTGCATGACCCTGCTTATTCTCTCAAATCCAAATAAACGAGCCCCTTTAACTAAAATTGTTTCATCATGAAAATCGGAAGACTTGTAATCATTTAAGAAGTCCTGAGTGTTTTTATAAAATTTCTTTTCAAGATCGAACAAATTTGATTCTTTGAAAATGTGATCTCCTACACCAATGAGTCGAGAGATCCCTTTTTCTTTTAAAAGTTCTGCTACCTGATGATAAAGCGCATCATCATCTTTTCCACTTTGTAGAATATCGGAAAGAATAACGGTTTTTTTGCTATGCTGTTTTTGCTGATTGAGAAAATCTAAAGCTATGGTAAGTGATTCTATATCGGAATTGTAGCTATCGTTTATAATTGAACAATTGTTCACCCCTTCTTTCATTTCAAGGCGCATAGCAACAGGATTCAGGAGCTGCATCCTATCTGATATCACCTCATTATTATAACCTTTCTGAAGCATGTAAGACCAGCAGTGTATAGCATTCTCTACAGAGGCATCATCGGTAAAAGGAATTTTTATTGTAATGAAGCCGTTATTATAAGTTCCTTGAATCGATGTTCCATTAGCAGATTTTGAAACCCTACCAATTTGAAGGTCAGCTTTTGATTTTTTCGACCATTTGAAAAGCTTGATATTTTCATTTGATTGAAATGTATTGCAAACAACTTCGTGTATTTCTGAGTAATCCTTACAGTATATCAGATGATCGCAATTGGCGAATAATTTTATTTTTTCAATCACCTTTTCCTTTACCGATTGAAAATTTTCAGCATGCGCCTCACCAATGTTTGTGAATACCCCATCTGTGGGTTTGACAATTCCTTCAAGACGCTCCATTTCTCCAGGCCTGCTGATTCCAGCTTCAAATATTCCAAGATCATTTCCAGGCTGAATTTGCCAGATGGATAGTGGAACACCAATCTGAGAATTATAGCTTTTAGGACTTCTTGCAATATTGTGATCGGGGCTTAATAGCTGATATAGCCACTCTTTTACTACAGTTTTACCATTACTGCCTGTTATTCCTATTATAGGAAATGAAAATCTTTGGCGATGGCTTGAAGCCAGAAGTTGCATCCCTGATAATGTGTCTTCCAGTTCAATAAAATTAGCTTCAGGATATTTGCTGATGTAATCAGGGTTTGACACTACAAAATTTCGGACACCTAATTTAAATAAGTCACCAATGAAAAGATGGCCATCACGTCGATCTCCTAGTATTGCAAAAAAAATCGAGGACTCTGCATTGATAACCTTACGACTATCAGTTAGAAGGTATTTGATCGGGCAATCCCCGGTGTTGGTTCCTTGATGAAATTTTCCGGATAATATCCCTGAGATCTGATCAATAGAATAGACATCTGGATTCATGTGCTTCCCAACTTAATCTGTTTCTCATTGAAACAAGTTCGGCACAAAGGTAAGTATGATTCTTGTTCACCAAGCATAATAAGATCACGATCATTACTGGTCCTGAAGGAGTGATGTGCAAGGTCACCGCAATTGACACAAATAGCATGCAGTTTTGTAATATAATCTGCAACGGCCATCAAATGAGGCATTGGCCCGAATGGTTTACCCAAATAGTCAAGATCAAGCCCAGCAACGATAACTCGAACGCCTTCTTTGGCCAGCCTTTCACATACGAAAGGTAAACCAGTATCAAAAAATTGTGCCTCATCAATTCCTACTACATCAACTTCACTGGAAAGTAAAAGAATGTTGCCGGAAGAAGGAATAGCAGTGGAACGATATGAGTTTGAATCATGCGAAACTATCGCTTCATTCGAATACCTTGTGTCAATAACAGGAGTGAATATTTCCACTTTCATTCGTGCAATACTTGCCCGCTTTAACCTACGGATGAGCTCTTCAGTTTTACCTGAAAACATCGATCCACAAATAATTTCTATTGCACCTTTTTTAGGACTTTGATGTTCCTGAACATCGAGAAACATATCTCGTATTAATTGAGGGTGAATAAACTTATTCTAAGAGATTAGCCAAAATAATCACCTTGAACAAAAACAGGAACATCTTCTGATCCAGAAGTCAAGCTTTTTAAGCCTAGGTGCATCTCATCGGTTCTGTAGTTAACTCCGGAACAGAACATTGAATGTCTAGGATCCCTAACATTGGAGTCACTTTGATAATATATATTCAAGAATTCTTGTAACTCCTGCTGTAATTGCAGGAAAAATCCAAGAGAGGATTGTAGGGGATATAGCTCGGGGGACAGCATTATTACTTCGCTAAAATAAATATAAGACGGCATTATAACAAAGACAAAGAGCCCTCATCACAATAATGAAGGCTCTTGATGCGGCTTAAATAACTATTATATATTGATTGTCAGTACGATAGCTACTTTGTGATCATTAACCTTGTAGTTGATGTACTAGCATTTGAAACAAGGTGTATCATATAGACCCCAGCAGGAATATCAGTGATATCAATTGGGATTTCCTGTAATCCACCGATCCCAAATACATTTTGACGAGTAAAAACTTTACCATTCAGATCCATGATAACAATGCGACTTTCTGTTTCAATGTCATTGGCAATCAATTTAAAACTACCGTTATTAGGATTAGGGTAAACACCAAATATCTCAGGCTTATCTGATTCATATAATCCGGTTGCACTTACGGGCTCTTTCACAAACTCATAATCTCCGGTTGAGGAGCCTCCAAAAGCGGTAAACATAAGTTTCCATATCTGACCACTCCTGTCCTCAATAAAGTAAACAGTAGAATCTTCCAATACCCAATTAAAGGTATTAAGGTCAAAGAATTTCCAATCATTACCAATAGAGCTGATATGGTAGGAATATGGATAGCCCCATGGATCAGCATAACTATATTCTGCCGGATAGGCCTTTGCCACTTTTACACTATCATTACTTTGAACCCCGGTAACCTTATACACAAATGGTGATACAGCAGTATACTGGTGAAATAATAGGTCCCAATCGTATCTAGAAGGTTCACGGTCAGTTGTAGTATTCGTAGAAAAGGAATAATACCCAAAGTTTTTATTCGTAAAGTTTGTTTTGTCAAGAGTTGAAGTTATTTCGTTCGAACCATCAACATCGGCATATTTGAAAGTGTAAATTGAATTTGCCAAAGAAACTATATAAATTTTCTTTACATCATTATTTGGAAGAATTAAAAAATAGATAGAATCACCCGATACAACATGTGTAGCAAAGTCATATACCCCCCAACCTAAATCAAATGCATTGTTTGGATCGAATGTGGTATTAAACGCACCGAACCACCATGAGGTATCACTGTTATAGAGTTCATTGGAACTATTTAACATGTTAACGGTATCTATATACGACATGTTGTTCCAGTCATTGACATGAAGTCCGGATTTGAATAGCCGCACATCATTTTTTGAATTTAACAGTATAGATGACTGAAAACCACTTATTTGGAAAGCTAGATCCCAGTCAGTATTATCAATATTAGAAACTTCGCCATTAGACATACTATAAAACGACTGGTTTGAATACCCACTTCCAATTGACACAACATCAAAAACCTGCTGTGCATTTATTTGTGTTAGAGATATGAATACTAGAAATGTTAATAGAGGTAATAATTTTTTCATTTGAGATTTTATTTATAAACGTTGATATTCGAAAGTTGCAGAACCTTTGTTTCCTGTACTATCATAAAAATCGAGGAACCGGATCTTGTAATAAAATCCCAGTTCATCTTTTAGAAGATAAAACCGATCTGGATAAATGATGTATCCTAGATTAAAATCAAAATATTTCCAGTCAAAGCCAATGATGGTTGCTCCAGCTGACAAGGGGTAAGAATTAATATCCGATGCTATAACATCTACGAATGGTTTATAGCCGATTGTTGAATCTTTTTTAACAGAGGTGTTTAATTCATTGTTCCACTTGTTAAGTATGGCACCAGTAACTAAGTAATATTTAAATGGTGAAGTGATGGGCTCGTCGTAATAAGTATGAGTGAACTTGGTGAATACAATGTCCCAACTATCTTTTTTTGGTGACACGCTTACCTGTTGTCCGTCGTTGTCAAATGAAAAATACACTAGTGAATAATCAGGGTCTTTAATCAACTGAAATTGATGAATGACAGAGCTATTATATGTTTGATATTCAATATTATATGAATTAGCATCAACACTAATAACTTTTAGTTTTCGCCATCTTTCAACACCATAATTTTCAGCACGTCCACGGTCAATAACGATAACCTCGCCATTACTTTTCCAATCTCCGATAGCTGTACTGTCATCATCCAACTGATTGCTATCTGTTCTCCATTGTTTTCCAGAAGTATCGGCAGCATTAAAATTTGTTTCACCAGTATGACAAACAAACATCAATTTACCGGTATTTAAGTATATACGAAAACCATTAGCTGAAGACTCAAAAGCAAGATCGTAAATTCTGTAATCAACGGTATGTTGCTTGCCAGTTCCAAAGTCGAAGTATACTTGATTCAAATAGTTGGGACCCATTGTTGCAATAGAGTTCGACATATCACCAGGTGCAGGCAGGATCACTGCAGTGTCTTCTTTCTGACATCCAACGATTAGAACTATAAAAAAAATCAATGCTATATTTTTCCCAGTTATTTTCATCTTTCGTGCAATTTGATTTTTAAATTGATGAAAAATGATTGGCCTGTTCCCACAGCCTGATAATTATTCGATGAAGAATGAGTTGATCCATCAGAAGCAGATCGAATATCAGTTACATCAAAGACATTCTTGATTCCGACTCCAAGGTCTACAATGCCTTTTAACAGGGACTTTCTGACGACAACATCCATCAAACTATAACTGTCATTATAGAACTGATAGATTGAGTTATCGGAAGCAATTCCATACCCGGGGATCTTACCGTTGAATTTGTAGAAAACATTAACTGATAAACTCAGCTTTTGAATATGGTAGCCTGTGTTAACGGAAAAGTCCGGATTATATATGTATGAATCAAAATTGCCACTATCTGCATATATGTTTGACCTACCAGTGTAAGAAAACCCTAATCCAAGATTGTAATTCTGGTACCTTATCTCAGATTTTGCATTTATTCCATGTGAAGAAAAGTTGCCTATGTTTATATATGTAAATAACGAATTTGACAGATCCGGTTGAGCAAGTGTGATCATATTACGAATACTGTTATGGTAAAACCCAAGTTCACTGGTAAGGGAAACTTTTTCCTTTGCACAGGTATGGCTTACAGCCAGATAAAAATTATCAGAAAATTCAGGTAACAACTGATCATTCCCTTTTATGTTATGATTGATGTCGACGAAGTAGAGGTATAGTTCTTTAATTCCGGGCGCCCTGAACCCTCTGCCATAGGACAGTCTTATCTGTATAGGTTCGCTTAAATGATATAGAAATGCCAATGACGGAACAACAGGAGCTTTGTAATTCGAATTATATGCGAATCGAATAGCCGGACGGATTACAAGTTTTTTATTCGCTTTATACTCTAAAGTTGAGAATACAGCATAATCAGAAATGTTTTCTGTGGAGTTTACAAATCGGGAGCCTTTAGCAGCTTCAATATTGAAATCAATTCCTACCTGGTAATTAAGTAAGGCATTCTCGTCTTGCTTCCCAAATTTGGTTCGGATGTTCCAGGCATTAAATAAGGTAGTATCATGCATGTCATCGTTGGGAATAAGAGATTCTTCAAGCGAGACCATGTCCTTTCTCCATGTATTTTTTATCCTCTTATAGTCTGACCGGGCAATCGAAATGTCAACTCCACTAAATGGGGTTAACGTGTATGAACCGGTTAATTTATTGCTGAATCGGATTGTTTTATAATACTCGTCAAATGCATAAGCGTAATAAGGTGTTATTCTTGAGGGCCCTTTGTTTGTCACTGTTTCATGCAAGATGTTTGATTGCAAGCCAATACTATATTTATTCTTGACGTATCTGTATGTTAAGCCACCAAAAACTTGTTCCTTGGGTTTCCATTGATCATATCTGCCACTATCAAGGGATGACCATCCCTGAAAAAAGTTCCTTCCGGCATTGAATTGAAAACTCGAGTTACCAGTTTGGAAGCCAGCACCACCATCAAGGTTGTAATGACCTGTAGACTCATGATACATATTTATATTACCTGAGTATTTGGAACTAACCATTGGTTTGGAAATGATATTGACAACACCCCCTGCTGCATCTGTGCCATACATTGCAGACATTGGACCGTTGATGATCTCAATACGCTCAACGTTACTGAGTAGTAACTGACTTATATCTATATCACCATCGAGCCGACCAATAACAGGAACACCGTCGAGAAGAAATTTGATATTTTGACCACTCATTCCGTTCATGGTCATTGAAGAGCCTAGTACCTGGTCTTGCGAAATTCTGATCCCTGCTTCCTGTTCTAAAAGTTCATCAAGTGAATTGGACGCCCTGGAATCTATCTGCTCCCTGGTGATAATTTTTGTGGCCTCTACTATCTGGTCACTCGACCTGGGCAGGTATTGAGATGTTACCACAACTTCATTAAGTCGGGTATCCTTGTAGGTTAAAGTTATATCTAGTTTATTTTGTTCTGGGAACAGCGTATCAGAATAACTTTCGAATGAAACATGCGAAATATTCATTAAGGCGGGTAATTCAAGATGTTCGAAGTCTACTTCTCCTGATGGATTAGAAATACTAAAAACAGGCTTGACATTACTTAAAGACTGCAAAGCAACAACTGCATTGGAAATTGGCTTTCCATCTGCGTCACTGATTGAGATCTGCTGTGCAAATCCAATCTCTGATTGAATTAAAAAGAGTATAAAAATGATTGGGAAAATTTTCACGGTGCAATGTTACGCAGGTAAAATATCTTTTACCTTGGTTTGAATTGATAAATGTCATAAACTGGCTCATTTTGACAATTGATTGACATTCAGAACGTCTTGTTAAACAAATGATAACTGAGGTTGGATTCTAAGTAAAGGCCCTATAGATTTCTATATTTTTGTTATCAATTCAAAAATGAACCCATACAAATGAAACCTACATCCTTATTAGATAAAAAGCCTTTATTACTTAGGAAATTTTTATGGTTTCAGATCATTGTTGCCATGGTTTTAGGTATTGGAATTGGTTTGATACTGTCTCCAACAGGTTTAGGCGTTTTAGATGAGGAAATCGCATATACAGTTGCATCATGGGTTGCTCTTCCTGGACAATTATTTCTGTCGCTGATACAAATGGTTGTAATACCACTCGTTATGACCTCCATTATATTGGGTGTAGCTTCCGGTGGAGATTCAAATTTTTTAAAGAAAGTTGGCCTGCGAATAGCTCCTTACTTTGTATTGACAACAGGTGTGGCAGTAACAATAGGTATATTCATAGCGCTATTCATTCAGCCTGGCCAGTATATAAGTGGTGAATTTACTCAACATATGACCGCTATGGGAAGTGCAGATCTGGACATACCTGGCGCAATGGAAAAGATGAGTCTTCCTGATCGTTTGGCAAAACTTATTCCAACGAATCCTATTGAGTCTCAAGTTAATAAAGACATGCTGGCCATTGTTATATATGCTTTGTTTCTTGGAGTAGCCACAGTATCGGTAAAAGATAAATTAAGTAAGCCGATTATCGACCTTTTGTTCAGCGCTCAAGCTATAGCTATGCAAATAGTCAATTGGGCTATGTTGATGGCACCTTTAGCTGTTTTTGGATTGCTTTGCGATATAACTATAAGAGTTGGAATTGATGCGCTGATTGGGACATCAGCATATGTATTGACCGTTATTGTTGGATTAGGGATACTGCTCTGTTTTTATTTGTTGCTTGTTGCAATTATAGGTAGAAAAAGTCCAGGTAAATTTTTACATGATATCAGGAGCGCACAATTACTCGCATTTTCAACATCAAGTTCTGCTGCTGTGATGCCATTGTCAATGAAAACTGCTCATGAGAAATTGGGTGTACGAAAATCAATATCACAATTTCTCATACCTCTAGGCGCAACAGTTAATATGGACGGCACTGCATTGTACCAAGTGGTAGCTGCTGTTTTTATCACACAAGTTTTTGGGATTGACCTTTCTGTATCGGAATTAGTATTACTCGCTATAACAACTGTTGGCGCCTCAATAGGGGCTCCAAGTACGCCCGGAGTTGGGATCGTAATCCTGGCAACCATTCTGGTTGGAATAGGAGTACCCGCATCAGGAATAGCTTTGATACTTGGAGTCGATCGAATCCTTGACATGACCAGAACTTCCGTTAATGTTACGGGTGATCTAGCGGCATGCGTGGTCATGGAAAAATGGATTGGAGATAAACTTGAAGAACCTGAAGAAACGAGCAAATTGCCTGAAGTAATGTGATTTATATATCTCGAGGATTATTATACTATATTAGGTAGGTAAAGTTTTTGTCAGGTTTTGTTAATTTATATACAAATATTAGATACCAAACCTGATTGTTTTTTCGTTATTTAGCAGAGTGTCAATTTAATAATTAAGACTAAAAAAATGTCAATAAAAGATAGAGTAGAGCAATTAAACGTATTGATTTCAAAGATGAGTGATGATACCAATCTTTCTCTCATTGATAAAGACCTTTTACTTGAAAAGGTCCGTGAGCTATATTCATTATTGAATGATATACAGACTGTCGATAGCCTGAAAGAACTACCTAAGGACGAACCTCCAGTAAAACATAATGATATCGAACCCAGCGAAACGGTAATAGCTCAGAAGCCTCTAGAAACAGAGAAGTCAACCGAACCTGACACAGTTAGTGAAATTGACAAAGTTACCACTGAAAGAGCGACCCAGTTCTCTACATTAAAGAATAATGCGAATGTTGCCACTTTGTTCGATGACTCAGACATGGAGCAGACGGTTAATATTGATGAGCTGAATACATCGGTTCATGAAAAGATGACTAACCTTGAACAAGATGAGACCATAGTTGAAAAGCTAAAGAAGAATCCAGTTGGTGATCTTAAAAAATCCATAGGGATCAACGAGAAATTCTCTTTTATCAACGAATTGTTTGAAGGAAACCTACAGAATTATAATGATTCCATTGAGATATTAAATAAAGAGTTGAGTCAGCAATCTGCAACTAGTAAAATGGAAGAAATAGCTGATACAATGAAGTGGGATAAAAACTCATCAACCTATATCGAGCTTTATAGTTTGATAGAAAGAAGATTTAAACAATAAAATTTTACTTTCTTCATAGGGTCATATTATCTTCATTTAAAGTGAAAATCCTAAGATATATTTTCAGTTTTTTATTCTGCGCCGTACCTGCTTTTTGTTCATCCCAGGTGTCGGATTTCGATACGTTATATGTCCGATCATCGGTCAATGAGCTTTGTAGGAATGCTTATCATGGTAGAGGATTTGTAAAAGACGGTGATATTAAGGCATCGAAATATATCTTAAAACAATTCAAGAAATCTGATCTCAAATTCTTTAACAGGATGCCTTATCAGGACTTTTCATTTAATGTGAACACCTTTCCTGCATCTATGGAGTTATCCTTCTGCGAATCAAAACTCAAGCCCGGAGTTGATTATATAGTTCATCCAGCAAGTGCATCATTAACTGGCGAGTTTCAGATCATGGAACCAAATAGCACAAATAATGGAGATGGGTTTTATGTATTCAAAAATGAATCTGTAAAAGATCTTGATAAGAGAAAATTGATAGATTCATTAATAGTTGAGAATGATAAACTGGATGGAATAGTTTTTACTGGAGTTGAAAAACTTACATGGTCGGTTTCGTTAACACAGTTAAAGATACCTGTTATTTATTTAAAGTCAGGAGTTTTTGATCCGAAATGCAAAACACTGAAGATTGATATAGATGCTGATTTTAGACCACATTTAACGCGCAATGTAATTGGATACATTGAGGGGTCCTTATATCCGGATTCATTCATCGTGTTAACAGGCCATTATGATCATCTTGGAATGATGGGAGCTAAGACACAATTTACCGGAGCTAACGATAATGCAAGTGGCATTGCAATGATGTTAGGGTTGGCAAAGTTTTATGCACTGGAAGAAAATAGGCCCGAATATTCATTGGCATTTATGGCATTTGCAGGAGAAGAAGCCGGGTTGATCGGATCTGAATTCTATGTCAATAACCCCTTATTCCCACTTCCAAATATTAAATTCCTGATTAATATGGATTTAATGGGAGCCGGAGAAGAGGGGATCATGGTGGTTAATGGAACTGAATATCCAGGTAAAATGAGTCTATTGAGGTCAATCAATAAAGACAAAGAACTATTCGTGGAAATTGGCGAAAGGGGTAAAGCAGCAAATAGTGACCACTATTATTTTAGTGAAAATGATGTTCCATCTTTTTTCATTTATACTATGGGACCACGAAAGTCTTATCATGATGTTTATGATATTCCACAAACTCTTGAATTCCCAAAGATGGAGAGCACTTTTCAGTTGATAAGTTCATTTATAAAATCTATTGGGGATTAATTAGCGTTCAATCCTTTGGATTACATTTGGACATTAGTTTCAAATAAAAGTGAACGAAGTACAAAAGAAATTTCAAAGTGACATCCGAACGTCTTTGGACGATTCATCAATGCAGGAGAAAGTACAAACTGCAAAGAAGAATTACCTCAGAGCTTTTAATCAAACTTCTGCCAACTGTGTAAATCTGGATCAACTTAGAACTAACGCGGAATTCATAAGGAAGAAGTCTATAAACAATCTCGACAAGTATCTGATAGAATTTGAATCTAATTTTATTAAACGTGGGGGGAAAATAATATGGGCTCAGGACAATCTTGAAGCAGTAAGTGAGATCATTGGACTCATTAATAAATCCGGAGAAAAGTTAATTGTGAAGTCTAAATCTCTTACTACAGAAGAGATCGGACTTGATGAGGCATTCATTCAGCATGGAAAAGAGTGGGTAGAGACGGATGTAGGACAATACATTTTACAACTGGCCAATGATAAACCTTCCCATATGGTGATGCCGGCAATTCACCAATCAACGGAAGATATTGCCAATCTATTCAATAAAAAATTGGGAACCGACGAAACGCTGAACAGAGAAGGACTTGTGGCGACAGCTTCTGGATTGATTAGAGAAAAATATAAGAGATCAGGAGTTGGAATAACCGGAGCAAATTTTTTAGTAGCAAATCCGGGAGCAGTTGCAATTACAGAAAATGAGGGGAATGCATGGATAACAGCATCAAGGCACAAATTACATATAGTGGTTGCCGGAATCGATAAGGTGATACCCGGATTCAAAGATCTAGGACAATTATTACCGCTGTTAAGTATGTATGGCACAGGCCAGTCTTTAACCGCATATAATTCGGTAATAACCGGTCCGAGAAAAGATGCCGAACCTGATGGACCAGATGAAATGGTTGTTGTATTGATTGACAATGGACGTTCTAAAGTATTGGCTGAGGAAAGTGAACGCAGTGCACTCCATTGTATTAGATGTGGGGCTTGTCAGTACCATGACCCTATTTATCAGATGATAGGTGGCAAAGCATATGATTCAACATGGATTGGCCCCATAGGAACTGTGGTATTACCTCATATGAAAGGGTTTAAAGATGCTGGATTTTTCAGTGAACTCTCTGTTTTGAGCTCTGAAGATTCCGAATTTTGCCCGGTAAATATTTCATTTAACAAAT
>Ga0055584_100001199_pt1 | contig 25459 bp, 21 predicted proteins | sample OSDHelmetaG_FD_58716 | JGI IMG/M metagenome (GOLD analysis project Ga0055584, IMG submission 58716) | Pelagic marine sediment microbial communities from the LTER site Helgoland, North Sea, for post-phytoplankton bloom and carbon turnover... | ecosystem: Environmental > Aquatic > Marine >...
CAAAGCCCATCGTGCCGAGGCCCCCTGATGTGACCCAGCGCCGCGGCTTCTCGAAGAGGTAGTGCTGCGCGGCCCACATCTGGTGTTGACCGACATCGGTGCAGACGATCGCGTCGCCCTCTGTGGCCTTATAGACAGTCTGGATGACCTCCTGGGGCTGGATGGTGTTCTCGTGGGAGTCCCAGTGGTAGGGGTACTCGCGCTTCCAGGCGTCGATCTGCTCGACCCAGGTCGCGCGCCGAACCGGATCGTGGCGATCGGGGAGTGAGTCGTAGGCGTCGGCAAGACCGCCGAGCGCGGGTGCCGCCTCACCGGCAATGCCGATGTGCGCGCCGCGGTTCTTGGAGATCTCCGCCGGGTCGACATCGATGTGGATGATTTTCGCGTTCGGCGCCCACTCACTCATCACCGTGGAGAGCACGCGCTCGTCGAACCGAACGCCGACCGCGAGAATCACATCCGACGCCTGGAAGGCATAGGTGCAGGCGGCAAGGCCGTGCATGCCGGGCATGCCGATGAACAGTGGGTGGGTGCCGGAGAATCCCCCGAGCCCCATCAGGGTGGTGGTAACCGGAATCCCGGTGGCCTCCGCCAGGCGGGCGAGCTCGGCGTGCGCGTTGCCGTGAATGATCCCGCCGCCGGCGTAGATCACCGGGCGCTCGGCACCGGCGAGGGCGCGGGCGGCGGCGGCTAGCTGCTTCGGGTGGCCCGAGCTGGTCGGCGGGTTGTAACCCGGAAGGTTTGGTTCACCATCGAGTAGCTCGACATCCTGAGCCCACACGTCGACGCAGACATCGACCAACACCGGGCCGGGCCGGCCGGTGACCGCGATCCTCAACGCAGCCTCCATGGCGTCCGGCAGGTCCTCGGCCTTGTTCACCAAGAAGGAGTGCTTCACGATCGGGAGGGTGATGCCGACGATGTCGGCCTCCTGAAACGCATCGGTGCCGACCCGGGCGGAACCCACCTGTCCGGTGAGTGCGATGAGTGGGACCGAGTCCATATAGGCGTCGGCGATCGGAGTGACCAGATTGGTCGCACCGGGCCCCGAGGTCGCCGTACATACCCCGACCTTGCCGGTGACCTTGGCGTACCCTTCCGCCATGTGACCGGCGCCCTGCTCATGACGAGTCAGGTACGTCCGGATATCGGGATCATCGTGAAGAGCATCAAAAAGTGGGATCACCGGTCCGCCCGGAATCCCAAAAATCGCATCCACTCCCGCCCTCTTGAGGATGGCAAGTGTTGCGTCGACTGCCCTCATGCTGCCCCTTCGTCAAGTCCCACAGAAACACCTGTAACCCGGCGATAGTACTCGACCGCCCACCGAGCACGCAGTACGACATGCCACCCAAGGAGCGCCAATGAGCACCACTCCCCCACCCGAACCGCCGGGCGCCGACGGCCCGTCGTTCGTCGACGAGAATGCAAACCGCATCGTCTCCGAATCTCTGCAGCGCTACGACGAGCAGTCCGACACCTACCACTGCTCTTATGGACCACCCATCCCGGCGGCGACGGTTCACGACGAGGAGCGCGGCTTATTGGTTCGCGTAGATCCTCAAACACGCCAGGTGGTCGGGTTCTCGATTCCGAATTTTCGCGCCTGGTATGCGGATCATGTGACCGAGGACGGCAGCTTCGAGGTGGATCTTCCGTCGGTCTGGCCGAACACCACTGAGGGCGACGGGGAGGACTGAGCCCCGCCTCAGATAGACTGCAGAGAGGCCCTGACGCGGGACACCAAAGGAGTTCGAGTGGCCGTCGATACGCAGAAAATCGAGGAGTACAAGCTCGAGAAGGAGCCGTACTACCTCCCATTGAAAAACGAGGTCGAGCTCTTCGAGGCCGCCTACAAGGCGCGCCTCCCGGTCATGCTCAAGGGGCCGACCGGATGCGGCAAGACCCGTTTCGTCGAGCACATGAGTTGGCGCCTGAAGCGCACGCTCGTGACAGTCGCCTGCCATGAGGACCTGACAGCGTCGGATCTTGTGGGCAAGTACACGCTCTCGGGTGACGAGACCGTCTGGCAGGACGGGCCGCTCACCACGGCCGTAAAAGCCGGCGGCATCGCCTACCTCGATGAGATCGTCGAGGCGCGTAAGGACACCACGGTGGTCATCCACCCGCTCACCGACGACCGACGGGTGCTGCCGATCGAAAAGAAGGGTGAGATCGTCAAGGCGCCAGACGACTTTCTTCTGGTGATCTCCTACAACCCGGGCTACCAGTCCGTACTGAAGGACCTGAAGCACTCCACCAAGCAGCGCTTCATCGCGATCGAGTTCGACTACCCGCCGGCGGAACTCGAGGAAGACATCCTCAAATCCGAGGCCGGGGTTGATGATGACGTCGCATCCCGCCTGGTCAAAGTGGCCGAGAAGGTGCGGAACCTGCGCACGCACGGTCTTGAGGAGGGTGTGTCAACACGGCTCTTGGTTTACGCCGGACAGATGATTGAAGCCGGGGTCGAGCCTGTCTCTGCATGTGAGGCTGCCATCTGTCGTCCGATCACCGACGATCTTGAGATGCAGCGCTCGATCATCGAGATCATCGGTACCCAGTTCTAATTCACGACGCCTCGCCACACCGGGGGTGAACGCATGACCTTTGGCCCAGCCGTCGGAAACGTCGGCATGTACGTGGCCCGCGAGATGCTCGCCTCGGTTCCCGAGGAGCAGCGGCAGGTCTATCTGCGGATGGTCGAGGAGATCTCGGCTATCAAGTACCAACTCGGCGTCGAGGTCGCACGACAGCTGCCGCGCCTGCTCGCCGAAGGCGACACCGACAGCATCGCCAAGTACCTTCGCCAGGTCGAAGCGGTGGCGGCGATCGGCTGGAAGAGCGGCGTCGAAGTCGCCAAGCAGTTGCCCGATCTTTATGACGCGCCGGATGAATCTCTCGCCGAGAACTACGTCACGATCATCTCCAACGCGAGCCAGGGCTCGGCGGAGGACGAGGAATTCGGCACCCTGCGCGGTGAGCTCGAGGTGCTCGAGCGCGAAATCTCCGAGATGGAGCCAAAGGTCAAGCGGGCTCAAGAACTGAAGACTCAGCTCGCCGCTCGCGACCGACGTGACGACAAGCGGCGAAAGCACGCGGTGGAGCTCGCCTCGGCGCTCCCTCCGATTCTTGCGCGTTTAAAGCCAAAACACCGTCCGGTCTATCTCGAACAGGTGCAACTGGTTGCCACGGCAGACCCCGAGGCGGCTCTCGAGGGCGCCGACACGTTGCTTGACCTGCTGAACAGCGAGCGCATTTCCGCCGACGGCGCGCGCGAGTGGGTACAGCGTGGGTTGATCGAGCTGGAGAAGAATAAGGAGGTTGGGCGCGGCTACTTCCGGCTCGGCTCGAAGTACTCACTCCAGGTGCTCGACGAGCTTGAGGAGGGCCTGCCGCTCAAGGCGGTCGCGCGGGTGCTGAAGCTCTATGCGACCGCACTCTCGGGTCGCGACGTCGCCATCAGGGCGACGAACGACATGGCGGCGGTAGACGCCTACGCCGCCGACCACATCATCTTGCCGCCCGACATGCGCGCGTTTGAGGATGAGGAAGAGAACTTCGTTGCCTACAAGGTTGCGACCGCACACGGCGCCGGGCGCATTGAGTTCGGCACCTACGACCTCAGGCTTGACAACCTCGATGAACTCCAGGTTGCACTTGAGAAGCGATACGGGAGCGCGGCGTGACCACCCAGACAGCCGAAAGCGAACTCACACGATTCTACGCGCTCTTCCCCTACCCCGCCCTCGCGCGCGATCTCTTCAACATCGTCGAGGGTCACCGTATCGACCACAAATTGCGCGCCGCCTATCCGGGCATTCGCCGCGACATGGACATGATCCGCACCTCAACTGCGGAGGATCGCCCCAAGCTCTCGGAGATCCCCGAGGCGCAGGCGATCGTTGAGGCTTTGCTGCAGCACACCCTCGGGATCGATCCGGACATGGACACGCTTCCAGTTCCGACCCAGCAGTTGATCACCTATGCGAGTGGCCGCCTGCAAGAGGTCGAGTCCGAGAACGCCGGTGTTTCAGACTCCGCGAACCTGACGGCGGAGATCTACGTCATGATCGACGAGCAGATCTCATCGCGCGGCGATGCCGGCGGCCAAGCTGTCCCGGATGCTCCCGACAACGCCCCTCCCCTTCTTCCTCAAAACGATGACATCGATCCGTCGGAGATCGACGCGCCACTCGATCTTGGCCTCGACGACTACGAGGACGCAAACCTGCCGCCCTTCATGACCCCCGTCATGGAGGAGTTGGTTAAGCAGCGCCCGGACCTTGCGAAAGAGGATCCCGACGCCACCGGTGAGCGCCCCGAGAACGCCGAGAAGAGCGAGATTGATCCCCAGGACGCGCAGGGGACGATGGATACGACCGAGGCCCAGATGGATGGGCAGCAGGCGGGCGATGAGGTGGCAGAAGCCACGGAAGGCGATGCTGACCAAGCCCCCGGTGCGTCAAGCTCTGACCTCAATCCGGATGAAGAATCCGAGGGCGGCGGCGACTCTCCGGAGATGACCGGTGGCGAGAGCCCCGGCCAAAGTGAGGACGATGCCGAAGAGGACCTCGGCGAGCAGGAGTTCCCCTACGACGAGTGGGACTTTCGGATCGAGGACTACCGGCCGGCCTGGTGCACCCTTCGCGAGTCACGCGCCACTCGCACTCAGGAAGGCTTCGTCGCGGCGACCTTTCATGAATACGGGGGCATCGTCACCCAGATCCGGCGCAACTTTCAGATGATGCGCCCGGAACGCATGAAGAAAATGCGCTTCCAACAGGAGGGCGACGATCTCGACACGGATGGGCTTGTCGAGTACGTGGTCGACCGGAAGGCTCGGGTCACGCCGAGTGGACGGGTCTACATCAAGCGCGACAAGAAAGATCGCGACGTCTCGACCGCATTTCTGATCGACATGTCGAGTTCCACCGATCGCAAGATCGATGGTTCGAAGCGCGTGATGGATATCGAGAAGCAGGCACTTCTTCTCATGTGTGAGGCGCTCGAGGCGATCCGCGATGAATATGCAATCTACGGATTCTCCGGCAACGGTCGCGAGGATTGCGAATTCTACGTCGTCAAGGAATTCGGCGACCGCTACGACGACCGCGTCCGGGCACGCATCGGTGGTATCTACGCCCGCCAGAAGACCCGCATGGGCCCGGCGATTCGGCACACCACAAAACGCCTGGTCGCCGCCGACTCCGCCGTGAAACTGATGATCATGCTCACCGACGGCAAACCGTATGACACTGACACCTACCAGGACAACGAGTACGCGCAAGAAGACACGAAGATTGCCCTTCGCGAGGCAAAACGCGAGAAGATCCACCTCTTCTGCGTCACGATCGATGATGAAGGCGCCGAATACCTGCCAAATATGTATTCCGACGCGAACTTCGTGGTTGTGGATGACGTCATGACCCTTCCGCAACGCCTTCCGCAGCTTTACCGGCGCCTGACCACCTGACTCAACCGGGGTAAGTGGCTCGCGCGATGGTGCGGCGAGCACACTAAACGGGGGTAAATCACTCGCGCACCCCGGGTAAACGACTCGCGCAAACCCTGACCATTACTGTTGCGCGAGTGATTTACCCCGGGGTTCGCGCATCGCCAGAGCTGCCGCCACGCAGCACAAATCGCCAGCAGGGCCTCAACTACGACACCTCAATCTCAAGTCGAGACTGAGGTGCAACCCACTCTTGGGGGTAAGTGACTCGCAGCGCCTGTGGACAAGCCGTGGAAACCCGGGTAAACGACTCGCGCACCCCCGGGGTAACCATCTCGCCGAAACCCCGGTAACCGACTCGCGCTAAATCCAGTAAAACACCTGGAAATTAGGGATAAACTGGCGAACTTAGTGTTAGTGGTAGGTATACAGAAGAAATAACAGGTTGATTCCGACCCGAATCTGACGGATTCGGAATCAACCGCATGCGAGCAGATTACCCGGGGTAAATCACTCGCGGGCTCTCCCATAAGACTCGTCGGGTCGCCATTATTCGGCAATGCCCGATTCCACTCCATCGCGACATCGCGCGCGAAACGGTGACCGACGCCCGCCCGTCGCTACGGGTCCAGACAACGCTCGTCAGTCAACCGCAAGCCTGAGTGGAGCGCAGGAACAGCTCGCTCTTTGCGAACCCGATCACCTTAAGCGGCTCGAGCAGCCCCTCCGCTACGGCTTTGCGGACCGGACGACAGCGAGAAAAGGCATCGAATCGACAGCGGGCAGCGACGGGCTCGAGATGGCGGCGGGTGTCGCGATTGCCGATCGCCTTGGCGCGATTCAGCAGACATCGGGGCCCGCAATCGGCCGTCACGCCTACATGGCGATCGTCTGGCTGGGCTCGCGGTGGCTTCAACTGGAGAACGCCGGCGCATCCGCGGTGCCGTTCACCCAGTACCGGCTTCTGAAGGATTTCGGTTGGGAAAAGTCGGGGAAACCCGCTCGCGATGCTCTGAAAAAGACCCTCGCCAACCTTCAGGAAGCCCGGTGGAAGGGCGAGGTGAATGACCCGATTAGCGGGAAGAAAACCCATGAGGACCACTTTGGCATCATTGACCGGGTGTTGTGGCCCGTGGTCGAAGATGGGCGCGTCGAGCGGGTGGGCTACATCTTTCTCGGAAGCTGGTTTTTGGAGCAACTGCGCAATGAGGCCGGGGCATATCTCGACTGGGGGGTCCTCCGGGACCTCCCCCCGATCGCCCGGAAGCTCTACGGCCTGCTGGAGAACGATCGTTTTGAGGTAATGGACGATGCGCCGCAGCAAGAGTGGCAGGCGTACTGGCTCGGGGAAGGACTCTACGCGAGCATCGGCTCAACCTGTGCCCGTGAGCGGGACAACACTGCGGCGGTGATGCGCGCTGCACAGGCGATCAGTGAGCGTGACAGGCGCTATAGCTTTGAGCGTGACCGGGTCCAGGACGGAGGTCGAACGCGTCAACAACTCGTCGTGATGCGAGACCGCGAAAGCCGGGCTCGTCGGAGTTTGAGCGCATAACCCGGTTGTTGATCGTCTCCGTTAGTGAAACCATGCATGCATGCATGGGTGCTTTCACGTGTGCCGTCATTCATACGCACATGGTTGCATGAGCGACCGCGCGCGTGTCAGCGCGTGCGAATGAAAACTCGCGCGCACACATGAAGGAGTGCTCGACTCGATGACGAATGGCACACACGCATGACCGATTCGACCCGCGCGCGCATCGTTACTGTCGCCGCCGCTAAAGGCGGGGTGGGGAAGACGACGCTCGCCTACGAGCTAGCGGCCGCTCTTGGCGGCCTTCTCATCGATCTCGACTGGGACTCCGGTGGTGCCACCAGAATGTGGGGAATCGATCCGCTTGCGCGAAAGAAGGCACCACTCCTTGACGGCTTCGAGCGAGGTCCGGACGGCTTCGCGCCGAAACCCTTGAGAAAGAACAACCAACCGCGTCTCGTTCCGGGCCACCCGGACCTCGCCGCGAGCGATATCCCCGATGACCTAGTCGCAGACTGCCTACTCGCATGGAGCGAGACATGGGACGCCTCGCACGTGGTGGTGGACACCCATCCCGGCGCGAATCCGCTCACTGATGGGGCGCTCCAGGCCGCCGACCTCGTGGTTGTACCTGTGATCCTTGGCATGCGCGAGCTTGACGCTCTCGAGGGGATGCTGAGCGAGTACGAGTCGTATCGTCTCTTGCTTGTCCCGAACCTTGTCCCCGCGGTGCCCCCAAAGCGCCTCGTCGAACGATTGGCGTCCCTCGCCGGAGAATCAATCACCGTTGCAGCGCCGATTCGTGAGCACCGTTTCATTCGCCGCAGACTTCGCCGCTCCGCCTTGGTACTCCAACCGAATCCCGGAGTACGAGTCCGTGCAGCAGCGGATGAATTTCGCGCCGTCGCCGAACATGTGGAGGTAGCTAGTGGCTGACTCAGAATCCGGCCTCGACATGATGCGTAGCCGCATTAAGAGGGCCTCTCGGCGGCCACCACCACCACGGGGCGCCACGGCCGAGGACGCCCCGGTCCCGGCAGCGCCGGCAGTCGCAGACGCGCCTACGGTTGAGTCTGCCTTAGAGCCCGGCACGCAGGAGCCGAGGTCGAGCGCGAAACCGACGCGATCGTCGGCCCGTCGCCATGCGGCACGACCGTCGATCAGCCCAAGCGAGCCGTCGGTAAATCTCGCGATCCGAGTTCGCCAGCCGCTTGACGAGCGGCTGGTCGATCTGCTTCACACGCTTCGTCGGTCAGGCGTGCGCTCGAGCAAGGTTGAACTCATCGAGATGCTCCTGTGGGAACTCCCGGACGTCCCTGACGATGACCTTCGCGCCAGGCTGGCATCTTTCCGCACGGCTGCGCCCCGTGGCGCAGGAAGCTCCGCCGAGCTCTGAGTACGGTGGGTGAAGGGGAGAGGCCCTGAGGCCCTCCTGTAATGCCCCGACAAACGACAACGGCCGCCCCACCCGAAGGTGAGGCGGCCGCAGCCGTAATTCCGTAAGCCGTAGTGGCTTAGACGCCAGGCGGCTTCGGGAAACGATGCCGCATGGTGTACTGGTACGGAGTCGCGAACAGGAGGTCCGCGATGTCCTCGTCGGTGCGGTCGATCTGCTGGTGCCAGATCGTCTGCGCGCCGGGAATGATGAGGTCGAAGTTGAAGCTCATCAGGCCGATGAGTTCCTTCGACGGCATCATTGCGCCGAGGTTGTCGAACGGAGTCGCCTGAAGCGCCCACGTCCGAATGGCAGCAGCCGAAGCGGTCCGAATACTCTCGGGCTTCAACTGGAACCGGTGCTGACCCTCAGTCTCCGGACGGCCCATCGCTGCGGCGACCTCAGGGGTCACCTCAGACGGCAAGTAGGTCAGGTCCCACTTGGTCGTCTTCAGGCTGGGGTCCGTGATGAGACGGAGGTTCATGCGGCCGTAACGCGGGTCGCCGTAGAAGCTCGGCTTAGCCGGCAGCTCGGCGTCGTCGTAACGACCAGTTGCAGTGTGGATGAGGTAGCCGCGACGCTCCATTGTGAAGTTGAAGTAGTCGTTGCCAAACCCACCGTAACCGTCATCTTCCTTACCACCGTGCTCCTGGGTCACGATGTACGCGATCTTCTTCGGGAAACCGAAGGGCTCACGTCCCGCGAACACAGCAGCGTCCTGGGTGAGGTACATGTACGGGTAGTAACCACCGTAGTAGGTGTTGCCGTCCATGCCCTTGCAGGACGCGGAAACGGTGACACCCATTTCGCCATACGGGCCAAGACCCGTGTGGAGGTGGTCGACGTACCAGAACTCGACGACGTCGTCCTCGAGGTCCAGGCACTTCGGAAGGATGCGCTTCAGCGCAGCCTCGTCACACCTGTAGAAAAACGCAGACCAACGGGAGTTGGTGTACGTGAGAGGAACGATGTCGTAATCGACGAGCGGGTCTGCAATCGCCTGCGAGATGATGTCTCGCTTATCCCGGTCTAGCGGGAGGGGCGGTGCGTCGCCGGAGTCAACCCACGGCACGCTCGTGACGTTTACTTCCGCCATTTATTCAAGCCTCCTTGAACGGATAGAAGAGCCTCTTCGAGGGGCGGCCGCCGAATGTGCGACCGCCCGCCAAAAAAATGCCCTGTCAGGATCGTGACGTGTCCTACGCCCCGAGGCCGATTGGCTTCGGGAACCGGTGACGAAGACCAAAGCGGTACGGCTTCGCCGCGCCAGCCCAGGTTGCGTCACGGGTGTAGGTCTCAGTCCAGAGAGTCTCGCCAGCCGGAATGATGAGGTCGAAGCTGAAAGTCATCAGCCCGATCATCTCGGTCGGCGGAAGCTCGTGACCAAGGTTGTCGTACGGGGTCGCCTGCATGAACCAGTTCATCGAGGCCGGGCTCGAAGTCCGGATGGACTCGGGCTTGACCTGGAACCGGTGCGATCCCTCGGTGTCCGGACGGCCCATCGCAGTAGCGAGGTCCTTGGTCACCAGGGAGGGCAGGTACACCAGCTGCCACTCGGACGAAGCAACGTCCGGGGTGGTGACGACCTTCATGTTCATACGGCCATACTCGGTATTGCCGTAGAACGCCGGCTTCGCCGGCAGGTCAGCGTCGTCGTACTTACCGGTGCAGGAGTGAATGACGTACCCGTTCCGGATCATCAGGAATGAGTAGTAGTCGAACTGGTAGTTCTTCCCGTCGTACACGCCATAACCGTCATCCGGGTTGCCACCGTGCTCGAGCACGCGAATGAAGGCTTCCTTCTTCGGGAAACCAAGCACTCGACCTGCGTCGATAGCAGCGTCCTGGGTGAGGTACATGTAGGGGTAGTAGCCCCCGTACTTGGTGACTCCATCGCCGCCCTTGTAGGAGCAGGCAACAGTGACACCCATCTCACCGTACGGTCCGAGCATGGTGTGGTTGTGATCCACGTACCAGAACTCGACGATGTCGTCCTCGATCTCAAGACAATCGGGAACCACACGGCGAAGCGCCTTTTGATCGGCGCGGTAGAAGAATGCTGACCAACGAGAGTTGGTGTAGGTCAGCGGCAGCGTGTCGATGTCCCAGAGCGGGTCGACAAGCGAGTAAATAAACGCAGTCTTTTCATCACGATCCACCGGCGACGGCGGGATTTCTCCCGTGTCTGCGCCGGGGATGTCCGTTACGGCAAACTCTTCAGCCATAGAGTCGGATCCCCCTATTTTTTTGAAGGGCAGCTGCACACGAATCAAGGGTGCCAGGGTGTCACGACACGACGACGAGACCTTAGTGGTCTCGAGGCCGGGCAGTGACCTCCGAAGCACTTCGCACCATATGTCACGAAGCCCCGGGCGTCAACGTTGCTGCAATGGTCCTGGAAAGAGTTCCCGATGCCGCGATTTTCCCCATGGATCGTGATTTCGTGGCGTGCCGGAGTGGCTTGTGCGGATGTTGACAATCCGGCCCACCCCTGCGGTAGGCTCGCGCCTATCTCCCGGGGCCTCCCGGGGCACTGTCTGTCGTGCCCAGTCATTCCTTTTCTCACAGGTGCGTCGGCATCGCGTTTCTGAGTTCATTTATTGAGACAAGGGGGCGTTTTCGTGACTAACCGTTCCTGGCCATGGCGCATCGGCATGATCATCGCCGTGCTCGCACTGGCCCTAGGAGTCGCCGCATGTGGCGACGATGACGACGGTGGAGACAACGGCGATTCGACGGAGGCAGCGACCGACGTCACTCCTGCCAACCTCACCCTCGCCTACGTGACCACCGAGCAGCACCCGTACGGGCGCGCCGTGAATAACTTCATTGAGACCGTGGACGCGAACTCGGGCGGAGCGATCAAGATCACCGGGCAGCCGAGCTTCCCAGGCGACATTCCGCTACTCGCAGACGTGAGAAGCGGAACCGTTGAGATGGCGACAGTGTCGAGCGCCGTCTGGGACAATGCCGGCGTCAACGCCTTCCAGGCGCTGCAGGCACCGTTCCTCATCACCAACTACGAGATTGAGCGGAAGGTTCTCTCCAGCGACGATGGCACCGGACTTGGCGACATTGCCGAGGACATGCTCGCCCGTTTGGAAGAAGAGGACGACCAACTGAAGGGTCTTGCGATCCACGAGGGTGGCCTTCGTAGCCCGCTCGGTCGCGAGAAGCCGCTGGTCAGCTTGGCGGACTTCGACGGCCTCAAGATCCGCGCTGTGGAGTCCAAGGTGATGTCCGAGGGGTTGAAGGCGCTCGGCGCCGAGCCCTCACCGCTGCCGCTGCCGGACGTCTATGGCGCTCTGCAGAACGGCACCGTGGACGGCATGGAGGCCAACACCGGTCTCGTCAACGGGTTCAAGTACTACGAGGTTGCCGATTTCTTCACCGGCAACGTCGTGTTCTGGCCCTTCCCGACCGTCATGGTCATGAACAAGGCGGCCTGGGACGGTCTGGATGACACCCAGAGGGAGATCATCGAGGATGCTGCGGCAGCAACGCCGGGCTTCATTATTGATCAGCTCTCGGGGGGGTCCGATCCATTCGCCCAGAACCTCGCCAACTGTGGCCTGGAGTTCGTCGAGGCAAGCGCCGAGGACAAGGCCGCTCTCGAGGAGGCCGGAAAGACTGCCATCAGCGCGCTGGGTGATGCAGATCCCACCACCGGTGACTTCATCACGCGCATCGAGGAGGTCAAAGAGGGTGTCGGCTCGACCGATGCTCCGGTCGTGACGGCGACCAAGGAAGACGGCGCCGAGTGTGACGCCGGGTAGTTCCGTCTTACGACGAAACGACTGCTGAAATGATGACGGGGCCCGGCTTGCATATGCGAGTCGGGCCCTTGTCGTTTCGGGGTAAAGTCGCGCCTCCATGACCACGGCGACCCTTCACACGCCGCTGACGCCTCGTCCCGGGGTATTGCCCCGCGCTCTTGGGTGGCTTGCGCGCTGGCTGGAGGTCTATTCCCAAGCGGCGATTCGGATCGCCACCGTCGTCACCGTCGCCACCGCCCTTGCGGCCATGGTCGCCCTGGCGGGGAACGTCTTCACCCGCAACACCGCCGGCTTCTCCATATTCGGCTCCGAGGAGTTCGCCCGGTTTTGTTTCCTATGGACGATCTGGATGGGGGTATCGCTCGCCGTTAAGCGTGGCTCGGTAACCGTCATCACGTTCTTGAGCCACCGCGGTCCGGTTTGGTGGCAACACGGTGTGAGGACCTTCTCGGGTGCAAGTCTCGGAATCCTGCTGCTCTACGCCTGCTGGCGTTCCACCGAGTACGCCATGAATGATTTCTCCCGGGGCGCGACGACCCCTGGGCTTGAGGTTCTCTGGTTCTATCCGATCGCGTCCATGGCGGTGGGGTACTACTTCATCACCCTTCACTACTTCGCGGGGGTCGCCGCCGGGGCAGCCGAACTCGCCGGCGACATGAGGACCGCCTGGCGCACGCTGGCGCGCGGGGCGATCGGCGGCCTGATTATCGGCGGCGCTGTCTGGGCCATCGTGACCGGGCTGCTTCTGCTTGGCGTCAGCGACCTGGTGGCGCTGATGGTGATCTTTGTTGCGCTCACGATGGCGGGCACGCCGATCGTCTTCATGCTCTCGATGGTCGGCATCATCGCGATGCAGGACTCGTTTCTCGGTCTGGAGTTTTTCCCCGACCGGAACTTCGGTGACCTCACCCCATTCGAGACCACCCAATTCAATATGGGGCTCTCCGGCGGCGGCGAGTTACTGGTCATCCTGATGTTTCTGATGGTGGCCGAGATCATGAACGCCTCGGGGATGTCCGCCCGGCTAATCGCCGTCGCGGCGGCAGCCGTCGGCCACTTTCGCGGGGGAATGGCCTACGTGGCCCAGGTCACATCGATGCTGGTCTCAGGGATCTCTGGATCCGCTCAGGCCGATGCCGCGATCATGACCCCACTTCTCGTGCCGGCGATGGAGCGCGAGGGGTATCGCCGCGACGTTGCCGCAGCCGTGGTCGCCGGAGCGTCGATCAAAGGGCCGATCGGGCCGCTCTCGATCATGTTCATCGTTTATGGCTCAATCGTGTCCGGCCCGGGGTCGGCCTCGATCAGCGAGCTCTTGTTATCCGGGGTCTTCGCCGAGCTGCTGCTCTTCGTTTTCCAAGCGGCCACGGTCTACATCGTCGTCAGGCGCCTCGGATTCTTGGAGAAGAAGCGTTTCGCCGGCCTCAATACCGTCGGGACGACCACGCGCTCGGCGATTCCCGTGCTTGCGATCCCATTCATCATTCTCGGCGGGATCTTCTCGGGGGTGTTCACGCCGACCGAGGCCGCCTCAGTGGCCGTTGTGGTCACGCTCTTCTTGGCGCTCTTCTGGTACCGCGGCATATCGCCCGGTCAGCTGCCGGGGATCATCGCCATCGCGGGTCTTGAGACCGGGATCGTCCTACTGCTCCTCGGAGACTCCTCGATTCTCGCCAAGGCGCTCCTGGTGGATGGCTTCAGTCAGGATCTCGAAGGCTTCTTCGCCGGGCTCACCGACAACAAGTACCTCTTCTTGTTGGTCGTGAACCTCCTCTTGCTCGGGATCGGGATCTTTATCGAGCCGTTACCGGCGCTGTTCATCCTCGCCCCCTTCCTTGCCCCGATCGCCGTGCTCGAGTACGGCATTGACCCGGTTCACTTCGGGCTGATCATGGTGTTCAATCTGGTGCTCGCCTTGATCCACCCGCCGATCGGCCTGGTGATCTTTCTCGTGTCGAGCTTGGCAAATGTCTCGGTCGAGCGATTGTCGATCATGATCCTGCCCTGGCTCGCTGTGTCGTTGGTGGTGCTCTTCTTGATCACCTACCTGCCGAGCGAGGTGGTCTTGGTGCTTTCGCATCTCGTCGAGAAGTAGCGGTGCATCTCGCTAAGATCGCGCTCCCCGTGCGCCCGTCGCGACCGCCCATACTCACGCTGTGATCGTCGCCCTGTCGGGCGGAACCGGTGGCGCCAAGATGCTTGATGGGTTGGCGCAAGTGGCCGGTCAGCCCAACCTCACCGCCGTGGTCAACACCGGCGACGACTCGGACTTCTATGGACTGCGGGTCTGCCCGGACCTGGACATATGCGTCTACACCCTCGCGGGGACCGTTGATGCCCGTGGGTGGGGCTATGCCGATGACACCTTCAATTGCCTCGAGGGGTTGGCGACCTATGGCCGTCCGGCCTGGTTCGGGCTCGGCGACCGTGACCTCGCGACCCATATCCACCGCACCATGCGTTTGGCCGAGGGTGCCACGCTTCAGGAGATCACCGCCGAGATCTGTGGCCACCTCGCGGTTGAGGCGCGAGTGCTTCCAATGTGCAACCAGGACGTTCGCTCCCGGATCACCACGCCGACGGGGGAGAGGAGTTTCCAGGAGTACCTGATCGAGCATGGGGCCTCAGAGGAGATCCTCGATATCGTCTTTGACGGCATTGAGCATGCCGAGCCTGTGGCGGGGCTCATCGAGGCGATCGAGGCGGCCGAGACCATCGTGATTGCTCCCTCCAGCCCGGTGGTTTCCATCGGAACGATCCTGGCCGTGGAAGGTGTGCGTGATGCTGTCGCCTCACGTCGTGATCGGTGCATCGCCGTGAGCCCGATTGTCGGCGACCGGCCCGTTGAAGGGCCGGCCCACCGGTTTCTCCGCGGAGCAGGCTACGAGGAGTGCAGCGCTGCGCAGATGGCCGAGATCTATGCGGATGTGGCGGCGACGTTCGTCCTCGATGCGCGCGATGCGGGCTACGCGGGACGGATCGAGGCGGCCGGTGTGAGGCCGGTGATGGCCGATGCTGTGATGCCCGACCGTCTGGCGCGCGCACGCTTGGCCGAGGTGGTCCTGGCGGCTCTCGTATGAGCTCCGGATCATGCTCGGCAATCGTGCCGGTGAAGCCATTGGTGGAGGCGCTCGGTCGGCTTTCGGAGATCCTGGACGGACCCCGGCGGCGGGCGTTGCAGGCGGCGATGCTCGCGGACGTACTGGATGCATGCATGCATGCAGAGTTGGTGGATGAGACGTTCGTCGTTACCAACGACGCCGCCGCCGCAACCGTCGCCGGCACCTGCGGGGCGCGGGTGCTCAATGACTACGTGCCGCCGCGTGGCGTTAATCCCGCCGTCGAAGTCGGCCTCTCACATGCGGTCTCGGACGGAGTGGAGACCGCGTTGGTGCTGACTGCCGATTTGCCACAGGTGACTCCTGCGGCCTTGGATGGACTGATCGGCGCAGCGCGCGACTGGCCGGTGACGCTTGTGCCGTCAAGTAGCGGCACCGGCACCAATGCGATGGTCCTGCGGCCGCCTGATGTGATCGGGCCGCATCTTGGCCTTGGCTCGCTGGCGCTTCACCAGGAAGCTGCGGCCACGGTGGGCGTGGAATGCCACGTGGCGCCGGTGCCGGCGTTGGCCGTTGATGTCGATCACCCCGATGATCTCCTCGCGGTTGTCGAGTCCGGCGAGAGCGGGATCGAGTTTGCCCGTGCGTGGCGGGTTGTTGGCATGGATCGTTTCCTGGGGACGACGGCATCGAGCTGAGAGTCCGACAGGCAGGAGAGCTGCCGGAGGTGCGCCCTGGAGACGATCTTCCAGCCATGCTCGCTGACGCGGCCGCGGAGGTCGGGCTTGCTCATGGCGACGTCGTGGTGGTCGCCCACAAGGTCGTGAGCAAAGCCGAGGGACGCATCGTCAGTTTGGCCGAGGTGACCCCGGGACCCGAGGCGATCACGTTGGCCAAGGAGACCGGGAAGGAGCCCGAGCTCTGCGAACTGATCCTCGGCGAAAGCCGCCGCATTGTGGCGCGCCGTGGCGGCCTGTTGATCTGCGAGACCCATCGAGGGCTGGTCTGTGCCAATGCGGCGATTGATCGCTCCAACACCGATCCTGGCACCGCGATTCTTCTGCCCGTGGACCCGGATCGCTCGGCACGCCACATCCAGCATGCCTTGGCTCAGCGGGTCGGCGGCCATGTTGGGGTGGTTATCACCGACACCCACGGCCGGGCGTTCCGGCGCGGGCTGATCAACATCGCGGTAGGGGTGGCCGGATTTGAGCCGGTGGTCTCGCACCGCGGCGGTCATGATCGCAACGGTCGGTTGCTGCGCGCCACCGACCAAGCCATCGCGGATGAGCTTGCCGCGATGGGTGGCATGCTGATGGTGAAGGGCGGCACACGTCCGGCCATCGTGGTGTCGGGGGCGTCGCTTGTGGCATCGCCAGGAGGTGCTGACCAATTGGTTCGTGATTCCGCATACGATTTGTTCAGAGGCGCGCATCAGTGAGTGCCGCACCTGGATCGGAGTCCAACCCACTGCGGGTGGCGATCATCGGCTCAGGCCCCTCGGGGTTCTACGCGGCGGAGGCGCTTCACAAGCGCGACGACGTCACGGTGCAGGTCGACATGTTCGATCGACTGCCGACACCTTTCGGATTGGTGCGCGGTGGAGTGGCTCCGGATCACCAGAAGATCAAGTCGGTCACCAAAGCCTATGACCGCATCGCCGACCATCCCGAGTTTCGCTTCTTCGGCAACGTGGAGTTCGGTCGTGATTTGGCGCGTGAGGATCTTGCGGCCTATTACCACGCAACCATTTATGCGGTGGGCTCTCGCGGCGACCGCCGCCTCGGGATTCCCAAGGATTATCTGCCGGGCTCACACGGCGCCGCCGAGTTCGTGGGTTGGTACAACGCGCATCCGGATTTCCGCCGGCTGAGCTTCGACTTCTCCCATTCCGCCGCCACGGTGGTGGGCAACGGGAACGTGGCGATGGACGTGGCCCGGGTTCTCGCACGCTCACAAGCTGAGTTGCGCGAGACCGACATCGCCGATCATGCCCTGGCGGCGCTCGCGGAGAGTGCGATCACCGACATCTATGTACTCGGCAGGCGTGGCCCGGCTCAGGCGGCGTTCACTCTGAAGGAGCTTCGCGAGCTCGGCCAACTCGAGGATGCCGAGGTGGTGGTGGATCCGGCCGATCTCGAATTCGACGAGACGACCACGGCCTGGTTGAGGAAGAATCCCGATGGCCAGCGCGACAAGATCCTCGAGGTCTTGCGCGGGTACAGCGATGCGCCCTCCCGTGGCGCGGGCAAGCGTATCGTCTTCCGTTTTCTCGTATCGCCGATCGAGGTGGTCGGAGACGAGCGGGTCGAGGGCGTCGAGATGGCGCGCAATGCGCTCCATCTGAGCGACGACGGCTCATTGCGGCCCCGGGCGACCGACGAGCGCGAGACTCTCGATACGGGTCTGGTCTTCCGGGCGATCGGATACAAAGGCACCGCGCTTCCTGACGTTCCCTTCGATCACCGGGGCGGGGTGATCCCGAACGACTGCGGCCGGGTGACCGACGGTGATCAGCCGCGGGTCGGGGAGTACTGCGTCGGATGGATCAAGCGGGGCCCAAGCGGGGTAATAGGTACTAACAAGCCCGACGCCGTTGAAAGCGTCGGCGCACTCTTCGCCGACCTCGATGCCGGATTGCTCGATCATGAGGTGCCCACACGGGCGGTCCTTGAGCGTTTGCTCAATGAGCGAAGTGACGTTGTCGGCTACGAGCAATGGCAGCTCATCGACGAGCTCGAAAAGCAACGCGGTAGTGCGGCGGGGGATCGGCCGCGCACCAAATTCTCTTCCGTCGAAGAGATGCTGCACGCCCTCGCCGAGGCATCAGCCCCTACATCACAGGCCGAGTGAAGTAGCGATAGGGGTACCAGGTGAGGGCGTGGGTCCAGCTCTGCTCCTCGTACCTCTCTTTTGTCCCCGGAAGGAGTGAGGCCACGCGGATGTTCTCGCATCGGTGATCGGTCTGACGGAAGTAGAGCGTCAGCCATGTGCCATCGACGAGCTCTCGGCCGGCCTCGCCCTCTTCTTTCAAGATCTGGACCTCGTTGAAGGCCGTAACCCCGGTGCGCACGAGGATCCCGATGTCATCCTGCGGGGGTCGGGAATCGGCTGTCGGGGCACCGCCGAAGCGCTGTTGTGCAGCCTGTCGGCTGATTCCAAGGGTAACTCCGATGGTTGACCAGCTGAGACCCGCCCTACGCCCGGCATCCACCCAGCGCTTGAGCGACTGGGTCGACTCGCCATCGACGATGTGGGCGGCCTCGATCAGCCGGGAGAAGTCCGCCTCGGTCGCATCGTCGAGCTTCTCCGCCGCGCCCTGGGTAAACCAGTCCAGCACCTGGTCGGCGGCGCGCTGCCGAAGTTCCGCTTCGTCGGTTGCCTGCATGGCGACTCCGTCGCGTAGTAGTTGACATCAACGTCAATACTCTATTGACAGAGACGTTTTTGTCAAGTTACGATTGACATCAGCGGCATTATTCCTAGGCGAAGGTTTCAAGCACCTCATATGTCGTGCTCCGGCGCACCGGTGTGCGACCCATGGATCGCGCCGCAGCCTCGAGTTCCTCCGGCGTGGCGAGCTGGCCGTGTGATGCGCCGGACGCGCGCGAGATGTTCTCGTTCATCAACGTGCCGCCGAGGTCATTGCAGCCGGCGGCAAGCAGACGGGCACCGCCCTCAAGACCGAGTTTCACCCACGAGGCCTGGATGTTGTCGATCAGCCCGTCGAGCGCGATGCGGGGAACGGCGTGAAGCAACACGACCTCATCCCAGGTCGGGCCGGGCCGGGCGCGGCCCTGCAGATAGATCGGCGAGCCCATGTGCACGAAGGGCAACGGAACGAACTCCGTAAACCCACCGGTGCGACGCTGAATGTCGCGGAGCACCTCGATGTGGTTGGCCCAACTGCGCGGCCCGTCGATGTGACCGCACATCAAGGTGGAGGTGGCGCGAAGACCGAGCTCATGCGCGGTGATCATCACCTCAGCCCATTCGGAGGTGCGGATCTTGTCGGGGCACAGATGCTCGCGTACCCGGTCGTCGAGGACTTCTGCGGCGGTGCCCGGCAGTGTCCCAAGACCCGCATCGCGCAGGCGCGTGAGGAAGTCGCGCACACTGACCTCCAAGGTCTCGGCGCCCTGCCAAACCTCCAGCGGAGTGAAACCGTGCACGTGCATGTCAGGCAATCGCTTCTTGATCGCCTCAAGCACATCGACGTAGAAGTCGCCGGTGTAGTCGGGGTGGATGCCGCCTTGCAGGCAGACCTCGGTCGCGCCGCGCTCCGCGGCCTCCACGGAGCGGTGGACCACCTCGTGCACCTCGAGCATGTAGGGCGTTCCGCGCAGATTGAGGCTGCGGGGGCCTTTGCTGAAGCCGCAGAAGCCGCAGCGGAAGTAGCACTGGTTGGTGTAGTTGATGTTCCGGTTGATCACATAGGTAACCGTGTCGCCTACGGTGCGTTCGCGGATCTGGTCAGCGACCCGGGCGATTACCTCGACCTCCGCGCCGCGCGCCCAGAACAAAGTCTCCACCTCATCGCGGCTGGGCGCGGCGCCGGCGAGTGAACGCTCGAGGATCTCGGCGATGGCGGGCTGGACGTGGTCCAGGGAATCTGCCGCATCTCCGTCACGCCACGGGGCGTCGTTCCACTGTGCGGAGAGGCGATGTTCGGGAACCGGGGGAGCCATGTCTTTGCCCGGCGCCCATTCGTACCGCGGCCGGGCAGCGCCATGGCCGTCGATCAAATCGAGGTATGCCTTCAACTCGGGCCTCGAGAAGACCTCGCGGGCCTCGTCGATCTCGACTGCCATGGGGAACGCCGTGCGCTCGACCAACCGGGTCGGGCCGATCTCCTCGCGTAGCGCGCCGATCTGCGCGTCATCCCAGGCGCCGATCAGAAGATCTGTCGCACCTGATGCAACTGCCGCAACTGCGGAATCGAGATCCGCACAGGCGATCGAGACGCTTGCGCGAATCGTCGGCAACGAGCAGAGCGAGACTGCCGCATCGAGTTGTTCGGTAGTGGTGCGAAGAAATGCCGCCTCGGCACGGCTGAGCGCATCGAGCACGTGAGTGCGCGGCCCGTCGTGAGCGACAGTGATCCGCCAGCCGGGTATGCCGGCGTCATGCTCGGTCAGTGCGTCCTCAGGGGCGAGGACCCAGGCGACGGTATTTCCGGTATGCCCGCGAGGATCGACGGGAAGCAGGCCCGCGGTGAGGGCGTGAGATGCCGCCGCGTCCGGCGGGTCGGCCATCTCGATGGCCGTGCATCCGGCGGCGCGAAGTGCCCCGGCCTTGGCAGCGGTGAGTGTCGCGTCGCCGAATGCGCGGCGGCAGAAAGTCACCGTCATGCCGCCACCGCCCGAGGTGCGCCATTGAGATCGCGGTACATCTTTCGCACCTGCTCGCGCAGCGCGCGGTCGAGAAACCGGTCGTCTGCGGCGTACTCGGGATAGACCGTGAGGCGTTCGCGGAGCTCATACCCTGCCTCGGCACACAGTTGCGCCAGCCGGTCGAGGTTCGGCCAGGGCGCCTCGGGGTTCACGAAGTCGGGGGTGAGAGGGGAGATCCCGCCCCAGTCATTGATACCTGAAAGCAGCAGCGGCCCGTAGTCGGAGGAGAGGTTCGGCGGGGCCTGGATACTCATCTTCGGGCCGAGGATCAGGCGTGCTTGCGCGCACGCGGTCATCAACTCGAGCAGTCCGGGCTCGCCTGCGTCGGCCATCGGGGTGTCGGGCTTCGCGCGGAAGTTCTGGACGATGACCTCCTGGATGTTTCCGTACTCCTCATGCACCTCGCGCAGGGCGAGCAGTGCCTCGATGCGCTCGGCCTCGGTCTCGCCGATGCCGATCAGGATGCCGCTGGTGAAGGGAATGTCGAGCTCACCGGTGCGCTTCAGCATCGCGAGGCGGGTGCGAGGGCGCTTATCGGGGGCGAGTTCGTGCGGGCCGCCAGGCTCACAGAGTCGATCGCTCATTGTCTCAAGCATCATCCCCTGGCTCGGTGAGACCTCACGTAGCGCCTCGAGCTCACGTCGGTTCAGGATGCCGGCGTTGGGGTGGGGAAGAAGGCCGGTTTGCTCGAGTACCTCCCGGCACATGGTCACCAAATACGAGTGGGTGCTCTTGTGGCCGAAGCGTTTCTTGAGCATCTCGCGGTACCCGGGCCAGCGAACCTCGGGCCGATCCCCCAGCGTGAAGAGAGCCTCCTTGCACCCGCGGCGGGCGCCGGCTTCTGCGACTTGCAGCACCTCATCCGGGGTCATGGTGTGCGCACGCGGGGCGTTCTCGTCATGCGCAAAGGTGCAATACGAGCAGATGTCCCGGCAGAGGTTCGTGAGCGGGATGAAGACTTTGCGCGAGTAGGTGACAACACCCGATCGCTCTCGGTCGCGCACCTGAGCTGCGGCCGACCACAGTTGGGTCTGCTCGGCGCCAAGCGGTGCGGCGAGAGCGTGGGCCTGTTTGTCGGAGAGCCGCTCGCCTGCGAGCGCAGTGTCGAGTGCCTCGGCGAGCGCCGGGCGGGCGGTGGGGTCGGTCATCCGGGTTCTGGCCCTTCGCCGCTGCGGAACTTGCGCCAGTCGGCCGGACGCTTTTCTTGGAAGCTCGCGATGCCCTCTTTCGGCTCCGGGCCATAGACGTGGTTCAGCGCGACCAACTCCACGCCGTGCTGCACCGCTCCGTAGAGCTGATCGGAGTTGGCATTGATGGCGAGCTTCGAGAAGCGCAACCCCTGAGGCGAACGCTTCAGGATCTGCTCGACCCACGCGTCGACCTCGGTGTCGAGTTGGTCGTCGGGCACGACCTTGTTCGCAAGGCCCATGTCCACTGCTTCTTGCGCGGAGTACTGGCGGGTGAGGTAGAGGATCTCACGTGCCTTCTTCTCGCCAACCACCAAGGGCATGAGCTGGCAGCCCCACCAGAGCGGAGCAGAGCCGATCTTCGGGCCGGCCTGGGCAAAGCGCGCCGACTCCGAGGCGATGGTGAGATCACACAGCACGTTCAGCTCGTTGCCGCCGCCGATGCAGTACCCCTGCACGCGCACGATGATCGGTTTTCCGTTATTGCGGATTGCGACCGCAAGGCGGTCGTGCAGGTGATGAAGCGCCCGCTTCTCGGTCGCGGTGCGGGTCGGGTCTTGGACGTCTCCGCCTACACAGAAGGCGCGATCCCCGGCACCGGCGAAGACGATCACCCCCACGGATTCATCGTCCGCTGCGGCTTCGAAGGCCTCGCACAGTTCCCCGATGGTTTGTGACCGGAAGGCATTGAGTCGGTCCGGGCGGTTGATGGTGATCGTGGCGCGCCCGCCACCGACCTCGTAAATCACGTCTTCGAACTCCACGGTGCTCCCCTGCGGTGGTCCCAATTGCGGGTGTAATCCTATTGACCTAGGGACGATTCAGACCGCTTTTTCCGGTTGAGAAGTCTCACTAGTCGAGACAGCAACTCACTGAGTGCAATCTGGACTTGCGTGTGCGGGCTATTCGTGAATACTTGCCGCGCTCGTGACATCAATCACAAAACAGTGTCCTATTGACTGAGACAGACGGACAGCTCGACGCAGATCAACCCGACCGCCGTGGCCGGTACCGCATCCAGGCCATCGAACGCGCGGTTGCGATCCTCAACGCCTTCACGGTTGAGCAGCCGGAGTATGGCGTGACGGAGCTCGCCAACGAGCTCGGCCTGCACAAGTCGACCACCCATCGTTTCCTGGTCAACCTGGAGCACGCAGGACTCGTGGAGCGCAACCCGCGCACAGGGCGCTATCGCCTCGGGCTTCACATCCTCGAGCTGTCAGGTGTTGTCACCCAGCAGATGAGTCTCTGGGAGGAGGCGCTGCCTTTTCTGGAAGGGCTCGTTCGCGACACGGGAGAGACCGGACATCTCGCGGTGCTCGATAACGGCGAGGCCGTCTACGTCGAGCGAGTCGAAACTCACCGTGCACTTCGGATTCCATCGGCGGTGGGGCGCGGATATCCCGCGCATGCGACCAGCCTTGGCAAAGTCTTGCTCGCCCACCTGGGCGCCGATGAGGTCGACGAGATCATCACTACCCAAGGGCTTGAGTCACACACCCCTCACACCATTACCGATGCAACCGACCTGCACGATGAGCTCGCGATGATTCGTGAGCGTGGCTACGCGGTCGACAACGAAGAGTACGACGAGGGCCTGTGCTGCATTGGCGCGCCCATCCGGGATCACACCGGGGCGATTGTTGCCGCCCTCGGTGTGGGCGGTCCTGTCACCCGTGTTACTCCCGAGCGCCTCTCTGAGCTCTCCGAACTTGTCTCCCAGGCAGCAACCGGTCTTTCGCGCCGGCTCGGTGCCCATCAATCCGCGGCATACTCCGCCGCCGCACTTCGCATCCGAACACGAACTGATCGTGCGCTGCCTGCAGCGCCGGCAGCCGTTTAGAGAACCCACTACCACCCACCAAGGAGTCACCAAAGATGGCGACAAACGCCGGATCAAACTTGCGCCTCTCAAGTCGAACCTCGCATTTTGTGCTGCCGAAGCAATGGGCATCGATGCGCAAAGCGAAGCAGCAAGAGGAGGAGACCGGACGTCCGATCATCCACTTCGAAAAGGGTGACTTCCAGGGTGACGATCTCAAGCCCGCCGACCACGTCCTTGAGGCCGCAAAGAAGGCCATCGACGACGGTCATGTCCGGTACGTGCCGGGCCCGGGTCTCGACGAGTTGCGTGACGCGATCGCCGAGGAGGCCACCAAGCGCGGCCGTCCGACCAAGCGCACCGAGGTGCTGGTCACGATGGGCGCCAAGCACGCCCTGACCCAGTCGCTTCTTACCGTGGTCGACCAGGGCGATGAGGTCATCTTCCCGAACCCCGGCTACCCGCCCGATGAGTTCTGGATCACCTACGCCGGCGGACGCGTGGTCTATGCCCCACTGGTCGAGCCGGAGTACAACTTCGACCTGGACTCGCTCAAGAATTTGGTCTCCGAGAAGACCAAGATGCTGATCATCAACAGCCCCCAGCGGCCGAACGGCATGAACGTCGGTCAGCTCGAAGAGCTCGCCGCAATCTGCAAAGAGAACAACATCATCGTCCTCACGGACGAGATCTTCTCCCACATGGTCTACAGCGACGAGGGTCACCAGACCATCGCGGCCGTGGATGGGATGGCCGACCGGTCAATCCTGGTCGACACTTTCTCGAAGACCTACAAGATGACCGGTTTCCGCATCGGGTGGTGTGTGGCCAATGAGGACCTGATCACCACTATGGACATCTTCCAGCAGAACTCGGTCACCAACGTGCCGGCGTTTGTGCAGTACGCCGCGCTGGCCGCGCTCACCGGTCCGCAGGACTACGTGGAGGAGACCCGCAAGGTGCTCATGGCGAAGCGCGACATGACCGTCGCCGCCCTGAACTCCATGGACGGCATCGAGTGCCAGGCACCCGACGGATCGTTCTACGTCTTCCCGGACATTCGCGGTACGGGCATGACCGCCCAGCAGTTCGCGGACTACTTCATCGAGCAGCACGGTGTGGCCGTTGTGGCCGGTACCGCGTTCGGCGACCAGGGCGAGGGCCACATCCGCCTCACCTATGCAGTGCCGGATGACATGCTGAATGAGGGACTTGGGCGCATTCAGCGGGGTCTTGAGAACCTCTAGGCTTCTGCGAGATTCAGCGAACCAATCAAGGAGTTCCGCGTGGCGGATGACCGGCTGTACTGGGAGGACCTGAACGAGGGAGACGAATCGATCTCCGGTGGTCGTACGATCACCGAGACCGATGTCGTCAACTTCGCCGGGCTCTCGGGTGACTTCAACTCGTTCCACATTGACGAAGAGGCTGCGAAGGCGTCTTTCTTCGGCAAGCGCGTGGCGCACGGCATGTTGATCGCGTCCATCACCACCGGCCTTCAGGTCGGTCAGATGGAGCCCAAGGCGCGCACCGCTGCGTTCCTGGGCCTTGCCGATTGGCAATTCCGTGGTGCCGTTTTCTTTGGCGACACGATCCGCGTCAAGCGGACCATCGGTCCCAAGAAGGAATGGAAGAACCCCAAGCAGGGCTTCGTGGAGTACCACATCGAGGTCCTCAACCAGGAAGACAAGGTCGTCCAGAAGGGCGTCTGGAACATGCTCATCTTCCGCCGGGACGAAGGGTAGCGCCACCGCGCCACCTACTCGGCTCCGCAATGCAGAAGGCCCCGCCAAATTGG
>Ga0055584_100001200_pt1 | contig 25458 bp, 18 predicted proteins | sample OSDHelmetaG_FD_58716 | JGI IMG/M metagenome (GOLD analysis project Ga0055584, IMG submission 58716) | Pelagic marine sediment microbial communities from the LTER site Helgoland, North Sea, for post-phytoplankton bloom and carbon turnover... | ecosystem: Environmental > Aquatic > Marine >...
GGGAATCAAAATGTGAGAGGAGGCAATGACAATCAGGATTGAGAAAAAGAGTTTAGTGACTCCCCAGGGGATCGACTCTCCTTCATTGGCCTCAACTTCTTCCAGATGCATGGCCGTTTCACCTCGTGACCATCGCACACTCATCACCAGATAGGCCACCAACAACCCAAGAAAAAGCCAACCTGCCCATTGGGGAAGAGTCCCACCCGATTCAAAGACACTCATCGGATCGGTCCAGTTGATGCAGAGCAGGACCATTAAGACGGCGGCTCCCAACTGAATCCAGCCTTGTCGGTTGACCACGCCGGCGGGAAGTTGCAGAGGAGCAATCAGGCAGGCAATTCCCAGAATGAGTCCTGTATCACAGATGATCGAACCGACGGCATTCCCCAGCGCGAGGTCGGGGTCTCCGTTGAGTGCCGCGAGGACAGAAACTGCCGTTTCCGGGACTGTGGTGCCCAGACTGACAACGGTGGCTCCAATGATCACTTTCGGAATGCCAGATTTTTCTGACAGAGTCACCGCTTCTCCTACCAGCCAGTCGGCTGACTTGCCCAAGACGGCAATTGCCACTCCGATGACCAGCAGTAGTAAGGGCCAGGAAGTTCCTTCGAGGAACTGATTCAGCATTTCATCCATGAGTTTTGTCCAAATATTGCCGCACGAGCCAAGCAAGAATATCCGGCTTGAGCTTCTAAAGTCTGAAATGATAGCGATTTGTCGTTCAATGGGAAACAGACCCCAACTTTATGAAATTGGGATCAATTCGTCAGTCAAAAGAATGAATGAGAGGACCTTGTTTGGTGTAAGTCAATTATATGAATAGAGATATGTTGATTCAAAATGAAGGCAAGCGGATTGCTCGAAAATGCCGATAACTAGAAAATGGACCCCTTCCGAATGCCAGGATGGACTTCGGGAACCGTGAGAGAGGCATCCGTAGGGAGACGAATTGATGCATAAAGAAGTGAACGTACTGGCACTCGTTAAAGGGGGAGAGCGATTCGTTTTTCTCTACGACTCGAACAGCGTTGATACATTGCTGGAGCAGCTTGGCCAGCATGCCGCTGACCCCGATTTGACATTTACCTGGTATGACGCTGCCGTTTTGAGCCAGAGAGTGCGAAAATTGCGAGAAGAGGCACAAATTGTCCCAGATGACGTAACTGGGTATTCCCGCTGAAGTCGCTTTGTACTAAAAATTCACCCGTTCGCTGTGCAAGGAGACACCGAGCCCGAAACCCTGAGAAACTTACACGATGCACGCAGCAATCGATGGATTTATTCGCTATCTGAAGATTGAACGCAACTCCTCTGAATTGACGCTCAAATCTTACGCTGAAGATCTCGAAAGCCTGCTGGAGTTTTTTGCGGATGGACTCGGTCGAATTCCTTCTCCCGAAGAAGTGACGGTCAGCCTGTTAAGGGCCTATGTCAGCTATCTTCACGAATGTGAATATGCACGAAGCACCATTGCCCGACGGTTGGCATGTCTGCGCAGCTTCTTCAAATACTGTTCTCGCGAAGGCTTGGTGGAAACGAATCCCGCCAAAGCTCTCCGCACTCCACGAGCGGGCCGCAAACTTCCGCACTTCCTGACAACCTCGCAAGTGAATGCATTGCTCGAAGCTCCCCCTGCCGACGAACCGATGGGGATTCGCGACCGTGCGATGTTGGAAGTGATGTACTCAGGAGGTTTGCGTGTTGCAGAGTTGGTGGCACTCAATATCGAAGACTGGGATCGCGATACTGATGTTTTGCGAGTCTTCGGAAAAGGGAAAAAAGAGCGGATGTCGCCGGTCGGATCTTTTGCCGCTACGGCATTAGAGCGTTGGTGCTCTTTTCGTAATCCAGCATCGGACGGTTCCGCATCCGACAAACGTGCGATCTTTCTGAATCGTTTCGGCAAACGATTAACAACACGCAGCGTCGGTCGTATGTTGGAAAAACATATCAAACAGGCAGGGCTCGATTCGATCACGAGTCCACATACATTACGACACAGTTTCGCGACGCATCTGCTCGATGGAGGAGCCGATCTTCGCAGCGTTCAGGAGTTGTTGGGGCACAAAAGCTTGACGACAACTCAGATTTATACCCACGTCAGTACCAAGCGTCTTAAAGAAACTTACGAACAATCACATCCACACGCGGCTTCATCGTCTCATGGAAGAGAAGATTAGTCCCGTTCCATTCGATTTGAGGAAAGACAAGGATGTCTGTCGACTCCACGCATATTCATTCACCTCGCGAAATTCCTGTTTCCTCGGCGAAACTGAGCGACTTTCCCAATAACCCGATTGCCTGCTTGCAGCAGGTTCATGAGGAGTGCGGGGAAATTGCCGCGATTGAAGAGGATGGAAGCAAAATCGTTTGTGTCTTTGAGCCGAAGCTGATTCAGCAGGTTCTGACGGATTCTCAACGCTTTCACTCGCATTTCTTTGCTTTACGTGGCGCCAAAAAGTCGCCTCAGCGTCGCTTGACGAATGGATTGTTGACGATGAACGGTGATGATCATCGCCAACATCGTCGCATGGTGAAGAAGCCCTTCGCCCTCCCCTCCATTCCGGCTTACGACGAAGTGACTGATCGACTGGTGACAGAAATGCTCGATGACTGGAAGCCCGGCGAAGTTCGGGACCTCGATGTCGAACTCACCACATTGATGCGCCGGTTGACGAGTGCTGTTCTGTTTGGCATGGATTATCCCGAGTTGTCTGAAGAGATCGGTCATGCGACCGACCGCTGGGTGCGACTCAATCACGATACTGGCATGGCCGCGTATGTCAGCGGAAGTTTTAGCGATCAGTACGAAGAGTTGCTGCAACTGGCGGGTGATCTGGAAGAACGCATTCGAGACTTACTGCAAAAACGTCGTCACTCGGGTGAACTCGGACAAGATGTGTTGTCGATCCTGATGCAGGCTCACGGTCGCGATGGGGCAATTGACGATTCTCAATTGATTGGTCATATCACTCTGCTCTTCGGGGCGGCTCATCTGACAACCGCTCACACACTCATCTGGACTTTGTTTCAATTGGCACAGTCTCCTTCCATCATGAAACAGCTCAATCAGGAACTGGAGTCCACTCAGTCCGAAGATCGGACCTGGGACGATAAGAATTCCTGGGGATATCGCGTTCTTCGCGAAAGTATGCGGTCGTTACCGGCGTCTGCTTACTTGCAGAGGTTTTGTTCGGAGCCGGTCAATTTGGGGCCTTATCACCTACCGACAGGGACGGGAGTTCTTTTCAGTCAGTATTTGACGCATCACCGCTCAGAAATTTACGAATCTCCGTTTGAGTTCCAACCTGAGCGTTGGGATGAGATTGCTCCCACTCCTTATGAATATTTTCCGTTCGGAGCGGGACCGCGAATGTGTATCGGTGCGCCCATGGCAATGCGGTCAATGGGCTCAATTCTCCCAAAAATCTTGCGAACCTTTCGTCTTTCTGTGGTTCCGAATGTTGAGATTAACGCGAATGTGATTTCCACGATGCTGGCACCGACGACGGCTGTTCCCGTTCAGGTTCATGCTCCTGACGGAGAATTTTCTGCGAGTCCAATCACGGGTTCGATCCTCGATTTGGTGAATTTTCCCGAAATGCCGGCAGCGGGCGGGCTTCGCAAAGCTGCGTAGCCGCTCGTGTCTCTCAAACTGGTCTGGTTGCCGATTATTTCAGGGCAAGTTACAGTAAGCTGATAGAGGCGCGAGTGATTCCAGAGTCGGAATTGCTTCCGCGAAATAGACTCGATTTCAGATAGCGAAAGCCGGACAATGCTCGTCAGTTGGAAGTGGCTCCAGGATTACGTCAAGCACGATCTTAGTGTGGAAGAGGTGACTCACGAATTGACGATGAGTGGGCTCAACCTGGAGGGTATTGAGCAGGTCGATTCAGACACATGCGTTGACCTTGAAGTCACCAGCAATCGTCCCGACTGCTTGGGGCATATCGGTGTGGCTCGTGAGATTGGTGCCTTGTTCGGAAAAACGCTCACAGTTCCCGAGCCTCAGCCGGCAGAAGGTTTGTCCAAAATCTCCGAGTTGACGTCGGTCGAGAATCACTCTCCCGTTTTGTGTCCTCAATATATTGCCCGCGTTATCAGAGGTGTGAAAGTTGGCCCGTCACCCGAGTGGTTGGTGGAACGATTGGCGACAATTGGTCAACCCAGCGTCAACAACATCGTCGATATTACCAACTATGTGTTGATGGAGTGTGGGCAGCCGTTGCATGCTTTTGACTTGCACAAACTGAATGGTCAGAAGATTGTCGTTCGAGAGGCCCAGTCTGGTGAAACGATCATGGCCATCGATCAGAAAGAATACAAACTTGATCCGGGGACGTGTGTGATTGCCGACGAAAGTCGACCGGTTGCCATTGCCGGTGTGATGGGTGGGCTAGAAACAGAAATCAGCGAGAGTACCGTTGATGTCTTGATTGAGACGGCGGCCTTTCAGCCATTGACTGTGCGGAATACTGCGCGTGCCCTGAATTTGCACAGTCCCTCTTCCTACCGTTTTGAGCGAGGCGTGGATCTACAGCAACTCGACTGGGCCTCACGCCGATGCTGCGAATTGATCCTGGAAATTGCTGGTGGTGAATTGGCCGAGAGTTCCATCGTGGCGGGATCAGAAACGCCATCGTCACAGGTATCGGTCTCTCTGCGATATGCACAGGTCGAACGAGTGCTGGGAATTCCAGTCACTGCCGAGGAGTCGGATCAGATTCTCGCGTCGCTCGGATTAGAAAAAACTGACGGCGATGCCGATGCTGGAGAATTCGTCATTCCGTCCTGGCGTCGAGATTTGACTCGGGAAATTGACTTGGTTGAAGAAGTTGCCCGCATTCATGGGTATGATAAGATTCCCACAGATGCCGCCATCGATGTGGTTCCCTCATCGCGAACATTGGCAGACCGTGTGACATTCAAGGTTCGTCAGACATTGACATCACTTGGGCTGTATGAGTCGATCACGCTGAGTTTTGTGACTCGCGAGCAGTTTGAAATGTGGCATCCGGGAGACGACCAGGCACCTCTTGCCGTCGAACACTCTTCGCGGAAACAAGAAAACATTCTTCGTCGTTCGCTGGTTCCTTCTCTTTTGCAATGGCGTCGAGAGAACGAGAAGCATTCGCAGTTTAATGCTTGCCTGTTTGAAATTGCGCGGGTTTATCATACTGCCGATCAATCGGTTCCCAAGGAAACGGCTCAACCGCGAACATTAGGTTTAGTGGGGGGATGGAATTTTCGAGAACTGCGTGGCGTTCTGGAAGCAGTTCTGTCTCGCCTGAATCGAAATGCAGTCTTAGAGGTTCGACCTTGTGAACGACCACAGTATGAGGCAGGACGTGCTGCCGAACTTTTGGTCAATGGACTCTCCTGGGGAGTGTGCGGCGAATTGACCCGCGATGTTCAGGATCAGTTAGGCCTGCGCGATGCCGTCTCGGCAGCGGAAGTCTCGTTGGCGGTTCTCGAAGAAGTCTGCGAATTAACGCCAGCGTTTGAAAAGTTACCGCAATACCCGTCGATTGAACGAGACTTGAATTTCGTGTTACCTGAAGATGTTCCCTGGCAAAAACTCGAAGAGACGGTTCGTCAGTCTGCCGGTGATTTGTTAAGTGGTGTCCATTTTGTGGATCAATATCGTGGAAAACAAATTGCCGCCGATTCCAAATCGTATGTCTTAAGCGTCTCGTTCCGATCTTCCGAGCGGACTTTGACGGGCGAAGAAGTGGATGTGGCTCAACAACAGATCATTGCGGCATGCGAGCAAGAACTTTCCGCCGCGTTGCGATAAAGCTTTGCATTAAGAGTCTCCTTTGGGGTAGTCGAGTGTCGATCGAATCAGTTCGTTATCAGCATCCTAAGCCTCCCTCGCGTCCTCCGCTTCAGTACGGACCGTTGACGCTTCCTTCACGCTATTTGCTCTCTCCGCTTGCGGGATTTACTAACCTGGAGTTTCGCCTGATTGTTCGCGAATTGGGTGGAATGAGTTTGGGGACAACCGATCTTGTGAATGCTCGTGGACTCTTGCACGGAAATGAAGGGACTCGGTCGATGATCGAGACCTGCAAGGAAGACAGTCCTTTTTCAGTGCAGATCTTCGGGAGCGAACCAGATATTATGTGTCAGGCGGCTGAGTTTTTAGAGTCATACGGCGTTGACGCGATTGATATCAATATGGGGTGTCCCGTGCATCGCATCACCAAAGGTGGTGCAGGGTCGGCCATGATGTGTCAGCAGGAAGAAACCGTTCAACTGGTTCGGCAGATCGTCACATCAGTCTCCATTCCGGTGACTGTCAAAATGCGGCTCGGTTGGGACGAGCAACAAATCACATCCCCGGAATTTGCAGCAGCGTTTGAATCGGTCGGCGTGGCGGCAATCATGATTCATGGACGGACCCGCGAACAGGGGTTTTCGGGAAACGTCAATTTGGACGGTATTCGCAAGACGGTCGAAGCCGTGGAAAAAATACCTGTCATCGGGAACGGCGATGTCCGTTCGATTCCCGACGCGGATCGGATGTTTCAGGAAACGGGCTGTCATGGAGTGTCGATTGGTCGCGGCGCGTTGGCTAATCCGTGGATATTCCGTCAGCTTGTCGAGTGGGAAGAGACAGGCGAGTATGGTCCCGCAGGGACGTTCCTGGATCGGTTAGACCTGTTACGAAAGCAGTTTTCATATCTCGAACGACGATTTTCCCCCGAGCATGCCATCATTCGCTTTCGCAAGATGGGACATTGGTATCTCAAGGGAATGCGTGTCCGCAAGCGATTGCGGGGTGATTTTCAGATGGCCAAGACACGCGACGAATTAGCGGCCGCGCTGAAAGTCATCGAAGAGGAAGGTCCCGTTCGCGGCACCAAAGACGGCATCCTTCCCGATCCGCATATCCCCGTTCCTTCAGGTCCGGTGGAGCGTTGGTGATGAATGATCAGGCAAGAACTCTTCATTTCAAGAAACTCGAATCCGCAATGTGTCAGCATTTTGGAGTGGAGTAGTTACGCATTCTCTGTGCCCACTTCCATGAGTGACGGGTCACGGTCTACCTGCACTTTGAGAATCTTTCGCTTGTCAGATTCGAGGACAGTGATGCGGTAATGCTCCCAGGCGATTGTTTCTCCGGGGGCGGGAATATGGCCGAGCTGTGAGACCACGAACCCGGCAATTGTGTCGTAATCGCCATCTTCGGGCAGGTCGTAATCGACGAGCTCATTCAATTCATCGAGATGCATACGGCCTTCGACATGAATGGAATGCTCGTTAATGATTTGGATGCCGGCTTCTTCAATATCGTCGTACTCATCGTCGATCTCGCCAACAATTTCTTCCAACACATCTTCCATGGTGACCAGACCCGAGACGCCACCGTATTCATCGAGAACGATGGCCATTTGCACTCGTTCTGATTTCATTGTTTGTAAGAGTGCATCGACGCCCGTGGTTTCCGGGACATAAAGCGGATCTCGAATGATGTCTTTGAGTGCAATTTCCGCAGTTGATTCACCATTGATGGTTTTGAGCAAATCCTTCGCATAGAGAATTCCGCGGATGTCATCCGTGTTTTCGCCGATTACGGGGACTCGCGAATGTCCCTCCTCGATCAACAACTTACGGGCGACATCAAGAGTGGAATCGAACGGGATCGAAACGATTTCCGTGCGTGGTGTCATGATGTTGGAGGCATCGACTTCCCGCATCTCGATCACGCGATGAATCATGGTGCGTGCTTCCCGTTCGATGAGCCCTTCCCGCTGACCTTCATCGACAACTGTTAAGATTTCTTCCGAGATCATGGTTGTGTCACCCTCCACCGGTTCGACGACACCCGTCAATCGGTGGAAAATCTGATCAACCTTTGCGAGAAAGGACGAATAGGGGCGTCCAACCACCAGGAAGAAATTCAAAATAGGCCAGCATCGCTCCAGGATTGACTCCCCTGAGACCCGAGCGAGCGTCCAAGGCAGGATGAGGGTGGTCATCAGAAAGATGAAGCCGATCACGCTGACTTCGATGAGGTATGCAGTCCATCCGGCGAAGGTACCAGCTTCGGGTTGCAAGTGATTGAGCTCTGTGAAGGAGAGGCCCAGCAATAACACAATATTGGTTGCGGAGAGCAAATCAAGAATACAAACCGCTTGCGCGTGGTTCTTGAGGATCTCCCCGAATCGACCAGGATGATTTCGCAGGCGGCAGAGATCGTCGAGCTTTTTCCGTGAAAACCCCCGGGCAGCGAAAGAAATCCAAGAGAGTAATAAGGCAATGGCGAGAGAGACGCCGATGCCAATTTCCAGTTCATTTCCTGTCACGAGCGATGACTCTCCTTTTGGGAAGGTTGCTCGAGAGGGTCAGATTCTCCGGGAGGTTCGTCCATTTCGGGTTGAGGAGGCTCCATGCCACAAAGTTTCAGGATGTCTTGTTCTCGCCGACGCATAATTGTGCGCTCTGAGTCGGAAAGATCATCGTAGCCCGCCAAATGGAGCAGGCCGTGAATGGTATATAGTACCGTTTCTTCTGTGCTGCTCCAATCATAATTCTTCGATTCGTGAGCGGCTGTTTCTGTGCTGACAATGACTTCCCCTTCAATGATCTGGTCTCGACCTCGGGGGAATTCCTGAGATTCGCCTGAATCGATGGATTGCCGTTCTTTTAGCAGAAAACTGATCACATCGGTCGGGTAATCGTGTTGCAGATAGTCTCGATTGATTTGGTGAATCTCGTCGTTCTCGACAAAAACGAGGCTCACATTCGCCGATTTGACCTGTTCCGCGACGAACAGAGTTTCGGCAATTTGTTTCAGCGGAATCAAATCGAGAGAGAGTTGGGATTGCCGATCGGTAATTTCGATCTGGTACATCTCGTCTGTCACAGTTAGGCCGATTTCTGGTCTGGATATTTGACGCGACCGTGGTAAATGGCGATCAGTGATTTTGTTAACGTATCTTTGACCGTGTTCAGTTCTGTGAGCGTGAGAGTGCTGTCTTCAAACTGTCCATCGAGAAGGCGTTTCATGGCTAATGCATCGACGAGGGACTCGATGCGTTTTGCGGTCGGTTCGACCAATGTGCGGCTCGCGCTTTCGCAAGCATCAGCAAGCATCATGACGGCAGCTTCTTTGGATTGAGGCTTCGGTCCGGGATATCGGAATGCGGCTTCCTCGACTGTTCCGGTATCTTCATCGTGAGCATTCTTTTCGGCTTCCCGAAAGAAGTACTCGACCAGTGTCGTGCCATGATGCTGTTCTATAAAGTCAATAATCGCTTGAGGAAGGTGGTGTTGACGGGCGAGATCGACGCCGTCTTTAACATGGCCGATGATGATGAGTGTGGACATTGCCGGGTTGAGACTGTCGTGGCGAGATGTTTGATCTCCCGATATGTTTTCAATGAAGTACTCGGGCTTGATCATTTTACCCACGTCGTGGAAGTAGGCTCCCACACGAACCAGCAATCCATTCGCATCAATGGCATCGGCGGCTGCTTCTCCAATCGTGGCGACAGCAATAGAGTGGTTGTACGTTCCCGGAGCGCTGCGGACGAGTTCCTGTAAGAGCGGGTGCGAAATGTCGCTCATCTCCAGCAAGGAGATGTCGGTCACAGTACCAAAGGCAGATTCGATGAACGGCAAGCTACCAGCAACCAGATAACCTGCAACGAGACACCAGCCCGCGCCTCGCAAAGAAGACTTGAGTAATTCCAGATCGGTAAAGACATCGGTCACGGCTTGGCTTTGCAGGACGTTAATTCCCCAAGTGACACTAAAGAATGCAATGCTGCACATGAAGCCCACTTTGATCAATGTGGAGCGAGAGGGGACCGATTTTAAAGCAATGGCCGCGGAGACCGTGACTGTAACGACAATGACAAAATGTCCGATATCCTGAACCGTTGAGAGTGTCAGAATCATGGAGACCAGAAACGCTGTAAGGCTGGCCAAAACCTGATTGAAGGCAATGGCAACGACCATCGTCAGGACAAGCACCGGGATGATTTCTGCACGCCAGGGGTCGTAAGAAAGTTGTCTGGCAACGAACAAGCAGACCAGTACGGCACCAAGATAGATACTCAGTCGCGAAAAGCTTTGCAGTAATTGTGTCTCCGTATTTCTGAGGTAATACGAAAATAGAATCGCCAAAACACAGAACATGGCCAAAACAGTCATAGCACGGATGACATGGCGTTCCATACCGATTTCGGATTCAAACTTGTCGAACTCATATCGCAGCAGTGATAAATCTGGATCTTTGAGAACTGACCCCGGAACGACTAACTCTGAGCCTTGTTCGTAGATAGTCCCTTGATCTTCAACTGATTCTCGCGCCAACTGACGGTACTTTTGCGTCGTGTTACCATCGTAAAACAGTGAGGTGGGGGCTTGTGCCATCAGCCAGCGTGTCAATGCGACTTTCAGGGGTTCGAGATTCGGATAAGAGCTCCAGGAGCGACCGATCCGTCCAGTGTCCGATAACTGTTCGCTCAGCAATACGTCAACGGGAGATTTGATTTGGCTTTGAAGTACTGACAGTGGTGGTAGATTGTCATCCGTATTTTGTTCTCGCTCTGTAATGATGGCGAGCGAGGCATCAATGGGGATGTCATGGCGATCCAATTCCGCTTGATCGAGTAAGCCCGTTTGTTCGAGGGGAATGAGAAGCGATTCAAAGTCGGAGACGGTTTCATCAATACGATTACTGATACTAAAGCCGGTGGAGTCGAGTGTCGCTTTGATGGCTTGAAATTGTTCTTCTAACGAGAGGTCGCGTTGCTCGACATTATTGGTGCCATCGGCAGTCAGGGTGAGTTCAAAGGCTTCCTGAGTTTCGGGTTCGAGATCGTTGTAGGACGTTTCTGAAGCGATGTCGGTCAGGTAGCTGCGTAAGCGTGCCGAAAGAGACTTGATCGGGAATGTGCCGGTACGAAAGACATAGGGGACTTCATCGGCTTTCTGACGACGCAATTGCTCGGTCTTGTAGTTGTCGAAATCGGTAAATTGTGTTCGAGCGATGATGCCGTGTGGAACATGGTCACCAAGCCTGTAAGGGAATGGAGTGTTCCACCCTTCTACGACCAAAAGCAGACCCAGCAAGATGAACAGAGTGAGTGCCAGCTTACTCAGGATACGACGATCTTTTAACGCGATCTCGACGCGAGTCGACAGCTTGGACGCTTCGCGCATGGATGCCGCTTTGGAGGATCGCGATCGTTTGTGGCTGAAGAGAGGCATGGATGTTCCGCCGAGCGTTAACCGCTCGGCGAGTCAGATAAGGAAGAGTATTTGTTTTTTCAGAGAAATATTGTTGGAATTGCATTCAGAAGGTTCAGCACCCATCAATCATTACGAATTCGTTCCTTCATCATCGTAGGCTTTCACGATGTCGCGAACCAGTCGGTTGCGGATAATATCCTGGCCGCTAAGTTTGACCAGCCCTACGCCGGGAATCCCTTCGAGTCGAACGGCGGCATCAGTTAATCCACACGTGACATGTGGTGGAAGGTCGTTTTGTGTTGTGTCGCCGGTAATGATGATTTTTGAGCCCATACCCATTCTGGTGAGAAACATTTTCATCTGAGTGACGGTGGTGTTTTGAGCTTCGTCGAGAATCATGAAAGTGTGATTGAGAGTCCGTCCTCGCATAAATGCCAACGGAGCAATCTCGATGACATCATTTTCCATGTACTTACGCACTGTCTCGAAGTCGAGCATGTCATTGAGAGCGTCCAACAGCGGACGCACATATGGATTTACCTTTGCCAGCATATCTCCCGGCAAGAAGCCAAGTTTTTCTCCTGCTTCCACAGCGGGACGGACTAACACAATTCGGCGTACTTCTTCGCGGCGAATCGCTTCGATGGCCTTGGCAACAGCAAGGTATGTTTTGCCACTACCCGCTGGCCCGGTACAGACGACAATTTCGTTGTTCCTGATGGTGTCCAAATAAACGCCTTGTCCAGCCGTTCGCGCTTCGATCGATCGAGAATTGTCAGACAGTTTGATTTTGGACTTAGGCGGCGCATCGAATCGTGGTCCTTCAAGGATCTCGCGTACTTCTGCGTCTTCCAAGTGACCGTGTTTCTTGACGATTGCCTGCAACTCCTGAAAAATTTCGACACCGCGGGCAACTTCGCTCTTATTACCACTAAGTTTGAGTTGCCCATTACGAATCACGACCTCAATGCCCACGTTTTCTTTCACTTGTTTCAGATAACGGTCACGTGACCCGAAGAGGGTTCGTAACTGGTCCTGATTGTCAAACGGGATGATCGCCTCTGTCATAATGTATTTCTTACCTTCGGAATGTTCCAAGATGACCTCGTGTCTTCGCTCCCCAGAGCGACAGAACGTCCTGCTTTATTTTATCCCCGACTTTCGGGTCATGAAAGCGGTCTCTTGCCGAGATCTGCGGAATCCTGACACTTTTCTGACATTGTCACGGCACAAGTGGTTCGAGTCGGAAATGCTCTAAGTGACATTAGTCATATGAGATAGGTGTTTGTTGAGGAACTTGCATTGCAGGAGAGTCTGGTAGAATTACGAAGAGAGACAATTTTACTCGATCAGGGGGTGACGACAGGCTCATCTCATGGATTAGCTAATCGTCAGTAAAATGTTGGTTCCCAGGACTCACCAACTTTGAAAAACGGTCTGATGTTGAGGTTTTTTTGGAGGTCTCCCCCGCTGTTAAACCGTGACGGTTACAAGGGATGAGACAGTCGTTCCGGTCCGCTTCAAGAATCCGATCTTGATGATCGATCTATTAGAATACGGCAGCAGAAACAAGACGTCGAATACGCGCGCACAGGGAAGTGAGCCACGGATGTCAGAGTCCCCTTTTGAATTTGAACAAAAACCCTTTTCATCAGTCCCCGATGCAGGGTGCTATATCTCGCTCCCGATGCATGATGAGGCGTTGGAGGGTCTCACGGACTGGATTGAAGACGGAGAAGGAATCGGGATGCTGACCGGTGCAGCCGGTTTGGGAAAAACCCTGCTCTGTCATCGCTTACTGGCAGACTATGAAGAGAAGATTCAGGTGGTCTTACTGCCGCATGGGAATTTTCCAAATGTCCTCTCGTTACTCAAGGCTCTGTTGTTTCAACTCAATTGCAATTATGCCGGCTTGGATGAAGATGAACTCCGTCTCGAATTAGGCGGCGCGTTGCAAGATTTGGCCGGCAATAGTGGGCGACTCTTGTTGATGATCGACGGTGCCCACGAACTCAACGAAGCAATGTTGAACGAACTTCAGGTTCTGTCATCGATCAGTCAGGGGCATTCGGTCAATCTGCTCGTGTTGCTTTCTGGGCAGTTGGAATTGGAAGAGATGCTGACACGACGGAGTTTGTCGGCATTGAATCAACAATTGAGAACTCATCAGATACTCGAAAATTTGACTCGTGCCGAAAGTGCCGATTATTTGGCGGGAAGGGTCGCTTGGGCAGGAAGCGATATCGAGGCCGTGATGACCGAAGAAGCAGTCGAAATGATGACTCATCTCAGTGATGGAGTCCCCCGCTGTCTGAATCGAATTGCGGAGACATCTCTTCGCATTGCCACTCAGAGGCAAGCGGAAGCAATTGATAAAGCCTGTGTGCGCGAAGCTTACGAAGATGTCAGGCATTTGCCTTTGCAATGGAACGCTTGGCCGGAAGAGTCCTCGTCTGTCGTTGAGGAAGATCAAGGTCAATTCGATGATGGTGAGGAATCAAAAAAGTCGAGCCGCATTGATGATGCCATTACAAAGGAGATGAAGCCGCATCACTCGATCCCCGATCTCAAGTCAGAAGCGGAAGAAGCGGGTGTCGAGTACGCGGTGGCAGAGTTTGGGGGTGACGAGGAAGATTCCGAAGATCAGCCAAGTCGAGGCAAAGAGTTGGCTGAGAATGTCTCATCCAGTGAATCAGTTCTTGATCTTTCGGCGAACTTACCCCAAAATGGTAGTGATCCCGAAGAAACGCCTCAGGGTCAACAAACAAAACCCTCTTTGGCTAATGACTCGCTCGATCAGGAATCGGTCCTCTACCGAGAGATGCAAGAGTTAGTAGATATTATGGAACACAAACAACCAGCTCTCGATCCGGTCGTACCGACAGCACAGGCACCCATTGAAGATGTGCATGCTGAGCACACAGACTATCTTCAATCCAGCTTTAATCCTGTGAACATATTTGCTGTCGATCTGCCTAATGAGCCGTTTCCACCCGAAGAATGTTCAGGAGCTGCCGCAACTACAGAGTCATCTGCTGTTCTATTGGAAGAGGTCCAGCAGATTATTAGTGAGGAAGTCACTAAAGTTGCTGAGGATGTGGATGACGCCTGGGAGCAGGAAGTTTCGGAACGCAGAAATGAGTACGATGTGATCGAACCGGAGGCGATTCCCGAGATTTCCAAGGATCGTCCCACGTTTGAGCTGGATTTACCGCATCGCGAGCCTCAACCCCGGTATCGTAATCTGTTTCGGGATTTACGGCGTCGGCGAGGTTAATCGTTGCCAAGGGGGTTTCTCTTGCTCATCAGCAGTTGACGTTTTCCCTCAAAATGCTTTAGGTATATGGCAACTGCTCGCCCGTCATATCAAGCGTAACGGCCGAGTCCAGCATGTTTATCGGCTGGGATATCACGTTTCGTCAAGATCTCACATCAGGAATTCCTATGACCGTCGAATTTTCCGAAGGTCCTGTTTCGGCTTCGAGTCGTTATCGTGACTTGGGCGCTCATCTTGTCAAAAAAAACGGCAAAGACGGGACAAACTTTTCTGTTTGGGCTCCCAATGCGGTCGAGGTATCGGTTCTGTTGAATCAGAATAGTTGGACTGCGGGGGCGACTCCGCTGCAATCTTCTGACCGAGGTGTCTGGAGTGGCTTTGTTCCCGGTGTGAAACAAGGTGACATTTACAAATTTGCGTTGAAGACTCCCTCAGGGCAGATCATTGAGAAGTCCGACCCTGTTGCATTTCATTGTGAGACACGCCCCAAAACGGGATCGATCGTCTGGGATTTAGGCGGATATTCCTGGGAAGATCAGGACTGGTTGAAGTATCGACAGGAGACGGATTGGTACAATGCTCCGGTCACTGTGTATGAAGTTCATTTGGGCTCCTGGAAAAGACCGACTGATGGTCGTCGATATTTCAGTTACACGGAACTCGCTCCCCAGCTCATCGAATATTGTCAGCAGATGGGATACACGCATCTGCAACTGATGCCCATCACCGAGTACCCATTTGACGGTTCGTGGGGATATCAGGTCACAGGTTTTTATGCGCCTACGTCGAGATACGGCACCCCTCAAGATTTCATGAAGTTTGTCGATTTGTGCCATCAAGCCGGCATCGGGGTGTTGATCGACTGGGTCCCGGCTCATTTCCCGAGAGACGGGCATTCGCTCGGCCACTTTGATGGTACTGCCTGTTATGAGCATGCCGATCCCAAACAGGGTGCTCATCCCGATTGGGGGACACTCGTCTTTAATTATGATCGATTTGAAGTTCGTGAGTTTCTGTGGTCGAGCGCCCGCTTATGGGCGGATGTCTATCACGTTGACGGCTTGCGATTTGATGCGGTCGCTTCGATGCTGTACCTCGATTATTCCCGAGAAGAAGGAGAGTGGGTCCCCAATAAATATGGCGGTCGCGAAAACCTGGGAGCGATTGACTTCCTGAAAGAGCTCAATACACAGCTACATGCGGATTTTCCTGGCATCATGACCATCGCCGAAGAGTCCACATCCTGGGGGGGAGTCTCTCGCCCCGTCTATACGGGAGGGCTGGGATTCAGCATGAAGTGGGACATGGGGTGGATGAATGACACTCTTAGTTATCTTCGCAACGATCCAGTTCATCGCTCGTTTCACCAGAATGAGCTTTCGTTTCGCATGATGTATGCGTTCACCGAGAATTTTCTGTTGCCATTATCTCATGACGAAGTTGTGCACGGGAAAAAATCTCTACTCTCGCAAATGCCCGGTGATTACTGGCAGCAGTTTGCCAATCTCCGTTTGCTCTTCGGTTATCAGTACACCTCGCCCGGTAAAAAGTTGTTGTTCATGGGGGGAGAGTTGGGGCAATGGACCGAGTGGAATCACGACGAAGAACTCGACTGGGCACTCGAAGGTCATATGTTCCATGATGGACTGAAGAGATTTGTGGGAGATTTGAATCGGGTCTATCGAACCGAACCTGCACTGTATGACGGAGAGTGTGAGCCGGGTTGTTTTCAATGGATTCAAGCCGACGATTGGCAAAATAGTGTCTTTTCGTGGATTCGAAGCAATCGCGACAGTTCAGAATCTGTCGTTGTGATTTGCAACTTTACGCCGGTCCCCCGAGGAAACTATCGCATTGGTGTTCCTCAGGAAGGGTTCTATCAGGAAGTCTTGAATTCGGACTCTGAGCATTACGGCGGATCGAATGTCGGGAACATTGGTGGAGTGGTCTCGGAAAGCGTGGCGATGCATGGGTTGCCGCAATCCGTTTCTCTGTTCTTACCGCCATTGGGGATTCTTGTGCTGAAGCACACAGAGATGCCCCCGGCAATCGAAGAAGATGTCGATCAAGAAGATACCGGTGAATTTGATGCTTCCGGTCGTAAAGTGAGTGGTGGGAAAACGGTGGGGACGGAAGACGTGGAGTCTTCAGACGTCTCATTTCCTCCGACCGCATAACCGACACCAGGCGTATAACTGGATACCAATTGACGCTCTTCGCTCAGAATTACAGCAATGTGTGAGAATCCCTCGTGTGGTGAGTGGGGATCTCCGATGGACATGATAGCAAGTGCTGTGTCGACAGGATGGTCGGCCCATAATCATAATAGGGAGATGTCATTGCACACTCCTTATTGAGTGATTGGGCGACATTCTCATGAATCACGACACCAAAGTCGGGCTGGGGCTCGGCATTCTTCTGGTTGGTATTGTCTCTGCTTTCTATTTTCGCGAGCAACCGACACTGCTTGATCCGTTACCTGAAATTCAATCGGTGGAAGCTCTCGACCGAGAAATCTCAGAATCTCTCGCGGTGGTTGACAAGAGTGTGACTCCCCTTGAGAAGTTTGAAAGTCAGTACAAGTCCGATTTCAAGCTCGATGAGATTGAGACTGAACAAGACCTTCCTGCGGTTTCGCATCAACCGGTGAAAATCGAAGTTGACTTAACAGAGGAACAGACCAAAACCGAAGTTGGTAAGGTCGAAGAAGGACCGGTTCCGACATTCGACCCGGAATTTGAGTTTCTGAATGAGCCCACTGCTGACGAGTCTGTCGCGTCTTCTCCCGAGTCTCCCGCGAAACAGTCGTACTCAGATTCTGCGTCAAAATCGGAGTCTTCACAAAAGTTGCCTGCGACAGCCGTTGTTCAATCCGAGAACAATCCTCCGAAACAGTTACCCGCTCAGGTAGAAATGTTTTCGGAAGACCTGGATTCTGCGCCGCTGAATGATGATGAAATTCCGTTGCAGCTTGCTCCCATCACTGTGCAGTCTCCAGCTCAGCCTGAGAGAAAACCCGATGCGAGAGTGATACATTCGGAGCCCGACAAAATCACTCCACAGCCAGCGCCAGTTCGGGACCCACGAATCATCGTGCCGAAACGTGTTCGTCTGAATGAACCCATTGCACGTCGGACCATTGAAGAAATGAGAAGCCCGGGAACTACCGGGAAAAATGAAAAAGTTCGGTCAGAATCTCTTTTTCCTTCTGCTGAAAAAGATTCTGAGCCCTTTTCCGATTCGGCAAACCAAGGTCTGCCGACACTCGAAGGATTGGAACCCCTTGATCCTTCTCGCTAGGAAGTGTGTCCAAGAATTTCGAGGCATTGCGTCTCGACGTCGCCCGAGACTTCTTGCCAATTGGGGTTAATTTTTTCCAGCAACAACTCGGCATGCTCGTATGTGCAAAAACGATCGAGGCGGCTGATCAAGGTCAGGAAATCTTCCGACCGCATCGCGTCTGCAAAAGAGTCATACTTTGCCAGCAGATGATGAGGGTTGATGCTAACGGCGCGTTGATAGCATTGTTCTGTGACATTGGGGTAACCTCCACGGCAGGCAGCGGCTCCTGCGAGAAGCAGAAATCGAAGTTCTCCCTGCTGTTGTTTCTTTTGAAGCGATTCGGCTGCCAGATTTGCGAATGCCAGCATGTGTCTTGCGTCAGTCTCCACGTACATCTCCAGATGCGAGTCGGCATCCATCAGGTCAGGTCAATTTGTAATCCATCGTAGGCCGGTTCGATGTGATCGGGCAATCGGTCGTTCAGTTCTCTGTGATCCAGCGAGTGCGAGATGTGCGTGAGGTACGCACGTTTGGGTTTTAATTTCGCAATGGCTTCCAGACTTTGGTCCACCGAAAAATGGGTTGGATGAGGTTCGTCTCGAAGTGCATCGATGATGAGAGTCTCAAGCCCTGCCAGCTTCTCCCAGCTTTCTTCAGGGATTTCGCTGACATCGGTGCAGAAAGCGACATCATTGATTCGGAATCCGAGGACAGGCATTTTGCCGTGCAGCAGTCGGATGGGAATGACCTTTAACCCCAAGAGTTCAAACGGTTCCAGCCCGATATTCTCGAATGTCAATTTGGGAACTGCGAAGTGGTGGGCATTGTACTTGGGAGGCTCAAAGCAGTAATAGAATGCTTTCCGCAGATGACCCTCCACAGTCGGTTCGCAATACAGTGGGATGTCCTGTTTCAGGCGATACCCAAAAATACGAAGATCATCGAGGCCGTAAATGTGGTCGGCATGGCCGTGTGTGAATAATGCGGCATGAACCAGAGAGACTTTCTCTCGGATCAACTGCAAGCGCATTTCAGGCGGTGTGTCGATGACGAAATTTCCCGCAGGAGCATTCACAAGCACCGAGGTCCGCATACGGTTATTTCGCGGATCTGTTGATGTACAGACTGAACAGTCACAGCCAATGATGGGGACACCAACACTGGTTGATGTTCCCATGATTGTCATCCGTGGTTCTGCGTTTTCCGTCATCATGACTCGTCTCTAATCTCTTTTATTTGCTGATTTATGGATCATGCGATCTTTTTGCAAAGTCGGCAAGTCAGCCCGTGCAATTCATTCTCGAAGCAAAGAGGGAGCGTGTCGTTTCAAGGGAACGGAATGGCATCGCAAGATATCCGAGAGAAAACGCATTTCTACAGCGCATCGAGTGCGCATGTGATGCCTGTCTGGTGGTCATCGTAGGATGAAACAGTTCCATGCCACGAATTGTTAAGATGCTCTAACTGCTGATATGTAAGGGTTTAGGAAAAAGATGAGAAAATAGATCGCGGGTGGTACGGCAAATGCCAATACCCTGTTTCGTGTGTGGAAGACAGTCATCATTGGAAGGCCCACGGATGATGACTGAATGTTACCTCGTCTTCTGGGTGTAGTTCGGCCGGGGGTGAAGCCGGAGTGTATCTGTGTGGATACCTTTCCGGGCGAGCGCCTTCGCTTCCGGTCGACTACCCTGGACGAGGTTTCTTTTTTTGCGCTGTGCCAATTCTCTCGCCGTTTTATGTTCTCCAATAACGGTTCGCGACATATTTTCTATCGTTGCATGACAGTTCCGCAGTCCATTGTATAATGGCTGAATAAGGAACTGATTCATGATCCAGCATATTGCCCGTATTTGCACTTTTGAAAGTCGTCGCGCCTCTGAGATGCGCAAATTGATCGAAAAGTTTGGCGGTCTTCCGACGAACGCACCTTCAATGCGTGAAATTCCACTCGATCAACAATCGGCAACTCTCGAATTCGCGGACAGACTATTTGCCGGTGAGATTGATATCCTCGTGCTGATGACGGGCGTGGGAACTCGTCATATGGCAGACGCGATTGCGACTCGACATTCACACGAGAAATTCATTGCGGCACTCCACGAGATCACGATTGTTGTGCGTGGTCCGAAACCGACCGCAGTTCTCAAAGAATGGGGCGTGCCGATTCATGTACGCACTCCCGAGCCGAATACCTGGCGGGAAATGCTCGCAGCCATGCAAAGTGAACTTGACCTGTCTGGGAAGCATGTCGCGGTTCAGGAGTATGGTATCTCGAACGTGGAGTTTCTGCAGAGTTTGCGAGACTCAGGAGCAGATGTCGAATCGGTCATTGTTTACCGTTGGGATCTTCCCGAAGACCGAGAACCATTGGAATCGGCCATAACAGAACAGATCGAGAATCCCTTTGACGTTTTAATGTTCACTTCAGCACAACAAATTCGGCATGTGATTCAGGTGGCCGAGGAAATTGGGAATGAGGAGAAGTTTCGAGAGTCATTATCACAGAGCAAAATCTGTTCGGTTGGCCCCACATGCTCTGAGACGCTCGTTGAATGCGGCTTACGGGTCGATTTTGAGGCATCTCCTCCGAAAATGGGACCTCTTGTGCGTGGGGCAATGGAGTTGGTAACAACAGGCTGATACCGTTTCGCAGCCTCGTCCGTCATGCTAGACTCTTCTCAAACACCATGCCTCGAATACTCCGAAGATTGTAGGCCGACACTCCGTGTCGGCATGAGAGACGTTTGGTCAACCAACCATCAAATTTCTCTATCTCGGGATGGCAGGCAAGCAGGATAGATTGTATGACACCCGAATTACAAAATAGCCGTTTCATGAAGGCAGTCCGCCGCGAACAGGTCGATACAACGCCTCTCTGGATTATGCGCCAAGCAGGACGTTATCTGCCGGAATATATGGCCGTTCGCAGTAAAGTGACATTTCTTGAACTTTGCCAGACTCCCGAGCTCGCCGCTGAAGTGACGCTGACCGCACAATCGGTACTCGGCGTCGATGCAGCGATTCTGTTCGCTGACTTACTTCCGATCCTCCAGCCAATGGGGTTTGATCTGGAGTATGTCAAAGGCGAAGGCCCCGTGATTCATAATCCAATCATGGCTGCTGGAGAAATTGATCGAGTGAAAGCCGTCGAAAACATCGCCGACCTGGGCTACGTCTTCGACGCCGTGAAACTGATTCGTCGACAACTGCCTGCCGATATTCCGTTGATTGGCTTTGCCGGTGCTCCGTTTACGCTTGCTTCCTATGCCATCGAAGGGGGCAGCTCGAAAAATTACGTCCGCACCAAGAGTATCATGTATAACGACGAACCAGCTTGGCAGTCGTTAATGGAAAAGCTGGTGCCTAGCCTGGTCGATTATTTGAACGCCCAGATCGCCGCGGGATGCCAGGTGGTTCAGATTTTTGATAGTTGGGCCGGTTCACTCTCACCCGGTGATTACACCCGATACGTGTTGCCCTATTTGAAACAAATGATTGACGGCATCACACCGGGAACTCCTGTGATCAATTTTCTGACAGGCAATCCCTGCTTGCTGCCGATCCAGAAAACCGCGGGCGGAGATGTGATTGGTCTCGATTGGCGGATCAACCTGAAAGAGGGCTGGGAGCTGGTAGGACATGATCGAGGTGTACAAGGAAATCTCGATCCCGTTTCTATCTATGCCGATTTGCCAGTCTTAAAATCACGAATTCAAGATGTTCTTGATCAAGCGGAGAACCGACCCGGTCACATTTTCAATCTGGGCCACGGTGTCATGCCCGACATGAACCCCGACAATGTCAAAGCCGTGGTGGAAATGGTCCACGAATTGGGAGCAAGGTAGAGACTTCATGTCCGATTCGCCCTCCCCCACTCGTCGTATTGCTGTTGTGGGAGGTGGTCTGTCCGGGTTGTCGGCTGCTCATCGACTGATTGAGTTGTCGAAATCAATGGAAAGTCAGCTCGACCTGACTCTCTTTGAAGCCGCGTCTCGAACCGGAGGAATGATCGCCACCAAACGGATCGGCGAGTATCTCGTGGAACTTGGTGCCGATTCTTTCATTACCAACAAGCCTGCCGGTGTCGCTCTCTGTAAACGCCTGGGCATCGAAGAAGAACTCATCCCGACCATTGATCGATGGCGAAAGTCATTGGTTCTGAAAGGCGGCAAGCCGGTCGAAGTTCCCGAAGGATTCATGCTACTTTCTCCTGCCAAAATCTGGCCAATCCTTAAGAGTCCTATCTTCAATTGGGGTGGCAAGTTACGGATGGGATGGGAGCGGTTTATCCCCGCCAAGAAATTGGTTGGTGATGACGAATCACTCGCTTCCTTCGTGACCAGACGTTTCGGAAAAGAATTACTGGACCGGCTCGTGCAACCTTTGGTTGGGGGGATTTACACATCCGATCCTGAGAAGCTTTCTTTGCGTGCCACCCTGCCCCGCTTTCTTGATCAGGAACAACAATATGGCAGCCTGATCAAAGCGAGTCGTAAGCAATCGAAAAAACAATCCAAAGCAGAGAATGCAGCAAGCGGCGCGCGATATGGACTCTTCACTGCTCCAAAGGACGGGATCCAATCGATTCTCGACAGGTTGCGAGAAAACGTCCAAGCTGCAGCAACGATTCGAAGTGGCTGTCCGATAGAATCGGTTCAAAAGACTGACAATGGTAGGTCGGTCATGACAGTCAGCGGCGAGACCGAACAATTCGACGCCGTGATTCTCGCGCTGCCGACTCATCATGCAGCACGCCTGGTCGGTGAGGTTAGTCCCGAACTGGCTGATGATTTGAACTCCATCGAATACGCCTCCTCGGCAATTGTTGTTTCGGGACACAATCTCTCTGACATCAAGCATCCACTGGATGCTTTCGGTCTGGTCATCCCCGAAATCGAACAGCGAGACATCATTGCTGTCAGTTTTTCCAGTCGCAAATTCCCCGGTCGAGCTCCCGAAGGTAAAGTGATCCTGCGGACTTTTGTTGGTGGGGCCATGCATCCTGAAAAGATGAAGCTGACGGACGAAGAGATGAAGTATTCGGTGCGACAGGAACTCAATAGCATGCTGGGAGTCTCTGGCGAACCCGACTTTGAAGAAGTGGTCCGTTATGAGAATTCGATGCCCCAGTATCATATTGGGCATTTGGAGCGAGTGACTTCGATCGAAAAGCATGTTTCGAAGCTGGATGGACTCGAATTGGCCGGTAATGCGTATCGCGGCGTGGGAATCCCGGATTCAATCGCGAGCGGTGAGGCTGCAGCCGAGCGAGTTCTTTCCTGGTTAAGATAAGCCCTCCAGTTTTGAGGAGTGCTTTCATCATCCTATCTCTATTTCAGAGGTGTTTTTCTGTGATTATGCGTCTTCTCTCCGATATACTCATGCTTCGCTGATGACTTATTCATTTATCGTATGATGCTGCGAGATCGAGAAGGACAAGGCATGCCGATTGTTGTTGAATGCTCTAGCTGCGATGGTCGATTTCGCGCTAAAGATTCTCTGAAAGGGAAAGAGCTGCCGTGCCCCAAGTGCAAAGAATCACTGACAGTTGATGGCCCCTGGGTTTCTTCCTTTGATGTGTTCCTGAGTCACTCTTCCAAAGATACCGACATTGCCAATGCGGTTTGTCATGCACTGGAGGAAAAGGGCGTACGGTGTTGGATTGCGCCGCGTGATATTCCTGCCGGGCAAAAATGGGCCGAGTCCATCGTCCAGGGGATCTCTGATTGCAGCATCATGATTCTGCTGGTATCGGATGATTCCGTACTGTCGCAGCAGGTGATGAACGAGTTGGAACATGCCGTCTCGCAGAACTTGAAAATTCTTCCGGTGAGAATTGAGGAGGTCGAACTGACTTCAGAGATGTCTTACTTTCTGAGTCGAACGCATTGGATGGATGCGTTTCCGAAACCGATTGATGAGTATCTCGAAAAACTGACCAAAGATGTCAGGAAGTTACTCTCCGATGATGATGGCCCGGCGAAAGCACCTCCTCGAAAGAACCTCGCAGGAGACTCTTCGCGTGGAAGTGGATTGTTCCGCACTTTCAAGCGTCTGGTGTTCCTCTCGGCTTTATGTGTGGGAGTTTACTTTTCCTGGCCCTGGTTGATTCAGGTTCCTGCTCTCATTCAGCAGTTCTCTGAATCCTCAAAGGGCAATGAGCCAGGATTTGAAGATGAGTCACCAGATGAGGGCAATACTTCTGACGAGACAGAGGAAGTTGCGGAGGGCTCAGAGATAACGCCTGATGAAGCATCCAGCATCGCCAAAGTCCCTGAATCTTCGACTGAACCCATCACGAAACCAATCTCTCCTCCAAAAGACGCGCCAGCAGAGCCCAAAAAGGATGAATGGAGTCTGATTCGGAAGTTCCAGGACCATAATCACTATGTCACAGCGATCGATTTTCACCCTGAAGGGACATCCCTGCTCTCCTCCAGCTATGACGGTACGATGAAAGTTTTCGATCTGGAGACCGGCACGGTCATTCAATCTTTTGAACTCACTTCAGCTGATGTTCCACGAGGTTCCTATACCAGTTTCTATGACGCGGCTTTCGTAAAAGACGGTTCGATGATCGCTTCGGCTCATGGCCGCCAGTTTCGTCTCTGGACGGTCGGTGAAGAGAAGGTGACCCGTTTGCTGGAGGTTCCGGGAGTTGGTGAGCCACATCTAGCCAGCGCCGGTGATGGTACTCGAATCATGATGACCCTGGCAGATTCACTGTTGGTGACATCCGTCGAGGACGCCAAGACTCAATATGAAATCGATAATGGTGGATATGCTCTTACCGACGTGGTGGCGATCCCGTCAACCGGACAAGTGGCCGCGCTCTCCAACGAACCGTTACTCAAGCTCTGGAATCTCGAAACCAATCAAATCGTAAGGAACATAACACTCCCCAATCGTGGAGGTTTCGAGTGTCTGGCCGTTTCGCACGACGGAACCCGGATCGCTGCAGGGGGAACCAGACAAGTGATGATCTGGAGCCTGAAAGACGGGCTGCCAATCCACACGCTCACGCCTTATGAATCATATTCGACCTCGATGCAGGTCTCGTCGATCGCGTTCTCTCCGAATGATCAGTTTCTGATCGCCGGGAATGAGACCGGAGAAACTCATGTCTGAGATCTGGATCACGAAGAATTGTTGAAGGTTTTCGACAGCCAGAATTTCACGGGGCCGGGCCGACAAGTTCGCGCGGCGGCATTCAGTCCTGATGGCAAGAATCTTGCCATTGGGCGTACGAATGGACAAGTCGAGTTGTATCAAACTGCGAGTCCTCTGCATGGCGTTTCCAGTCAGCCTCAAACGCTCCCCCAGATGTTTCGCGCCGCGTCCTCGAAGGAGACTTCAAAGTCAGAAGGGACAAAAAATGACTGGAGTCTGATTCGTTCGATACACGAACAGTCGAACGACATCAACTCTCTGGTATTTTCACCCGATGATATCAGCCTGCTGTCTGCTTCCCGCGATGGAACCTTGAAACTCTATGAAGTCTCAACAGGGTTTGTGCAAAGTACGCTCTCCACTTCAGAAGACGATCCACTCAAAGGGATGCCGTTTTGGGATGCAGCAACGCCACCCGATGGATCAATCATTGCCTCACTGCACGATCATCGAGTTCGCATCTGGTATCCGGGAGAAGAGCTGACTACAAAAGAAGTCTATTACGCCGATGCCTA
>Ga0055584_100001202_pt1 | contig 25445 bp, 21 predicted proteins | sample OSDHelmetaG_FD_58716 | JGI IMG/M metagenome (GOLD analysis project Ga0055584, IMG submission 58716) | Pelagic marine sediment microbial communities from the LTER site Helgoland, North Sea, for post-phytoplankton bloom and carbon turnover... | ecosystem: Environmental > Aquatic > Marine >...
GCCGTCGACCTGCGGCGACTACACCTGCGACGCCGACGAGGACGAGTACAGCTGCCCCGAGGACTGCGGCACGCCGTCGTACTGCGGCGACAACACCTGCGACGTCGACGAAGACGAGTGGAGCTGCGAGAGCGACTGCGGCCCGCCCCCGTCCTACTGCGGCGACTACACCTGCGACGCCGACGAGGACCCGTGGAGCTGCGAGACCGATTGCGGCCCGCCGCCGGGGTACTGCGGCGACTACATCTGCGACACCGACCTGGGCGAGGACGAGTACTCCTGCCCCGAAGACTGCGGCCCGCCCCTGGGCTACTGCGGCGACTACATCTGCGACTCGGCGCTGGGCGAAGACGAGTACAGCTGCCCCGACGACTGCGGCTACCCGCCGTCCGAAGACGAAGACGGCGATGGCTACACCGTCGACGACGGCGACTGCGACGACTACGACCCCGCCGTGAACCCCGGCGCGACCGAGGTCTGCGACGAGTCCGACGTCGACGAGGACTGCAACGGCCTGGCCGACGACTACGACTCGTCCGCCAGCGGCAAGCTGCCGTACTGGACCGACTTCGACGGCGACAGCTACGGCGACGCCCTGGCCACCGCCGAGTACTTCTGCGACCCGGCCTCGGAGTGGGTGAGCGAGTACACCGACTGCGACGACACCCGGGACGACGTGAACCCCGGCGCCCAGGAGGTCTGCGACGACGACTTCACCGACGAGGACTGCGACTACCTCATCAACGACTACGACGACTCGGTCACCGGCCAGACCACCTGGTACATCGACTCCGACGGCGACCTGCACGGCGTCGCCGATGAGACGCAGTACAAGTGCGACCAGGAGCCCGGCTGGTCGGCCACGGACGACGACTGCGACGACAACGACGCCAACCGCAACCCGTCGGCGCTCGAGTTCTGCGACCCCGCGGACACCGACGAGGACTGCGACTACGGCGCCGACAACGACGACCCCGACGGCGCGTTCGGTGAGCTTCCGTACTGGCGCGACACCGACGGCGATGGCTTCGGCGAAGAGAACAGCCAGCAGGAAGACCTGTGCGATGCGCCGGCGGGCTGGGTCCGCAACGACGACGACTGCAACGACGCCGACGCGGCCATCAACCCCAACGCGGCCGAGGTGTGCGATCCCGCCGACGTGGACGAGAACTGCAACGGCTCCGCCGACAGCAACGACCCGACCGTCACCGACGCCACCGACTGGTACGACGACAACGACAACGACAGCTACGGCGACCCCGCGACGCTCGACACGGCGTGCGAGCGGCCCGACCCCGACATGGTCGAGAACGGCGACGACTGCGACGACACCCGCGCTGCCATCCGTCCCTCGGCCCACGAGCGCTGTGACGGCGAGGACAACGACTGCGACGAGCTCATCGACGACGCCGACCCGGACCTGCGCGGGGCCCCCACCTGGGGCGTCGACGACGACTGGGACGGCTGGACTCCGCCGAGCCCCACCGAGGACGCGTGCATTCCGCCCGACGGCTGGGTGCCCCACGACGGCGGTGACTGCGACGACAACAACCCGTCCCGCAACCCCGGTCAGATCGAGATCTGCGACGGCTTCGACAACGACTGCACGTTCGTCGCCGACGACCGCGACCTGGACGGCGATGCCTTCTCGGCGTGCTTCGACGACTGCGACGACCTCGACCCGCTGGTGAACCCGCTGGCCAACGAGGAGTGCGACGGCGTCGACCGCGACTGCGACGGCGACCCGGGCGTGGCGGAGTGCCTCGACGAAGTGGGCGACGGCGACGTGGACGGCGACTTCGGCCTGCCTCTGGGCCCCTGCGCGGGGGGCTCGGTCACCCTGTCGGCGGCCCACCTGCTGAACGGTCCGGTGCTCGAGTTCGACACCGACGTGGTCGTCGGCGCGGCCGGTCTGTCCGTGCCGGGATCCCTGGCCATCATCACCCCCTGCGAGATCCGCGTCAGCGGGCCCCTGTCGGGTCAGTCCCTGCTGCTGGTGGCCGGCGAGCGGTTGCTGGTCAAGGGCGATGTGTCCGCCGACCAGGCGGTCCTGCGCTCCGCGGACCGGGTCATTCTGGGCGGCGCGGGCTGGCTGGATGTGGGCGAGCTCGGCGTCGAGGCGCCTCTGGTCAAGTTCAACGGCGACGTCGACGGCGCGTCGGCTGCGGCCGAAGCCGACGTCATCACCCAGGGTTCCAACGGCACGCTCGCCCCCGTGGGCGCTCTGCACCTGGACGCCGGGACCGTCTCGCTGTCGGGGCAGGTGCTCGACACGGAGACCGTCTCGGTGGTGACGACGGGCAAGACGGACCTGCAGGGCAGCTCGTCGGTCTCCGGCGTGGGCTCGGTGGACGTCGTGGCCGGGGGGCGGTTCAAGCTCGCCGGTGACGTCACCGCGACCGGCTCCTTGATGGGGACCGGCGCGACCGTCGTGTTCCCCGCCAACGGCCTGTTGAGCCGCGTCGACGACGTCGAGCTGGACGCCGCGGGCAACGCGACGGTCTGGCGAGGGGACGTGGAGGACTGTGGCTTCGTGTCGCTGTCGGCCAACAAGATCCGCGTTCGCGCGGACGCGTCCTTCGTGGGCAACGAGCTGGTCGATCTGGACGCCGGGGCGCTGCTCCGGCTCGAAGGCGACTTCGTGGCCAACGGGGCCGTGGAAGGAGCGGGCTCGCCCTGGCGGACCTACGGCGCGGCGGAGTTCACGGACAACGGCAGCTGCACGCTGGCGGGACCGGAACACAGCCTGTCGGTGGGAGCGCCCGCCTGCACGATCGTCCCCTGAGCCGCGCGGGGGGAGCAGCTGGTCTGCTCCCCCCGTCGGTTCGGGGCCTCAGGTGGCGACGACGAGGGCGGGGGCCGGGTCGCCGGCGTAGACCCAGCGGTCGCGCCCCGTGTCCTTCGCGACGTACAGCGCCTGGTCGGCCCGGGACATCAGCGCGTCGATGCGGTTGCCGGGCGACGCCAGCGCGACCCCGAAGCTGGACGTGAACCGGGGCAGCCCCGAGCGCTCGACGGCCGCCGCGAGCCCCGACCGGACCCGCTGCAGCACGCCCTCGGCGGCGTCGCGGTCCGAGTCCTTCAGCAGCACCAAGATCTCCTCGCCGCCGAAGCGGCCGACCAGGTCGTCCGCCCGAACCGTCTCCATCAACAGGTCCGAGAACAGCCGCAGGGCCGCGTCGCCGGCGGCGTGGCCGTGGGTGTCGTTGAGGCGCTTGAAGTTGTCCAGGTCCGCGAGGATCAGCACGTGCTCGCCGCGCTGCAGGGCCTGGTGGGCCTCGTCCTCGAAGGTGCGGCGGTTCAGCAGGCCGGTGAGGCCGTCGACCCGGGCCTGAAGCCGGGTGCTCTCCAGGCTCCGGATCAAGCCGAGCCGCTCCCCGGCCAGGGTCGTCAGCGTCTCCAGCTCCTGACCGGCGGCCTCGGGGGGCGCCGCGCCGACTTCACCCAGGACGTGCAACACGCCGATGGACCGACCCATGACCCCGATGGGTGCGCACAGCGCCGAGCAGGCCTCGGCGTGCTTGCGGAGGTGGGGGCACGCGTCGAGCGCGTTGGGGTCCCCGAAGTGCAGCACCTGGCCCCGGCGCACCGCCGCGCACTGGCTGGGTTCCATGACGGGGCAGGCGCGGGGGCTGTCCGTGGTGGAGAGGGCCAGCTCCAGGTGGGCGTGGCTGTTGTCGGCCAGCAGCAGCTCCGCCGCCGAGTCGGGCTGCAGGATGCGCAGCGCGTTGGCGACGACGTCGTAGATGGCGGTCTCGTCGTCGGTGAGCTCCAAGGCCTTGTGCAGCTGGCTGGAGAACTGCTGGCGCCCCAGCTCCTCGCGCAGCCGGCCGTCCCGGGCCGCGGCGCGGACGGCCGTCTCGCTCATCGCCGCTTACAGGGCCCCGAGCACGTCGTCGGCGAGCACGTCCAGGGGCTCCAGGTGGCCGCTCCGCTCCGCCTCGGAGAACTCGACGATTCGCGCCACGCGACGCTGCAGGTTTCGGTGGTTCCACATGGCGATGGCGGTGCCGGCGATGGAAAACGCGAAGAAGCCGCCCAGGGACACGAGCCAGGCGAGGCGCACGGTGCTGGCGATGGCCGTCACGTCGGCGGAGTCGAAGGTGTCGGCTTCGACGGCGAGTCGGGTCGCCGACTCCCAGGATCCGATCACGCCCAGCACAAACCCGGTCACGGCGACGATCGCGACGGCGAACACCCAGATCGGCCCCTGATTCAGGACCAGCGTGCTCCGCAGACTCGGGACCCAGCGCTTCATGCTCGCCTCGACTGCCCACTGCGTCTTGCAGCTCAAGCACTCAGAGGGAGGGGGCGCGCGCGGAGCCCTTACCGAAAACGTCGACGAACAACAGCAGCGGGTCCTTGTCGCGCCTCGGTTTGAGGCCGACGACGCAACTCAGGCCAGGGCCTTCATCCGCTTCTTGGCCGCCCGTGCTTCGGACCGGCGGATGCGCGCCAGGATGCGCCGCGCGAGGTCGCCGTACAGCTCGGTCGTGGTCGGGTGGGGGTGGATGGCCTCGGCCACCTGGTCCACGGTGAGGCCGGCCGACACCATCAGCACGCCTTCGCCCACCAGCGTCGAAGCGTGGTCGGCGAGCAGGTGCACGCCGACGATGCGGTGGCTGGTCTGGTCGACGACGAGCTTGATGAGGCCGTGCTCTTCGCCGTGGATCTGCGCTTGGGCGTCGAGCTTCAGCGGGACCTTGATCTCCGCCGCGTCGAGCCCGGCTTCCTTCGCCTGGGCCAACGACAGCCCCACGAACGCTGCCTGGGGCCGGGTGAAGATCACGCCGCAGTCCTTCGCCACGTCGTAGGTGCGGTCCTCGCCCAGGATCGTCGCCGCGGCGACCCGACCCTGCTGACCGGCGGTGTGGGCGAGCATCAGCCCGCCGACCACGTCGCCGATGGCGAAGATGTGGCCCGCCGACGTGCGGCCGCGCCGGTCGACGTCGATGGCGGGCCCCGCGAGCTCCACGCCGGCGGCGCCGAGGTTGAGGCGCGACGTGTCCGGGCGCTTGCCCGTCGCCAGCACCACGCGGTCGCAGGCCAACGAGTGCTCGCTGTCGCCGTCGGTCCAGCGCACGGTCATGGCGCCGGCGTCGCCTTCGATGCCGCTGACGCGGACGCCGGTGTGCACGGTCAGGCGCTCGTGCTCGCCCATGGCGACGGCGAGGGCGTTGGCCACCTCGGGCTCGACCTCCGCGAGGATGCGGTCCTGGGCCTCGAGCAGCACGACCTCGGCCCCGAAGTCGCTGAACATCTGGGCCATCTCGGCCCCGATGGCGCCGGCGCCGACGATCGCCACCCGGGTGGGGCACGCGTCCAGGAACCAGGCCGTGTCCGACGTCAGCGCGTGCCCGGCGGCGACCGACTCGCGGGCGCCGGGGATGGGCGGCACGAACGGCGGAGCGCCGGTGGCGACGACCGCGCAGCCGAAGGTCACGTTGAAGGCGCCGTCGCCGTCGCCCTCGGTGGACCGCCGGTGGGGATCGGCGCTGGCGGAGCTGGGGTCGACGCGCAGGGTGTGTTCGTCGACGAAGCTGCCGTAGCCCTGCAGGAACTCGATCTTCACGGCGTCGTCGGTGCTTCGGGCCAGGGCGCCGCGGTCCTCGAGGATGCGGCGGCGTTCGGCCTCCAGCACGGACCAGTCGAGGGTCGGCGCGCCGGAGTTCACCCCCAGGCGGCCGTCGTGGGCCCGGTCCCGCATGAGGTCGGCCGCGTGGCGCCAGGCCTTGCTGGGGATGCAGCCGCGCCACAAGCACTCGCCGCCGGGCAGGGGGGAGTCCTGCACCAGGGCCACGGACAGGCCGTGCTGCCGGAGATCCCGCGCGCAGTCTTCGCCGCCGGGGCCTCCGCCGACCACGACCACGTCGTAGTCCCAGTCGCCCTCGGGCACGGCGGGCCCGGCCGGCGCGAGCCAGGCACCGGGGTGTTCGACGAGCTCCCGCAGCGTGTTGAGCCACGCCGCGGCCTCGGCGCCGTTGACGACCCGGTGGTCGCTGGTGAGCGTCAGGGGCACGCGCCCCTCGGCGTCGGCGGTGCTGATCGCGAGGATCGCCGCCGTGCCGACCACGGGGATCGCGTCGAAGTAGTCGACCCCCAGCATCCCCATGTTGGAGACCTGGAACGTCGGGGCTTCCCACTCGTGAGGCTTCAACCGCCGCGTGCGCGCACGCTTGACGAGGTCCTTCCAGTCGCCGACGAGCTCGGCGATGGGCCGCGCCCCGCAGTCCCGCAGCACGGGCACCACGAGGCCGCCGTCAGCCGCCACGGCCACGCCGACGTCCACGAACGGGCGCTCCACGAGCCGATCGCCTGGCGCCCACGCGCCGTTGACCTTCGGGTGCTTCTTCATGGCCAGGGCGCAGGCCCGGGCGATGGCCACCGTCGCGCTGACGCCGCTGGCCCGCGCGGCCCGCTGCAGGCGGTCGAAGCGAGCGCGGATCATCACGCGGAACGTCGGCATCGACAGCGCGGCCGTCATGGTCCGGGCGGTTGCGGCCTCCAGGGGGGTCATCTCCCGGGCGGCGCCGGCGACGGCGTAGGTGTCCGCCGGCAACGAGCCGGGGCCCACCACCGAGGGAGCAGCCGAGGTCACAGACGCGGCGGCGGCCACGTCCGAGGCGAGCACGGCGCCACCGGGGCCCGAGCCGGCGAGGCCTGCGAGGTTGAGGCCGAGCCCGCCGGCGAGGCTGCGCGCGTAGGGCGAAGCTCCCTGGGCGGGGCGAGGCGCGGGCACGCCGGCGGCGATGCGGGGCGCGGCCGCGGGAGCCGAGGTCGCGGGGGATCCGGCAGCCCCTGACGAAGCCGCCGCGGGCTCCGCCTTGGCCGCGGGCGCCTGGACTTCCAGCTCGCCTCCCTCGACCAGGTCCTTGGACTCCACGACCCAGCCGATGGTCGAACCCACCGGCACCGTGGAACCGGCGGCGGCCAGGGGCCCGGACAAGAAGCCCTCGCTGAAGACCTCCACGTCCATGACCGCCTTGTCGGTCTCGAGCAGCGCGACGACCGTCCCGCGCTCGACTGGATCACCGGCCTCGATCTCCCACGAGACGAGGACGCCCTCTTCCATGGTCGCCGACAGGCTCGGCACCTTGATGGGGGTCTTGTCCGCCATGGCTCGTTGCTCCTGCCCCGCACGGGGGGCTCTGCGCCGGACCGGGGCCCGGCGGCGTGACCGCTAGCTGCGGCCGAACATCGTCAGGACCGCGTCGACGGCCCAGGTCTCGTCGGGGATCGACGCGGCCTCGAGGCTGTGGTTGTAGGGCACCGGCACGTTGAGCGCGGACACCCGCACGGGCGGCGCATCGAGCGCCCAGAAGCACTCTTCGTTGATGATCGCCATCACCTCGGAGCCCACCCCGACGGGCGCCTCGGCCTCTTCCAGGATGATCGCCCGGTGCGTCTTGTTCACGCTGGCGGCGATGCCCGCGCGGTCCAGGGGCGCGAGGCTGTACAGGTCCACGACCTCGCAGCTGATGCCGTGCTGCTCGGCCAGGATCTTCGCCGCGGCCAGGCCCCAGTGGACCGAGATGTTGTAGCCAAACAGCGTGACGTCGGTGCCCTCGCGGTGGACCTCGGAGCCTTCCAGGGGGTGGAAGTACTCTTCGTCGGGGACCTCGCCCTTGAGGTTGTACATGCGCTCGTGCTCGTTGATGAACACGGGGTCGTTGCAGCGCACGGCCGACTTCAGCAGCCCATACGCCTGCTTCGGCGTCGACGGCGTCACCACCCGCAGACCGGCCACGCCCATGAAGACCTTCTCCATGCGGGCGCTGTGCTGGGCTCCGAGCTGGTGGGCCGAGCCGCCGGGCGAGCGCATGACGATGGGCGCTTGCAGCTGCCCGCCGCTCATGTAGCGGACCTTGGCGGCGCTGTTGAAGAGCTGATCCATGGCCAGCCACGCGAAGTTGACCGACATGATCTCCACGATGGGCCGGGCGCCGAGGAAGCTCGCCCCGACCGCCAGGCCGGTGAAGCCGCCTTCGGAGATGGGCGTGTCGATGACGCGCTCCTCGCCGTACTTATCGTGCAGCCCCAGCGTGCACTTGTAGGTGCCGTTGGCGACGCCGACGTCCTCGCCCATCACGAAGACGAGGGGGTCGTTGGCGAGTTCTTCGTCGTGCGCGCGGCGCACGGCTTCCCAGAAGAAGAGGTTGGCCATGGTCTAGCGCCCTCCCTTCACCCAGGGGTCGTCCTGGGCGAACACGTACTTCTCGACGTCGGCGACGTCGGGCTCCGGCGACTCTTCGGCGAAGGCGACCGACTCGTCCTCGACCTGCTGGATGAAGCCCTTGTCCATGGCGTCGTACTCGGCCCGGGTCATGGCGCCCGAGGCGAAGAGCCGGTCGCGGAGCAGCACGATGGGGTCGCGCTGCTTCCACTTCTCCTCTTCTTCCTTGCTGCGGTACTTGCCGCCGTCGGACATCGAGTGCCCGCGGAACCGGTAGGTCTTCAGCTCCAGGAAGTAGGGCTTGCCCTCGTTGCGCACGTGGTTCACGGCGGTCTGGGCGGCGGCGTACACCGCGTCGATGTCCTGGCCGTCGGCGTAGTCGGCGGTGATGTTGTAGGCCGCGACCCGCTTGTACTGGTCCAGCTCAGCGGTGCTGCGCTCGATGGCGGTGCCGATGCCGTACAGGTTGTTCTCGCAGACGAAGAGCACCGGCAGGTTCCAGACCGAAGCCATGTTCATGGTCTCGTGGAAGGTGCCCTGGTTGTTGGCCGCGTCACCCAGGAAGCAGATGGCGATCTCGTCGCGGCCTTGCAGCTTCAGCGTCTTGGCCATGCCCGCGGCCATGGGGAAGGGGCCCCCGACGATCGCGTAGCCGCCCATGAAGTGCTTTTCGGTGTCGAACAGGTGCATGGAGCCGCCGTAGCCGCCGCTGCAACCCGTCGCCTTGCCGTACAGCTCCGCCATGATCGACGGCGCCGACACGCCACACGCCAACGCGTGCACGTGGTCCCGGTAGCCGGTGATCACGTAGTCCTCGCCCGGGCGGGCGGCGGCCATCACGCCGTACACGCAGGCCTCCTGGCCCGGGTACAAGTGCAGGAAGCCGCCGATCTTCCGCTCGACGTAGGCCTCGTAGCAGCGCTCCTCGAAGCGCCGTGCGAACAGCATCTTGCCGAGCAGGTCCTTGCGCAGTGCGTCGTCCATAGTCTCTCCGCTGCTGCCCCGAGGGGGGCCGGGTCGTGGACCCGATCGTCTATCAGTGACTCGCTGTGGAGTCACGGTGCCGGCGACGCCGCCGGCCCTGGGATTAGCCCAGCTTCGGCCGGGGGTCTACCGACCGGACGAACTGCCGGGCCGCCTCCACCACGTCGCCGCCGGCCGCCGCCGCCGCCTCGATGACGTTGCCCAGGGCCGATCCGATCACGAATCCGTCGGCCGCCTCGCACACGCGCGCGGCCGTCTCCCGGGTTCCGATGCCGAAGCCCACGCACACCGGCAGGGGCACGTGGGCGCGGACGGCCGCGACCTGACCCTCAAGGTCGGCCGGCAGCTGCGACCGCGCTCCGGTCACGCCCTTGCTGGAGACGTAGTAGAGGAACCCGCCCCCGGCGAGCCCCAAGGACGACATGCGGCCGACGGGCGTCGTGGGGGCGGCCAGGAAGATGGGCGCCACGCCCGACGCGGCGCATGCGGCGATGTGCTCGCCGGCCAGCTCGGGCGGCAGATCGGTCACCAGCACGCCGTCGATGGACTCGAACGCCGCGGCGGGGTCCGGCAGCTGCAGCAGCGGGTTGGCGTAGGTGAACAGCACGAGGGGGAGGGGAAAGCCGCCCGCCTTGAGCCGCCCCGCCAGGGCGAGGACGTCGCCCGTCGTCACGCCCCGGTCCAGGGCCCGCTGGGACGCCCGCTGGTTGGTGGGGCCGTCGGCGATGGGGTCGGTGAAGGGCACGCCCAGCTCGATGACGTCGGCGCCTTCTTCGGCGAGCATCCAGCACAGGGCTTCGGTCGCGTCGATGGAGGGGTCGCCGGCCGTCAGGTAGGGAACGAAGGCCTTGCGGCCGCGCTCGGCCAACCAGGCGAAGCGTCGCGCGATGGCGGTCACAGCTGCACCCCTTCCATCGCGGCGACCTGCCGCACGTCCTTGTCGCCGCGCCCCGAGAGGTTCACGAGGATCGTGCTGTCCTCGGGCAGCGACGACGCTTCGCGCAGGACCCAGGCGATCGCGTGGGACGACTCGAGGGCCGGGATGATCCCCTCGAGCTCGGACAGCGTGTGGAACGCCGCCAACGCTTCGGGGTCCGTGGCGGAGCTGAACTCCAGGCGTCCCTGGTCGCGCAACCACGCGTGCTCGGGGCCCACGGCGGGGTAGTCCAGCCCGGCGGAGACGGAGTGCGTCTCCTGCACCTGGCCCCAGTCGTCCTGCAACAGCCACGTGCGGGTCCCGTGCAGCACGCCGGGGCGACCGCCCGCGAACCGGGCTGCGTGCTTGTCCGTGTCGGTGCCGTGACCGCCCGCTTCGACGCCCACGAGGCGGCAGGGGTCGTCCCGGAACGCATGGAACAGGCCGATTGCGTTGCTCCCGCCGCCCACGCAGGCCACGAGCACGTCGGGGGTGTGCCCCAGCTTGGCGCACTGGGCGCGGGCCTCGCGGCCGATGATCGCCTGGAAGCCACGAACCATGGTGGGGTAGGGGTGCGGCCCCAGGGCCGAACCCAGGCAGTAGAAGGTGTCGTCGACGTTGGCGACCCAGTCGCGCATGGCCTCGTTTATGGCGTCCTTGAGCGTCTTGCTGCCCGAGTCGGTTGTGCGGACCTCCGCGCCCAGGAGCTTCATGCGGAAGACGTTGAGCGCCTGCCGCGCCGCGTCCACTTCGCCCATGTAGACGACGCAGTCCAGGCCGAGCTTCGCGCAGGCCGTCGCGGTGGCCACGCCGTGCTGGCCGGCGCCGGTCTCCGCGATGACGCGGGTCTTGCCCATGCGCTTCGCCAGCATCGCTTGACCCAGGGCGTTGTTGATCTTGTGGGCCCCGGTGTGGTTGAGGTCTTCGCGCTTGAGCAGGACGCGGCGCCCGACGTGCGCGCTCAGCCGGTCGGCTTCGGTCACCGGCGACGGACGGCCCACCCAGCGGTGCAACAGCGCGTCGAGTTCGTCGGTGTAGGCGGGGTCCGCCAGGGCGTGCTGCCAGGCATCCACGAGCTCGGCGAGGGGTGCGAGCAGGGTCTCGGGGACGTAGGCGCCGCCGTACGGGCCGAACTGCCCACCATCAAACAGCGAGGATTCCATGGCGTTCCCCCTCAACCGCGCGCGGCGTCGAGGAACGCCCGCATCGCAACGTGATCCTTGAAGCCGGGGTAGGTCTCCAGCTTGCTGCTGGCGTCGACGCTCCACGGCTTCACGGCGGCGATGGCCTCGGCGACGTTGGTGGGGCCAAGCCCGCCGGCCAGGACCACCCGGCCGGCGCGGGCGACCTCGGCGCAGGTGGGCCAGTGAGCGGCGCGGCCGGTGCCGCCGCGTGTCTCTCCGACGGCGTCGAGCAAGACGGCCTCGGCGCCGGCGTCCCAGGCTTCCCGGGCGCGCTGCACATCGAAGCCCTCGCCGACCGCAAACGCCTTCCACACGACGCGGCCCTCGGCGACGTACCGGGCGATCTGTTCCGGCGACTCGTCGCCGTGCAGCTGCAGCACGGCGAGGCGGACCTCGTCGGCGATGGCGAGGACCTCGTCGGGGTCCTGGTTCACGAACACGCCGACGGGATCGGCTCCGACCCCCCGCGCGACCTGCGCGAGCTCCATGGCGCGCTGGCGGGACAGGATGCAGCGGCTGCTCCCGGGCCACAGGACCAGCCCGGCGTAGTCCAGGCCCAACGCGGCGGCGTCGGCGATGTGCTCCGGCACCGTGAATCCGCAAATCTTCAGCTTCATGGTTCCTCCGCGGCGGGCGAGATTAGGGGGGGGGACAAGCCAAGTCGATCGCCCGAATGCTGTTCGGAGGGCCGGCGCGACCGGGCCATTGGGGCTGCGGACCTGGGCCACTGCCGTGCACTGCGGGGGGGCCTCGTGGCATACAGATCCTGCGGAGAGCCCATGCGGTCGTGGTTCAAGCGGAAGAAGAAGGGCGAGGCCCCCGACGAAGAGCCCCCGGGTTCCGAAGCGTCGGCGGGCGATGCCGTGGACGACGACGCGGTGGTGGCGGCCCCCGAAGACCACGCGGTGGCGGCCCCCGAGGACGCGGTGGTGGCGGCCCCCGAAGACGACGAAGTGATCGCCGCGGTCGACGACGTCGAGACCGAGGCGCTGGTGGCCGCCGTCGCCGACGACGAGCCCGACGCGGCGCCGTCGCTGGGTCAGGCCCTGGTAGTCGAGGACGATCCCGACGCGGCCGAGGTGTGCGCTCAGATGCTCCGAGACCTCGGGTGGACCGCGACGGCCATCCCCAGCGCGGAGCTGGCCCTGCGTCACCTCCGCACGGACCCGCCGGACCTGCTGCTCGTCGACCTGCACCTCAAGGGCATGGACGGCTTCGGCCTGCTCGACAACGCGCGCACCGCCATGCCGACGTTCGAGTCGATGCGGATCCTCGCTGTCTCCGGTGTCTACACCGACTCCAGCCGGATGCGGGTGCAGCTCGTTCGCCGCGGCGTGAGCCGCCTGCTGGCCAAGCCGTTCTCGTCGGCGCAGCTCGCCGCCGCCATCGAGGCCGCGGGCCCCGCCGGCGAGCTGGAGGACTGGAGCTGGGAGCCCAGCGAGTCGGGCACGTTCCACCTCACCCCCAACGTCCGCACCGAGCGGGCCAGCCGCTACCGCTGCCGCGCCGAAGCGCTGGTGTTTGGAGCCGGGGGCGCAGAGCAGGCGGTTCTGGCGGAGATCAGCCGGACCGGCTGCCGGCTCGTGGCCGAGCGGTTCCCCTGGGACAGCACGTCGGAGGTGCGGGTCCGGCCGCGATTCGACCTGCCCGGCTACGACGAGGCGATCCGCCCGACGATGGAGTGTGAGGTCGTCTGGTCGCGCGAGCTGCTGCCCGGCCTCCAGGAGATCGGCTTGCGGGTGCTGCGGTGCCAGCCCGAAGAGGCGATGGACGCGGTGATGGATCACCTCGCCGCGACCAATCAGGAGACCTGGCCGGGCGATTCCTGAGTCGTCGGTGACGCCGCCGTCCCGCCGTCCCTGGACCCAACACCTGCTCGCCGTCGCGGCGGCGTTGCATGTGCTCGTCGTCGTGGGCACGGGGCTCGGCACGGCGCCGACCCGGGACGGGCCCACCGACCGCACGGCCCTGGCCCACTGGTCCCTCGGCAGCGAGACCGTCGAAGACGCCCTGGTGCGCGTTGGCGCGCGTTGGAACGCGGGCCGCCGGGCCTTGCTGACCGCGACGGGGCCCTACGCCCGCTGCTGCGGGACCCGGCAGTTCTGGGGAATGTTCGCCGGCACCTACCGGCGGAGCTCCCGGATCGAAGTCGCGGTGAAGGGGCCTGACGGCTGGCGAGACGTCTACGTCGAAGGGCAGACCCGCGACGCGGTCTATGGCTTCTACCGATTCCGGCACCTGGCGCGGCGCATCAAGTCGGACCGGCGAGACGGGCTGTGGACTCGGTTCGTGGCGTCGGCGGGGGCCCGCGCCCTCGCCGAGCACGAAGCCGCATCGGCGGCCCGGGTGCGGGTCGTGGCGGCGACGATCCCGAAGCCGGGGTCGGGGGAGGGGCGGCGCTACACCCGGGTCGTCAAGAGCGGCGAGGTCGCCCGATGAGGCTCTGGGACCGGTGGGTCGGCGTGTGCACCGAGCGGGAGACGGGCGAGACCCTGGCGGCGTTTCGCATCCTGATCGGAGCGGTGCTGCTCAACGACGGGATCCGCACGCTCCTGTCGGGGGCCGTGGGGCCGCTGTTCCTGCCGGAGTCGGCGGGGGGGCTGCTGCGGCCCCGGACCCTGCACTGGCTGGTCGTCGCCCTGGGTGGGCGCGAGACCGAGGTGGTCACGGGCCTCTTTGGCGCCGCTCCGCTGCTGGCGTTGGGGCTGCTGTTGGGGGTCGGAGGTCGGTGGACGGCGCTGCTGACGTTGCAGGTCCACCTGGCGCTGCGGTCCCTGTCGCACCACGTGTCCGGGGGCTACGACCTGGTCCTGTCCAACGGGCTCTGGCTGCTGTTCTTGTCGAGCTGCACGGCGACCTGGAGCGTGGACTGCCGGGTGCGCACGGGCCGGTGGAGCAGCGACCGCCTCGTGTGGGCGCTGCCGCGCACGCTGCTGGTGCTTCAGCTGGTCGTCATCTACACGGCCACGGGCTGGGGCAAGCGCGGCTTCGGCTGGTTCTGGCCCTACGACGGGCTGCACTACTCGCTGCTGCGGGTTGGCTACCCGCGCTTCGACCTGGGCTGGCTCGACGCGGTGCCCTGGGCGACGCGGCTCGGCACGGTCGTGACCTGGTACTGGGAGGCGCTCTTCGGGGTCATCGGCGTCTGGTTCGCCGCCCGGCGCGGCTGGCTGGGGGCCAGGGCCGACGCGCTGGCCCGCCGCTTCGACCTGCGCGGGCTGTGGCTCGGCATCGGCGTCGCCTTGCACGGCGGCATCTGGGCAACGATGGACATCGGCCCCTTCTCGGGGGCGACGGTCGCCTACTACGCCGCGTTCGTGGACCCCACCGAGTGGCGGAAGCTGGTTCAGGGCTTCGGGACGCGCAGGAGATCCAGCGAGGCCTGACCCCGCACCAGGGACTCGCCCACCAGCACCGCGTCGGCGCCCGCGTCGCGCATTCGCCCGGCGTCGATCTCGCTGCGGATCCCGGACTCCGCCACCAGGAGCGCCTCTTCGGGCACGAGGTCGGCCAACCGCTCGGCGGTGCCCAGATCGACCTCGAACGTGCGCAGGTCCCGGTTGTTGACCCCCAGGAGGGTGGCGCCAGCGACCAGGGCGCGGTCGAGCTCGGCCTCGTCGTGGACTTCGACCAGGGCCTCCAGCCCGTACTCGGGGCACAGGGCCATGAGTTCGTCGAGCTCGGGGCCGAGCATCGCGACGATCAGCAGCACGGCGTCGGCACCCAGGGCCGCCGAGACCGCCAGATCCTGCTCGTCGGCCAGGAAGTCTTTGCGCAGGATGGGCCCCGGGAAGACCGCGCGGACCCGCGGGAGGAACCCCGGCCGGCCGTCGAAGTAGCGCACGTCGGTCAGCACGCTGGCGGCCGCGGCGCCACCGGTGGCGTAGCGGCGCGCGAGGGGCTCGGGCTCCCGCCAGGAGCCAAAGGAGCCCGCCGACGGCGAGCGCCGCTTCAGCTCCGCGATGACCTCGAGGCGGTCCGTGCGCAGGGCCCGCGACAAGGAGCGCACGCCCTCGCGCTCGCAGCCGCCGTCCGACAGGTAGCCCCGGGCGCGCTCCAGCACCTCGTCGTCGGGCACGAACTCCAGGTCCGGGCGGGCGCGGAGGTTCCCGTCCATCGCCGAGGCGAGCACGGCCCGTTCCCAGGCCTTGCGCAGCGCGATCTCGTCGAGGATGTGCACCGCTCAGGCGCCTTGGCTGGCGGCGCGCAGGGCGTTCAAGATCGTGGCGGGGGCGCCGCTGGCCAGCAGGTCCCGGGCGGCGTCGACCCCCTCCCGCAACGTCGAGGCGAGCCCGGCCACGTACAGGGCGGCGCCGGCGTTGGCGGCCACGGCGTCCCCCCGGGGGCCCGGCTCGCCCGCCAGCACCGATTCCAGCGCGGCGGCGTTCTGCGCGGCGTCGCCGCCCTTGAGGGCGCGCACGTCGGCCATCGGCAGCCCCAGCTCGTCGGTTGTGATCGAGATCGGGCGGACCTCACCGTCCCGCAGCTCATGCCCCACGGTGGGCCCGCAGGTGGAGATCTCGTCCAGCACGCCGCCGGCGCCGTCGTCGCCGCACACCACCAGGACGTGGGCCGACCCCAGCGCGCCCAGGGCCCGGGCTACGACCTCGGTGTAGGCCGCGTCGAACACGCCGATGACCTGCCGCCGCGCGCCGGCGGGGTTCGTCATGGGCCCCAGCAGGTTGAACGCAGTCCGCACGCCCAGGGCACGCCGCACGGGCATCACGTGCTTCATGGCCGGGTGGTGGTGGGGCGCGAACAGGAAGCCGATGCTGGCCTCGGACAAGCAGCGCTGCACGCCGGCGACGTCCAGGTTCAGGTTCACGCCCAGGGCCTCCAACACGTCGGCGCTGCCGCACTTGCTCGAGATGCTGCGGTTGCCGTGCTTGGCGACCATCGCCCCGCCGGCCGCGGCCACGAAGGCGGCGGCCGTCGAGATGTTGATGGTGCTGGCGCCGTCGCCGCCGGTGCCGCAGGTGTCCACGACGGGGCGGTCGGTCGCCGGGACCTCCAACTTCATCGCGTGACGGCGCATGGACTCGGCGAGCCCCGCGAGCTCGTCGTAGGTCTCGCCCTTGGCCCGCAGCCCGGCCAGCAACCCCGCGACCTGCAGGGCGTTGGCGTCGCCGGCCATGATCACGTCCAGGGCCGACCGGACCTGCCGGCGGCTGAGATCCTGGCCTCGCAGCACGAGGTCCAGGCATTCGCGCAGCGTGCTCACAGCGCCTCCACGAAGTTGGCGAGCAGCCGGTCGCCGTCGGGCGTCAGGATGCTCTCGGGGTGGAACTGAAGCCCCCAGGTCGGGTTCGACCGGTGCCGCACGCCCATGATCTGGCCGTCGGCGGTGGTGGCGGTGACGAGCAGCTCGTCGGGCAGCGTGTCGGGCTGCACCACCAGGCTGTGGTAGCGCCCCGCCCGCAGGGGGTTGGGCAGCCCCGCAAACAGGCCCAACCCGTCGTGCGTGACGTCGCTGGGCTTGCCGTGCACCGGCACGGGGCCCCGGACGATCCTCGCCCCGCGGGTCGCGCAGATGGCCTGATGCCCCAGGCAGACGCCCAGCAGGGGCACCGTGCCTTCGAGCTCCCGCAGGACGTCGAGGCAGACCCCGGACTGGTCCGGCGTGCCGGGGCCCGGCGACAGCACGATGCCGTCGGGCTTCAAGTCGCGGATCTGCTCGACGGTGAGGGCGTCGTTGCGCTCGACGCGCACGTCGTCGTGCAGGGCGCCGAGCACCTGGTACAGGTTGAACGTGAACGAGTCGTAGTTGTCGACGATCAGGATCACGAGGGGGCTCCGTCCAGCACGCCGGTCTCCGCCCAGCCGATGGCCTCGACCAGCGCCCGGGCCTTGTTGGCGGTCTCCTCGAACTCCGAGCTGGGCACGCTGTCGTAGACGATCCCCGCGCCGGCCTGCACGTGGGCCTTGCCGTCGTGCACGACCACGGTGCGGATGGCGATGCAGGTGTCGAGGTCGCCGCGGTAGTCGAGGTAGCCCACGGCGCCGGCGTAGACCCCGCGCACGTCGGGCTCCAGCGCGTCGACGATCTGCATGGCGCGGACCTTCGGGGCGCCCGACACCGTGCCTGCGGGGAAGCAGGCGTACAGCGCGTCGAGGCCGTCTTTGTCGTCCCGGAGGCGGCCCTCGACCCGGCTGACGATGTGCATGACGTGGCTGAAGCGGTGGATGCGTCGGTGCTCGGCCAGCTTCACGGTGCCGAAGCGGCTGATGCGGCCGATGTCGTTGCGGCCCAGGTCGACGAGCATCTCGTGCTCGGCGTTCTCCTTGGGGTCGGCCAACAGCTCGGCCTCCAGCGCGGCGTCCTCGGCGGGCGTCGCGCCGCGCTTGCGGGTGCCGGCGATGGGCAGGGTCTGGACCCGATCGCCTTCGGCCCGCACCAGCATCTCCGGCGAAGCGCCGACGAGCGTGTGCTCGCCCAGCTCGAAGTAGAAGAGGTAGGGGCTGGGGTTCAGGGCCCGGACCGCCCGGTAGATGCAGAACGGGTCGCACGTGATGGGCGCCGTCATGCGCCGCGACAGCACCACCTGGAAGATGTCGCCGGCGAGGATGTGCTCCTGGGCGGTGCGCACCGCGGCCTCGAACTCCGGCTGCTCGATGTTGCTGGTGAAGGTGGGCTCGGGGCCGCCTGGCGACCGCGGCGGCGCCGGCGCGGGGCCCTCGAGCTCAGCGGCGAGCGCCGACAGCTCGGCGACGGCTTCGGCGTGCCGGCGGCGCAGGGACTGGTCAGACTCGCCGGCGGCGACTTCGACGATCCGCACGAGGTGGGCGACCGAGCGCAGGTGGTCGAAGGCCACGATGCGGTCGTGCAGCGCGACGTCGATGTCGGGCGTGCCCAGCTCGTCGCGGCCGCTGCGGGGGATTCGCTCGACGAGCCGGACCGAGTCGTAGCCGAAGAAGCCGACGGCGCCGCCCAGGAACCGGGGGAGGTCCGGGGCGTCCACCAGGGGCGTGGCGCACAGCTCCCGCAGCACGTCGCGCGGGTCCGCGGTGCGGTGCTCCACCTCGCCGGCGCGGGGGCCCTCCAGGTGCTCCAGCTCGACCCGGTGCCCCCACGAACGCACGACGAGGCGGGGCTGGAAGCCGACGAAGCTGTACCGCGCCAGCCGCTCGCCGCCTTCGACGGACTCCAGCAAGAAGGGATGGGACGAGCGCCCGCGCAGGCGCAGCAGCGCGCCCACGGGCGTGAGCAGGTCCGCCGGGCGGCTGATCACGACGGGCAGTCGGGCGGGGCCGGACAGGGCCGCGGCGGCGTCGACAAACGCGTTGGGGTCGGGGTTCTGCAGCAGGGGGTGGGGAGCCATGCGGGCAGGGCACTTTCTTGACGTCGGGAGCGTAAGCTCTATACAGAGAGCAGCCGCCGGATGCGCCGGAGGAGCCGAAACATTGCGACTGTCGGAGGTACTTGTCATCCCGTCGGCCGACCGCCGACTCGATGCATCCCTCCTCTAGGAGAGCCTGATGGCCCCGCCCGACAGCTCGTCCGCGACCTCCCCGGTGGAGTTCGTCGCCGAGACCAATCTGCCCACGGGGCGCGGAACGTACCGCGTCCGCGCCTACCGCGATCTTGTCGACAGCACCGAGCCCGTGGCGATCGTCCACGGCGACGTCTCCGGCTTGTCCTGCGTCCCCGTCCGAGTCCACGACGAGTGCTACACGTCGGAGGTTCTAGGCTCCCTGAAGTGCGACTGCCGGGAGCAGCTCGCGTTCGGGATGGACTACATCCGCAAGCGTGGCCCGGGCGTCGTCATCTACCTCCGGCAGGAGGGCCGCGGAATCGGCCTCGCCAACAAGATCGCGGCCTACGCCCTGCAGGAGGACGGCCACGACACCGTCGACGCCAACCGCCTCCTGGGCCTGCCCGACGACTCGCGCCGCTACGACGCGGCCGCCGCCATCCTTCGGGACCTGGGCGTCGAGTCGATCAAGCTGCTGACCAACAACCCCCGCAAGCTCGACCTGTTGGGGGAGCTGGGGGTGCAGATCGAAGGCCGCATCCCGGTCTTCATCCAGGCCAACGAACACAGCGCCGGGTACCTCGTCGCCAAGGCGGCGCGCATGGGCCACCTGATGGACGAAGAGGCCCTGCCGGAAGCCGCGGACGCGTCTTGAGCGACCCGGCGCCGGCCATTCGGTGCCAGGGGCTGGTCAAGGACTTCGGAAGCACGCGCGCCGTCGACCACCTCGACCTCGAGGTGCCGGCGGGCGAGTTCTACGGGTTCCTGGGCCCCAACGGCGCCGGCAAGTCCACCGTCATCCGCATCCTCACCGGGATGCTCCGCCCGTCGGCGGGGCGCGTGGAGGTCGCGGGGCACGATGTGGTCGTCGACCCCGTCGCGGTCAAGGCGACCATCGGCGTGCTGCCCGAGGAGCCGGTGCTCTACGAGCGGCTGACCGGCCGGGAGATGCTCTGGTACGCCGGGCGCCTGCATGGCCTGCCGGGCGCGACCGTAGAGGCGCGCCTGGGGGATCTGCTGGGGCTCATGGGCCTCGACGACCGCGACGCGGACCGCCCCATCCTCGACTACTCCATGGGGATGCGGAAGAAGATCGGCCTCGCCGCGGCGCTGATCCACCGGCCCCGGGTCCTGTTCCTGGATGAGCCGTTCAACGGCATCGACGCCGTCACGAGCCGCCACATCTACGAGGCCCTGACCGCGGCCGTAGGGGGCGGGATGACCGTCTTCTTCACCAGCCACGTGCTCGAGGTCGCCGAGTCGCTGTGCACGCGCGTGGGGATCATCGCCGAGGGGCGCCTGCGGGCCTGGGGCACGCTGGACGAGATCCGCGCGGCGGCGGGGGCCGAGCCGGACACGAAGCTGGGCGATCTGTTCGTCGACCTCGTCGATCCCCAGACCCGGGGGCGGGGGGCGGAGCTCCTGGGCTGGCTGGCGTGACGGCGTTTGTGGGCAAGCTCCGGCTGCTGCTGGGCTTGCGGGTGACCCTGCTTTGGCGCCGCGCGATGCAGCGGGGCTGGCTGGTGCGCGTCGGGGCGGCGTTGGCGGCGCCCGTGGCCGTGCTGTTCGGTCTGGGGCTGATCGGGGCGACGGCGACGGCTTCGGCCGAGATGCTGCCGACGCACCGCGCGTTTGCGGCGATGGGGGTCCTGGCGGCGCTGCACGCCCTGGTGTTCGTGGAGGTCGTGTCCCGGGTCGGTCGGGGCGAGGGCATGGCCGCGGCGCTGTACCCGTACCCGTTGTCGCCGCTGCTCATCCACACCGCCGAAGCCCTCGGCGGCGCGGCCACGCCGACGCTGGCGACGGGGGCGGCGGTGCTCCTGGGCCTGGCGCTGGGGTCGGGCCCGGTGGCGGCTGCCTGGGCGCTGCTGGCCGTCGCGTGGTTGGTGGGGGTGCGGCAGTTGGCGGTGCTGGGCATCGCGGCGCTGCTTCGTCGTCGGTGGGTTCGAGACCTGGCGCTGGCGTTGCTGTCCCTGTCGGGGTTGCTGTTCTGGTTCGGGTGGATCTGGTTGGGGGATCGGGTGAGTGTGTCGGGGCTCGTCGCGTGGCTGGACGCCGCGCCGGCGACCGTCTGGTACCTGCCGCCGGCCTGGTTCGTCGTGGCGTTCGACGGGGTGCCGCGGCCCCCGGGGGCCGCCGTCGCGGGCCTTCTGGGGGCGCCGCTCATGGTCGCCGCAGCCTGGGTCGTGGGCGCGGACTTCCAGGACCGGGTCCTGTTCGGTGAGGCGGCGCCGTTGGTCTCGGGGCGCTCCCGCCGCCGCCGCGGACCCCGCTGGCACCTGGCCGACCGGCTGCCCCTCGCGCTGCTGCCCCCGGCGGTGTGGGCGACGGCGGGCAAGGAACTGAAGGTCTTGCGCCGGGACCCGTTCCTGCTGGTCATGCTCGCTTCGCAGGCGGTGGTCCTGATCGTGCCGCCCCTCCTGTTTGGCCTGGGGGGGCCCGCGGGTCGCTTCTGGCTGCCGGCGTTCGTGCTGTTGCTGCTGCTCGCCGAACAGGGCCCCTTGTTCAACACGATCGCGACGGAGGGGCGGGCGCTGCGCTTCCTGGCCCAGCAGCCGACGCCCCGATGGCAGGTCCTGCTGGGCAAGAACCTGGCGTTCTACTCGCTGTACGCGGTGTTCGATGCCGCGGTGCTCGGCCTGGCCTGCTGGATGTTCGACGCGCCGGACCGGTGGGCCCTGCTGTTTGCGGCGACGGGCTGTGGGCTTCTGGTCGTAGGCGGGGTCGGCAACCTCGTCAGCGCGACCTTCCCGATCCCCTGGATGGGCGCGCGGGCGGCGGCCGGCGGAACCCGCGCGGCGGCGGCGGCGGCCGAAGGCGGCGTGGAGCAGCCGGGCTGCGGGACGGCCATCGTGCGCACGCTGATGGGCCAGGTCTCGTTGATGCTGGCGGCGGTCCCGCTGGTGCTGCTGCTCTTTGGCCACGGCCTCCTGGGGGAGCGGGTCTGGGTGACGGCGCTGCCGGCCTCGGTCGCCTGGGGCGTCGGGGTGTGGATCGTGGGCACGGCCCTGGCCGTCGGCCGGTTGGACCGCGCCGAAGAGCGGATCCTCGCGCGCCTCGCAACGCGCGGCGCCGGCTGAGCTGCATCGGTAGACTCGCCCCGTGAGCACGGAGCCCGAACTCGAGGTCGCAGACGCCATCGGCAAGGTGATGGCGTTCTGGGGCTTCCGCCGCAACCTCGGCCGCATCTGGACGCTGCTGTACCTGTCGCCCAGCTCCCTGACGGCGCCGCAGCTGTGCGAGCAGCTGAAGCTGTCCACGGGCTCGGTGTCCATGGCGCTGACCGAGCTGCAGCGCTGGGGGGCCGTGGTGAAGGTCCACGTGGCCGGCGACCGGCGCGATCACTACGAGGCCGAGCGCGACATCTGGAAGCTGGTCTCGTCGGTCATGGCCCAGCGCGAAGTGCGGGAGATCGATCAGGCGCTGGCGGCGTTCTCCGGCGCGGCGCGGCAGCTCGAAGCGCGTGCCGCGGGCGGCGGGGACGACGCCACCGACGCGGCGTTCCGCCTGGCGCGCCTCCACGAACTCGAGGACCTGTCCGGGTCGGTGAAGGAGCTGCTGCGGCTGCTGCTGGGCCAGGGCTCCGTCGAGGACATCGTCCGCAGGGGTCAGCGGGACGAGCAACCGCCGCTGCTGCGCATCCCCCGGGCGCCCGAGGAGTAGCGCGGCCCTCAGACCGCCGAGAGGTTCTCGGCCTGGTCGAGGACTTCGAGCACCGCGGCGTACCGCCCGAACGGCGGGAAGATGTAGGCGCCGGCAACCTGATCGAAGCTCTTTGCGTGGCGCAGGGCCTCGGCTGCGATCGAGATGCCTTCCTTGCGCTGGGTTGCGCGGTCCGACGCCGCGGCCATGCGATCCCGGGTCGCCCGGGGGATCTGCATGCCGGGCACCTCGTTGTGCAGGAACTCGGCGTTCTTGGCCGAGGCCAGGGGCAGGATCCCCACGAAGAACGGGATGCGGGGCAGGTCTGCGATCCGCTCCAGGAAGCGCTCCAGGAGCGTCGGGTCGTACAGGGGCTGGCTGAACACGAACTCGGCCCCCGCTTCGACCTTGCGGCGGTACTTGTCGACTTCCTTGTCCAGGGGCTCGAAGCCGGGGTTGCAGCCGCAGCCCACCACGAAGCCCGTCTGGGCGCCGATGGGGTCGCCGCCGAAGTCGATGCCGCGGTTCAGGTTCTGCACCGACCGCACGAGCTCGACCGAGTCCAGGTCGAAGACGCCGGTGGCGTCGGGGTAGTTGCCCATCTTCGGCGGGTCGCCGGTGACGCAGAGGATGTTGCGGATGCCCAGCGCGTGAGCGCCCAGCAGGTCCATCTGCATGCCCAGCAGGTTCCGGTCGCGGCAGCAGTAGTGGACGATCACGTCGATGTCCGCGACTTCCTTGACCTTGAGTCCGAGGGCGAGCGCCGACATGCGGGCCGTGGCGCGGGGGCCGTCGGCGATGTTGATGGCGGCGATGCCGTTGTCGGCCAGCAGCTTCGCGCCCTCCACGGGGCGGCGGGGGTCCAGGCCTCGCGGGGCGTCGAGCTCCACGGAGATGGCGAACTCCTGACCCAGGCGGCCACCCCAGCGGCTCCGCTCGGGGGCGGGCATCACGGCGGGCAGCTCGGTCTGCGTCTCGACGCGGACGCGCACGTCGGCGCGGCGGCGGCGCGGCTCCACGGAGCTCAGGAACGACGCCATCTCCTTGATCATCGCCGGCGTGGTGCCGCAACAGCCGCCCACGATGCGGCAGCCGTGCTGCACGAACCGCCGCGCGTACTCGGCCATGTACTCGGGGCTGGCGAGGTACAGCGTGCGGCCGTCGACGACTTCGGGCGTGCCGGCGTTGGGCATGGCGCCCAGGGGGATCTCGGCCAGGACCTCCATGCGCTCGACGAGGTCCAGCAGCGCCGCCGGACCCGAGATGCAGTTGGTCGCCAGGACATCGATGTCCCAGGTCGCCGCGCGCTTGACCACCTCTTCGGGGCTCGGGCCGACGAAGTAGTGGCGCTGCGGCTTGAAGGCGAAGCTGGCGACGACCGGCACCTCGCGGGAGACCGAGCGCACGGCGTCGATGGCCGCTTCCAGCATGGCCAGCTGGTGGAAGGTCTCGAGCAGGATCACGTCGGCGCCGGCGTCGATGAGGCTCGTCGCCTGGGCGGCGTAGACCTCGATGGCCTGGTCCGCGGTCAGGGGGCCCGACGGCCGCAGCCGGTGGGGCAGCGGCCCCATGGACCCGCCCACGAAGCCGCGGTCGCCCAAGGCCGTCCGGGCCAACTTCACGCCCGCGGCGTTGATCGCGTCGACCTGATCCTCGAGGCCGAACGGCGCCAGGCGCAGCCGGTTCGCCCCGTACGTGTTGGTGGTGATGATCTCGGCGCCCGCCTCCACGTAGTCGGCGTGCACCGCCGCCACGACGTCAGGCTGGCTCAAGTTCAGCCCGTCGTAGCACCGGTTGATGAACACCCCGCGGCTGTACAACTCAGTGCCGACGGCGCCGTCGGCGAGAAGAACGCGGCTGCTCAGGGCCTCACGGAACGTCTCGGTCATCGCGCCTCCTCCCAGGAGGGCGGCATCGTAGAGGATGGTTCAGCCGGCTGCTGATCCGCGGACGAGCCGCTGATACGCTGCCTTCGACCTGGGAGGAGCGACGCCGTGGACCTGAACGCCGAAGAGCTTGTGCCCGACGTCATCGGGGGCTACCGCGTGTTGGGCCGCATCGCCCGAGGCCTCACGTCCAACGTCTACCGGGTGCGCCGCGCCGGCGGGACCGGCTTCCACCGCGACTTCGCCTTGAAGATCCTCGACCAGGGCGCCGCCGACCGCCGCGACTGCAGTCGCGCGTTCGTGGATGAAGCCACGGTCGCCAGCCACCTGCACCACCGAAACCTGGTGGCCGTGCACGAGTTCGGGCAGCTCGGCGGGCGCTGGTACGCGGTCATGGACCTCGTCGAAGGCCTCGACCTGCTGCTGCTGCTGCGGAACCTCCAGCGCCGAGGCCGGTGGCTGCCGCAGTCTGCCGCGGTCGAGGTCGCGGTTCAGGTGCTCCAGGGCTTGCACCACGCCCACGTCCGCGTCGACGAGCGGGGCCGGGAGCTGGGCATCGTCCACCGGGACGTGAACCCCACCAACGTCTTGATCTCACAGCACGGCTGCGTGCGGCTGACCGACTGGGGCTTGGCCCGGATCCAGGACAACACGCTGCGCACCGAGTCGGGGGTCGAAGAGGGCAGCCCGCGCTTCCTGTCGCCGGAGCAGGCGCGCAACGAACCCCTCGATGGGCGGTCCGATCAGTTCGCGGTCGGCGTGCTGCTGTACTTCATGCTGAGTCGCGAACTGCCGTTCTCGGGCGACTCCGACGACGCGGTCCGCGATGCGGTGATCGCGTGCCGGCATCGACCGCTCGCGGAGGTGGCGCCCCAGGTGGCGGGGCCGCTGCTGGACCTGGTGGGCACGCTGCTGGCGCCCGACCGCCGCGACCGCTTCGCGACCTGCTTCGAGGCGGCCGACGAGCTGGCCTGGACCGGGTACGAGGAAGTGCACCGCGGCCACGGCGAGCGGCTGCTGGCGGAGGTTGTGGAGTCGGTCCTGGAGCCGCCGGCCGTCGGCCGCGTCGAGGCGATCACGCGGCCCTGAGGCAGCCGACTAGAGGCCTGATCAAGAGTCGTCGAGTCGGGATCGACGCGCGGATCACGCTGTGATCTAACGGGCCCAGGAGGTGGCCTGTGCCCGAGT